>Ga0070734_10006279_pt1 | contig 10040 bp, 9 predicted proteins | sample Coa_R1_8_FD_66444 | JGI IMG/M metagenome (GOLD analysis project Ga0070734, IMG submission 66444) | Surface soil microbial communities from Centralia Pennsylvania, which are recovering from an underground coalmine fire - Coalmine... | ecosystem: Environmental > Terrestrial > Soil > Unclassified ... | reverse complement strand
CACCAAGGTCGGCCTGCTCACCGACTCCGTCGAGGCGGTCAACCCCGGCGGCAGCGCGCCCGGGGCGGGCCGGGATGGCAGCCCGGAACACGTGCGCGCGTCGATCGACGGCAGCCTGCGCCGGCTCGGCACCGATCACGTGGATCTCTACCAGCTCCACCGGGTGGATCCGCGGGTGCCGCTTGAGGAGACCTGGGGCGCGATGGCGCAGACGGTGACGGCGGGCAAGGCGCGGTACATCGGCCTGTCCGAGGTGACGGCCGCGGAGATCAGGCGGGCACAGGCGGTCCACCCGGTGGCGTCGGTGCAGTCGGAACTGTCCCTGTGGACCAGGGACGCGCTGGCCGAGGTGCTGCCGTACTGCCAGGAGCACGGCATCGCCTTCCTGCCGTTCGCGCCGCTCGGGCGGGGTTTCCTCACCGGCCGGTTCGCCTCATCCGACGACCTGCCACACGACGACTTCCGGCGCGGGCTGCCGCGCTTCCAGCGCGACGCGCTGCGCGCCAACCTGGCGATCGTCGGCCGGGTGCGCCAGGTCGCCGGCCGGGCCGGGGCCACCCCGGCGCAGGTGGCACTGGCGTGGGTGCTGGCCCAGGGCCGGCACGTGGTGCCGATCCCCGGTACCAAGACCCCGAGGTACCTGGCCGACAACACGGGTGCCGCGGACGTGGCGCTGAGCGCGGCCGACCTGGCCGACCTCGACGGCCTGCCCGCGCCGCAGGGCACCAGGTACTGAGCACGGATGTGGGGCGAACATTGCCGGTGGGCGCGGGCGCAGGGCCCCGCCCCGGGCCGGGTGTCCCGCGCGGGCCCGGGGTTTCCTAGGCGCCGGCCCGCTCGGCGAGGACCTCACCGGCGAGCCTGACGCAGTCGGCGCAGATCCACACGCCCGGGCCGGCGACCATGGCGGACCTGCCGGGTGGATTCCACCCGCAGAACGAGCATTGCTGGCCGGCCGCTCTGCCACCGCGCCGGCGCCGGCGCTGTTTCCCCGGGCTCAGGTAGCACTCAAGCTCCCTCTTGATGGCGGGGATGCTGGCGCCCAGGTGCCCGAGCACCCTCCTGGCACGCGATCCCGCATCCAGCGTCAGCGCGCCCAGCAGGTGCGCGGGCCCCACGTAGTCCAGGCCGGCCCGCCGGGCCAGCGTGGCGGCCCCGTCGACCGCGTGCCGGGCCTCCGCCGATTCCGGCGGCAGGCGCTCGCCGGGCTCGCCCCCGCCGGGGAACATGTCCCAGGCGGCCCGCCGCACCTCGTCGGCCCGGATGCCCAGTTTCTCCAGGATGGTCGCGGCCACGCCCTCCTCGTACAGTCCGAGAAGCTGATGGTGCGTGCCGATCTCGGCGGCACCGTCGGCGGCCGCCTCACGGGCGGCGGCCTCCAGGCAGGCCACCAGCCTGGGCTGCCGCTCCAGGCCGGCCGGGCCGGGCAGCACCGTGAAACGCTGCCGGGCGGCCTGCTTGGACACCCCCATCCGCTCGCCGATCTGGGTCCATGAGCACCCCGCCTGGCGTGCCTCGGTGACGAAGTGCCCGATCAGTTCGTCGGCGCCCGACGCCAGTTCCTCGCCGATGGCCAGCGCGGCCTCCACCCGGTCGAGCGGCGAGTCACCGGCCCGCCGCCCCACCTCCTGCACCAGGCCGGGCAGGTTCAGTACCTCCACGCTGACAACTTAACGTTGTCGTTTCGGCTCCGTCAATCTTAAGTTGTCGCCCAGCCCGTGCTGGCCGGACGGAGCCAGGCCTGGCTGGCCACAGCCCGGATCTCAGAACTGGGTTTTGAGCTCCTCGATCTCCCGCGCCCGCTGCTGAAGCTGCGCGTATGCCGGGCGCTCCCGGATCCGGGCCAGCGCCCAGCGCACGGCCTCCGCGCGGTTGGCCGCTATCCCCGCCGTGATCAGCACGTCCACGGTCTCCAGGTCGGCCGGCCCGAGGCGCGCCATCACCGGGACCAACTGGCCATCGCCACCGGGTGCCGGGCCGCCCCTGGTCATCAGCCGCAGTCTCGGGCCCCGGCAGTCGGCATCCTCCTCGCCGGCGGCCGTGACCTCGAGCAGCGCGATGCCGGGCAGCCGGTCCAGGTCCCGCCGCAGCTCGTGCACGGCCTCGCCATGGGCCTGGTGGAACTCCTTCACCGCCTGCTCACGGGCCGCCTGCCCGTCACCGGCCTCCAGGTAGACGCGAGCCAGCAGTTGCCCGGGCTCGATCTCGGGATCGTCGCCGTAGCCGAGCACCGCGACCCGGTCGATCGGGGCTCCGGGGAAACGCTCCCGCACCAGTTGGCCGAATTGCTCCTGCAGGCGGTCCCGCTCTGCTCGCTCCATCGCATCCTCCGAGTTTCGCTAGAAATCAGCGTAACTTGAGTTACGCAGCCGTGCCACCCCTCGTGTCCCGCCGGGGCCGCGATTTCATCGCCCGCACAGGTGCGCCATGCTGGTGCCGGCATCGGGCCGTCAGGGAGGACGCCGCATGGGCTGGAAGAACCTAGGGGAGAGGCCGGTCGTCCACACGCCGTGGTTCCGGCTGAACATGGCCGACGTGGAACTGCCCGGTGGGCGGCGCCTGGACCACTACGTGCTCCGGCTGCCCCCGGTCGTGCTGGCCGCGGTCCTGGATACCGAGGACCGCGTGCTCATGCTCTGGCGGCACCGGTTCATCCCCGACACCATGGGCTGGGAGATCCCGTCCGGCATCGCGGATCCGGCCGGGGACCTGGCGGCGGCCGCCGCGCGGGAGACGTTCAACGAGTCCGGCTGGGAGCCGCAGGATCTGCGCCCACTGATCCGGCTGGAGGCGGCCAGCGGGCTGTCCGACTCGGTGAACCACGTGTTCTGGACCCGCCGGGCCATCCACCGTGGCGACCCGCCCGCCGCCTTCGAGGCCGAGCGCATCGACTGGGTCCCGCTGGATCAGGTGCCCGGGCTGATCGCCGGCGGCCAGATCCGCTCGGCGGTCACCGCGGCCGCGCTGATGCTGCTGCTGGACCGCCGCACCGGCGAGACGTGAGCCCTTACGGCTCCTGGAAGTCGGGCTGCGTCCAGATCTGCTCACGCAGGTACTTCTTCACGGTCTGGATGTACTGCTGGGCCGGTGCGGTGTGCCAGCGCCCGGCGAACCAGCGGCCGACACAGCCCCACTCGTCGCCAGCCTGGTACGTGCCGACGTGCTCCACCGTGTTCAGCCAGGTCTCGTAGCCGTCGTAGCAGGATCGCCAGATCGCGTAGGCGGTGTCCGCGTTCATGGCGGTGGAGTCCGCGATGCCCGGCCAGCTCGACTGCTCGTAGGGATACCTGTTCTGCAGGATGCCCCAGCTTTGCGGGCACAGGCCCGGCTTGCCGTCCACCCCGGGGCCGTGCCCGGGCGGGCAGCCGCTGCTTTCCCAGTCGCCCAGGGTGGTCTGCCGCCACCAGCTCTCCACCGCCGCCTGGGCGAACACGATGTCCTGGTCGATGCCCCACTTGCAGGCGGCCCAGCGCAGGATCTCCGCGGTCGTCCCGGTGAAGTCCCCGTTGATCCGCGGGGCGATGAGCTGGTCCGCCTGCGGGTCGTCGCCGGACAGGAACCCCGGCCCGACCGGCTCGCCCTTGGTCTGGTTGTAGCGGCGGTTGACGCCCTTGTGCTCCGCGATCGGCCGGGCCCGCACCCACCGGGCGCACTGCGCGCCCGACGGCAGCGCCGCGCCCGGCGGCAGCGTGTGGAAGTAAGCCGGCCCCCGCCCGGCAGCCCCACCACCGTGGAATGCCGCGGTGCGGGGCAGCACGGTGCCGCCGGCTCCCGACTCGGCCGCCTGCGCGGCCGACGTCAGGGCCGCCTCGCGCGGGGCGCCCTTCGGGGCGGCGGGCCGGTGGTGAGCGCGGGACGCGGCCGCCGGGGAGTGGCGTTGCGGTGCCGCGGTCGCGCACGCGGCCACGGTGACCAGCAGGCCCAGCACCACGGCAACCGAAGCACGCCGCATCGCGGCCAAGCGCCGCAAAGGTCGCATGACCCGCATGAGTACCGGTCCCGGAATGGGGGTGTCAATCGAAAGTGCGGATCCTGGGCCCCCCGGTTTCCCCTAGGGGGCCCGCGTCAGCCGATCGGACGGCCGCCGCCCGGGCCGGTGACCGCCCAACTCTTTGGCGGCGTTGTCGACGGGGCCGCATCGATGACTCTGCGGGCCCCGTAGCGTCCTGTCTTGCGGGCCTTACCGCGGCCCATGGCAGGCCCCATAGGAGGAGCATGATGTTCGAGCACACGAAGGCGTTCAGCGGGTTCTCCGCGGACGACATCCCGGCGGCGAGAAAGTTCTACGGCGAGATGCTGGGCATCCCGGTGTCCGAGGAGCACGGCATCCTCACGCTGCACATCGCCGGCGACCGGGACACGATCGTCTACCCCAAGACCGACCACGTCCCGGCGACGTTCACGATCCTCAACTTCCCCGTGCCCGACATCGAGGCGGCGGTGGACGAACTGACCGCCCGTGGCGTGGCGTTCGAGCACTACGACTTCGTCGACCCCAAGGGCATCAACCGGCAGGGCGGCCCGCTCATCGCCTGGTTCAAGGACCCGGCTGGCAACGTCCTCTCGGTGATCCAGACCGACTGACTCCTTTTGGAGAACTCCCCCTTCGCCTTTGCCTCCGGTTTACGCTTGGCGTCTTGCGCGAAACGGGCTTAACGGGGCTAGGGGGACAGATGGGACGCTGGCGTCTTTTCGTGTCGGCGGGTGTGGCCGGGCTGTTGGCCATAGGGCTTTCCGGTGCGGGAGGCGCGGGCACCGCGGGCGGCGCCACGTTCGTGAACTGGCCGCAGTACCTCTACTCACCCGGGCACTCGTCGGACAACGCGGCGGCCACCGCGATCACCCCGGCGAACGCCGCGAGCCTGACCCGGGCCTGGCAGTTCAACCCGGCCACGACCGGATTCCTGTCCAGCCCGGTCGTGTACAACGGCGTCATCTACATCGGCGCGAAGAACGGCTACTTCTACGCCCTCAACGAGACCACCGGCACGGTCATCTGGAAGCGGCTCATCGGCGTCGTGCCGAAGCTGACCTGCGGGCGGCAGGGCTTCACGTCCACGGCCACCATTGCGCCCGACCCGACGACCGGGAATCCGACGATCTACGTCTACGGCGCGACCGGCTACCTGTACGCGATGAACACCGCGGACGGTACCGACGTGTGGCCCCCGGCCCAGGTCGCCGTCCCGTCCACCACGGTGAACGACTACTACGCGTGGAGCTCGCCGCTGGTCACCGGGGGCAACATCTACGTCGGGATCAGCTCGCAGTGCGACGTGCCGCTGGTGCGCGGCGGCCTGGACGAGTTCAGCCAGGCCAGCGGGGCGCTGGAGAACACGCTCTTCACCACGCCGCAGGGCTCGGTCGGCGCCAGCATCTGGTCCAGCGCGGCCACCGACGGCCAGTCGATCTACGTCACCACCGGCAACGGTGACCCGGACAGCCTGGGCTTCTCGGTCATCAAGCTCAGCCCGTCGCTGGCTGAGCAGGACATCTGGACGGTGCCGGGCAACCAGCTCGTGGAAGACAGCGACTTCGGCGGCTCCCCGGGGCTCTGGACGGCGTTGATCGGCGGCGTCCAGACCCCGCTGGTGGGCGCGACCAACAAGAACGGGATCTTCTACGCGTTCAAGACCTCCGCGCTGTCGGCCGGGCCGGTGTGGCAGCGGGCGATCGCCAAGGGCGGCGCGAACGTCGCGGCACCGGTGTTCGACGGCACGAACCTGTTCCTGGCCGCCACCCGCACCACGATCAAGGGGGTCAGGTACGAGGGCTCGGTCCGCAGGGTCAACCCCGCCACCGGGGGCGTGGTCTGGCAGACCGGCCTGACCGGGAAGATCATCGGCACGCCCACCGTCGACGGCGCCGGCGTGATCGCCGCATCCTCCTACGGCTCCCGTGGCGGCCTGAACGCGCTCTGGCTGATCAACGCCGCCACCGGGCAGATACTCAAGACGATCTCCTACGGGTCCTCGAGCACGTTCGCCCAGCCGGTGTTCGCGGACGGCTACCTGCTCACCGCCAGCCAGGGCCCGCTCGGCCTGCAGGCCTATGTCGTCGGCAGTCCGCGGTAGGCACGCCACCCGCCGCTGTCGCTGATGTCCGCGTGGCGGTCACGTATGTCCTCCGCGCGCCGCAAGATCATGCCGAACGACAGTTCCACAGCCCCCGGTTTCCCGGGTGCGCCGCTGTCCGGGGCGGGCGCTGCGCCGGCCGGGTCCCCGGCCTGGAGTTCCACGATGGACAGCTCCAGTTCGGGGGGCTCCCTGGCGAGCAGGCCGTGCAGCGAGGGCATCGGCAGCTGGTACAGCTCCCCGAGGATGGCGCGGCCGCCCTCGCCGACGGGATACAGGGCGGGGAACTCATCCCTGATGGAGTAGAACCGGTACCGGGGGAGCGTGCGCCGCGCGCCGAGGAACTCCGCGGCGCCCTCGATGTGCTGGTGCAGCCGCCCGCCCCGCATCCCGTCACCCGTCAGGAACATCAGGACCATGGGGGGTTCACTCCGTCCCGATAATGTCGTCCGGGCGGACCGGGACCCGGGTGAGTGGCTTGCCGGTCGCGGCGCGGATCGCGGCGACGATCGCCGGGGTCGAGGAGATCGTCGGTGGCTCACCGACGCCGCGCAGCCCGTACGGGGCGTGCGGGTCGGCGAGTTCCAGGATGTCCAGCTTCATCGGCGGCATATCGAGGATCGTCGGGATCAGGTAGTCGGTGAACGAGGGGTTGCGCACTGCCCCGTCCACCACCTGGATCTCCTCCATCAGCGCCAGGCCCAGTCCCTGCGCCGTGCCGCCGTGGATCTGGCCGGCCACCGCGAGCGGGTTCATCGCCTTGCCCACGTCCTGCGCCGAGGTCAGCTCGACGACCTTGACCAGCCCGAGTTCGGTGTCCACGTCCACCACGGCGCGGTGCGCGGCGAACGCGTACTGCACGTGCGCGTTGCCCTGGCCGGTCTTCGGGTCCAGCGGATAGGTCGGCCGGTGCCGCCAGGTGACGGTCTCCTCGATCACCTCGCTGCCCAGCAGCGTCCCCAGTTCGCAGAGCACCCCGGCGGCATGGGAGACGACCTTGCCGCCCGCCAGGCTGAGGTCACCCGGCGGCACCCCGAAGCCGCGTGCCGCGAGCCCGAACACCACGGCGCGCACCGCGACGCAGGCCGCCTGCACAGCGCCGCCGGTGACGTAGGTCTGCCGGGACGCCGACGACGAGCCCGCGCTGCCCACCGTGGTATCGGCGGGGTGGATGACGACCCGGTCCACGCCCAGTTCGGTCCTGGCGATCTGGGCCTGGACGGTGACCAGGCCCTGGCCCACCTCGGCGGCCGCGGTGTGTACGGTGACCACCGGCTCGCCCCCGGCAACCTCGAGCCTGACCCGGGCCGTCGAGTAGTCGTCGAACCCCTCGGAGAACCCCACGTTCTTGATGCCGACGGCGTACCCGACACCGCGGACCACGCCCTCGCCGTGCGTGGTGTTGGACACCCCGCCTGGTAGTTCCCGCAGGTCCGGTGCGGCCGCCCCTGCCTGCCCGCCCGGCGAGGGGCGAGCAGGCAGGGGTGCGTCCCGCACCCGGCGAAGCAGTTCGGCGACCGGGGCCGCGGAGTCCACGACCTGCCCGGTCGGCATGATGGAGCCCTCGGACATCGCGTTGCGGATCCGGAACTCCACCGGGTCCAGGCCGAGCCGGCGGGCGCACTCGTCCATCTGGGACTCGTAGGCGAAGGCCGCCTGGACGGCGCCGAAGCCGCGCATGGCCCCGCACGGCGGGTTGTTGGTGTACGCGGCGTACACGTCGATCGCCACGTTGGGCACCTCGTAAGGCCCGGCACCGAGCGTCGCCGCGTTCGCCACCACCGCGGGAGAACTCGACATGTACGCCCCGCCATCGAGGTAGATGCGTGCCGTCAGGGAGACGAGCCGCCCGGCCGCCGTAATGCCATGCTCGTAATAAAGCGTGGCGGGGTGCCGGTGCACGTGGCCGAAGAACGACTCCTCCCGGGAGTAGACCATCTTCACCGGCCGGCCGGTGTGCAGCGCCAGCAGGCACGCGTGGATCTGCATGGACAGGTCCTCGCGCGCGCCGAACGCGCCGCCGACGCCGGCCAGGACCAGCCGCACCTTGTCCTCCGGCATGCCCAGGCTGGCCGCGACCTGGGCCTGGTCCACGTGCAGCCACTGGGTGGCCACGTACAACTCGATCCCGCCGTCCTCGGCGGGCACCGCCAGGCCGGACTCGGGGCCGAGGAACGCCTGGTCCTGCATGCCGACCTGATACCGGCCGGGCACCGTGATGTCGGCCTGGGCTTGCGGGTCTCCCCTCCGGATCCGCACGTGCCTGACCAGGTTGCCGTCCGGATGCACCGGGTCCGCGCCGGGCTGCAGGGCGGCCTCGGCGTTGATGACCGGGGTCAGCACCTCGTAGTCGACCGTGACCGCGGCGGCCGCGCGGCGGGCCGTTTCCGGGTGATCGGCCGCGATGATCAGTAATGGTTCACCCTGGTAGCGGACCTGGCCGTCGGCCAGCACCGGCTGGTCGGCGGCTTCGAGGCCGAACGTCTTGCGGCCGGGGACGTCGTCGGCGCTGAGCACGGCGGCGACCCCGGGCACCTTCAGCGCGCCGGTGATGTCCATGGACCGGATCCGGGCCCGGGGATGCGTGCTGCGCAGCGTCGTGCCCCACAGCATGTCCGCCATCCACAGGTCGGAGGAGAAGGCGAACTCGCCGGTCACCTTGAGGGTGCCGTCGGGGCGCTGCACGCTGGCACCCACGCCCGCGTCCGCGCGCCCGGTGGCCAGGCGGGCCGGTGCAGCGGGGGTGCCGGGGACGGTCGTCACCCGGCACCCCCATCGGTCACCCCGCCGGGCCTTCGCGACGCCGCCAGCCGGACGGCGTCGAGGATCTTTTCGTAGCCGGTACACCGGCACAGGTTGCCCGCCAGCGCCTCGCGGATCTCCACATCGGCGGGCCGGGGAACCCGGCGCAGCAGGTCATCGGCGGCAACGATCAGCCCGGGCGTGCAGAACCCGCACTGCACCGCGCCCGCGTCGAGGAACGCCTGCTGGACCGTGCCAAGGGTGCCGCCGTTACCAAGGCCTTCCACCGTGCGGATGTCCCGCCCCTGCGCCTGCCCGGCGGCGACCAGGCACGCACACACCACCACGCCGTCAAGGTAGACCGAGCAGGACCCGCATTCGCCCTGCTCGCAGGCGTTCTTGGAGCCCGGCAGGCCGAGCCGCTCACGCAGCACGAACAGCAGCGACTCACCCTCCCAGACGTCGTCGGCGACCTCGGGGGAGCCGTTGATGGTGCACGTCACGCGCATCGCTGCTGCCCCTCCCGGTAGGACCGCCAGGCCCAGGCCAGGGTGCGCCTGGCCATCACGGCCAGCGAGTGCCGCCGGTACGCGGCGGTGCCGCGCACGTCGTCGATGGGTGCCGCCGCCTCCGCCACCAGCTGGCCGAACCGCCGCACCACGGACTCGGCCAGCGGCCCGCGGGACTCCCACAGCCCGCGGTCGGCCAGTTCCGCGGCGAGGAACTCCTCGGCGGCGGCTGCCGGGCGCGGCGTCGGGGCGGCCGAGCCGAAGCCGGTGCCGACCTGCCCGCGCCCGGGGTGTAGCGCGATCGCGAACGAGCTCACCGCGATGACCATCGCGTTCCGCACGCCGACCTTCGAGAACTGCTGCGGGCCGTCGGCCACCGGCACGCGCACCGCGGCGATCAGCTCGTCCGGGGCCAGCGCCGAGCGCTTCACCCCGGTGTAGAACTCCCTGATCGGGATGTCCCTGGTGCCACGGACCGAGGCGGCCTCCACCACCGTGTCGTCGGCCAGCAGCGGGGGATGGGCGTCGCCGGCCGGGGAGGCCGAGCCGAGGTTGCCGCCGACCGTGCCCCGGTTGCGGATCTGCGGGGAGCCGACCGTGCGGGACGCCATCGCGAGCCCGGGCAGCCTGTCACCCAGTTCGCCGATCACCCGGGTGTACGGCACACCGGAGCCGAGCCGGATGACCGGGCCGTCGGCCGACCATTCGGCCAGGT
>Ga0070734_10006278_pt1 | contig 10042 bp, 7 predicted proteins | sample Coa_R1_8_FD_66444 | JGI IMG/M metagenome (GOLD analysis project Ga0070734, IMG submission 66444) | Surface soil microbial communities from Centralia Pennsylvania, which are recovering from an underground coalmine fire - Coalmine... | ecosystem: Environmental > Terrestrial > Soil > Unclassified ... | reverse complement strand
GTCAACCCGTCGGTGCTGCGGCTGATCATGGACTCGCTGCGGTACTTCGTCCTCGACTGCCACGTCGACGGCTTCCGCTTCGACCTCGCGTCGGCGCTCGCGCGCGAGTTCTACGACGTCGACCGGCTCTCGGCGTTCTTCGACACGATCCACCAGGACCCGGTGCTCTCGCAGGTGAAGCTCATCGCCGAGCCGTGGGACGTCGGGCCGGGCGGCTACCAGGTCGGCAACTTCCCGGTGCTCTGGGCGGAGTGGAACGGGATCTACCGCGACGTGATGCGGGACTTCTGGCGCGGCCAGGCGTCGGTCGGCGAGTTCGCGCAGCGGTTCACCGGCTCCGCCGACCTGTACCAGGAGAACGGCCGCGACCCGTTCGCGTCGATCAACTTCATCACGGCGCATGACGGCTTCACGCTGCGCGACCTCGTCTCGTACAACGAGAAGCACAACGAGGCGAACGGCGAGGACAACCAGGACGGCACCGACGACAACCGCTCCTGGAACATGGGCGTCGAGGGCGAGACCGACGACCCCGGCGTTCTCGCGCTGCGCGCGCGGCAGCAGCGGAACTTCCTCACGACGCTGCTCCTGTCGCAGGGCGTGCCGATGCTGCTCGGCGGCGACGAGTTCGGCCGCTCGCAGGGCGGCAACAACAACGCGTGGTGCCAGGACAACGAGATCTCGTGGTTTGACTGGACGAGCGCCGACGAGGAGCTGCTCGAGTTCACGCGGCGGGTTATCGCGTTGCGCCGCGAGCACCCGGTCTTCCGGCGGCAGTCGTTCCTCTCCGGCGCGGCCAGCCGGTCCGGATTGCCCGACGTGTGGTGGTTTCGGCCCGACGGCAAGCGCATGACGCAGCGCGACTGGACGAGCGCGGACACGAAGACGCTCGGCGTCTTCCTCAACGGCCAGGAGATCCGCGCGCGCACCGAGCACGGCGAGGAGATCGAGGACGACTCGTTCCTGCTCCTCTTCAATGCGCACTTCGAGCCGGTCGAGTTCACGCTTCCGGCGCGGCGGCTCGGCGCGCGCTGGCAGGTCGAGCTCGCGACCGGGGCCGTGGACGGCGAGGAGTTCGCGGCGCGCGCGACCGTCTCGGTGCAGGAGCACTCCCTCCTCCTTCTGCGCCGCGGCTGAAATGGCCGTGTCCGGGGTCTGACCCCCGACATGGCGGGGAAGGACACGTCCGCAATGACCGACTTTCGCTGCACATATCGGCTCCAGCTGAACCGTGGCCTCGGTTTCCGTGCGGTTCGCGAGACGGTTCTGCCATACATTCGCGAGCTCGGCGTTTCACATCTGTATCTCTCGCCCGTCATGAAAGCGCGGAAGGGGTCGGAGCACGGCTACGACGTCGTCGACCCGACCCGCGTCTCGGCCGAGCTCGGCGGCGAGGACGAGCTGCGCGCGCTCTGCGCCGAGGCGCGCGATGCTGGCATGGGCACGATCCTCGACGTCGTCCCCAACCACATGGCGACTTCGGAGGAGGAGAACCGCTACTGGCGCGACGCCGAGCTGCGCGCGCGCTTCTTCGACTTCGACCCGGAGACCGGCTGGTACCGGCGCTTCTTCGACGTCGGCGATCTCGGCGGCGTGCGCGTCGAGGATCCCGCGGTCTTCGAGGAGACCCACGCGAAGACGCTCGAGTTCGTCGCGGACGGCCTCGTCGACGGCCTCCGCATCGACCATCCCGACGGCCTCGCGAACCCGCGCGAGTACCTCCAGCGTCTCGCCGACCACGGCGTCCGCCACATCTGGGTGGAGAAGATCCTCGAGCCCGGCGAGCGGCTGCGTGCCGACTGGCCGGTCGAGGGGACGACGGGCTACGAGTTCGCCAACGACGTCACCTCGCTCTTCGTCGACCCGGCCGGCGAGGAGCCGATGACCGAGCTCTACGCCGAGCTGACCGGCGAGCGCCGCATGTTCGCCGAGATCGCGCATGAGGCGAAGCTCGAGGTCGCGCGCACGATCTTCCAGCCGGAATTCGACCGGCTGCACGCGCTCGCGCCGGAGCTGACCGGGCTCGAGGAAGCGGCCGCCGGCATGCACGTCTACCGCACGTACTGCGAGCCGCCGGACGGCCGGCCCGAGACGCCGGAGGCGGAGTTCGTCGTCCGCTGGCAGCAGACGACCGGCCCGGTCATGGCGAAGGGCGTCGAGGACACCGCCTTCTACCGCTACTTCCGGCTCACGGCACTCAACGAAGTCGGGGGCAACCCGGACCGCTTCTCGCTCTCTCCGGAGGAGTTCCACCGCGGCGCGCTCGAGCGCCTCGAGAACTACCCGCACACTTTCCTCGCCTCGCAGACGCACGACACGAAGCGCGCCGGCGACGTCCGCGCGCGCATCACGTCACTGGCCGGAATGCACGAGGAGTGGGGCATGCGCGTGCGCCGCTGGCGCGACCTGACCGGCGGGATGGACGACCCGAACGAGGAGTACCTCCTCTGGCAGACGCTCGTCGGCGCGTGGCCGATCGTCCCCGGCCGCGTCGAGCTCTACCTCGAGAAAGCCTTGCGCGAGTCGAAGCGCAACACGAACTGGATCGAGCCGAACGAGGCGCACGAGCGGCGCGTGCGCCAGTTCGTCCGGAGCCTGTACGGGAACCAGGAGTTCCTCGCGGACTTCGAGCCGTTCGTCGCGCGCGTCGCGCAGGCGGGCGAGCACGCGTCGCTCGGCGCGCTGCTCCTGCGGCTCACGAGCCCCGGCGTGCCCGACCTCTACCAGGGAGACGCGCTCTGGTCGCTGAACCTCGTAGACCCGGACAACCGGCGGGCCGTCAACTGGGGTGTCCACGCGGCGGCGCTCCGCGAGGCCGCGCCGACGCGACGGACGATGAAGATGCACCTGGTCAAGCGGGTGCTGCGGCTGCGGGCCGAGCGCCCCGACGTCTTCACCGGAAGCTACGAGCCGATCGACGCCGGGCCCGACCGCGTCGCCTACGTGCGCGGCGGCGCGCTGCGCGTCGTCGTCCCGCTCCGGCCGGGCGACAGCGCCGATGGCGGCGACAGCGACCTCCTCCCCGAGTACGACCAGGAGCTGTCCATCCTCGGTTAGCTCGGCTACGGTGCCCGCATGTGCCGGAACATCAGAACTCTCTACAACTTCGAGCCGGAGACGACCTCGGAGGAGATCGAGGCAGCCGCGCTCCAGTACGTGCGCAAGGTGAGCGGGATGAACAAGCCGTCGCAGGCGAACGAGGAGGTCTTCAGCCGCGCGGTGCACGAGATCGCGCACATCACCCACCACCTCCTCGAGGATCTCGTCACGACCGCGCCGCCGAAGGACCGCGAGGTCGAGGCGGAACGCCGCCGCGCCCGCGCCGCCGCCCGCTTCGCCTGAGTCGCGCTAGCCCTCGCCGCGGTGGTACCCGGCGAACCAGTGCACCCACGGCACGCCGTAGCGGACTGTCGCGGCAGCCACCACCGCGCCGGCCGCGATCGAGGTCGCGACCAGAGCGCCGCGCGCGACGGCTCCGGGCACGGGCCGCGCCGGCGGCAGCAAACGCCGCGCGTGCGCAAGCACGTGCGCCGCCGTCGCGCCGAACCACACGATGAACGACACCTTGTGGAGCCCGACGAGGATCCCGCCCGACGGGCCAACGGCGAGCAGCGCCACCCCCGTCCCGAACACGACGAGCGTCGAGACCACCACGAGCGGTGCGAGCAGGCGCAGCGGCAAGACCGGCGGCCCGCGGCGCACGTACTCCGGCGCGCGGGTGTAGTAACGGAGGAAGCGCCATCCGGTGGCGCCAAGCTTCAACAGCACCGGCGGGATCAGGAGCATCCCGATGAGCACGTGCCACCAGATGAGGGGACCGATCGAGAGGATCGTCACGCCGAGCGCGGCGAGCAACACGATCAGCACCGCTCCCGTCGCCGCCGTCAGGCGCTCGTTCCGGTCGACCCCCATCCGATGCAGTGGAGCACTCGAGGATGAGGGATCCATGAGCCGTGCCCCGCCGATGCTGAGACCTCCTGCACCGGCGAGCGAGTGCGCAGCACTCGGGAGCTATCCAGCAACGCGATCCGGCGCCTTCACCGCAGGGGATCCGGGAAGACGCCGGACCGGGCTGGCCACAGCTCGCAAAGTGAACGAGCCGGGAGGGGTTCGATGCACTGCAATCGAATCACCCGCGGATGAAGAAAGCCTAAGAGCTATGTGTCAGTTCGCGAGCGTGCCCGGCCGTGCCGCGCCGTTGAGCGTCAGCCGGAACCGCGCGCCGCCGCCCTCCGCGTTCTCCGCGACCACCGTGCCGCCGTGCGCCTCGGCAACCTCGCGAACGATCGAGAGCCCGAGCCCCGCGCCCGGCATCGAGCGCGCCGCGGCCGAGCGGTAGAACCGCTCGAAGACAAGAGGCCTGTCCTCCTCGTCGATCCCCGGTCCGTGGTCGCGGACGGAGAGCTCCCCGCGCATGAGCGAGACCTCGACGACGCCTCCGTCCCCGCTCCACTTTCCGGCGTTCTCGAGCAGGTTCCACACGGCGCGCTCCATCCGGTCGCGGTCGCCGTCGACCACGGTCGGCTCGACGACGGGCGCCTCCCACGTGACGGACGGGAAGCGCGAGCGCGCGCGGTCGAGCGAGTCCTCTACGAGCTCGTCCAGCGGGAAAGGCTCGCGGGCCGGCTGGGCACCGCTGCGCGCGAGCTCTAGGAGACTGCCGATGAGCGACCGCATCTCCTGCGACTCGCGGTGAAGGTCGTCGAGGAGCGCGCGCCGCTGCTCCGGGCCGAGCTGGATGTCGCCGCGGAGGACGTCGATGTTCGTCTGGAGGCTCGTAAGCGGCGTCCGCAGCTCGTGGCTCGCGTCGGCGACGAAGCGCCGCTGCGTCTCGAGCGACTCCTCGAGGGAGCCGAGCATCGTGTTGAACGACGCCCCGAGCCGCGCGAGCTCTCCCTTTCCGCCCTCGGGGACGCGCTCGCTCGGCTCGCCCGTCTCCGCGATCCGTTCCGCCGCTGCGGTCAGACGGCGCACCGGCGCAAGCGTCGTGCGCGACACGAGCGCTCCGCCGACGGCCGCGAGGATGATCGCTCCGATCGAAACGAGAATCAGGATCAGACCGAGGCGCTCGAGGGCGCGTTCGTTGGGCTGCAGGCCCTTGACGACGAGTATCGCTCCACCGAGCGGCGGGCCCAGAGGAGCGACGTACTCACGCAACTGAACGGGGAACGTCGGCTTTCCCGGGATGCCCTGCCTCGCCGTGATGTTTCGAAAGAAGCCCGCGTCCGGGTCCGAAGAGCGCGCCACGGCGAGCACACGGCTGTCGTGGGCGGCGGACAGCTGCACGCGGGGGTCTCCTCCCACGCGGGCGCCGTGGGAATCGACAACCTCGGCGAGGCTCCCTCCGTAGTCGGGCCCGATCTCGTAGTTCGAGCTCTGCTGGATCGCGGACGCCTCGTTCTTCAGCGACGCGTCGAGCTGCGTCTGCAGCTCGTGGCGCATCACGAAGAACGTCGTCAACGAAGCGAGAACGACGACGACCGCGACGACCCCCGCTGCAACGAGCGTGAGGCGCGAACGGAGGCTCACGGCTCGCGCATGACGTAGCCCGTGCCGCGCACCGTGTGGATGAGGCGCGACTCGTCCTCCGCCTCGGTCTTACGCCGGAGGTAGCCGACGTAGACGTCGAGGGCGTTCGACGAGTGGCTGAAGTCGTAGCCCCAGACACGCTCGTAGATGAGCGAGCGCGGGAGCACCTGACGCGGGTTGCGCAGGAAGAGCTCGAGCAGGTGCGCCTCGGTCGTCGTCAGCTCGAAGCGGCGGCCCGAGCGGCGTGCGTCCATCGAGCCGAGGTCGAGCGTGAGGTCGGCGAAGCGGAGGACGTCGCCGGGCGCCTCGGGCTTCGAGCGGCGGAGGAGGGCGCGGAGCCGGGCAAGGAGCTCCTCGAGGTCGTACGGCTTCGGGAGGTAGTCGTCGGCGCCGGCATCGAGCCCTTCCACGCGGTCGCCGACGGCATCGCGGGCGGTGAGGAGGAGGATCGGGACGCGGTTCGCCTGGCGCCGCAGCCGGCGGGTCACGTCGAGGCCGTCGAGTCCCGGCATCATCACGTCGAGCACGAGCGCGTCGGGCGTGCGGGATTCCACCGCCGCGAGCGCGCTGTCGCCGTCGGAGGCGAGCGCAACCTCGTAGCCGTGGAGCTGCAGCGCCCGCTCGAGCGCCTCGCGCACGGCACGGTCGTCGTCGACAACGAGAACGAGCATCTCGGCACAAGTTTGCCGCCTCACGTGAGACAGCGCTAAGGACGTGACGCTCTCGGACACGTCTGGTGCCAGGCACCGGACGGAAACGGACGGGTTAGGCGGCGGGGAGCTCGACGGTGAACGCCGCGCCGTCCCCGGGACGCGAGCGCACCGACATCCGGCCGCCCATCCGGGAGACGAGCTCCCGCGAGATGTAGAGGCCCAAGCCGCTGCCGCCGACGCCGCGGGTCAAGGCGGGGTCGAGGCGGTAGAACTTCTCGAAGATCCGGTCCAGCTCCGACGGCGGGATCCCGAGCCCGCGGTCGCGCACGGTGAGCGTCACAAGGCCCGGTGCGCTCCCGAGCTCGACCGTCACCTCGCCGCCGTCCGGCGAGTACTTGACGGCGTTGTCGAGGAGATTGACGAGCACCTGCCGAAGCTTGTTCTCGTCGGCGAGCGCGACGGCCGGGTCCTCGCCCGCGTCGAGCTTCAGCTCCACCTCGGCGGGAGCGCGCACACGCGTCGAGTCGAGCACGCTCTCGGCAAGGCCGCGGAGGTCGGTGGCCGTCGGCGTGAGATCCACGCGGCCGTTCTCGAGCTGGCCGGCGAGGAGGATCTGGGACACGATCGTCGTCAGGCGCTCCGTCTCGCTCTCGATGATCTCGAGGAAGCGGTCGCGCTGCTCGTCGGGAAGCTGGATGTCCGAGCGCCGCAGCGTGCGCGCTGCTCCGTACACAGCGGCGAGCGGCGTGCGCAGCTCGTGCGACGCGGTCGCGACGAAGTCGCTGCGCGCTCGCTCGAGCGCCCGCTCGTCGGTCACGTCGCGCAGCGCGTAGACCACGCCCTCCTCGAACGCGACGCCCGTGACCGACACCCAGCGATCGCCGTCCGCAGTCTCGAGTGGGACGGTGACGGATCTCGCGCGCGAGGGGGCCGCGGCGTCGGCGAGCTCGGCCATCCGCGTCAGCTCCGCCCACGAAGGCAGGACATCGTCCGCACGGCGACCGACCGCGTCCTCCGAGCGGATGCCCGTGATCGCGGCGGCGGCCAGGTTCCAGAAGCGGACGTGCCCGCCGGGGTCGAGCAGGACGACGCCGTCACCCACGTACGCGAGCGCGAGCGCGGCGTTCGCTCGCCGTTCGGCCTCCCCGTACAGCCGCGCGTTCTCGACGGCGATCGCCGCGCGGGCACCGAGCTGCTGCGCGAGCTCGAAGTCGCTGTCGTCGAACAGCCGCTCCTCGGTGATGAGGGTCATGGCGCCGAGACCGCGGTCGCCGCGCCGGAGCGGAACGGTGATCGCGCTGTGGATCGAGATCTCCTCGAGCGCCTTCGCGGCCTCGGGGTCGCGCTCGACCGCTGCGTCGAGGAGCTCACGCGGAACCTCGCGAAGGAAGACGGGCTCTCCGGTCCGGATCGCGCGGGCAGTGGGATCGGCGTCGTCGTCGATGTGGACGACGCGCGTGCGCTTCTGCAGGTCTTCGGCCCACCGCCGCCGCTCGGGATCCTGGTGCGCGACGACGAGCGGCTCGATCAGGCCGGTCTCCTCGCCGACGACCGAGATCGTGCACCAGTCGGCAAGCCCCGGCACGGCGAGCGAGGCAAGGCGGTCGAGCGTCTCGCGGAGGTTGAGCGAGGACGTGAGCAGCGCCGTCGAGGCGTCGAGGAACGCGAGCCGCTCGCGCAGCCTTTCCTCCTTCTCGGCGATGAGCGACCGCTCGAGCGCCAGGCCGGCCTGGCGCGCCAGCGCGAGCTTGAGCGCGCGCCGCTCGGTCGAGAAATCCTGGTCGCTCGCAAACGAGAAGACGAGGCCGCCGATCGGCCCGGCGTGACCGATGAGCGGGAGACAGACGAGCGCGTGTCGCGGCTGCATGCCGCCGACGAGCTCGGGATAGCGCGTGTTCTGCTCCTCGCCGGAGCCGATGAAAACGCCTTCTCCCGTGCGAACCGCTTCGGAGAGCGGGTAGTTCCCGGCGAGCGGGAAGCGGTGGTACGGCGCGATCGAGCTCTCGTTGTAGCCACGGGACGCGATCACCTCGAGCCACTCACCGTCGTCGCTCAGCGTCGCGATGAGCCCGCTACGGGCCTCGGCCGCGCGCACGCCCTCGCTGAGCACGGCATCGAGCACCTCCTGCGGCGTGCGTGCAGTCGCGAGCGCGTCGGCGGCGGTTTGCAGCCGCGACGCCGCTTCGAGGGCGACGGAGCTGACCGCGACCGCGTCCTCCGCACGTTCGCGCGCGGCCTGCTCGCGCCGGAGGAGCTCGCTCACGAACACGGCCGCGAACAGGAACACGACGAGCGCGGTCGCGCCCTCGGCATTCGCGGCGTTGCGGTCGTACGGGGACGCGAAGAAGTAGAAGAACGGATAAGCGGACGCCGCGACAGCCGCAAGGCCCGCGAACCGCCCGCCGACGATCGTCGCGAGCACGATCGCGAGGAGGTAGAGCAGCCCCGGCACCACCGCCCGCAGGGTCGTGAAGTGCAGGAGCGACACGAGCGCGGGGCCGCCGAGAGCGACGACCGCGGCCGTGAGGAACCGCACCGACCTGCGCTTTCTCATTCCGGAGCGAGCAGCTCGCGGTTGAGCTGCTCGCGCTCCCCGCGACGGATCCGATCGAGGACGTCCCGCACGGAAGCGCTGAGCCCGATCGGGTCGAACGGCTTGACGACATAGCCCACCGCGCCCAGCTCCTGGGCGCGCGCCTTGTCCTCTCGAGCCGCCCGCGCCGAGAGGAAGACGATCGGTATGTCCCGCGTCGCGGGATCCTGGCCGAGCTCGGCGGCGACCTGCCAGCCGTCGACGTCCGGCATCATCACGTCGAGCAGGACGAGCTCCGGCTGCTGCGCACGCACCACCGCGAGCGCTTCGCGGCCGTTGACCGCTTCGGCCACGGCCAGCCCGTCACTCTCGAGGTTCACGCGACAGATGGTCCGGATCGCGCCCTCGTCGTCGACGATGAGGACGCGCGGCGCGGCCTCGGTGCGATTGCCGTTGCCGCCGCCACCGCCAGGATCGGGGTGGTGCCGGACGCGGCTGCGCCAGTCGCCCCGCGCGGCCGGCTGCGGGCGCCGACGAACGCGCGACGCCCGAAACGCCTGTGATCTGACCGCCTTGCTCCGCTGCACAGCCGGCACTGCATCCCCCCGGAAGCGTGTTGACGACGACGGATTCTGCCGGATTCGCGGCGTCAGCGCGAGTCGTGCATGCGGTTCCAGTCCTCGGCGAGCTCGCGCAGGCCGGGCCCGGTGACTCGGATCGCGTCGCGGGCGTGCAAGCGCATCCGTGCAGCGAAATCCCGGTCGCGAGCGCGGATGAGCCCGCGGACGGCGTACTGCGCGCCGGTGAGAAGTGCCGCGACGCGAGCGCCGGCGGCGGAGTGATGCTTGCGCCAGTAACGGTGACGCCCGCGCCACATCTCGTTGATCCGCCGTTCGGGGACGCCCTCGACCGCCCACGGCTGGTGGTGCATGACGGTCACATCCGGGAAGTACGCGATCCGCCAGCCCGCGCGCCGAAGGCGCAGGCAGAGGTCGGTCTCCTCGGAGTACATGAAGAAGCCTTCGTCGAAGAGGCCAGAATCGTCGAGCGCGTCGCGGCGGACGAGAAGGGCGGCCGCCATCGCCCAGTCCACATCGCGCGGGCGGCTGCCGGTCGACTGCACGATCCCGGCGCGGCCGAGGGTGAGCAGGCCGAGAGCAGCGACGGCCGGCGTCGGAAAGCGCCACGCCGACTGCTGTTGCCGCCCGTCGGAATGGACGAGCCGCGGCCCGAGCGCGGCAACGGAGGGATTCGCATCGAGATACGCGACCATCCGGTCGAGCCCCCAGTCGTCGCTCGTCGTGTCAGCGTTGAGGAGGAAGACGTA
>Ga0070734_10006275_pt1 | contig 10044 bp, 21 predicted proteins | sample Coa_R1_8_FD_66444 | JGI IMG/M metagenome (GOLD analysis project Ga0070734, IMG submission 66444) | Surface soil microbial communities from Centralia Pennsylvania, which are recovering from an underground coalmine fire - Coalmine... | ecosystem: Environmental > Terrestrial > Soil > Unclassified ... | reverse complement strand
TCGACTTCAACATGGCGCAAAACGATTACCTCGGCGGGTGCCTGCGGATGATGGTGGCCTAGCGAGGCTCCGTCCGCCTCGACACTTCGACTAGACGCCCACCGCATCGACCGACGTCCGGCTGATGCTTTCTCAGGTCTTCGGGGAGCTCGATGACGTACTCGTCCTCTCGACCGCACTTCTCGCGCCGATAGCGGACGATCGTCCGTTCCTTTGGCATCTTGAACTTCGAGAAGTCCATTATGGCGACACCACCCTCAATGCGTTGGCCTCGTCGCTCATCGCGACACCTTCGCGCCAGCAGCCACCACAGCATCGAACTCGGCCTCGCTGAGGCGGATCGAATTCACGGGCGAACCCATCGGACCACGCACCGTGAACTCCACGCCGTGTTTGAACGTGACCTCGCAGACGCAACCCATCGGCCAATTGAACCGAAGTTCACGACCACGAACGAAAACACGATCCCCGCTCTGGACCCTGAGTTTTAGATCGTGCTCGGTGATGTACCGATTGTCCCCAAAATGGACCCGACCGTTTTCGTAGGGCCTCGGGAGATCGAGACACTGTCGCTTGTCTCTATAAATGAAGTAGCGGCGACCGTCTTCGATTGCTTCGACGTAGAGATCGGCGTCGTCTGGCGTGACCGGCGCCGGAACCGTTTCATGCTCGCTCACGGACGAGCACCCTAAGTGTCAAACACTCAGTTGTCAAACACGACGAATCGGGCGAGCTCCAGCGGCGCGGGCTGGAGGCGGCGCAACCGTTGGAGCTTCCACGATGTTCTCGAGCTTGTCGTGAGCGGCTTTCATTTTCGCCTGCGCACTGCCGAGGGCGGCGATCCCGTCCTGCGCGATCGACTGCGCGGCCTTCGCAAGAGCCCTGCCGCCCACTCGACCGATGCCGATAATGAGGCTCCGTGCCAGCTCTTCGGGGGTCATCACGCGCTCTCCTCGTTCAGGGCCGCTTCATACGCGCGGCGGATGTCGTGGAAGGACACCGTGGCTCCCGGCTTCGGCGGGTACATCGCTGCGGCGCGAAGCTCGAGATCGGGGCGCGCCGGGAGCGTCATCGGAAACGCGTCGCGCACCATGGAGACGAGCGCTCGGGCGTACGCCTGGCGGGCGGCGATCCATGCCCGCGCGAGGCCGATGGGTCCGATACTAGCTTTCGCGAGCTTGTCGTGCTCAGCGATGAGGTCGCGCGCCGTCGTGACGAGTGCCGTGGTCTCGGGAGAGAGCTTCACGGACCACAGGGTACCGCGCAGGCGTCGACGGTTCCACCGTCGAACATGCAGCTCAGCCAGTCCGGCCGGTCGGACCGGTTGAACTCGTCCTGCACGGCCTGCGGGCCGTCCGGAGACGCTTCGAGACACCCCTGCGCGACGAGCGACTGGTAGACCGTCTTCGCCGTGGGCGACACGCCGGACGTGCAGCCCGCGAGGACGACGACAGCGGCGGCGACGAACGAGAGCCTCACGAGCCTACGAGACCACCGGCCAGCTGGCCGCGAGCGCCTTGGTGACCGTCGAGATGGCCTGGGCGCGGGTCATGAGCGGATGCGCCGCCTTGAGCGCCGCCGTCGCCCACGCCTGCGCCTGGGCGAGCGTGACGGGGCCCGTCGGCACCGGAGGGACAGGCGCCGGGTCGGGCGTCACCGAGCCGCCCAGGCCCTTGAAGTCCGCCTCGAGCGCGGCCCAATCGAGACCGCTCGGCGACTGGCCCTTCATCGCGTTGACCCACTCGCGCGAGACGACAGCGAACACCGTGCCGTAGGCGGCTTCCGAGCAGAGCTCGGCGATGCCTGCGTACGTGAAGGTGCCGATGAGGCCCCAGGTGTCGACCAAGATGCCGGTCGAATTGCCGCCGGCGCCCACGATGCAGTGGCCTTGGTTCAGGTCGGGGGTGCCGGGGCCCCACACGAAACCGTTCGAGCTCGGAAACGGATTCGTGTACGTGTCCGGAAGCTCGAGCCCGAAGTACAAGCCCCCAAAGTAGTAGCAAGCGCTCTTCAGCTCGGCTGCGTTCGAAGGATCGACCGACACGAAGCCCGCGATGGGGTGCGCGCCGTGGCCGTCGTAGCCCTTGTCGCGCCACGCCGTCAGCACAGTGATCTCGTCGCCGCCTCGATCGGTCGCAGGATTGCCCGGCTGGTAGCCGGTCGACAGCGAGTAGAACTCGATCGCTTCCGCCGCGGTGATCGCGACCGGCGTCCCGCCCCCCGCGGTGAAGACGTCAATGAGGTGCCCGGCACCCGCGCTCGTGCAGTCGCCGAGCGCATCATTGCCAAGGATGTCCGAGAGCGCCTGCGACGCGAGCGTCGTGTAGTCGAAGTCGGGCGCCACCGCGAGCTGGTACTTCGACATCTGGGGGATGCCAGCGCGCAGGTGCTTCGCGGGGCGCTTGCGGGCGCCGACCGTCACGTGACGACCGAGATGCGGCGCGTAGACGTGCTTCATAGCGTGCTCCCTTGCGCCGCATGCGCGGCCACCCAGCGAGCTCGCGCCGCGGGCAAGTGCTTCGAGACCTCGGGGTCGCTCGCGTACGCGCTCACGATGGGTGCGCCGGCGTCGCCCGGATGCTCGAGCAGGACGACGAAGTCGGCGATGATGTCGAGGATCGCCTGCTCTTCCGCGGGACCGCACGTCGCGATGACTTCTGCTGGCGGCTTGCCCCAGTTGGCGACAACGCACCCAGCGAGCGCCGCGGCGTCCTGCGCCTGGCCGCTCGGGTTCGGGATGCAGCCGTCGACGCCCATCACGAGCACGACCATCGCCAGGACCATCGCCCAGAGGCACACGAAGGGCGCGAGAGACAGCATCAATCGTCGATCCTCCTGCACCGGAGGACGGGGTTTCGAGATGTCGGGGATCGTGGCCTCCGCGTCGGCGAACGACATGGGCGGGGGATTGACCTGCACGACGTTGTTCAGAAACGCCATCCAGACCGGACCCGCAAGCGCTGCCATCGCGGCCGCCCAGGTGATGGGCGATCCGCTGGAGAGATGATGCTGCAAAAAGGCGATCACCAAGCCACCCACGGTCAGCAAGAACGCCAGCACGTGCGGCCAGTTGACCTGAATGCTTTTTATCGGAGAGACCCGGACGCGCATGAGCGGCATGCTCCGCAGTGTAAACGGAGTCAGGCGACCGTGCCAAACAAGATCGCGTTCTTGGCCGCGCCGGACGACGCCGGGAAGAACGTCGCCGCGTTGATGCCCCACACCTGGTTGGATCCGTCGCCCTGCGCCGTGGCCGTGTGCGAACCGGAGGACGCGAATGTCGTGAACTCGAGACAGTTCGCCATCGCTGCGGTGATCTCGATCAGTGTGAATCCCGTCCCCGCTCCGGCCGACGTCGACTCTTGCAGCGTGGTCGCGATGCACAGATCGCTGGCATGCGTCGTCGTGAACGATGTCGTCGATGCCGTGGTCGTCGTTCCTGTCGACGCCGAACCAGCATCGAACCCGCCCACCCCGGACACCTCGAAGAGGTAGAGCGTCAAGAGGTTGGGCGAGCCGCTGTACGGCACCTGCACGGTCGTCGCGCCGCCCGCAACCCCAAACGCTGCGTAGGCCTTCATCGACACGGCACGCGTGGCATCGGTGATGGCGCAACCGGACAGCGCCGAGAACGCATCCGAGTGGTTGTCGGTGCAGGTCCCGAACGACACCGTGCCGCCGTTGAGATTCGCGGCGAATACCACGATCGCGTTGCCCGCCGTCACGTTGCTCCCGAACGCCAGCGTGAGCGGCGTTCCCGGCGGAGGATTGGGCTCGGTAACCGCGTGCTGGATGATGCTTCCGCTCATGCTCGCTGAGCGAAAGACTATCCCGTGGTCACCGTCGACGACGACGAAGGCGTCGTGAGGAGCACCGCACCCACCCCGCCGACCGCCGCGCCCAGAATCCCGTAGCGCATCGCGTCGTCGGAACGATACGCCCTCGGCGCCCGCAAAGCGCCGTAGACCGCGCCGACGATCCCGAGCAGCACCGCCCCCGAAAATGCATTCTGCGCCGTCATGACGTTCGGCGCGGCGCCCACGCCCACCCGTACCGCCGGGAGGCGGTTCACAGCGGCTGCCCCGTCGCTGCGCTCGACGCCGTCACAGCGAAGAGCGAGGTCACCCCGCCGAAGATCGCACCGATGGCGCCCCAGCGCCCCGGCTCGGCGCCGAGCAGGCCCGCGACACCCGCAAAGAGGATCGCATCGACTGCGACGTTGGAGGCGACGGTCAGCACGTTGTCGGAGGTCGTCGACGCCACAGCGCCGACGCCGACCCTGACCGGGGGAAGCATGCGATTCAAGCGATCCTCCTTCGCGGCGTGCCCGCGAGCGTCATCGTGTGATGGTGCCACAGCATGAAGCCGAGCACCGCGACCCCAGCGACGACACCCGCGAGGACATAGGGCGTCCACTCGGATCCGCTCGTGATCGTCGTCGTCGGCAGGGTGAGCATCGGCGACGCGCCCGTGTCGCATACGTCTGGCACCGTCAGGTTGGCGCCAGGGGTGTTCACGTTCACCAAGGCATCGTGAGTCGCCTGGTCGTAGACGTTCGACAGCGGAATCGATGGGTACGCGCCCCACGCGTTGTAGGCGTTCTGAAACGTCGAGATGCCGGCGAGAGCGTTCGAACACCCGAGCGAGTCGATGTCGCTCACCATCTTCTGCGCTGCCAGAACGAGCGTCGACGGGGGCGTCGCGCCGACACCCACGCTGGCGCCGCGCAGCGCGAGACCGTTCACGGAAAGGCCTCGTGGTGCACTTCGACGTGTGGCGTAGGCGCTCGCGCTGTGACGTAACTCCACACCGCCCCGGCGATCATCGTCCCGAGCGCGGTCGCACCGCCGATGATGATGGCCCACACGACTTTCGACCGCTCGCGCTCGCGCTTCTTCGCCTCGATGACGAACCGCTTGCTGTCCTCGGCGTCGTCCACGAAGTCCTTGAGCTCGACCTTGATCTCTTCGACCGTGCGCCCCTCGCGGCGCATCGCGTCGCGGATAGCCTTGAGATCGGCCGCGAACTGCGCATCGCGCAGCTCCCGGCGGCGCATGCGGTTTTCGACCTTTTCGAGCCGCTTGGTGTTGGCGGCGACCTCGCCCGTCAGGCGGCCCAAGCCCTGCAGCATCTCCATCGACCGGGTATCGACCCGCGCGAGCAGCTCCCGCTCGGAGATGGGTCGATTGTGATCGCTCTCCTCTTCCTCTTCCGGAGACGTCTTCGGGGGAACGGATGGCTCTCGACGCGGATCGTACGGCACGACAGAACCCATCTCCTTACCTGCGACGTCGAGGATGCACGCGGCGGGCGACGTGGCGCACAGCACGGTGCGCGCCACCATGCGTCATCTGATGATGGTGCCAGAGCGCGTATCCGCCCACTGCGGTGACAGCCACGGCTCCGGCCACGAGGTACGGGACGTAGGGACTACTGCCCGTCGAGACGTTGACGACCTGCGACGACGTACCCGCCGGGCTGGACGATCCGCCCGAGCTGGAGTCGCTGCTGCTTGCTGCCGCGACACACCCAGCAGGCACGTTCAGGCCGAGCTGGTCGGTCGTGTTGACCGAGTTCGCCGCAGCCTCTGTGTTGGCGCCGTAGAGGCCATCGACCGTCAGCGCCGTGCCACCGTTGGCCGTCACGAAGTCGTTGTAGGCGCTCTGAAACGCCCGCACGCTTGGCGTGTCGCTCGCCTGGCAGCCGTTGCTCGCGAGATCTGAGACCATCGCTTGCAGGGCGCTGTCGACCGTACTCGAGAACGACGAGATGTTCACGGTCGGGATGTTCAGGTCGGCGCCGAATCCCTGCCGCATCATCGGCAAAGGCGCCTGCGCCCCGATTCCCACGCGAGCGGCCGGAAGTAGCTGGTAATGACGCATCGGACGATCCTTTCAGCGCGCCCGACGGCGACGATGCACGAGCCGAGGGCGGCTCCGACCGTGGCCGGAGGCCTGGTCATGATGCCACAAGAGCACACCACCGATCGCGGCAACCGCCACGATCCCGAGAACAGCCGCCGCCGAAGGCTTGCCGCCGAGCGACAGATTGACCATCTGCGCCGTTGCGACACCGCCTCCACATGCCGGGGGGATGGTGAGGTTCAGGCCCTCGGTCGTGTTCGCGAAGGCGGCGGCGGCCTGCGTCGGCGCGTCATAGGCACCGTTCACGGCGACCGGCGTCATCCCGCCGCCCGGCGTCAGCCACGCGTTGTATGCGGTCTGGAACGTCGAGATGAGGCTGGCGGTCCCGGGGCACGGGTGCGCCGCGAAGTCGTTGACCATATCCGTCAGCGCATTGTCGAGCGCCGACGACGTGTCCCCGAGCCCAACAGGACGCGGAGGCGCAGCGCCCACGCCGACCTGCACCCGCGGCAACATGAGAAGAGTCTTCACGAGCGCCTCCGCTTCTTGACGACGCGCCGGCGTCGCGCGACGGGAAGCGGATTCGCCACAGCCGGCTGGTGCATCATCCACACGATGAGACCCGCGAGCCCCGCGCACCCGAAACCGACGGCGACGACGACGGGGAGCGAGACCGTCGTGGGAGCGGGCGTCGCGGTCAACACAGTCGATGCCGGAACCGTCGCGGTCGACGTCTGACCCGTCGTCGGATCGTGGGTCGTGGTCGTCGTCTGACCCGTCTTCGGATTCGTCGTCGTCGTGGTCGTGACGCCCGTCGCGGGATCGGTCGTCGTCGTTGGCGCGGCAGCAGCGGCAGCCTTCGCAGCCGCAGCGGCTGCCATCGCTTGCGCTTCTGCCGCACCCGCAGCGTCAGCCTGCGCCACACTTGCCGCCGTATACGACGAATACGCGAGATTCGAAATCGCCGTTGCGTCGTTCTGGATGGCAGTGATCGCCGCCTGCACCTGCGCGTCTTGGTCGGAAGTCGGCGTCGTGAAAACGTTGGTCACGATCGACTGAATGCCGTTCAGCTGCTGCTGAATGTCGGCCACCGCCGCGGAGATGGGACCCGAGTACGTCGAGCTCTGGGTGAGCTGCGCCACCTGCCCGATGAGCGCGCCGCTCTGCTGGAGCGCGAGCGTGATGTTGCCGTAGGCGTTGGACGTTGCGTTTGACGTGAGTCCGGACGCCTGCGTCGAGACGTACGACGCGAGATCTTGCAGCGTGGAGAACGTCGGAACGGTCATGACGACATACCCTCATCCTCGAAGAGGATCGCCCCGCCGATGTCCCAATAAATGGGCGCCGACGTCGGCGAAGGACCTTCGGGAACCGGGAAGGCCGCGACGAACGTCTCTTCCGGCACCGCGTACCCGAGATCATATCCGGTCGCGGTGATTGTCGGCAGCCGCGGCGACAGGCGCGTCTGGGGATTCGACGGCAAGACGCTCGCGTAGAGCGAGACTCGAAGGTTTCCCTCGAGCGTTTCGCACATCGAATCCCACGCCGTGGGGTTGTTCCACGGATAAAGGATCGAGCGCAGGTTGCCGCAATTGCCGATAGGCGTCCGGCGAGGGACGGCTAGCGCCGGCGGCGTGTACGCGGTCAATCCCTGGAAGTAGAGCAGCGGAGCGCCCGTCACTGGATCCACCGCGGCGTTGGTGAAGCTCTGATAGAGCATCGCCGAGCCCTTGCCGACCGGACCCTTCTGCCAGTTGTACGTATCGGTCGGCGCGGGCGTGTTCGTGTCCATCGTCACCGGCTCGCTCACCAGGTGCCAGGAAACGTTGCCATCCACGAACCGCCAGAAGGGCGTCGTCACGTTGCATCGGATCGGGTAATCGAGCCCGCTCTCGTCGAGCGGTGCACTGATCCCGATCGTCAAGAGCTGACGGATGCCGCGTATGGTCGTCTTGCCCTGAAACGTTCGCGTCGCGAGACAGAACCAGTAGCGAGGCTGCTGCGCGTTGCCGAGAACGCTCGTGTCGATCGCCGGGGGCACCCGAAGCGCGTAGCTCGTGGGCGGATTCGAGCCGTACGGATCCGACGAGAACCCTTGCAGCGACTCGTCGATGCCGCTCGAGGCAATCTCGAACCGCTTGCTCACGTCTCGCCGTTCCTTTCAACCTGTGGTCGTGGTGCTGCCGTCGCCCGAGCTGCCGCCACTCGTGTCCGTGCTGCCGCCGCTCTGATCGGTCGAGCCTCCGCCTCCGCTCGTGTCCGAACTGCTGCCACCGCCGCCGCCACCAAAGAGGTTGTCGACCGCGTTGGCCACGTCGTTCGCCACGGTCCCCGCGTCGGGCCCCGAGCTCGAGCCGCCACTGCTGCCACCCGAAGTATCATTCGACGACGCCCCTCCCGACGGTTGCGTCGTCGGCAGACTCGAAGAGAGCTGAGGCGTCGAGGACGACTTGCTCACCTCGTAAATCGCGACGGCGATGCCCGCGACGGCAACGCCCCCGACGATCCACCATAGACGCTCGTCGGAACGCATCAGCCGCCCTGACCGCCGGTGTAACCCGACTGCGCGCCCGTGACCGGCGCGGGAAGCGTCGTCGACGGTGTCGAGGTCGCGAGCGGGCTGGCCGCGGCGGCAGCGAGGGCTTGCTGGCTCTTGTACCAGCTGTAGCCGACCGCTCCGATGACCGCTCCGACGCCGATCATCAGAAACTGGTCACTCGTCAGAGGGTTCTTTCGTCGTCGGCGGGCCATGAGGCGATCCTTTCAGCGATCGAGGGAAGCGAGCGAGCGAGTTTCAACCCGTGGTCGTCGTCGGCGTTGACTGCGGCAGCTGCGCCGTCGCAGCGTTGGCCATGGCGGCCTGATGCTGCAAGTACCACTGGTAGCCGATGGCGCCGACCACGGCGCTTCCCAACACGAGAAAGACCGTGTCGGTCTTGATGGGGTTTCGGCGGCGATGACGGCGCATGCGGGTGTCCTTCGGTTTTTCAGGTGAACTTGAAGTAGTTGATGTAGGTCGCTCCGTTGAGCGTCCACGACGCGATCACCGCGATGTCGGTCGCGTTCTGGGTGTACGTGAACGGAGTGTTGCCGCCGCCCGTCTGCAGCGTGGCCGTCGTGGATCCACCCGACGGGATGCTCACGATTCCGACCCAGCTGCCCCCCGCAGGGGGCTGGAAGACGATCTGCTGGCCCGACTTGCGCGGGATGTTCACCGTCTGCGCGACGCCCGGTGTGCCGGGCGTCAACGTCAACGCCATTGGCTTCGCGGACTCGTAGGCGTACGCCGCGGCGCCCACCGCCACAAGCGCGAGTACCCCGCCCACGAGCAGCGCGGGCTTCATCGGCCGACCGGCGCGTTCTGGTAGGCCGAGGTGTCGACGCCCATCGCTTGCAAACCGGCGAACGCCTGCTCGCTCGTCATGCTGATGAACTCGTCGGTACCTGCCGGCTGCCAGAGCCGGAAGCTCACCGTCACGGTCACGGGCAACGGCGGCAGCGGCGTCGTCGCAAAGAATTGCATCGAAATCGACTGCGTGTAGCCGAGCACCCAGCCGAACGGCCAGCGCTCGTTGATCATCGCGCAGAGCGTGTCGATCGGCGTCGGGAAGTCGGCGACCGCGTAGCGCGGCGCGCCGGTCACGTAGAGGTTCGCCTGGATGCCGCTCTGGCGCGTGAAGAACCAGTCAGTAAAAGGCTTGAGCTGCGTGCCCGGGAAGTTGTTCGGCGCGTCGATGTGCAGGAACATCCCGTCGCACACCGACGGCTGGATGATGCGCGTCTGGCCGTTCTCGAGCGTCGCAGGCTGCAGAATCGTCGTCGCCGGATCGGTGAACGACGAACGTACGTTCAAGAGGTAGGGCGCAAACGGCACACCCTGCGCGATGGCGAGCGCGAGCTGCGGACTGTACTGCGCCGCAGCTTGCGGCGTCGCGCCGAGGATGCGCGGCCGGCCCGCTTGCCCCCCAAGCCCCACGGGCGCCCCGGGCAGCGCTGCGCCCTGGAGCTCTTGGGGTTGCACGTGAAACGGCGGGGGCTTGTTCATGAGCGCTCCGAAACGGGGGAAGGCGAAGGGGTGCGCCTCCCCCCGGGGAGTTGTCAGCTGTCACCCGGGGGAAGAACGCGCGTCGAAGGTTCTCTCAGCCGCCGAGGCCCTGGCATCCGCAGTTGCCGACGAGCG
>Ga0070734_10006273_pt1 | contig 10045 bp, 11 predicted proteins | sample Coa_R1_8_FD_66444 | JGI IMG/M metagenome (GOLD analysis project Ga0070734, IMG submission 66444) | Surface soil microbial communities from Centralia Pennsylvania, which are recovering from an underground coalmine fire - Coalmine... | ecosystem: Environmental > Terrestrial > Soil > Unclassified ... | reverse complement strand
GGCGTCTACCACCTCCTCGTCTTCGACGCCGACGGGCCGACGCTCGACGAGGTCTCGCGCGTGCTGAAGATCGACGACGCCGTGCTGCGCCACATGGCCACGCGGCACATCGCCGGCTCGCGCACGAGCGCGCCGCGCGACGACGCGACCGCTTCCGCTCCGGCCGCCGCGCCCACCGCTCCGGCGGACGAGGCTCCCACGGACGAGTCCGAACCGGACGTTTCGGCGGACGAGGAGCCGGAGTACGCTCCCACCGAGGAGGAGCCGGAAGAGGCTCCCGCTGAGGAAGAAGAGGAGAGCTAGATGGCAGCCAACATCAACCGCGTCGTGCTCGTCGGCAACCTGACGCGCGACCCCGAATTGCGCCACACGCCCGGCGGCACGCCCGTCTGCAACCTCGGCATCGCCGTCAACGGCCGGCGCCGCGACGAGTCCGGCAACTGGGTCGACAAGCCGAACTTCTTCCGTATCTCGGTCTTCGGCAACCAGGCGGAGAGCTGCGCCCAGTATCTGAGCAAGGGCCGGCCCGTCGCGATCGACGGCCGCCTCGACTGGCGGCAGTGGGAGCAGGACGGCGTAAAGCGCGAGGCCGTCGAGATCGTCGCCGAGAGCGTCCAGTTCCTCGGCGGCCGCGGCGACGGCGACGGTGGCGGCGGCAACCAGTTCGTGCCGGCGGGCGCCTCCGAATCCTTGGGCTCGGGCGGCGCCGACTTCCCGGCCGCGACCGACGACGACATTCCGTTCTAGGAGACACATGGCCAGAGAGAAGCCCCAGAACACCAGCACCCAGCGCAGGCGGCCCGGCGGGCCGGCCGGCCAGATCCGGCGGCGCAACTGCTTCTTCTGCAAGGAGCACATCGCCGAGATCGACTACAAGAACATCAACCAGCTTCGCCGCTACATCTCGGAGCGGGGCAAGATTCGCAGCCGCCGCATCACCGGCGCGTGCCGGCGCCACCAGGTGCAGGTCGCGCAAGCCGTGAAGCGCGCGCGCGAGATGGCGCTCCTGCCGTACGTGGCCGAGGGCTCCGACGACGGCGGCGGCGGGCGCGGCGGACGGCGCGATCGCGGCGACCGCGGAGACAGGGGCGACCGGTAGTGCCGACGCAGGTCATCCTCCTCAAGGACGTCGAGCACGTCGGCCTGCGCGGCGACGTCGTCTCGGTCGCGCGCGGCTACGCGCGCAACTTCCTCCTGCCGCGCAAGCTCGCTGAAGAGGCGACGGCGGCGCGCGTCGCCGAGCTCCAGAAGCGCGAGGCGCAGCGGGCCCGCCACGAGGCGAAGACCGTCGACGACGCGCGCGCGATCGCGTCGAAGCTCGAGAAGACAGTCCTCCGCTTCGAGGTCAAGGCAGGCCCGACCGGCTCGCTCTTCGGCTCGGTCACGCCGACGGACATCGTCGACGAGCTCTGGAGCACGGAGAAGATCCGCGTCGACCGCCGCAAGATCGACAGCGGCCCGATCAAGCGGATCGGCCGCTACTCGATCCCCGTCGACATCTTCCAGGATGTCCGCGTCGAGATTCGCACCGAGGTCATCCCGGAGGGCGGCGAGTTGCCGTCCGAGGAGGAGCTCGAGGCGATGGCGGCGGCCGAGCGGGCCGAGCACGAGCCGGAGGCGGAGGATCACACGGAGCTCGAGGAGGCGCTCGCGGCCGACGACGTCGCGGAGACCGCCGAGCCCGAGCCCGAGGCCGATGAGCCCGAGGCGGAGCCCGAGCCCGAGTGGCGGGCCGACGCCGACGCCGCGCTGGCCGAGGAGTAACGCAGCCGAACAGGCACGTCCTGCTCCCGCGAGTGAGCGGCGGCGCAGCCGTGCCCGGATCCGCGCGCTAGAAGGGTGCCGTCTGTGTGCGCGCAGATCCACAGCTCTGTGGATCTGCGCAGGAAAGTCCCGCTGTTAGCGGCTTCCGCCGTCCACAGATGCGCCGTCCGGCGCGCCTGCAATCATGCACGTTTCACCTGCAAATAGCCAAAAAGGACCTGTTTACAACGGACATACCCACAGACTCTTCCACCCCTGGAAACCCGGGCCGAAGAGTGCTGGAATCGAAACGCATGTCACTCGCTGCAGTCCCTTCCCCCGCGCCCGGTCCCGGTTCGATTCCGCCGCAGAATCTCGAGGCCGAGGAGTCCGTCCTCGGCGCGATGATGATCTCGCCGCTCGCGATCGCGGCGGTCAGCGAGATCGTCGATGCGTCCGACTTCTATCGCGAGTCGCACGGCAAGATCTACCGCGCGGCGCTCGCGCTCTACTCGAAGAACGAGCCGGTCGACGCGATCACGCTCACGAACGAGCTCGAGCAGCGCGGCGAGCTCGAGGACGTCGGCGGTCGCGTCCGGCTGCACGAGCTCTCGCGCATCGTCCCGGCGAGCGCGAACGCCGGCCACTACGCCGCGATCGTCCGCGAGACGGCGACGCTGCGCGGACTCATCCGCGCCGGCGGCGAGATCGCTCAGCTCGGCTGGGAACGCGAAGGCGAGCCGACCGAGCTCGTCGCGCGCGCCGAGCAGCTCGTCTTCGAGCTCGCCGAGCGCCGTGCCGACGGCGAGCTCGTGCTCTTCAAGGACGCGCTGAGAGAGTCGTTCGACCGCATCAGCACGCTCTACCACGAGGGCGCGGACGTGACGGGGCTGCCGACCGGGTTCAAGGATCTCGACAACCTCACCGCCGGCTTCCAGCCCCAGAACCTCATCATCCTCGCGGCGCGCCCGTCGATGGGAAAGAGCGCGTTCGCCCTCGAGATCGCGAGCAATGTCGCCGTCGACCAGGGCAAGACCTGCGCGTTCTTCAGCCTCGAGATGTCGAAGCAGGAGGTCGCGCAGCGCCTCATGTGCTCGCGCGCGAAGGTCGACGCGCACCACATCCGCACCGGTCGGCTCTCGAAGGACGACTGGCCGCGGCTCATCAAGGCGACCGGCGAGATCGAGGCGGCGCCGCTCTACGTCGACGACAAGCCGGGCCTCAGCCTCCTCGAGCTCCGCGCCCGGGCGCAGACGCTGAAGCGCCGGCAGCCCGACCTCGCGCTGATCGTCGTCGACTACCTCCAGCTGATGACGACCGGCAAGAGCGAGGAGAGCCGCCTGCAGGAGGTGTCGAAGATCTCTCGCGACCTGAAGGCCCTCGCTAAGGATCTCGACGTCCCGGTCATCGCGCTCTCCCAGCTGAACCGCTCGCCCGAGCAGCGCCACGACAAGCGGCCGATGCTCTCCGACCTCCGCGAGTCGGGCTCGATCGAGCAGGACGCCGACATGGTGATGTTCCTCTACCGCGAGGAGTACTACGACCGCGACGCCGAGGACGACTCGAAGAAGGGCATCGCCGAGGTCATCATCGCGAAGCACCGCAACGGCCCGACCGGCGACTTCAAGGTCTCATGGATGAGCCGCTTCGCGAAGTTCGCGAGCCTCGCCCACCAGCAGGCCGCATGAACGTCCGCTGTCTCGGATGCGGCCGCGAGTTCGCCACGGAGGAGGTTCGCCTCCTCGGTAAGACGTTCGCGGCCGAGCGGTACTGCGACGTCTGCCGCGAGGGCGAGAAGGCCGAGGACGAGCAGCGCGCCGCCGACGCGCGGTGGGCACGGGTCCGCGTTCCGGCCGCCTACGACGGCTGCTCGTTCGAGACGTTCCAGCCCGTGCCCGACACGGCGACCGCGCTCGCCGTGTGCCGCCAGTGGGCTCGCGAGCTGCGCGCCGGGACCGACCTCCGGCAAGGGTTGCTGCTCCGCGGAAACCCCGGAGCGGGCAAGACGCATCTCGCGGTCGCGATCCTCCGCGAGGTGGTGTGGAGCGACCGGCGCAAGACGGCGCTCTTCCTCAACGTGCCCGCGTGGCTCAATGCGCTGCGCGAGAGCTACGGCGAGGGCGAGCCACCGCCGAACCCGAGCGGCTACGACCTCGTCGTCCTCGACGACCTCGGCGCGGAGCAGTGGTCGGATTGGGCACGCGACCGCATCTACGGGCTCGTGAACCAGCGCGAGCAGCAGAACGGCCTCGTCATCGTCACGACGAACCACGACTGGGCAACGCTCGCCGGCCGGGTCGGCGGCCCGACCGCGAGCCGCCTGCGGAAGCTGACCCGCGACGTCCACGTCGACGCCCGCGACGACTTCCGCGAGCGCGCAGCGGCGTAGACGCTCGTCGCGTCTTTAGTCGCCTCTTAGCTCGCCCGCCTACGGTTCGTGGCCGTGGCCTCGCCGCTGATTCGCACGCCCACATCGCTGAAGGTCCCGGCACGGATCGCCGCGATCTTCTGGGTCATCAAGCTGGCGACGACGGCCTTCGGCGAGTCCACCTCCGACTACCTCGTCCACAACGTCAATCCCTACGCCGCCGTCGTCGGCGGGTTCGCCGTGTTCGCGGCTGCGATGGTGCTGCAGCTGCGGACCGACCGGTACGTGCCGTGGATCTACTGGCTCGCCGTCGCGATGGTCGCGGTCTTCGGGACGATGGCGGCCGACGTCGTCCACATCGAGTTCGGCGTCCCGTACGCCGCGTCGTCGAACCTCTTCGCGCTGCTGCTCGTGGCCGTCTTCTGGACGTGGTCTCGGGCCGAGCCGACGCTCTCGATCCACAGCATCACGACTGTGCGGCGAGAGCTCTTCTACTGGGCCGCCGTTCTCGCCACCTTCGCCATGGGCACCGCGCTCGGTGACCTCGCCGCCTACCGGCTGCACCTCGGCTTCCTCTCCGCCGGGATCGTGTTCGCCGTTCTCTTCGCGCTCCCCGGCCTCGCGTTCTATGCGCGCCGCGCCGGTCCCGTGCTCTCCTTCTGGGCCGCCTACGTGATGACGCGGCCGCTCGGGGCCTCGTTCGCCGACTGGACGGGAAAGAACCGTCACGCCGGCGGACTCGGCTGGGGAGACGGCCCGGTCGCAGCCGTCCTCGCCGTCCTGATCGTGGCCGGCGTCGCCTACCTCACCACGAGCGGCAGCGATCAGGTCGCCTCGGCCGGCGACGCGTGGCTGGAGCCGGCGCTGGCCGACGAGAAACTCTAGGCGCAAGTTTCCGGGGCGAGGCGACTCTCACAAGTATGCGCCTGAGACTCGTGACCGCAGCACTCGCCGCCGCCGCGCTCTCGACGGCCGGCGCCGGAAGCGCGGCAACGCCGCAACAGCCTCAACTCGTGCTGCCGCAAGGGACGGCGTTCTCGGTCCTCGGGCACGACTGCGGAGGCATCAAGGAGGACGCGTACGTCACGGGCTTCGACAACTCGATCGATCCGGCCGCGGGCTACCCGACTGGGTACGTCAAGCTCGCCACGTCCTGCAGCACCGGCGGGAAGGGCGGCCACACGGTCACCTACACCGCGTGGACATCAGACAGGTGGGACCTGACAGGAGCGCTGTACTCGTACTCGGTCTCGGGTGCAGCGAGCGTCGATCCGAGCTTCTCCGCGACGGATCCGATCACCGGCAACGAGATCTACAACTCGCCGAGCCCGTGCCCCGGCACGGGCGGGACGGGCAGCACCGCCTACGCGTGCCTCCAGTGGGCGCCGACCTTTACGCCACGGCCACGGGTGACCGGCATCAGCGCAGCCGCCGGCCCGGCGACCGGCGGCACGAGCGTGACGATCTACGGAGACGGCTTCACGGCCGCGACCGGCGTCGACTTCGGCGGCACGCCCGCCACCGGTGTCACCGTCAACACCGACAGCTCGATCACGGCAATCGCTCCCGCCGACACGTCGGGAGTCAACCCGCATACCGTGGACATCACCGTGCTTTCTCCCGGCGGGACGAGCTTCACGAGCGCCGGCGATCAGTTCACCTCGTACATCCAGCCGACGATCACCGGCGTCCACCCCAACCACGGGAGCGTGTCGGGCGGGTACTACGTGACCATGACCGGCACGAACTTCCTCGGAACGACCGGGGTAATGGCCGGCGACGTCGCCACGGCCTTCCAGGTGATCGACAACACGTCGATGAGCGTCTTCATCCCCGGCAGCGACAGCGGCCCCGGCGACAGCATGAGCCTGAGCGTCACGTCACCCGGAGGGACGAGCCCGAGCACCGGCGCCGCGACGTTCACGTACACCGCTCCGGCTTCGGTCACGGTCTCCCCGCACAAGGGCCGGCCCGGCACAGCCGTCAAAGTGCGGGGCATCGACTTCCTCCCCGGCGAGACGGTGACCGTCACCTACCAGACCGGGCTCGCCTTGCCGAAGCCGGCGACCGTGACCATCTGCGCGGCGACGGTCAAAGGCGGAGGAGCATTCACGTGCGCCGGCAAGATCCCCGGAAAGACGAGGGCCGGCGCGAAGGGACCGCATCAGATCGACGCCACCGGGTCGGCCGGCGACTTCGCCGCAGTCGTCTTCACGCGATCCTGACCCCGCCCGAGCGGCTCAGCCGACGGCGAGGCCCCACACGCATTGCTCCGAGTTGATCGAGGCGTTGCGGTGGATGACCGACGGCGCGAGCTTCGAGCCGAAGCGCTTCGTCGCGAGCGGATACACGCGGACGTTCGAGGCGCTGCCGCAGTCGGCGACGTAGAGGTTGCCGCTCGCGTCCCAGGCGAAGTTCGCCTCGTACGCATTCCAGGTCACGCCAGCGGGATCCACGACGCTCGGCGTTGCGCCGGTCTTGAGATTGCGCGCGTCGTAGCGCACGATCGCGGCGCCTTTCCCGCCCGCCGGGTTGTTCGACGCGTACAGGTTCCCGCGCGTATCGAACGTGAGGCCGCCCGGGCCGGTAAGCCCGTCGAGGAACGTCGGGACGCTCACGTTCGTGACGGGGGCTCGGTAGATCGCGATCGACTGCGTGCCGGCGCTCTTGACGTTGGCTACGAACAGATCGCCGTTCTTGTCGACGGCCAACCCGCCCGGGACCACGCCGCTCGGGAGGCTCAGCGTGACGCTGGGCACAAGGGTCGTGTTGCTCGTGAACGGGCCGGTGAACTCGTAGACCTTCCGGAAGTAGTAGTCCTCGACCCACACGTTCCCCTCGCGGTCGAACGTGAGGTTGTCGCAGTCACACGTACCGGGGATCGTCAGCGTGAAGAGAGGCGTGCTCGCGGTGGCGAACGGGAGACTGAATACCTGGATCACCGCGGGGGACGCGTTCGAGCACCCGTTCGGGTAGCTGATGATCCAAAGACGGTGCTGCGGCCCAACACCCATGCCCGCCGTGCAGCGCAGGCCGTTGCCCACGGTGCCCGAGACCAGCGTGTCGCTCGACGTCCTCGTGAGCGGCAGCTGGGTGTACTCCACCTGATAGCTCAGCGAAGTTCCGTTGAAGAGATCCCAGTACGCGGTCTGGGTGACGACCGTCTCGCGGCGCGAAGTGACCAGCGACTGGCCCGTGCTGTCCGTGATCTTGACGCGCACGGTGAAGTGGCCGGCATGGGCGAAGGTGTGCGTGGCCGGACGCCGGAGCGAGCTGAGAACGGTCGCATGTGTCCCGTCGCCCCAGTTGATCGTGGCGCTGCGCAGCTTCGTACCCCGCGGCAGCTCGGTGCGTCCAAGGCTCGCCGAAACGACCGAGCCCGACAAGGCAGTGCTCGGAGTGAGAGCCAGACTCGCCTTCGGCTTCCGCGTCGTTGCCCCGGAGCCCGTCGCGGATGCGAGCGCGACGGCCGCAACGAGGACTGCGAGAACTCCGGTGAGTACGCCCCGCCTCACGGCGTGGGACTCTACACCGACCTGCAGCGCAGGCGTAGGATCGCGCAGATCCCGCGAGAGGAGCTGCCCCACATGAAGACGCTTGCCTGCGCCGGCATTGCCATTGCTGCCGCCTGTTCGCCGCTGGCGCTGATTCCGAGCGCGGCCGGCACGACCGCGAGCAGCGTGAAGGTCGTGCATCTCAGCGCCCCGCTCGAGGCGCTCGCACTGAGCGGCAACCGGATCGCGTACGATGTCCAGGCTACGCCGCCGGCGGGAAAGCAGCGGGAGATCCCGAACCGGGTCTACGTCTGGAACACCGGCACGGGCGCGATCACGAAGGTGAGCGGCAAGCAGACCGCAGGCGCGGACGGCTTCGTCGGTAGCGGCGTGGCGAAGCTCGCTATCGCCGGTACCCGGGTCGCGTGGTTCATTGCCGCCCACAGCAACTCGGAGACCGACGACGACGTCTATTCGTCCTCCGTCCTCGCCCCGAAGGAGCGGCTTGTCCGCGAGGCGATTCGCTTGGGCAACGCCTGCGGCGCCGGCCAAGCGGGCCCGACGCCGGCGTGTACGGGGACGTGGCTCGGCGGAGTCGTCACCGCGGGAAGAGAGATCCTCGTCAACCGCTGGACGACCGACTCGACAGGCGCGATCACCGGCGGCGGGCTGTACACCCTCCACGGGACGAAGCTGAAGCCGTTCGCGGCGGGGAGCGCCGCGGTCGAAGCCGTCGCGGCCGACCGGCACCGCGTCGCCGTCGCGCAATGGCGCTGGTTCTACCCGGACTCGACGCTCAACGTCTTCTCGGCGCGCGGCACGCCGGTGTCCAGCATCACGCCGGCCGGGCCGCCGAAGGCCGTGGCGCTGAGCGGCCGCAACCTCCTCGTGCTCGAGGCGCACGGCAAGCTCGCGCTCTACGACGCGCAGACCGGGGCCTTGAAGAGGACGTTCACCTTGCACCGCGGCTGGCAAGCCGGCGCGATCGCGGTCTACGGGGACGTCGCCGCCTACTCGACCGCGGCCTCCCGGCCGGTGAACAGCGTGCGGGCGCTCAATCTCACGACCGGCAAGGACCGGCTCGTCGATCGCCTCCGGGGACAGATCCCGCTGCTGCGCATGGACTCCTTCGGCCTGGCCTACGCGAACGACAGCTACACCGCGAGCGGGTACGACATCGAGCTCGTCTTCCGGCCGCTCGCGCAGGTGGTCGCTGCAGTGAGATGAGGTGCGCGAGCCCGGCGTAGGCCGTTCGCAATCCGGGTAATCCGGCTTCCGTGTTGAGGAGCAGGCGGGTCGAATCGACGTCGACGGAGTTCAGCGTGTCCGTCGTCGCATGGGACAAGGAGAGCGGGAACGGGCTGCGCATCGAGTACGGCGACGACGGCGCTCTGCGCCGCCATGCCATCGTGACGCGCTTCCCGCGCGAGCAGTGGGACGGCGACGTGGTCGGCGAGGTCGTGTGGTACGACGCCGACGACCGCGAGCTCCGCCGCGAGCCACTCCACCTCGGCCGCACCGTCCTTACCTGACGCCGCAAGCTTCCCGAACCTTGGGGATTTCTTGCTCTCAGGTTGGCCCGGCGCTGGGGAGCGGCCGCATAGAACGACTCTGTTCCGAATCACCCACAGGAAAAGGAGTCCCATGCGCAAGCCGTCAACACTCATCCTCGCCACATCGGTCATCGTCGGCGCCGCGCTCGGTGTGCCCGCGGCGCTCGCAACGACATCCGACCTTCAGATCGCGCTGCGTGCTGCCCCGTCGTTCTCCACCGCGACCGGCACCGCCCAGTACCAGGCTCAGCCGGGCCAGCGCGAGTTCCAGGTGGAGCTCGACCATCTGAAGTCACTTGCCGGCCGTTCAGTCCTCGTCCGCGCCAACGGCGCGAACGTCGGCTGGGCGAAGATTTCCAGCACGGGGATCGCCGAACTGAGTCGCAACACGGAGCTCGGCCAGAGCGTCCCCAAGATCGTGCACGGATCGACCGTCTCGGTCGTGGCCGGCGCTTCGCGCACGCTCGTCGCCTCGGGCACGTTCTAAGCCTCGCGGATGGTGGGGCGGCGGCGCCGAGGACCGCCGCCGCCCCGGGCGGCCGTGGGCATACTTCCTTGACGTGCCCGGAACCGTGATCGTGGGCGCGCAGTGGGGCGACGAAGGCAAGGGCAAGATCGTCGACCTGCTCGCCCAGAACTCCGACGTCGTCTGCCGCTACCAGGGCGGCCCGAACGCGGGCCACACCATCGTGGTCGGCGACGAGACGTACAAGATCCGCGCCCTGCCGAGCGGCGTCGTCCGCGGCATCCCCTGCGTGATCGGAAACGGCTGCGTGGTCGATCTCGAAGTGCTGATCGGCGAGCTCGACCAGTTCCCGGATGCCGAGGTCCACCTCTCCGGCAATGCGCACCTGATCATGCCGTGGCACCTCGCGATCGACCAGGCG
>Ga0070734_10006272_pt1 | contig 10046 bp, 10 predicted proteins | sample Coa_R1_8_FD_66444 | JGI IMG/M metagenome (GOLD analysis project Ga0070734, IMG submission 66444) | Surface soil microbial communities from Centralia Pennsylvania, which are recovering from an underground coalmine fire - Coalmine... | ecosystem: Environmental > Terrestrial > Soil > Unclassified ... | reverse complement strand
CGGGCGCGTCGCGGTTTGCGATCGATGCGGCCGCTCGCGACACCCTGGCCGGCTACGGCCTGGGCGAGGCATTCGGCCATGGGACCGGCCACGGACTGGGCATCGAAGTTCACGAGGAACCGCGCATCACCCGGCGGCATCCCGACGTGGACGACCGGGACGAGGCGGTGAGGGCCGGGATGGTGTTCACGATCGAGCCCGGCGCATATCTGCCGTCCTGGGGCGGCGTGCGCATCGAAGACGATGTGCTGGTGACGGCGAACGGCGTCGACGTGCTGACCGACGCGCCAACCGACCTGATCGAGATTTGATGGACCTAGACGAACTCAAACACATCCTCGAGCTCGTTCGCGAGCACGAGTTGTCCGAATTCGAGCTCGAGCACGAAGGCCTCCGCCTGAAGGTCCGCAAGGACACGAACGGCGCGCACATGGTGACGCTGCCGTCCGCGCCGAGCGGCCCGGTCGTGCTGCCGACGACGACGGGGACGCCCGGCGTGGGGGCGGCGCCGGGCCCGGCGCCCGGCCTCGCGCAGGCCGCCGACGAGACAGCCGACGCGGAAGTCGAGCTCGCCGTCGTCAAGTCGCCGATCGTGGGGACGTTCTACCGCTCGCCCGAGCCGGGCGCGGCGTCGTTTGTCGAGATCGGCGCGACGGTGAAGAAGGGGCAGGTGCTCTGCATCATCGAAGCGATGAAATTGATGAACGAGATCGACTCCGAGTACGACGGCGAAGTCGTCAACGTCTACGTCGAGAACGGGCAGGCGGTTCAGTACGGCGAGCGCCTGTTTGCGATCCGCACGAAGTAGATGTTCAAGAAAATTCTGATCGCGAATCGCGGCGAAGTGGCACTGCGGATCATCTACGCGTGCCGCGAGCTCGGCATCAAGACGGTCGCCGTCTACTCCGAGGCCGACGAGAACTCGCTGCACGTCCGCTTCGCCGACGAGGACGTCTGCATCGGCCCCGCGCGCAGCGCCGACAGCTATCTCAACGTGCCGGCGGTGATCAGCGCGGCCGAGATCACCGGCGCCGACGCGATTCACCCCGGCTACGGCTTCCTCTCCGAGAGCGCGTACCTCGCCGAAGTCTGCGAGGCGTGCCACATCCGGTTCATCGGGCCCGACCCGCAGGTCATCCGGTTGATGGGCGACAAAGCGCGCGCGCGGCGCGTGATGAAGAAGGCCGGCGTGCCGATCCTGCCCGGCAGCGACGGTCCGCTCGAGAACGAGGAGAAGGCGCTCAAGGTCGCGAAGGAAATCGGCTACCCGGTCATCGTCAAGGCGACGGCCGGCGGCGGCGGGCGCGGCATGCGCGTCGTCCGCGCGCCGGGCGAGTTGTCGCACGCGGTGAAGACGGCGCAGCGCGAAGCCGAGGCGGCCTTCGGCGTGCCCGACGTCTACATCGAGAAGTACGTCGAGTCGCCGCGGCACATCGAGTTCCAGATCCTCGGCGACCATCACGGGTCGGTCGTCCACCTGGGCGAGCGCGAGTGCTCGATCCAGCGGCGGCATCAGAAGCTGATCGAGGAATCGCCGTCACCCGCGTTGAGCGAGAAGATGCGCCGCAAGATGGGCGGCATCGTCATCGACGCGGCGAAGGCGGTGAAGTACACGAACGCCGGCACGTTCGAGTTCCTGATGGACGCCGACGGGCGCTTCTATTTCATGGAAGCGAACACGCGGCTGCAAGTCGAGCACCCGGTCACCGAGATGGTCACCGGCGTCGACATCGTGAAAGAGCAGATTCGCATCGCGGCGGGGGAGCGGCTCTCGTTCAAGCAGAGCGAGGTCACGTTCACCGGCCACTCGATCGAGTGCCGCGTCAACGCCGAGGATCCCGAGACGTTCGTGCCGTCGCCCGGCGTCATCCACGTGTTCAGCGTGCCCGGCGGCCCCGGTGTGCGCGTCGAGACGTTCGCGCACTCCGACTGCACCATCTCGCCGTTCTACGATTCGATGATCGCGAAGATCATCGTGCACGGCCGCGATCGCCAGGAAGCGATCGCGCGCATGCGGCGCACGCTCGAGATGACCGTCGTCGAAGGCATCAAGACCACGATTCCGCTCCACCTGAAGATCATGCAGGATCCCGATTTCGTCGCCGGCAAGCTGAGCACGTCGTTCATGGAACGCTTCCTCGCGCAGCGCCCGGCCGCGGGTGGACGGCTGGCCGAGGCAGTCTAAAGAATCTGGTGATCTGGTGATTGGGTAATCTGGTGATTGATATTGCCTGATCGCGCCCAATCCCCCAATTCAATCACCAGATCACCAGATCACCCAATTACCAGATTCGCCTTTTCTCGCCTAACCTCCCTCGTCGACGTCGACGCGTGCCGCGCGCGCGGCGTCGAGCCGCTCGGCGTGCTTCGCGCGTTCTTGACCGGCGGCGCGACCTTTCTTCAACTGCGCGCGAAACAGCTCGGCAGCGGCGCGTTCCTCGATCTTGCGCGCGAAGCGGTCGGGCTCGCGCACGCGGCCGGCGCGCGGCTCGTCGTCAACGATCGCGCGGATCTGGCGGCGCTGGCAGACGCCGACGGCGTGCACGTCGGCCAGGACGATCTCTCGCCGGCGGATGTCCGGCGCCTCGTCGGCCCCGAGCGGATCGTCGGGCTCTCCACGCACACGATCGAACAGCTCGAGCGCGCGATCGACGCGCCGATCAGCTACGTGGCGATCGGTCCGATCTTCGGATCGACGACGAAGGCCACGGGCTACGCCGCGGTCGGGCTCGCGATGGTGCGCGCGGCGGCGGCGATCGCCGCGCGCCGCGGACTGCCGCTCGTCGCCATCGGCGGCATCACGGTCGACACGGCGCCGGCCGTGATCGCGGCGGGCGCCGCATCGGTCGCGGTGATCGGCGACTTGCTGCGGGGCGATCCGGCCGAGCGCGTCGCCGACTTCCTTCGAGCGCTCGGCTGAACCGTCGCGCTCCGCGTATAATCCCCCCGGGCCTCAAACCAGGAGACCGTTCATTTGGCAGATTCACTCTTTCGCACGAAGTCGATCGACCGGCTGCTCGCCGAGGCCGCGTCGAGCGGCGAGGGGACGCTGAAGCGCACGCTCGGCCCCTTCGCGCTCGTCGCGCTGGGCATCGGCGCGATCATCGGCGCCGGTCTGTTCGTCCGGACGGCGGCCGCGATCGCGGATCGCGCCGGTCCGTCGGTCGTCATCGCGTTCATCGTGGCGGGCATCGGCTGCGCGTTCGCCGGACTCTGCTATGCCGAGTTCGCGTCGATGATCCCGATCGCCGGCAGCGCCTACACGTACTCGTACGCGACGATGGGCGAGCTGGTGGCGTGGATCATCGGCTGGGACCTCGTGCTCGAGTACGCGGTCGGCGCGGCGACGGTCGCGATCGCGTGGAGCGAGTACGCGAACCGCGTGCTCGACTGGTTTGGGCTGAAGATCCCGTTCCAGTGGACGCACGGGCCGTTCGAGGCGATGGCCGGAACGGACGTGCACGGAATCATCAACATCCCGGCTGTGTTCATCCTGCTCGTGCTGACGATGCTGCTGATTCGCGGCACGCAGGAGTCGGCGACGGTGAACAGCGTCATCGTCGTGCTGAAAGTCAGCATCGTGCTGCTGGTGATCGCGATCGGCTGGGGCTTCATCAACCCGGCGAACCACACGCCGTTCATTCCGGCGGCGACGACGTACACGACGCCCGAAGGGATCTCGCATCCGTTCGGCGGCGTGATGGGCATCCTCGGCGCCGCCGGCGTCGTGTTCTTCGCGTTCATCGGCTTCGACGCGGTGTCGACCGCCGCGCAGGAGGCGAAGAACCCGAGTCGCGACATGCCGATCGGCATCCTCGGCTCGCTGGTGCTGTGCACGCTGCTCTACGTGCTCTTCTCGTACGTGCTGAGCGGCGTCGCCACGATCCAGGACTTCCGGTCGACGGGCCGCGAGGCCTCGGTGGCGTTCGCGATCACGAAATACATGCCCGGCTACGAGTGGCTGTCGAAGTCGGTGACGATCGCGATTCTCGCCGGCTTCTCGTCGGTCATCCTCGTGATGCTCCTCGGGCAGTCGCGCGTCTTCTACACGATGAGCCACGACGGGCTCGTGCCGAAGATCTTCTCCGACGTGCATCCGCGCTTCAGGACGCCGTACAAGTCGAACATGCTGTTCTTCGTCTTCACCGGCATCTTCGCGGCCTTCATTCCCGAAGACGTCGTCGGCGAGATGACGAGCATCGGCACGCTGTTCGCGTTCATCCTCGTCTGCATCGGCGTCTGGATCATGCGCCGGCGGCGGCCCGACGTGAAGCGCGGCTTCGTCGTGCCGGCGCTGCCGGTGATCTCGATCGCCGGCGTTGCGGTGTGCGGCTCGATGATCTACGGCCTCGGCTGGACCAACTGGCTGAGGCTCATCGTCTGGCTGATCATCGGGCTGGTGTTCTACTTCTCGTACGGGCGGAGCCACAGCCTGCTCGCCTCGAAGAGCGAGGCGGCCGTTCGCTGACCGCCGCCGTATCGTGATCGAGCCGAAGGGCGACCGTTTTCTCCGGGCGCAGGGGCCCGGGTTCGCGGTCGCCCTTTTGTGTTCGGTGATCGTCGGCGGCACGCTCGGCTACCGGTTCATCCAGGGCTACAGCTTCTGGCACGCCTTCTACGTCACCGTCCTCGCGATCACGACGGTGAACCTGCCGGAAGGGCTGACGCGTCCGGCGCAGGCGTTCACCGTGGCGCTGCTGTTCGCCGGCGTCGGGTCCGCGCTCTACACTTTCACGCTGCTCGCCACCGTGGTCGTCGAAGGCGGGCTGCCGAAGCGGCTGCAGAAGCGGCGGCAGAGACGTATGCTCGAAACCATCCGCGATCATTTCATCGTCTGCGGCTACGGCCGGATCGGCAGCATCGTGGCGCACGAGTTCCGGCGCCAGAACATCCCGCACCTCATCGTCGAACGCGATCCCGAGCGCGTGCACGCGGCGCTCGAGGACGGCGAGCTGGCCGTGGAGGCGGACGCGAGCCGCGAGGACGTGCTGAAGCGCGTCGGGATCGATCGCGCGCGCGGATTGATTGCGGCGGTGGGCTCGGACGCGGAGAACGTCTACACGGTGCTGAGCGCGCGCGTGATGCGGCCCGACCTGTTCATCCTGGGCCGCGCCGAGACGGAAGATGCGACGCACAAGCTGAAGCGCGCCGGCGCGGACCGGGTCATCTCGCCGTACATGATCGGCGCCGTGCAGATCGCGCAGACCGCCCTGCGGCCCGCCGTCGTCGACTTCGTGGCGCTCGCGACGAGCTCCGACAATCTCGATCTGGCGATGGAGGAGATCGGGATCGCGGCCGGCTCCGCGCTGGCGAACCGCTCGATCGTCGACGCGAACGTGCGTCAGCGCTTCGGGGTCATCGTCGTCGGCATTCAGCGGCAGAGCGGCACGATGGAGTTCAACCCTGAACCGGAGGCGGTGATGCGCGCCAGCGACAAGCTGGTCGTGCTCGGCCGCCCCGAGTCGTTGAAGCAGCTCGAAAACGAGGCCGCGGGACATGGCGGCTAGAGTCCTCGACGGCACGGCCGTCGCCAACCAGATTCGCGCCGAGCTCGCGCCGCAGGTGGCCGCGTTCACGGCGCGCGCCGGCCGGCCGCCCGGGCTCGGCATCGTGCTCGTCGGCGACAACGCGGCGTCGGAGATCTACGTCCGCTCGAAGCTGAAGTCGGCGGGCGAGGCGGGCCTGCGCGCCGACCTCGAGCGGCTGCCCGCGTCGGCGTCGCTCGACGCGCTGCTCGCCGTCGTCGATCGCCTGAACCGCAGCGACGCGCACGACGGCATCCTGGTGCAGTCGCCGCTGCCGGACGCGATGGGACCGGAGGCTGAGCGGCGCGTCTTCGATGCCGTCGATCCGGCGAAGGACGTCGACGGCTTTCATCCGATCAACGTCGGCCGGCTGGTGCAGAATCGCGACGCGCTCGTCGCGTGCACGCCGTCGGGCGTCATCGAGCTGCTCGAGCGATCGCACGTCACGATCGCCGGCGCCCACGCCGTCGTCATCGGCCGCAGCGACATCGTCGGCAAGCCGATGGCGCTGTTGCTGCTGCACCGGAACGCGACGGTGACGATCTGCCATTCGCGCACGAAGGATCTGCCGGCGGTGGCCGCAAGCGCGGACATCCTCGTCAGCGCGATCGGGCGGCCGGGGTTCGTCACGAAGCCGTTCGTCAAGCCGGGCGCGGCCGTCGTCGACGTCGGCATCACGTCGATCGCGGACCGCGAGACCGTGGCGCGGATGTACCCGCCGGGCACGAAGCGCTGGGAGACGTATCAGAAGCGCGGCGCGCTGACGGTCGGCGATGTGCATCCCGAGGTTGCGGAGGTCGCGGGCGCGCTGTCGCCCGTGCCGGGCGGCGTCGGCCCGTTGACGATCGTGATGCTGCTGAAGAACACGCTTGCTGCCGCGACGCTGCGCGTCGCCGGAGGGGGCGGGTAGGGCAGGCAAGGCAAGTCAGGCAGGTTGGACGAAAGAACCGACTGGCCTCACCAGCCTCACCAGCCCCACCAGCCGCACCGGCCCTTGTTGCGCGTAGCCCTCACGGGCGGCATCGCCACCGGCAAGAGCTATGTGCTCGCGCGATTCCAGGCGCTCGGGATCCCGTGCCTCGATTCCGACGCGCTCGCGCACGGCGTCATGTCGGCTGGCACCGAGGCGACGCAGCAGATCGCGGCGCGGTTCGGCGCGGATGTGATCGCGCCCGACGGATCCGTCAATCGACGCACGCTCGGGCCGATCGTGTTTGCCGATGCGTCGGCGCGGAAAGAACTCGAGGCGATCGTGCATCCGGCCGTGTATCGCGCGATCGCTGCGGGCATTCGCGGCTTCGAGCTGACCGGCGGCGCGCCGTACGTCGTCGTCGATGTGCCGCTGCTGTTCGAGACGGGCCATGCGAAAGAGTTCGATCGCGTGGTCGTCACGGCGTGCGCGCCCGAGACGCAGCTGGCGCGCCTGCACGAGCGCGGGCTCGACGAGGAAGCCGCGCGCCAGCGCCTCGCCGCGCAGTGGCCGACGCCGGACAAAACCTCACGAGCGGACTTCGTGATCACGACGGACGGCTCGTTTGACGAAACCAACCGCCAGATCGCCGACGTCGATTCTAGACTTCGACTTCCGTAGTGTCCTGCGCGGGCGCGATGCGTTCTTCCACGAACGTGTTCCAGTCGTGGCAGTGGGGACACTGCCACAGCAGCTCGGTGCTGCGATAGCGGCAGCGCATGCAGACGTGCGGGTCGAGGTAGAAGACCGCGTGCTGCGTCAGCTCGGTGTAGCGATCGACGAGCGAGGCGGGATGATGGAGCTGCCCGAGCGCGCGCCAGATCGCCTGGTGGATGCTGAGCGCGTGCGGATTCTGGACGAGCGCGGCGAACAGCAGGTCGAGCGCTTCGCGCGGGTGACCGGCGGTCGCGAGATGACGTGACAGCGCGAGCCGCGCGCGCCAGTCCTGCGCGTTCTCGTCGATCAGCCGGCGGCAGAGGCGCGTGAACCGCTCGGGGTTGCCCGTCCGCAGCGCGAGCGCCTCGAGGCGATCGAACGCGAGGTACGCGCGATCGGGCGCGACGTCGATCAGCCGCTCCCAGATCGCGGCGGCCGCGCGCTCGTCGCCCTCCGCGACGCGCACGTCGCCGAGGTTCAGGTAGGCCGGCACGGCGCGCGCGTCGAGATCGATCGCGCCCTCGAACCGCCGGACCGCTTCGGCGTAATTCTTCCGCCGCATCGCCTCGAGGCCGATCTCGTTTTCCAGGAAGGCGAGAATCGCCTGGTTCTGCTGCGACGAAGCGTCGGCGTCGGTCAGCTTCGCGAGACGCTGCCGCGTGTCGAACGCCTCGGTCCACTGATGCTGTTCTTCCTGCAGCTTCTGCACGTTGACGAGCGCGTACTCGTTCTGCGGATCGAGGCGCAGCACCTCGGTGAACGCGTCGAGCGCGCGGTCGACGAAGCCGCCGCGCTTGTAGTCGAGGCCGAGACACAGCAGCACGTAGGCGTGTTCGAGCCGGCTCAGACGCGGCCGCTGCAGCAGCGCCTGGTGCACGGTGATCGCCTTGCCGACCTGACCCTTCTCGCGGTACAGATTGCCGAGGATCATGTGCACTTCGAGCGCGCTCGGGTTGACGCTTGCCGCGCGCGTCAGCTCCTCGATCGCCTGATCGATCTGGTTCGACACGAGGAAGTTCAGGCCGAGGATGTAGTGCGGCGACTCGCGCAGCTTGCGCCGGTCGACCCACTGCCCGTCGCGCAGCTTGTAGCGCTCCCACGCTTTCCCGATCGCCAGCCCCGCGAGCAGGGCGACGAGCGCCGCGAGCAGCGGGGCGTACCCGTTCATACCTTCTGCCCCAGATACTCGAGGAGCAGCGGCTCCCACAGGTGCTGCGCGTGCAGAACGACCTCGATCAGCTGACGGGCTGCGCCGCGGCCGCCGCGGAAGTCGCTCGTCCAGTGCACGCGCGTCCGCACTTCGTCGATCGCGTCCGCCGGCGCCGCCGCCAGCCCGACGCGCGACAGCACTGCCAGGTCGACGATGTCGTCGCCCATGTAGGCGATGTCCTCGTCCTCGAGCAGCAGCTCGTCGGCGATCTGATCGTAGGTTTCGAGCTTGCTCGCGATCCCCTGATGCACCAGCGTCACGCCGAGCTGCGTCGCACGCTGCTGCGTGGCCGCCGACATCCGCGCCGACAGGAATCCGACGCGAATGCCCGCCCGCTGCGCGAGCACGATGCCCGTGCCGTCCTTGATGTCGTACCGCTTGCTCTCGGTGCCGTCCGCGTGCAGCAGCAGCGTTCCGTCGGTCAGCACGCCGTCGACGTCGAAGAGGATCAGCCTGATGCGGGCCGCTCGCCGCGCGACGTCCGCGGGCGGCACGATCGCACGTGGCACCTTGGCGCCCGGCACCCTTGGCACCCTAGAACAGCTCCGTGTGCCACAGATCGTGCAGGTGGAGGACGCCGGCGACGCGCGTCGCATCGGTGACGACGAGCGACGTGATCTTCCGCTGCTCCATGACGTTCAACGCCTCGGCCGCCAGCATCGAGCCGGCGATGCTGACCGGATTCGTCGTCATCACGTCGGCCGCGGCGAGCGACAGGATGTCGTTCGCCCGCTCCATGTGACGCCGCAGGTCGCCGTCCGTGATGATGCCGACGAGCCGCGCGTCGCCGTCGACGACGCACGTCATGCCCAGCTTCTTGCTCGACATCTCGTAGATGACGTCGCGCATGCGCGTGTCCGTCCGCACGACGGGACACTGCGCGCCCGCGTGCATCAGCGCTTCGACGCGCATCAATTTCTTGCCGAGCTTTCCGCCGGGATGAAGCGTCGCGAAATCGTCCTCGCGGAAGCCCTTCTCGACGAGCAGCGTCATCGCGAGCGCGTCGCCGAGCGCGAGCGCCGCCGTGGTGCTCGCCGTCGGCACGAGGTTCATCGGGCACGCTTCCTGCGCGACGCTGCAATCGAGCGCCACGTCCGCCGCCTGCGCGAGCGACGACTTCGGATCGCCGGTGATCGCGATCAGCCGGGCGCCGAGCCGCCGGATCGCCTCGAGCAGCCGCAGCAACTCGTCGGTCTGCCCGCTGTACGACAGCGCGACGACGACGTCCTCCGGCTGGATGATGCCCATGTCGCCGTGGATCGCGTCGGCGGCGTGCAGGAACACCGACGGCGTGCCGGTGCTCGTCATCGTCGCGGCGATCTTCTGGCCGATGATGCCCGACTTGCCGATGCCGGTGAAGATGACGCGGCCTTTGCAGTTGCGCAGCAGCTCCACCGCGCAGGAGAACTTGCCGTCGAGCCGCGCGATCAGCGCGACGATCGCGGCCGCTTCGGTTTCGAGGACGCGTCTGGCCAGCGTCAGATCAACCACGCGCGCTCGCCTCGCGATCGTAGTGTCCGGCGTTCGCCGGGCCTTTGACGATCGCGTCGATCGCGATCAGCCGCTGCAGCAGCGGCTCGAGCCGATCCAGCTTCAGCGCGTTCTGCGCGTCGCTCTTCGCCCGCGACGGCTCCTCGTGCACCTCGAGGAACACGCCGTCGACGCCGGCGGCCACGCCAGCCGA
>Ga0070734_10006270_pt1 | contig 10052 bp, 10 predicted proteins | sample Coa_R1_8_FD_66444 | JGI IMG/M metagenome (GOLD analysis project Ga0070734, IMG submission 66444) | Surface soil microbial communities from Centralia Pennsylvania, which are recovering from an underground coalmine fire - Coalmine... | ecosystem: Environmental > Terrestrial > Soil > Unclassified ... | reverse complement strand
ACTGGATATGGTTTGCAGTTACCGCGGTGGTATTGGCTGCCTTGTCGGGCTGGCTGGGTTTCAGTTTGCCGTTGGCGTTCATTCCCGCGGTTTTGTTTTTGCTTACTGCCGCGCTCCTGTTTGCGATGGCGTTCCGGCCCGCGATTGAACTTCACGAAGGCTACGTCTCGATCGGTAACCGCCACATCCCGTGGATGGATATCCGGCGCCTCGATCGCACCGGCTGGATTTCCCCCTTGGTGGTTCGGCTGACTCTCTACGACGATACGCGCCTCATGTTGATTTATCCGGGCGATCTGGATTCCTGCAACAGCCTTCTCCGGCATCTCCGCCGGTTCTCGAGCGACGCGTTGATCGACGGCATTCCCTACCGCCAGTATTGGGGCGAGTTGCTCGCTCCCGGCGTCGAGCGCAAACAGGTGGCCTCGCCACGCTACCGCATTCTGCGTCCCGAGGACGAAGCCGAGGTCGAGCGGTTGTACCAGCGTCTGAAGACGGTCGGCAACCTCGATCAGAAGAACTCCACGGACGAGAAGTAGTCGGTGGCGCCTCGCGGTTCCGCTCACTCCCAAAACAAGCGACCGGTCGTTAGCTCATGTGGCGCTCGCTATCACCGCTGAAACCTTATCTGTGGCGCTACCGCTGGGGCATGGCGCTCGGCATATTCTGCCTGGTCATCAAGGACCTCGCCCAGGCGGCGCAGCCGCTGATGATCCGCGGCGCGATCGACGCTCTCACGTATGGCCGCGGCAGCCGTGTCTTCGTCCGCTTCGCTTTGTACTTGGTCCTGCTGGCGCTGGTGAAGGGCGTCTTCCAATACTGGATGCGCGTCATCATCATCGGCATCTCGCGCGACGTCGAATACGATCTGCGCAACGACCTGTTCGCCCACCTCGTCGGCCTCTCCCCCGAATATTACCAGCGTACGCGCACCGGCGACATCATGGCGCGCGCCACCAATGACCTGAATGCCGTCCGCATGATGCTCGGCCCCGGCATCATGTACTGGACCGAAACCAGTCTGACGTTTGTCCTCGCGATCGCGATCATGGTTTTCTTCGATTGGCGCCTGGCGTTCTTCTCGATATTGCCCGCTCCCGCCGTCAGCGCGGCCGTTATTTATTTCGGCCGCCAAATCCACGCGCGGTTCGAGCGCATCCAGGCGATGTTCTCCGATATCTCGAGCCGCGTGCAGGAAAACCTCTCCGGCGTGCGCATGGTGCGCGCCTTCGCGCAGGAGCGCGCCGAGTTGCAACGCTTCGAAGAATTAAACCGGCAATATATTGCGCAGAACCTGAAACTGGTGCGCATCCAGGGCGTCTTCCAGCCGCTGCTCGAATCCTTGATCGGCGTGACGTTTCTCGTCGTTCTTTGGGTGGGCGGCTATCAAGTGCTGCTCGGCCGCATCTCGGTTGGCAGCTTTGTAATGTTTAACACCTACATGGGCATGTTGGTGTGGCCGATGATCGCGCTCGGCTGGGTCATCAATCTGATGCAGCGTGGAACCGCTTCGCTCGAACGCATCGTGCAGATCATGCGGGAGCGGCCTTCGATCGCCGTGCCCGCCGACCCAATGCCGCTGACCGCGGTACGCGGCGAAATCGAGTTCCGCGCAGTGACCATGGATTTCGGCTCCGGCCCGGCGCTCGATCGCATAACCCTCCGAATTGCGCCGGGCAGTACCGTCGCAGTAGTCGGCCATACCGGGTCTGGTAAGAGCACCTTGGTCAGCTTGGTGCCGCGATTGACAGATCCCAGCCAAGGCATGGTGCTGCTGGACGGCCATGACCTGCGGCGCCTGGATCCCGCCGAACTGCGCCGCCACATCGGATTCGTTCCGCAGGAGACCTTCCTGTTCAGCGCCACGATTGCGGAAAACATCGCATTCGGCGTGGAAGGGGCGACCGCGGAGCAGATCCGCCGCGCCGCGGAATTAGCGGGCCTCGCCCCCGATATCGAAGGCTTTCCCGAAGCCTATGACACCATGGTGGGCGAGCGCGGTATCACTTTATCGGGCGGCCAGAAGCAGCGCACCGCAATCGCCCGCGCCCTCTTGCGTGATCCGCGCATCCTGATTCTGGACGACGCCCTCTCGAGCGTCGACACCCTGACCGAAGAGCGCATCCTGACCCACCTCGCCGGTGTGATGCGCGGCCGCACCGTCATTCTGATTTCGCACCGCGTCTCGACGGTGCGCCAGGCCGATACGATTGTTGTGTTGGAGCGGGGCCGCAGGGTAGAGCAAGGCAGCCATGCCGAGTTGATCGCCCAGGGCGGCTACTATGCCTCGCTGGCCCAAAAGCAGATGCTGGAAGAAGAGCTGGAAGCCATTTAAGCCCATTTCCCTTAAAATACTGCCGCCCGGGCGCCGATAAGCAGATGTGTACGCCGAGTGGCTCGATACCCTGAGGCTGGTTGCCGCGCTCGCCGGCGTGGCTCTGGCCGCCGTCTGCGGATTGCTCGTTTGGCTTCGTCATTGCCGCCGGGTTTGCGCGCGCAAGCCGATCCCCGCACCCGCACTCCGGTACGGGAGGGTGACTCCGAAGCCCTTACCGGATTCTGCGGAAGTTGCATTCCGCCCCTCCCAATTAGTGGCCCACCACGCGCAGGCTTTCGCGGCACTCGCCCAAACCAAGGGCTTGCATTTTACGACCGCCGTCTCCCCGGGCCTCCCTCCGGCCATTTGCGCGGACTGCTCCAGCATCGACCTCGTCCTCAAAATTCTGCTCGACAACGCGGTGAAATTCACAGACGAAGGAGCCGTCCGCCTCGAAGTTGCGCCCGAAACCGATGCCGCCGTCTGCTGGCAGGTGCGCTTCAGCGTTTATGACACCGGTGCCGGCATCGATGCCGAGTTGCTCCACCAATTGCTGAGATCGGATGAATCGGCCGGTTCGGATTCCGCACACGGCCTGGCGGTAGCCCGTCGCCTGGTCGCGCGGATGGGCGGCCGCCTGGGCGCGGAGAGCGAACCGCGCGGCGGCTCGACCTTTTGGTTTTCGATCCCGGTAACGGCCGTGGAGCCGGCCGCCGCCACGCCGCCGTCCCTATGCGACAGTCCCCTGTTGCTGCGTGCCGCGCATCCCGGCAAGCGCGTTCTGATCCTGGATCCGGATTTTGCGGCTCAAGTGGCGATCCTCTGGGGCGTTCGCACCTTGGGCTACTACGGTGAAGTTGTCTCGTGCAACTCGGAGGCCCTGGAAACGTGGCACCGCAAACCCTTCGATCTGGTTCTCGTGGACTGCGAAATGCAGAATGCCGCCGAAACCGTGCGAGGCATCCGGCGGCTCGAGACCGGTTGCATTCCAATCGTTGCCATGAACCACCACGATGGGAAAACAGCATCGATCTCGATCGATGACCGCCTCGCCAAGCCGGTGTGCCTTCTGGCTCTGGCTCGCACTCTGGATCACTGGCTCGGCGATGCCGCGCCAGTCTTCGCCAGTGAGGCCAGTTCCGACAAGCTCAGCCTGCCGGTATAGATTGCCATTCCCAGCGCCGCGTGAACGTTCATCGCGAGCAGCGCACGAACGTCTTCCAGGGTCGTGATCCCGCCGGCGGCGGTCAGCTCCAGAGCAGTCGCCGCGCGCAGCCGCCGGAACCAGTCAAGATCGGTGCCCTGCAGCATGCCTTCTTTATCCACATACGTGCACAGGAAGCCCGAGCAATATGGCTCGAGCGAATGCAGCACGGCCTCGGCAGCGAGATTCGTGGATTCCCGCCAGCCTTTCACCACAATGCGCCCTTCCTTCGAATCGAGCGCCACCAGCAGCCGTTCCCGCCCGATCGCGTTGCGTACTGCGGCGAGGAATTGTGTGTTGATGCCGCCTTGGGCAAACGCCGACGTACCTACAATCACTTTGCGCGCGCCCTGCTCGACCAGCGTGCGGGCGCGCTCGAGTGTCCGCACCCCACCGCCGACTCGCGTTGCCGCTCGAGACGCAAGCATCCGCATGAGTTCGTCGTTGGAGCCGCGGCCCATCGCGGCGTCCAGGTCGATCACCTGAATCTCCGGAAACGCTTCGAACCGCCGCAGCATCTCTTCCGGTGAATCGCCTTCCAGCGCCTTTTCGCGTCCCTGCACCAGCTGGACCACCTTGCCGTCCATCAGGTCTATGCACGGAAAGATCACGCCGTGGTCCTCACCGGAACGCCGCGCCGGTCCAACTCTTCTTTGAGCTGGTTCACGGTATAGGTTCCGTAATGAAAGATAGAAGCGGCCAGGGCCGCGTCGGCGCAGCCATCCGTCAGCACGCGCACGAAATGCTCCGGCTTCCCCGCCCCGCCGCTGGCGATTACCGGAATATGGGTGGCGTTCGAGACGGCGCGCGTGAGCGCGCAATCGAAGCCGTCCTGTACGCCGTCGGTATCCATCGACGTGAGCAGGATTTCGCCCGCGCCCAGAGCTTCCCCGCGTGCTGCCCATTCCACTGCGTCCAGGCCTTCGTCGTCGCGGCCGCCGCGGGTATAGACGTGCCACTCCTCCGTTCCGTGGCGCCGTGCATCGATCGCCAGTACCACCGCCTGCGCGCCGAACTCGTTGCTCAGTTCCGTAATCAGCTCCGGCCGCCGCACCGCCGCCGTGTTGATGGAAACCTTGTCCGCGCCCGACATCAAAATCCGCCGCGCATCGGCAATTGACCGAATGCCGCCGCCCACGGCCAGCGGAATAAACACCTGCCGCGCCGTGCGGGCCACCACGTCCGCCATGATTTCGCGTGCATCGCTGGAAGCGGTGATATCGAGAAAGACCAGCTCATCGGCGCCGTCCCGGTTGTAGCGCTCCGCCAGTTCCACCGGATCGCCCGCATCGCGCAAGTTCACGAAGTTGACGCCCTTCACCACGCGCCCGCCCGTGACGTCCAGGCAGGGAATGATGCGCTTGGCTAGCACGGCAGCTCCAAAAAATTCCGCACGATCTGCAATCCCACAGGGCCCGACTTCTCCGGATGAAACTGCACGCCATACACGTTCCCGCACTCCAGCACCGCCGTATACGGCACTTCGTACGTGCAGGTTGCCGCCGCCCGCTCGTCCTCAGGTACGTAGTAACTGTGCGCGAAATACACAAATGGCCGCGCCGCCAGATTACGTACGAGCTTGGATTCGGCGCGCGCAACCAGTTCATTCCACCCCATGTGTGGCACGCGCGCATCTGGCGGAAACCGCCGCACGGAGCCTCGATACACGCCCAGCCCGCGCACTTCCGGCGCTTCCTCGCTGGTTTCAAATAGTGCCTGTAACCCCAGGCAAATCCCCAGAAACGGCACCCCCGCCGCGATCCGCTCCAGCATCGCCGCGCGTACGCCGAGCGCATCCAGCGCGCGCATCATCTGCCCGAAATGCCCGACTCCGGGCAAGATGATCTTCCGCGCCGCCTGGAGCCCAGCCGCGTCCCGCACCAGCTGATACTCCCACCCGAGCGCGCCCAACGTATTCTGCACCGACCGCAGGTTGCCGGCTCCGTAATCGAAGATCGCAATCATAGTAGCCCCTTAGTGGATGGCAGCTGGTCTTTCAATCGGGCGTCCTTGGAGCAGGCATACTTCATGGCCCGGGCAAAACATTTGAACACGGCTTCGATTTTGTGATGATTCGACCGGCCGTAGAGCACCTTCGCGTGCAGATTGGCCCCCGCATGGTTGACGAATCCGCCGAAGAAATCTTCTACCAGCTCGGTTTGCAGATCGCCCACCACCCGGACTTTCACCAGGTCTTTGTAGACCAGCGCCGGCCGCCCGCCCAGATCCACCGCCACCACAGCCAGCGTCTCGTCCATCGGCATCACAAAATACCCCGCGCGATTGATTCCTTTGCGATTGCCCAGCGCCGCTGCGAACAACTGCCCGAGCAGAATCCCCACATCTTCCACCGTGTGGTGCTGATCTACGTCCAGATCGCCAGTCGCGCGCAAATCGAGATCGAACCCCCCATGCTTGGTGAACAGTTCCAGCATGTGGTCGAAAAACCGGATGCCGGTCGCGATTTTATACCGCCCGCGGCCTTCGACGGTCAGACGTCCCGCGATTTGCGTTTCCTTGGTATTGCGTTCGATCGCCGCCCGCCTCATGCCGCGAAGACCTCTTCCAAGTAGTTGATGTCGTCTACGATGGCCTGCGCGCCCTCCGCCTGGAACAGAAAGACCAGGTCGAGATAGCGCGGATTTTCCGGCGCCGCGATGCCGATAAACGGAACGCCCGCCGCCCGCGCGCAGCGGGCGTCGTCTACCGTATCCCCCACGTAGTAAAGTTTGCAGCCGCTCGTTAGCGATTGAATCTGCAGCAGCCCTTCGGGTTCCGGCTTGTGTTTCGTCACCTCGTACATCCCAACGATCGGATCGAACAGCAGTTCCGGCGCGAAGCGCCGTAGCGTGAATTCGGCCTCCGCTTTCGGGCGGCCGGTGAATAAGGCAAACTTAAAGCTTCGGTTTAGTTTTTCAAGCCGGCCCGGCTGCGCCACCCATTTCTCGCGCATGATGAGACCGCTTTGGCCCGAGAAAATCGATTGAAAGTATTCCTTCACAACTCCGAATTCGGTTGCGATTCCAGCCTTTTTCACGATGTGGTGCGAGAGCTGCCAGTCGTCATTCCAGCCGCCCTGGTTTTTGTATCCCTGGATCTCTTCATTGCTGATGCGCGCGCCGGTAAAATGCTCGACGGTTTGCGCGATCGCCTCGCGATAGGATTCGGTCACATCCACCAGAACGCCATCCATATCGAAGACCAGGGTCGGAGTCGTCATCGTCGCCAAACTTCCTCCAAGGCTGCGAGGAGCCGCCGCGTCTGCTCGCGTGTCCCGACCGTCATGCGCACGCAACCCGGCGCTTCATAGCTGCGGTCGCGCACCAGGATCCCCTGCTCCCGAAGCGCGTCCCGCACTTCGATTGCACGGTCGCCGAGGTTGGCCAGCACGAAATTTGCCGAGCTCGGCACATACCCGATACCCAGCTTCTCCAGCCCGACACACAGCACTTCGCGCGCCGCCAGCACTTCCGCCACATAGTTCTGGATGTAACCCTCATCGCTCACTGCAGCTTGCGCCGCCAGCACTGCAAGCGTATTCACGCTGTAGGGCGATTGCGCCTTGTGCAGGAACTCGATGTTCGCCGGGTGCGAAAACAGGCAGCCCAACCGCATCGCTGCCATCCCGAACACTTTCGAAAAGGTGCGCGAGACAAAAAGGTTCGGCAGCCGCTCGATTTCCGTCAACGCCGTTACTCCCGCAAATTCGTAATACGCTTCGTCCACCAGCACTACCGCCTTGCGCGCCCGGTGGACGATCCGTTCGATTCCCAGCAACCCCACGCCCGTGCCGGTCGGGTTATTCGGATTCGCCAGAATCACGGCGCGGGTCTCCGGCGTAATCGCGTCCAGCACCGCCTGAAGCGGAAATTCCATCGCCGGCCGCGGGTACTCCACTTCGCGCAGCTTCGCCCCCGCTACCTCCGAATAAAACCGGTACATGGCGTACGACGGTTTCAGCAGGACCACTTCATCGCCATCGTCCACGTACGTATTGACGAACACCTGAATTGCTTCATCGGTTCCGTTGGTGAAAATGAACTGTTCCGGCGGCACGTGAAAGTAGCGGCCGATCGCCTGCTTGGCTTCGCCATATTCCGGATACACCGCCAGCGCTCCGGACTCCAACAGTTGCTTCAGCGCCGTGACCACCAGCGGAGAACAGCCCACCGTGTTCTCGTTGAAATCCAGGCGCAGCTTGTCCGCGCGGCCTGCCGTTGGCGGTGAGTACGGCGCCATCCCCAGCACCGCCGGCCGCGGCTTGATCGCCCCTTTCGGCAGCTTCACAGCTTTAGCACTTCCCAGTTCGCACCTCCACCGAGCGCGCGTGCGCCTCCAGCCCTTCCGCCCGCGCCAACGTCGTGATCGCCGGCGCGAGCCGCCGCAGCGCCCCCGCCGACAGTTCTTGCACCGAGATCACTCTCAAATAATCCGTCACCGCCAGCCCGCCGCGTTGCCGCGCCGCGCCGCTGGTCGGCAGCACGTGATTCGGACCCGAGGCATAATCTCCTGCCGCTTCGGGGCTGAACGGCCCGATGAAGACGCTTCCGGCGTGCCGCACCGTTTCGAGCAGCTCTTCATTGGGAATGCTCAAGTGTTCCGGCGCCATCCGATTCGAAATCTCAACCGCCTCGTCCAGCGATCGCACCAACACAATCGCCGAGTTCGCCGCGATTGCCCTAGCCGCCACCTTACCGGTCGGCAACGCCCTCAGTTGCCGCTCCACTTCCGCCGCCACCGCCGCGGCCAGGCGTTTTGACGTCGTCAGCAGAACCGCCGAGGCGTCCGCGTCATGCTCCGCCTGCGCCAGCATATCCGCGGCCAAGTACCGCGCGTCGCCATCCGCCGCGATGATCAGAATTTCGGTCGGCCCGGCTACGAAATCGATTCCTACTTCACCTGCCAGCAGCTTCTTCGCCGCCGCTACGTAGATGTTTCCGGGCCCGACAATGCGGTCTGCCCGCGGCACCGTTCGCGTTCCGTAGGCGAAGGCCGCAATCGCCTGCGCCCCTCCCATCTGAAATACGCGATCCACCCCAAGCATTGCGGCCGTCCCGAAAACCTCAAGTACCGCTTTAGGTGACGCGATGCAGATGTTCGGCACGCCCGCCGCCTGCGCCGGCGCCACCGTCATCATCACTGTCGACGGCAGCGGATAACGTCCCGCGGGGATGTAGGCCGCCACCGTGTCCAGCGGCCGCACCACCTGCCCCAGCCGCAGCCCGGCCCCGGTGGTTACCATCCATTCCCGGGGCATCTGGCGCTCCGCATACGCGCGGATGTTCGCCGCCGCTGTCTCCACCGCCTTGCGAAATTCCGGTTTTAGCCGCCGCTCCGCCGCCTTCAGCTCTGCTTTCGGCACCCGCACGCTCCGGCGGTCCAGCCCATCGAACCGCCGTGCATATTCCATCAGCGCCCGGTCGCCGCGCTTCCGCACCGATTCGAGAATCGGACGCACCACCGCCTCGGCCTGCGCCAAACGCGCGGTTCTGCGCGCCAACAACCGTCCCACCCGCCCGCTATTGAGGATCCGGATCACAGCACGATCTTGTTGAGCGGGTACTCCACAATGCCCTGCCCGCCCGCCTGCTTCAATCGCGGAATGATGTCCCGCACCGTCGATTCATCCAGAATCGTATTCACCGCCAGCCATTCGTCGTCGCTGAGGTGCGAAATTGTCGGCCGCTTCAGCGCCGGCAAAACATTAAGGACTGCTTGAAGATTCTGCTTGTGCACGTTCAGCATCAGCCCCACCTTGCCCAGCGCGTTGATGGCCCCTTCCAGCAGCATTTTCATGTCTTCCAGCTTGCGCCGTTTCCACCCGTCGTTCCAAGAATCCTTGTTGGCGATCAGCTGCGTATTCGATTCGAGCACCGTGTCGATGATCTTCAGCTTATTGGCCCGCAGCGAGGACCCCGTCTCTGTCACCTCGACAATCGCATCCGCCAGTACCGGCGGTTTTACTTCGGTAGCCCCCCAGCTGAATTCCACTTTCGCCGCCACCCCGTGCGACGCCAGATAGCGCTTTGTAGTCTCCACCAGTTCGGTCGCGATGATCCTGCCCTGCAGATCCTTCGCCGATTGGAATGCCGACGCCTCCGGCACCGCCAGCACCCACCGCACCTTTCCGAAGCTCTGCTTGGCGTAGATGAGGTCGGCCACCGCCGTCACATCCGCTTTGTTCTCTTCCACCCAGTCGCGCCCGGTGAGCCCCGCGTCCAGAATGCCGTCTTCCACGTAGCGCGCCATTTCCTGCGCGCGGATCAGCATGCACTCGATATCCGGATCGTCGATCCCCGGAAAATAGGAGCGGCTGCTGGTAGTGATCGTAAACCCCGCCCGCCGGAACAGGTCGATGGTCGCGGTCTCCAGGCTCCCCTTCGGGATTCCCAGCTTCAGTTTCATTCCTTACCTCCGTAGACCGCGTTGGGATCGTAAGTCTGTCTATCGACGACCCGCCAGGCGCCGTCTTCGAGCCGCCGGAAAAAACAGCTCTCGTAGCCCTCATGGCAAACGCCCGGCCCCAGCGCT
>Ga0070734_10006269_pt1 | contig 10053 bp, 4 predicted proteins | sample Coa_R1_8_FD_66444 | JGI IMG/M metagenome (GOLD analysis project Ga0070734, IMG submission 66444) | Surface soil microbial communities from Centralia Pennsylvania, which are recovering from an underground coalmine fire - Coalmine... | ecosystem: Environmental > Terrestrial > Soil > Unclassified ... | reverse complement strand
GGGATCCCGAGGTTCCGATAGAGATGATCGGCAGCTTGAATCCCGTCCATCGGCCCCTTGAGATGAATATCCATCAGGGCGAGGCCGGGCCTCTCCCTTTCGGCGATCTCAATGGCTTTGACCCCCGTGTCGGCAGTCCCGACGACCTGATAGTGTAAACGCGTCAGCCGATCCTCGATCTCATCGGCGATCAGGGCTTCATCTTCGACTATCAGGACACGCAAACCCTGTGCAGGATCAGTGGTTCTTGCTATCATGGTCCATCCATAGCGTAAGCCGAGCTGTGGCGCCAGGGTGTGCGGCTACCAGCTCAAACTTGCCGTCAATCTGGCGTGTCAGGGATCGCATCATCCGCAACCCCAGTGATTTGGTGCTTTCATGGGCCATTTCGGCAGGAAGGCCAACGCCATTATCGGTAACGCACAGGACGCACGCCCCCTCCGCTTCGCGATGCAGAGACAGGCGAATTTCGCCGTCCCGACCGCCGGGGAAGGCGTGCTTGAGCGCATTGGTCAGCAGCTCATTGAGAATAAGGCCGCAGGGAACGGCCAGGTCGATGTTCATCGGAACGGGATCCAATTCCGTCTTCAGGATAATCGTGCGCGTCGGCAGGCTATAGGTTCGTATCAACTGCTCGCCGAGGGCGCGCGCATATTCGGCAAAATTCACTCCCGCGAGATTATCGGACTGGTATAGGGTCTCATGCACCAGCGCCATGGATCGGACCCGATCCTGGCTCTCTCTTAGAATGGCGATCGTCGCCTCGTCCTGTGTATAGCCGGATTGCAGATAGAACAGGCTGGAGATAACCGCCAGGTTGTTCTTAACGCGGTGATGGATCTCTTTAAGCAGGGTCTCCTTCTCCTTCAGGGAATCCAGGATCCGCTGTTCGTCCTGCTTACGCGCACTGATATCGCGAATGACGCTGGAAACCAGCCTGCCCTCTTCCGTCTCCAGTTGGCTGAGGCTGACCTCCACCGGGAACTCCGAGCCGTCTTTACGCCGCGCATATAGCTCAAGCCCTGCCCCCATCGGCCGTATGGTCGGGTGGGCGAAGTAGCGGGCCCGATGGTGTGTATGCAGTTTGCCATAACGCTCCGGGATCAGAATCTCGACCGGCTGTCCCAACAACTCTTCCCGCGCATAGCCGAACACACGCTCGGTTTGCGAGTTGACCAGGACAATCCGGCCCGCTTCATTGGCGATCACCATCGCATCCGGGGCCGTTTCGAGCAGATGGCGAAACTTCTCTTCGGCAACTTGACGTTCGGTGATGTCGTAAGCGATGCCCTGAATGTGGGTCGGCTGCCCCATCGCATTGCGCACCATCTTGACTTCGCCAAGCACATATACGACCCGACCGTCCCGCGCCAGAAACCGATAGACCGAACGGAACGGTTCCTCCAGCATCAGGAAGCGTGCGAACTCTCCATTCCAACGCGCCTTGTCGTCGGGGTGCAGGCGCTCATACCAGAGGATCGGATTGCCCAGCCACTCCTGTTGGGAGAAACCCAGCAGGGTTTCGATCTGTGGGCTGACATAGATTTCGTTAACGCCCGCCCCTCCAAGACGCGCCATAAAGGTGACCACCGGGAGCTGCTCCAGCAGCACGCGGTACATGCTGCCCACCATCTCATCCGACCCCTCGGAGACGGCTTCTGCCTCTTCGTTCCCATCAGGGAGTACGGACAGGGGTATGGGCAGGCCCCCTCCGCCCGCAAGCGTGGCAAGACGCTCCAGGCTGATGATGGCTTCCTGAAGGGATGCATTCTCTATAGAGTTCGTGGGCCAGAGGGGCGATCCGATGGTTTCCATCATTCTATTAAGATCGGCAATTCTTCCGATTTTCCTTAATACCGGCTCTAAGAGGAGTATGCGTTCAATACCTCTCTCACTTTCTGCAGCAGCGCTCCTGGGGAGAACGGCTTCGTCAACAGCGCATGATCTACCTCCAGCACGCCCTGTTGTGAGATGATGTGTTGGGTGTAGCCCGAAACATACAGCACCTTGAGTTCCGAATGTAATTCCGTCAGGCGTTGCGCCAACTCCTTGCCGCTCATTGTCGGCATCACCACATCCGTCATGAGCAGATCCACTTCGTTGAGGCGTTTTCCATACCGCTGCATCGCCTCGGGGCCGCTGCTCGCCTCCAGCACCCGATAGCCCTGCTTTTGCAGGATCCGGGAGGTAACATCCCGCACCATCGGCTCGTCGTCCACAAGCAGGATCGTCTCCGTGCCCGTCGAATGATCCATCGGCGCCACAATATTCTCCGGTAGGGAAGCCCCCTGGAATTCGGGCAGGTAGACCGTGAACCGCGTTCCCTGGCCCGGCGCACTCTCGACCCGGATGGCGCCATTGCACTTCTTTACAATCCCATAAGAGGTCGCCAGCCCCAATCCCGTTCCCTTGCCGATCTCTTTCGTGGTAAAGAACGGCTCGAAGATCCGCTCCTGGACTTCCGGCGTCATCCCTATACCGGTGTCGCTCACCGCCAGCATTACGTACTTGCCCGGAGTAACTCCAATATGGGCGGCCGTATACTCCCCCTCCAGCGTCACATTGGCGGTCTCGATGACGATGCGTCCCCCGTGAGGCATGGCATCGCGGGCATTGATCACGAGGTTCAGCAGCACCTGTTCCAACTGCGAGTTGTTGGCATAGATGTCCCGGACCGGCTCCGCAGCCACATAGATCAGCTCATACATCTCCCCGATGGTGCGATGCAGCAGGGGTGCCAGCCCGGTAATCACCTCATGGAGATTGACGCTTCGGAACTCTACCACCTGACGGCGGGCATAGGTCAGCAGTTGCCGGGTCAGGCCCGCCGCGCGCTCCGCCGCTGCCTGCACATTCGTCAGGAACTCCGCCGCCTGGGTGTTCGCGGCGATCTCCATCTGCGCCAATTCGGTGTAGCCGCTGATTGCCGTCAGCAGGTTGTTGAAATCATGGGCGATGCCGCCGGCCAACTGGCCTAGGCTCTCCATCCGTTGCTTCTGTCGCAGCGCCGCTTCCGCTCGTTTACGGATACAGAGATGGGCGACTATGGAGCCGTAGAGCCCCAGCAGTTCGATCTGATAATTCTGCAAGGGCAACTGACGCAGGAGATTGTCTACCGAGAGTACGCCGATCAGGGTCGCGCCATCCCGCAGCGCCACCGTCGCCACCCATCCCCTCCCTACCTTAGCGTTGCGATCATCGCGCAACGGGACGTTGTAGCGGATGTTGATCGGAACCCCCTCGTTGTGGAATACCAGTCTTCCGGGGTCGCGCAGCTTCCAGATCTGTCCACGCTCATCACGCGTCTTTCCCTGTTCATCCGTACCGTAGGTTCCCGTGAGTAGCGTGGAGTCATCGTTATAGAGCCAGATGGAGCAGCGGTCGAAGTCGAGATCGCTCCGCAGCCGTTCCACGGCCTGACGACACAGGTCATCCGGTGAGACGATGTGTGAGAGATCGAGCGTGATTTCGTGCAAGCGCTTCAACTGCTCCGAGAAGATACGTTCGCGTTGGAACCGGGGGAACGCCATCTCGATGGCGACCTGCAGGTCGCGTTCATGAAAGGGTTTGAGGACATAGCCGAAGGGGGTCGTGGCCTTGGCGCGCTGCAGGGTAGCCCGGTCCGAGTGGGCCGTGAGATGCACGATGGGAATGTTGAGACGACGATAGATATGATCGGCGGCCTCGATGCCGTCGGTCTCCCCTTTGAGTTGGATGTCCATTAGAACCAGGTCGGGGCGCATGCGTTCGGCAGCCTCGATGGCGCCCTGCGCGGTGTCGGCGATGCCGACGACCTGGTAGCCCATGTGGGTCAGGCGTTGCTGGAGCTCCTCGGCGAGAAGCGCCTCATCTTCGACCACCAGAATGCGCAGGCTTGCGGAGGAATCGGCTTGTTGCGACATGATGGTACCCCCTTCATCGAGCCATGAAGAGCTGGCTTATAACATTTGATTATAACGCAAAATTCCTGAAATAGCATCCCCTAAATTCCCGACTGCAGGACAGGATGCCTATGTTTCTGCTTGCCCATATCAAATGCGAGCGAACCCCCAACCTGCAAGCCCTTCCATTCTATCACCTTGTAGGTAAGAATGGAAGGGCCTGCGTGCTGCTAAGCGGACAAGCGCGGCGTTACAGTCCGAAGAGCTTGAAGAGCAGCGCGGAGCTGGTAACCGTGCGGAGAATGTCGTTGACGTTGTTTCGGTTGGTGCTGATCTTCTCGGCAAGGACGCGGGTCGGAACCAGGATGACATCGCCGGGCTGCAGGGCTCCCGCCTTGGCTGCGGGCGTCAGGCCGCCGCCGACATGGATGATCTCGATCCGATCTTTCGCGGAGTCGGGAGCAAAGCCTCCGGCCTGGGTGATATAGTAGTCGAGCTTCGCGCCCGGTTTGTAGAGGACGCCCCGTCCATGGAAGACCGCGCCGACGACCTGTATGGTCGTGGGGGTCTCCGGTATGGTGATGGTGTCGCCGTTGAGGAGCAGGATGTCGTCGCTGCTGCTGGGATGCCGGAGCGCTTCCGGCAGGTTGACCGCGATATTGCCGTTGGCGTTCATCATATCGTCGGTGAGCCTGCGAGCCGGAGAGACGAGCTCCTGCTTGGCGAGATCGCTGACAAGCCCGCCGACATTGGGATTGACAGGTGCAGCCGGGGTCTGCGTGGGCAGAATGGAGTCGTTATTCGGCGCCGCGTTGATCTGCTGAATGCGCTCGACGTAGGATTTGCCGCGCTCGCGATTGTAGGTATCCAGGTTGAGCACATCGTTGAGTTGCCCGATGACCGTGGCGAGGCCGCGCTGGCTGTTGGTGGAGAGCATTTTCGGATCGCGATAGAACTCGGCTCCCTGCGGGAAGGCTTCCGGTCGCAACCCACCGGCGGCGCGCAGCGCCTCGGAGAGGCGCATCGTCTTTCCGGTGAGGATGATGGGGCCGGGCTTGTTCACCGCGCCCGTGACCGTGACCGTATAGACATCCGGCTGGTAGCCGCCGACGCCCTGCACGGTGATCACATCGCCATCCTGGAGGATGACGTTGTCCTGGTCGGCGCAGAGATGATTGGTATCGAATTTCACGCTGGTGATTTTGAGCGTGGAGTTGGGACCATCCAGAACGCTGCGGGCGTGGGCGATCTGGACGGTGGCGCCGGCATTGGGTTTGAACCCTCCCGACATATTGAGCAGGTCGCTCAGTTTCATGCCCTCCGTGCGCGGATACGGCCCGGCGGCGACGACCTCCCCGGAGATGGTGACCGTATGCTCCGGCTCGAACTGCGCTTCTCCCACCTTGTAGATCGCCAGAATATCGTTGTCTTCCAGGAGGGGGTCTTTCGTCTTGTCGTTCTTCTGAATGGCATTCAGATTGACATAGTCCATGCTGAAGGTGCCGTCGCCTCGCTGATGGAGCAGGACGGCGCGCTCGCGGAAGGCGTCCGGAGTGGGGCCGCCCGCCATAAGCAGCAGGTCGGAGACCCGCATATTATCGCTCTGGCTATAGACGCCGGGGCGTTTGATACTGCCGCGTATGGAGACGCTGCGTTGGCCCGTCCAGGCCACCTCGTCGCGGGTGTAGACCACCAGGCGATCCCAGCGTTCGAGGCCGATGTCGGCCTTGGGGTCGTGCGCCAGCGCCTTGTCGAGGTCGATCGGCATCAGGCTGGTGGTATTGTTCGGGTTCCAGCGGAACAGGTTGGCGCGCACCAGATAGGCTTCGCTGATGGGGCCGCGCGCCCGCTCTATCAGGTCGGAGATCTTCATGCCGGGCGCCAGCGCATAGGTGCTGGGCTGATCAACGGCCCCCTCGATGGAGACAGTGTTGGTCAATAGCGGGCGGACGGAGAAGATCTCCACCGCATCGCCGTCATAGAGGGGCGTCTTGTCGGCGGCATTGTTCGCAGCCAGGTCGATATCTTTGAGCACGCGCGCCTTGCCGGGCACCAGCGTGGAGATGCGAAGCCGCTGCGCGACGCCGCTGGCCTTGACGCCGCCGGCATAGGCGAGCGCCTCTTTGAGGGTCTCGTCGGGCCTCAGTTCAAAGAGGGCGGGTTGCAGCACCTCGCCGGAGACCGCGATGCGCGAACGCCAGTGGGGAATATAGATCAGGTCGCCGGACTGGAGCGGGAGGTCGGCGGCATTGCCACCCACGAGCAGGAACTTATAGAGGTCGAGCGTTCCGACCGGCTTGCCTGCACGGCGCACTTCGATGTTGCGTAGCGAGCCATCCCATGTCGGGCCGCCCGCCGCATAGATAAGGTTGTAGGCGGTTGCGATGGCAGGCACGGTATAGGTTCCGGGCTGATATGCGGCCCCGCTCACCGTCACCTGGATCGTCCGGAGTTTCGCCAGGGTGACGGAGACCTCCACTCCGGTGTAGTAGCGTCGCAGGCGCTCCTGAAGAGCCTTCTCCGCCTGTTCGAGCGTGAGGCCGCGCACGGTGACGAGCCCCAACTCTTCGATGGCGATGGTCCCCTGCGCATCTACGACCCCAATAATGGTCTTGGCCTCATGCCGTGCGGACCAGTAGCGAATGCTGAGGGTGTCGCTGGCGGCGAGTTGATAATTGGCGGGAACCGAGGCATTGACATTGCGATACAACTGCGCCAGTGGGTCCGCGACGTCCTCGTAGGCGTTGATGAAATCCGGCACCGGCCTCTGCGCATTGGGCGCTCCCTGGCCGAATCCGCCATAGCTGCCTCCGTACTGCCCTGCGCCGCCCGGATAGCCGCCATTCTGCATTCCGCCGCCGAATGGCGAAGAGTTGGGATCGTTCGGATTGGGCACGAGGCGCGGCAGGTTGGGTCTCGGTATCCCCCCCAGTTGCCCGAAGCCTGGGTTCCCATTGTTCAGGCCGGAAAAAGGAGCATTGCCACCGTTTCCATAGGGGAATCCATTGCTGTTGCCATTCCCGTTGGGGTAGGGGAAATTCAAGGGGTAGCCGCTGCCATTGCCGTTCCCGTTGTTATTGGGAAAGCCATTGCCATAGGGATATCCGTTTCCGTTAGAAAACCCGTTCCCATTGGCGTTGCCATTGAATAATCCATTGCCGTTCCCGCTGGGATACCCATTCCCATTGTTGTTGGGAAATCCGTTGTTGTTGCCATTGTTGGCAAACCCATTGCCATTCCCGTTGTTGGGAAATCCGTTGCCGTTCCCGTTGGGATACCCATTCCCATTGTTATTGGGAAATCCGTTGCCGTTGCCATTCCCGTTGGGATACCCGTTGCTGTTTCCGTTGTTGGGAAATCCGTTGCCGTTGTTGTTGCCGTTCGGAAACCCATTCCCGTTGTTGTTGGGAAATCCGTTGTTGTTGCCATTGTTGGCAAACCCATTGCCATTCCCATTGGGATATCCATTCCCATTGTTGGGAAATCCGTTGCCGTTCCCGTTGGGATACCCATTCCCATTGTTATTGGGAAATCCGTTGTTGTTGTTGCCGTTCGGAAATCCGTTCCCATTAGGATTGTTACTACCGTATCCGTTGGGATTATTCGGGTCTATGGTGTTGGGGTTGTTCGGGTTGTTTCCGCCCCCTTGCCAGGCGAGGTCCAGTTTGCGGCGGAGGTAGGCGCGATGGGCATCGATCAGATCTCGTGCCGACTGAAAGAAGTCGTAGCCGAACACCGGCAGTTGGTACGCCAGTGAGGAGGGCGCTTGCGGGTCTGCAGGCCGCCGATAGTCGCTGAACAGCGGGGACGGAAAGAGAGTGGGTGTCTGCGGAATGGGATTGGTATCATCCGGCATGGGCAGGAGCAGTGGGTTCGACCCGGTAGGCGCCTTGACAGGGCCTGTATTGGGTTTCGGAAATAGTCCATTCGGATTCTGGAAATTGTTGCCATTGCCGTTGTTTCCATTGCCGTTGTTTCCATTTCCGTTGGGGTATCCGTTGTTATTGTTGCCATTCCCATTGTTGGGAAACCCATTGCCGTTTCCGCTCCCATTCCCACTGTTATTGGGAAACCCGTTGCCATTGCCATTCCCATTGTTGGGATACCCATTGCCATTGCCGCTCCCATTGGGGTTGCCATTGGAATTCGGGTTGTTCGGGTTGGTACCAGGCGGTTGTTGCGGTGGTGGGCCTTGCGCGAAGAGCGGTAACGCGATAGAAGCCGTGAGCAGTGCGGCTAAGGCGATTGGTTTCAGGGGTTTCATAGTTGGCTCCTGGCCCCACTCCCTCCCTAAAGGGTTTAGGGAGAGACAGGGAGGGGGCATGATCTTCGATACGGCGTTTCCGCCGTCCGAACAAGGTTACGCCGCGGCCTGCAGGGCGCATGCGGCGAGTGCGGTCACAACGCGGTCGATCTCCGTATCGGAGAGATGGTTATGGAATGGCAGCGCGAGGGTGCGGCGGGCGACCGAATCGGTGATGGGAAGGTCGCAGGGTGTCGCACCGAACCGCTGTACGATATAGGGTTGGCGATGTATGGGCGAGAAATAGCCACGCGCCGGAACCCCTTGCGCCTGGAGCGCCGTCATGATCGCATCGCGTGACAGGCCAGGTTTGAGTGTGACGACATAGACGAACCAGCTCATCCGGACGTCGGGGCTGGGTTGCAGCGTGTCGAGCCATTCGAAGGCCGCAAGCCGTTCGTTGTAGGCTTTGGCAACCCGCTCGCGCCGCGCTAAAAACGTCTCAATACGGAGCATCTGGGACGCGCCCAGCGCGGCGGACATCTCATCCAGCCGGTAGTTGTAGCCCAGGCGCTCGTGTTCCAGCCATGCGCCCATCTCGCTGCGCCCCTGATTGCGGAGGCTGCGGGCGATCCGGGCGATCTCGTCATCATCGGTAACGAGCATGCCTCCCTCCCCCGTCGTCAGTTGCTTGTTGGGGTAGAACGCGAAGGTCGCCGCATCACCGAAGCCGCCGATTTTGCGCCCTTTGTAGGTCGCCCCGAGCGCCTCGCAGGAGTCGTCAATGACTTTGAGGCCATACCGTGCGGCAAGCGCCAGGATCGCATCCCACTCCGCCGGGTGTCCGAACACATCCACCCCCATCACGGCGCGGGTGCGGGGGGTGATCTTTTGTTCCATGTCCGCCGGGTCGAGCGTGTAGACGTCCGGCAGAATGTCCACAAAGACCGGGGTCGCACCGACAAACAGAATCGCATTGATGCTGGCGGCGAATGTAAACGAGGGGACCAGCACTTCGTCTCCCGGCCCCAAATCGAGCGCCAGCGCGATCAGATGCAGCGCCGCCGTGCCGGAGCTGACGGCGACGGCGTGTCGCACGCCCACATACTCCGCCACGCGCCGCTCGAACAGGGGCGTCTGATCGCCAAGCGCCAGCCGCCCGGAGCGCAGGACCCCCAGGACCGCCTCGATATCGCTCTCATCGAGGTCGGCGGAAGCCATCGGAATGGGTGAAGAAGTGGATGGAAGCATAGTGTGCTTTCTTGAGTTCGGGCTTAGAGACGGCGTTGAAACGCCGTTCTGAAATCCGAAACCCGCCTTCGCGGGTTCAATATGGAGTCCGCGAAGGCGGACTTTGCGTTTCAGAACGGGGATTGATCCCCGTGAATGCTCTCACGCCGCCAGCATAACGGCTTGTATCCTCTCGGGCGCAATCTGCGCGGTGGTCAGATCGAACTGCCAGATGCGTTCCAGAACGCTCTGTGTGTCGCCGGATTGGGCGGCGGCGATCAATTCCGCCACATTCAGATCGAGCGCCTCGATAGAGAATTGGGCCGGCGGCGTGGTGTAGATCCGCTGGTTCTGGGTCGACTTCGCTCCCTCTTCGGCAGTGAGAAGCTCCTCATAGAGCTTCTCGCCGGGGCGCAGGCCGGTAAACTCGATGGCGATATCCCGCTCCGGCGTCAGGCCGGAGAGCCGGATCAGGTCGTGCGCCAGGTCGAGAATGCGGACCGGTTCGCCCATATCCAGCAGATAGATCGCGCCCTGCCCGCCCATCGCCCCGGCATGTAGGACCAGTTGCACCGCCTCCGGGATCGTCATGAAGTAGCGCACGATGTCGGGGTGCGTCACCGTGACCGGCCCGCCGCGCGCGATCTGCTTGCGCATCAGCGGCACGACGCTGCCCCGGCTGCCCAGCACGTTGCCGAA
>Ga0070734_10006268_pt1 | contig 10053 bp, 11 predicted proteins | sample Coa_R1_8_FD_66444 | JGI IMG/M metagenome (GOLD analysis project Ga0070734, IMG submission 66444) | Surface soil microbial communities from Centralia Pennsylvania, which are recovering from an underground coalmine fire - Coalmine... | ecosystem: Environmental > Terrestrial > Soil > Unclassified ... | reverse complement strand
GCTGTATCCGGTCACAAACACCACGGTCCCGTCCGGGCTGGGTGCCACCGAGTAGGCCTGGTCGTCGCCGCTGCCGGGGCCGTTGTAGCGCTTGACCCACAGCTGGGCGCCGGTGGCGGCGTCGTAGGCCACCGTGGCGTAGTCGTAGCTCTTGGCGCTGCCCGCGTAGCTGGACCCGGTGACGAACACCGTCTGCCCGTCCGGGCTGGCCGCCACCGAGTTCGCCCCGCGGTTGCCGAGCGCGGCGCCGTTGTACCGCTTGACCCACAGCTGCGCGCCGGTGGTGGCGTTGTAGGCGACCGTGGCGTAGTCGTAGCCGTCGTTGGTCCCGATGCTGGACCCGGTGACGTACACCGTGCTCCCGCTGACGGTGACCGCGTGGGCGAAGTCGTCACCGGCGGGGCCGTTGTAGCGCTTGACCCACAATTGCGCGCCGGTCGCGGGGTTGTAGGCGACCGTGGCGTAGTCGTAGCCACCAGTGGTCTTACTACTGCTGTATCCGGTGACGAACACGGCCGTCCCGGCCGGGCTGGCCGCCACCGAGGTGGCGAAGCCCTGGAGATCGGGACTGACGTACCGCTCGGCCCACAACTGGGCGCCGGTGGTGGCGTTGTAGGCGACCGTGGCGTAGTCCACCTCCCCGGCGGTGGTCCCGTCGCTGTACCCGGTGACGAAAACCGTCTTCCCGTCCGGGCTGACCGCGACCGAGCTGGCCTCGTCTTCGCTGTTGGCTGGGCCGTTGTAGCGGCTGACCCACAGCTGTGCGCCGGTGGTGGCGTTGTAGCCCACCGTGGCGTAGTCCTCGGCTGAGGTGGCCCCCGGGCTGGACCCGGTGACGAACACCGCCGTCCCGTCCGGGCTGACCGCGACCGATTGGGCGTCGTCGGTGCTGTTGCCCGTGCCGTTGTACCGCTTGGCCCACAGCTGGGCGCCGGGACCGGCCGCCGCGGGCACCCGCGCCGCCGGCGCGGCGCGTGGCGCCGGGCCCGAAGCGCTCGCCCCGCTCACCCCCGCCGTGCTCAGCGCAACCCCGGCCGCCGCGGCGACACACGCACGCGTGATGTACCTGCGCATCGAAATCCCCCCCAAATCAGGACCGGCCCACTATGCGCACCCGGCGAGACGGCTTGTCAAGGATGCCGGCCGCTGCCGTCGGGGGTATTCAGAGGTTGCCGCGGCGGGCCTGTTCCCGCTCGATCGCCTCGAACAGGGCCTTGAAGTTGCCCTTGCCGAAGCCCTCGGAGCCGTGCCGCTCGATCAGTTCGAAGAACACGGTCGGCCGGTCCTGTACCGGCTTGGTGAACACCTGCAGCAGGTAGCCGTCCTCGTCCCGGTCGGCGAGTATCTTCTCGGCGGCCAGTTCGGCGAGCGGCACCCGCGTTTCGCCCACCCAGCCGCCGAGTTGCTCGTAGTAGGTGTCCGGGGTGTCGAGGAACTCGACCCCGGCGGCCTTCATGGCGCGCACCGTGGCCACGATGTCGTCGGTGGCCAGCGCGATGTGCTGCACCCCTGGGCCACCGTAGAACTCCAGGTACTCGTCGATCTGCGACTTCTTCTTGCCCGGTGCGGGCTCGTTGATCGGGAACTTGACCTTGCGCGAGCCGTCCGCCACCACCTTGCTCATCAGCGCCGAGTACTCGGTGGCGATGTCGTCGCCGACGAACTCCTTCATGTTCGTGAAGCCCATGACGCGGTGGTAGTAGCCGACCCATTCGTCCATGTGGCCGAGTTCCACGTTGCCCACGCAGTGGTCGATCTCGGTGAAGAAGGGCCGGCCGGCCGGTGTCACCAGCGGGTCCGCCGGCACGTAGCCGGGCAGGTACGGGCCCGAATAGTTGGACCGCTCCACCAGCGTGTGGGTGGTGTCGCCGTAGGCGGCGATCGTGGCCAGCACCACCTTGCCGTGCTCGTCCTCGGCCGTGTGCGGTTCGGTGATGGGCCGGGCCCCCCGGGCGACCGCGTAGCCGAAGGCTTCCTCCGCGGACAGGACGCCGATCGACAGGTCGGTCACGCCGTCGCCGTGCGCGGCCACGTGCAGGCCGAGCGCGGTGCCCGCCCGGACCGGGCCGCGCAGCACGAACCGGGCCTGGCCGGACGTCAGCACGTAGGCGGCCTCATCCCGGCAGCCGGTCTCCGGGCCCCGGTAGGCGACGCAGCGCATGCCGAAGGCGGTGGCGTAGTAGTGCGCGGCCTGGCGGGCGTTGCCCACCGCGAACACCACGGCGTCCATCCCGGTGACATGGAAACCGTCCGCGGTGCCGAGGTGATCGTGCCGGCCGTTGTTCGCCATGGTCGGTTCCCTTCGCGCCATCCGGTCGCGCCCCGTTGCGTGGCCGTCCGTTGAAGGCAGCATGCGAAGGTCAATGCATGATGCGCAAGGGTTCCATTCAATGCTGGTCATTTTGTATATTCAGACCGGGGAGCACTCCAGAAAACTGCACAGCCTGCCGGCATCGAGAGGGCGGTCGTGATCGACGAGCTTGACGCGCGGTTGATCGAGTTGCTCGCGGCGGAGCCGCGGGTGGGGGTGCTTGAGGCGTCCCGGCGGCTCGGCGTGGCCCGCGGCACCGTGCAGGCGAGGCTCGACCGGCTGCAGGCCAGGGGCGTGGTGACCGGCTACGGGCCGGACATCGACCCGGCCGCGCTCGGCCACGCGGTGACCGCGTTCGTGACGCTGGAGATCCGGCAGGCCGGGGGGCACGATCCGGTCGCGGACCGGCTGGCGGCCATCCCCGAGGTGCTCGAGGTGCACACGATCACCGGGCCCGGGGACATGCTGTGCCGGGTGGTCGCCCGCACCAACGCGGACCTGCAGCGGGTGATCGACGCCATCGTCGGCGTGGCCGGGGTGGTGCGGGCCGCCACGGTGATCGCGCTCGCTACGCCGGTGCCGCACCGGGTGCTGCCGCTGGTGCGCACGGTCGCCACCCCCGTTGGACCGTGAATGACGGTGCCCGCCCCGACACTGGTGGCATGACTCACACGCTCAGCTCACGTGACGGCACGCCGATCAGCTACGACAGCCAGGGCGAGGGACCGGCCCTGATCCTGGTCGATGGCGCGCTGACCGTCCATTCGTCCGGCTCCGGGTCGGAACTGGCCGCGCTGCTCGCGCCGCACTTCACGGTCTATGGCTTCGATCGCCGCGGCCGCGGCGAAAGCGGTGACACGCTGCCCTACGCGGTCGACCGGGAGATCGATGACATCGAGGCGCTGATCGACCGCGCCGGTGGGCCTGCGTTCCTCTACGGCCACTCCTCAGGTGGGCCGCTGGCCATGCGGGCGGCCATCAGGCTCGGCGGCAAGGTCAGCAAGATCGCCATGTACGAGCCGCCCTACAACAACGACCCAGGCGCGCAGGAGTCCTGGAGCCAGTACCTCGGGCAGCTCGAGGTGGCGCTGGCCGAGGGCCGCCGGGGCGATGCGGTGGCCCTGTTCATGCGGTTCATCGGCATGCCCGCCGAGCAGGTGGACGGCATGCGCCGCGCACCGTTCTGGCCGGGCATGGAGGCCGTCGCGCCGACGCTGGCCTATGACCACGCCGCCATCCTGGGCGAGCCCTGGTCGGTGCCGGCGGAGCTGGCCGGGCGAGTCTCGATACCCGCCCTGGTGATGTCGGGCGACGCGGGCCTTACGTTCATGCCCGACGCGGCGCGGGTGCTGAGCCAGGCGATCCCGCAGGGCCAACTGCGGATGCTGGCGGGTCAGACGCATGAGGTGAAGCCCGGTGTGCTCGCCCCGGTCCTGGTGGAGTTCTTCAGCTCATGAGCAACGGCGAGGGTCACGGACGGCGCGCGCCCGGGCGAAGCTGAGCTATCGGGGCTCGGCGGCGTCGCTGAGGCCGCAGGCGATGTCGAGTACCACGGCGCGCAACTTCTCCGGGTCGTCGGCGCGGTCGGCATAGAACATGCAGCTGAAGCTCACGCTGGCCAGCGCCACCGCGGCGCGGACCTGGCTCTCCAGCGGCGCATTCTCCTCGGTCAGCAAGCCGACCAGGGCATCCATCCGCTCGCGGAAAAGTTCGCTGCGGTTCTTGGCGTGCGCAAGGCTGTTGACCGACGCCTGGTTGTGCTGGAGCATCCGGAACACGCTGCTGCCCTCGGCGACGATGCGGTAATAGCGGTCCAGCACCTGGGCGCGGAACTCGGGTGTGGGGCGCTGCGTCTTTCCCCAGGTGATCAGTTCGTCGATCTGGCCGAAGTAGTCCTCGACCAGGCTGGCCACGATGTCTTCCTTGGACTTGAAGTGGTAGTACAGCGCGGCCTTGGTGACATCGAGCCGCTCGGCGATCTCCCGCAGCGAGGTCTTGTCGTAGCCTTGCTCGGCGAACAGTTCCAGGGCAACGGTCTGGATCCGCTGCCTGGTGTCGTGGCGGGCGTGCACTTCCTTGGTCTCAGTCACAGGTACCGCGCCTCCCGCCGTATCTCTGGGCTCTGGCAATCCGACCAGGCCTGGTTTCCCGCTGGGCCGATCGAAACTTACTTGACGACCGGTTAGTTCACCATTTATGGTGTGAGCATACGGCCATACTAACCGGTCGGCAAGTAGGTGGCGAGCAACCAGGGCTACGGCGGCCGGAGTGGCGGCCCGCAGGGACCAGTAACGGGCCGGGAGGGTATCGAAGACGGGCCGGGAACGGCCAGAGGAGGGAGCACGGCATGGCAGAGGCGAAGGCCGCTGCAGCGTCTATCGGGGGAGACGAAAAGCCGGGCGTGCGGCGGGAGGTGCTCATCATCCTCCCCGGGCTGCTGCTCGCGATCATGCTGGCCATGCTGGACCAGCTGGTCGTCTCCACCGCCCTGCCCAGGATCGTGGGCGACCTCGGGGGCGTCACTCACCTGTCCTGGGTGGTGACCGCCTACGTGCTCGCCTCGACCGTGACCACGCCGCTGTACGGCAAGCTCGGTGACCAGTACGGCCGCAAGCGCTGGCTGATGATCGCGATCGTGATCTTCCTGATCGGCTCGGCACTGTCCGGCCTCGCGCACACGATGGACCAGCTCATCGCGTTCCGCGCGCTGCAGGGCCTCGGTGCGGGCGGGCTGCTCACCGGTGCCATCGCCACCATCGGCGACCTGGTGTCCCCCCGCGAGCGGGGCCAGTACATGGGCTACATCATGGGCGTGATGACCCTGGCCATGATCGCCGGGCCGCTGGTCGGCGGGTACATCACCGAGAACTTCAGCTGGCGCTGGATCTTCTACATCAACATGCCGATCGGCGGGCTCGCTCTGGTCTACCTGGCGCTGACCATGCACATGCCGCGCCACCGCGTCCCGCACAAGATCGACTACGCCGGGGCGATCACCCTCGCCATCGCCGCCACATCGATCATCCTGATGACCACCTGGGGCGGCACCCAGTACGCGTGGGGTTCTGTGCAGGTCCTCGGCCTCTTGGCGCTCGGGATCGTCGGCACCGCGGCGTTCCTTTACATCGAGGCACACGCGGCCGAGCCGATCCTGCCGCTTGGTGTTTCCGCAACCGCAACTTCTCCGTGGCCATCGCTATGAGCTTCCTGCTCGGCCTCGTGCTGTTCGGCGCGCTGACCTTCCTGCCGCTGTACCAGCAGACCGTGCAGCACCTGTCGCCCACACAGAGCGGCCTGATGCTGATCCCGATGATGCTCGGCTCCACGGTGACGGCACTGATCTCCGGCCAGGTCACGACCAAGACCGGCCGGTACAAGGTGCTGCCGATCGTTGGCGCGGGGATGATGACGTTCGGGCTCTTCCTGCTGACCGGGATCGGCCTGCACACCAGCCTGGTCAGCATCGGGATCTACTTCGCCGTGATCGGGCTCGGCATGGGCTTCCTGATGCAGATCACCACGCTGGTGGCGCAGAACAGCGTGGCCCCGCAGGAGATGGGCGTGGCCAGCAGTTCCCGCACGTTCTTCCAGCAGATCGGTGGGTCGCTCGGGGTGGCGGCGTTCGGTGCCGTCTTCGCCCGGCGGCTGATCGAGTCGCTGACCGCGCACGCGCCCGGTCTGCACATGACCGTGAAGGGCGCCCAGATCAACCCGGCCACGGTGAACCACCTGCCTGCGCTGGAGCGCGCGGACTTCTTCGTGGCCATCACACACGCGGTCACCGGAGTGTTCTGGCTGGTCGTGCCGGCCGCGGCGATCGTGTTCCTGCTCGCCTGGCTGATCAAGGAGGTCCCGCTGCGCGGCCGCGCGCCCGTGACGGAGCAGCCCGCGGAGAAGGAACTGGTGAGCTGAACCCACTGCACCCGTAGCGCCGGCCCCTGCAACCTGTTGCAGGGGCCGGCGCATCTTTCTGGGCGGAGCACCCCGGCCGGCTGGCTGGCCTCAGGAAGGAGCACGGGCTCAGGTGACTTCCGCGGAGCAGCAGTTCACCGAGTTCGCGACGCTCGCGGCGCCACGGCTGCGGCGGACCGCCTTCCTGCTCTGCGGCGATTGGCATACGGCGGAGGACCTGGCCCAGACCGCGCTGGCCAAGGTGTTCGTGGCGTGGCGCCGGATCAGCAGGAAGGACGCGGCCCAGGCCTACGCCACCCGGACGCTGGTTAACACCTATCTGGCCGGCCGGCTGTGTGGTCACGGGTGGCGCGCAGAGCAAGCCCGGCGCCGTGCGGGTGGTCGACCTTGCCACAAACAAGCCCGGCAAGCTCATCAAGGTCAGCTACATCCCGGTGGCGGTGGCGGTCGCACCGGATGGCAGGACCGCCTACGTGGCCAACTACGGCACCAGCCTGGTGACGCCGATCAACGTCGCGACCGGGACGGCGGGCACTCCGATCAGGGTCGGCCGCGCGCCGTGCGCCTTCGCGTTCTCCAAGGACGGGAGGACCGCGTACGTGGTCAGCCAGATCGCCGGAACTGTTACCCCCGTGAACACCGCGACGAACCGCCCCGGCAAGCCGATCAAGGTGGGCAAACTGCCGACGGTGATCGCGGTCACCCCCGACGGGAGTACCGCCTACGTGTTGAACGACGGCGGGAACACGGTGACGCCGATCAGCACCGCGACGAACCGGCCCGGCACGCCGATCAAGGTGGGCGTCGGCCCGGCGTCCATCGCGTTCACTCCCGACGGCGGGACGGCCTACGTGGCGAACACCGTCGCGAACACGGTGACGCCGATCAACACCGCGACGAAGCGGCCCGGCAGTGCGATCAAGATCGGCAGTGCCCCGCGGGTGATCGTGATCACCCCGCACGGGAAGACCGCGTATGTGGCCAACCAGAACTCGGGAACCGTCACACCCATCAACACCGCGACGAACCGCCCCGGCGAGCCCATCCGCGTGGGCAAGTTTCCCGAGGCGGTCGCGCTGGTGCCCTGAGCCCGGCGCCCGTGTCCCGGGCGCGCGATGGCCGTGGTGCCCGCTTACCGGGCTGGCACCACGGCCATCGGGACGGCTGTTAGCCGCGCCGCGCAGCGGCCCGGTCAGACCCCGGCGTAGGGGACCGCCTCGAGGATCTCGACGGTGGCGGCGCGGCCGTTCGGCAAGTTGTAAGTGGCTGTCTCGCCGACCTTCTTGCCCGAGATGGCGCTGCCCAGCGGGGAGCGGGGAGAGTACACGTCGATGGGGGCGCCGCTCTCCTCGCGCGAGGCGAGCAGGAAGGTGACCTCGTCCTCGTCGCCGGCGAACCGGATGGTCACGGTCATGCCGGGGCCCACGACGCCCTCGGTCCGGGGCGGGTCGCCGACCCGGGAGGTCTCCAGGATGTGCTGGAGCTGGCGGATGCGGCCCTCGATCTGGCCCTGCTCGTCCTTGGCGGCGTGGTAGCCGCCGTTCTCCTTCAGGTCGCCTTCGTCTCTAGCGGCTTCGATCTTCTTCGCGATCTCTACACGTCCGGGGCCGGCCAGGTGGTCAAGCTCCGCCTTCAGCCGGTCATGTGCTTCCTGGGTGAGCCAGGTGACATCCTCGCGTGTCTCGGTCACGGGTACTCCTTGCCTGCAATGCGAACGGGTGAGGTCCGCCGGAGCCAGCTCGGCTCCATGGGGTATTGGGAGCCTATGCGGCCCTCGGGGTAACTCTCCGAGGTTACAAGGGTGCGGGGTATTACCGCGCCAGTCAATAACCTGCCGGGAGTGAGCACGGGAATAAGTTCGCCTATCCGGGGTGCTGTCGTGCAGGATAATGTCCCGGCGCCGTGCCCGCTAGACCCGCAGTGCCTGGCCAGCGGCGTCCTGACCGCGCCCGTTATTCCCATCACCGGGGGAATTTGCTGTGCCTGCATCACACACCGACACCGCTGACCGGGCGATGCCCGGCACACGAGCTGCCACACCCGGCGCGCCCGGAAGCGGCCTGCCGGACGCCGGCTTGCGCCTGCTGGCGGTGCATGCGCACCCGGACGACGAGTCCAGCAAAGGCGCAGCAACAATGGTGCGTTACGCACGTTCCGGGGCAGATGTGATGGTCGCCACCCTGACCGGGGGTGAGCGTGGTGACATCCTCAACAAGGCAATGGACCGCCCCGAGGTACGGGCCAACCTGCCCGAGATCCGGCGCGAGGAGATGGCCAGGGCAAGGGAAATCCTGGGAGTACGGCAAAGATTTCTGGGATTTGTCGACTCCGGGCTGCCGGAGGGCGATCCGCTGCCCCCGTTGCCGGACGGGTGCTTCGCCCTGCAGAAGCTGGAAGACGCCGCCGAGCCACTGGTCGCGCTGGTCCGGGAGTTCCGCCCGCACGTGATCCTGACCTACGACGAGAACGGCGGCTACCCGCACCCGGACCACGTGAAGACGCACGAGGTGGCGATCGAGGCGTTCGACGCGGCCGCCGACCCGGACCGCTACCCGGGCACCGGCGCGCCCTGGCAGCCGCTCAAGCTCTACTACTTCGCCACGTGGCACCGGGCCAGGCTCATCGCGCTGCACGAGGAGATGGAGCGCCGCGGGCTGGAGTCGCCCTATGCGGAGTGGCTGGCCGAGTGGGAGGAAACGCCGAAGCGGGGGCGGGTTCCGCTGGAGATCACCACCAGGGTGCGGTGTGAGGAGTACTTCGAGACCCGGGATCTGGCCCTGCTGGCCCACGCGACCCAGATCGATCCGGAGAGTTCCTGGTTCGCCGTGCCGCTGGACGTCTCGGCCACCGCCTGGCCTACCGAGGATTACCACCGGGCCAGGTCGCTGGTGGATACTGAGCTTCCAGAAGACGACCTGTTCGCCGGCATCAGGGAGAGGGTGCGCCGTTGACCGTCCTGGCCGCCTCGACCCCGGCCGCCGACCAGGTGGTGACCGGGGTACTCGGGTTCCTTGTGGTGGCCGGGATGGGCGTGGTGCTGTTCTTCCTGCTGCGCTCGATGAACAAGCACCTCCGCAAGGTGGTGAGCGAGCCGCGCTGGCGCGAGGAAGCGGACGGCCAGGACCCTGAAGCGGGGGGCCAGGAGCCGGGGGACGGCGGGGACGGGCCGCAGGACCAGCCCGAACGCGACTACAGCCGCAACGGCTCGGGTCAGGCCTGACCGTCCGGGGTCAGCGGCCTGCGCAGCCTTTGGCCCCCGGGCTCGGATTTCGGCACCATGGGCAGGCCGAAGGCCATCAGGCGATGCCCGGGGGTGTACTCGTAGTCGCGGTGCGGCAGGCGCTGGAACCCGGCCTCGGCGTACAGATGCTGCGCCGCATGCATGTCTGGCTGGGTGAGCAGCAGCAACTCCCGCATGTCCCGGACGGCGGCCCGCCGCATCACCGCGGCCAGCAGCGCCCGCCCGATCCCCCGGCCCCGTGCGGCGGCGGCCACCGCCAGCGCCCGGACCTCACCCTCGCCGGGATTGCGCAGCACCTCACCGCCGTGCGGCCAGGCCATCAGCGTCACCGTGCCGAGGATGTGCCCGCCGTCCACGGCGGCGAGGATCTCGCCGGTGCCGTCCATGCCCAGCACGCGCAGCGTGTCGGCATAGCCGCCCGCCGCGGACAGGAACCCGTCGGCCCGGTAGGCGGCCACCCGCAGGTCGCCGATCTGGCCGAACTCCTCGGGCTGCGCATCGCGTACGTCCACGGTCGCCTGCAACGGGCAGAGAGCCCGTGGCATTCCGGTCACTCCCGCCCGCGCTCGCCGGGCGGCGGGCCGGGGCC
>Ga0070734_10006267_pt1 | contig 10055 bp, 9 predicted proteins | sample Coa_R1_8_FD_66444 | JGI IMG/M metagenome (GOLD analysis project Ga0070734, IMG submission 66444) | Surface soil microbial communities from Centralia Pennsylvania, which are recovering from an underground coalmine fire - Coalmine... | ecosystem: Environmental > Terrestrial > Soil > Unclassified ... | reverse complement strand
TCGGTCGTCATGGCATCAGCTGCACGCCAAACAATCTGCGCATTGCCCAGAATGCCCATATCATTTTGCCTTTTCACAAACTGATCGATCAGGCGCGCGAAAGCAAAAAAGAAAGTCACATCGGCACTACCAAGCGCGGCATCGGACCTTGCTATGAAGACAAGGTGGCGCGATTTGGTATAGTGGCCAATGATCTCCTTCATCAAGATCGTCTGCACAAAAGGCTTAAGACACTGTTAGCTGATCGACCGCTAGAAGCCTTTGATCTCAATCTCGATGAATTAATGTTTGAGGGCAGTCAATTTGGCGCACGGCTACAGCCGTTTCTATGTGATACCGGCGCCATCATCGCCGATTATTTGGCTCAAGGAAAACGCGTGCTGTTTGAAGGCGCTCAAGGGACTTTGCTCGATGTCGACCACGGCAGCTACCCCTTTGTAACCTCGTCAAATTGTGTGGCAGCCCAGGCTTCCATCGGTGCTGGCATTGGTATGAAGTGGCTTGATGAAGTCCTGCTGGTGAGCAAGGCATACTGCACCCGCGTAGGCGAAGGACCATTTTTCACCGAAGCAAGCCCCGATGAGCAAGATGTTTTTAGAAAGCTCGGCAATGAATTTGGTGCGACCACGGGCCGCCCTAGGCGGTGCGGCTATCTTGATCTGACCGCGCTCAAATATGCCGTAAGGGTCAATGGTGCAACCGGACTGGTGCTGACCAAGGTGGACATCCTATGCGGCTTGGGCCCGATCAAAATTGCTACATCGTATTCTCACGATGGCAGACGGAATTTAAGTTTTCTTGATGCCTTGGACCTGCATGCTCGCGGGATCGACTTTGAGGTAAATTACCAAGAGCTTCCTGCCATCGGGCGCATACCTGAAGAAGCTCAAAACCTGAGCGATCTACCTGCTGGCCTCCAAGAACTATGCAGCACGATTGAAAGGGCCATAGGCATCCCCATTCGCATGATTTCTTATGGACCGAAGCGTGGACAAGAATTCTTCGTCGATACCGAGTTGACAGCGAACACCAAAAACTTTAGGCCTGAATCATTGTTGCCCCATGGGCAATGAAAGCTGGCGTAGCTCAAAGGTAGAGCACCTGCCTTGTAAGCAGGGGGTTGCGGGTTCGAGTCCCATCGCCAGCTCCAAGGTGATTTGTTTGTGCAGGGGTGCCCGAGCGGCCAATGGGAGCAGACTGTAAATCTGCCGGCGCAAGCCTTCGAAGGTTCGAATCCTTCCCCCTGCACCAGTGATGCGGGAGTAGCTCAGTTGGTAGAGCATCAGCCTTCCAAGCTGAATGTCGCGGGTTCGAATCCCGTCTCCCGCTCCATGTTGCTGCCATAGCTCAGTTGGTAGAGCACGTCCTTGGTAAGGACGAGGTCACCAGTTCAATCCTGGTTGGCAGCTCCAATGTTGTAGGATGATAGAATTTTGTAGAGTACCACTCGCCTTTTGCTTGCCGAATAGGTTATGGGTTAGGTAGGAGACAACATTTAGGTCACTAGCTCAACTGGTAGAGCACCGGTCTCCAAAACCGGGGGTTGGGGGTTCGAGTCCCTCGTGGCCTGCCAAACATTGTAATGTCGAACTTTGGAGGAGTTAATGCGAGCTCGAGGCACGTGGGTGCTATTATTTTTCATCGTCAGTGCCGTGGTGGTGGCAACAGCATTAAATTTTGCCTTTCGAGATATATTTAACTGGCTGCAAATTAACAACGTTGCGGTATTGGGTGATGGCTTTCGTTTGAGTACCCTGCTGGCCGTTAGTATAGCTTTGGTGTTGGCGCTGTTTTTTGGTGTATTTTATAAGAATTCGCGGCGATATATTGAGCAATGTGTTGTTGAATTTAATAAGGTGGCTTTCCCAGAATGGAAGGAAACTAAAATGGCTACCTTTACCGTGGTGGTTGTATCATTGGTCGCCTCAGTAATTTTAGGCGTTTTTGACGCAGTATTTTCTTGGTGGACTAGTCATAATTTATTCATTTGGTAGAGCAAGAGAGTTGAGCTGTAAGACCTGCGCTATGCGGGTTTTTTATTGGCTAATACTTTCGCGGAAGCCCCTTGCGTTTATAGGTGGGAATGGCAAGGTGGGGCGTAGTGGGCGTAATCCCAAAAAGTAGGTCAATTTCCCTCTCCCTTTGGGAAGAGGGATTAAGGGTGAGGGTTTCGCTAGGCAGAAATCTCTAAACATCGGAGAGATTTTCGTCAATGTTCGCGGCTCATAATTTCATACCTAATGTTCTTTTAAGTAGATCCCTCACCCTTAATCCCTCTCCCAAAGGGAGAGGGAAATTAGGGTCTACTTTTTGGGGTTGCGCGAGGCTGTACTAAGAAACGCCTGCAATATTTAATAACAACTAACGCAAGGGTCGATGAATGATCGATGAGCAAAAGTCCTCAAGAAAGCTCGCAGTGGAAGAGTCTAAGGCCTCTGATCTTTCGGAAGAAAATACCAATCCCAACATGAAATGGTATGTAGTCCATACCCATTCAGGAATGGAAAATAAAGCTAAGAAATCGTTGGAAGAACGAATAGAACAATATGGTATGCAAGATAAATTTGGCGACATTTTAGTGCCGACTGAAACGGTGGAAATGGTCAAAAATAATGTTCGCCGTGTACAAAGCCGTAAATGTTTGCCTGGCTACATGATTGTTTTGATGGAGCTTGACTCAGAAACCAGCCATCTGGTGCGCGCAACCACTAAGGTCACTGGCTTTGTTGGGGGCAGCAAGATGCCCCTGCCCATTAGTCAGGTGGAAGCAGAGCGCATGATGCAGCTGTCTAAGGGCGTGAAGATCACCGTGGTCAGCATGGAATTTACCGAAGGCGAAAGTGTTCGGGTAACCGAAGGGCCCTTTGCTAACTTTCAAGGCACGATTGAAGAAGTTAAGTCCGACAAAAAGAAATTGCGTGTATTGGTGTCGATCTTCGGCCGTTCGACACCGGTTGAGCTTGATTTTAACCAAGTGGAAAAGATTGGCTAGAGTTGAAGCTTGGCTCCCCATTGCCATTTCCGATAGGCATTGAGATAGACCAGAACCGTGGGAGCTCGTAAATCGGGCGTCATAACCACTAAGGAGAAAATATAATGGCAAAAAAGGCAACTGCATTTATTAAATTGCAAATACCGGCGGGAAAAGCAACGCCGGCCCCACCGGTAGGTCCGGCGTTAGGTCAGCATTCGCTCAACATCATGGCGTTTTGCAAAGAGTTTAATGCGCGAACGCAAGATCAAGGCGGTATGTTGATTCCGGTGGTGATTACCGCATACCAAGATAAGTCTTTCACCTTTGTTACTAAGACCCCACCAGCATCAACCCTGATCAAGAAGGCCGCTGGCTTAAAGATTGATAAGAAGCCGGGTGCCGGCGCTAAGAATCCGGGCAAAGAAAAAGTAGGTAAGCTGACACAGCGTCAACTAGAAGACATTGCCAAAACCAAGATGGCTGATCTTAATTGCTATGACGTTAAGGCTGGAGCCAAGATCATCGCTGGTACGGCTCGCTCCATGGGCATCGAAATCGTTGCTGGGTAATTGGTTTTTTGGGAAAGTTTAGAAGGATTCATTATGGCAAAAAGAGGAAAGAATTACGTAAAGGTGGCCAAAGCGGTGAGCCCTACCGAGCGATACGATTTGCAAGCTGCGTGTACGGTGCTCAAGGAAACCAGACGCGCTAAGTTTGATGAATCAGCCGACGTGGCTATCAATCTTGGTGTCGATCCGCGCCATGCCGATCAAATGGTACGTGGCGCCATTGTCTTGCCGCACGGTACCGGCAAGAAGATGCGCGTAGCCGTGTTTGCCAAAGGCGCCAAGGCTGATGAAGCCAAGGCGGCCGGAGCAGACATCGTGGGTGCGGAAGATCTGGCCGCCAAAGTTGAGAGCGGCTTCATGGACTTCGATCGCGTCATTGCTCATCCCGAATTGATGGCGGTGGTGGGTAAATTAGGCCGCGTTTTAGGACCGCGCGGTTTAATGCCTAACCCTAAGGTGGGAACGGTGACCGTCGACATCGGTCGAGCAGTGGAAGAAGCTAAGGGCGGTAAAGTGGAATTTCGCGTTGATAAAACCGGAACCATTCATGCGCCTTTTGGCCGTGCTTCCTTTGACAAGGACAAGCTCTACGATAATCTCAAGCTTTTGCTTGAGGCCGTTCTTAAAGCCCGTCCCCACAGTCTTAAAGGGCAATATCTGAAAAAGGTCGTCGTGTCCTTTACCATGGGACCAGGCGTCAAGATCGATGTGGGTCAGGTGATGGCGCAGCTCGGCTAGATCTGCTCAGTAAAAAGTTTGTAAAATTTTGGCTTTGGCAGCGCTTGCCAAAGCTATTTTTCTATGCCATGGGAGAGCCACCAAGACATTCTTGTCGGTGAAAGCGGGCGGGTATTAAACCCTTAAACTTATCGATTCGCTTGAGTCGCAGGCCAGCCGAGATTAAGAATGGAGTTTCCATCTCCATCAATTTTCGGCGTGGCGCTTAAGAAGTATTTTTGGCCGTGTGTGGTTTTTAAAAGGATGGGGAAATGGATAAAGCAACCAAAGAACAGCAGATATCCTTAGTAAAGGACCTGTTTAGCAAGTCCGAATGCGTGGTATTGACCAATATCGAGGGTCTTAATGCTAGCGACATAAGTAATCTGCGGCGCGGTCTGCACGATGCCAACGTTGGCTTCAAGGTGGTCAAAAATAAGCTGGCACGTAAAGCGCTGGCTGACACGTCTGCCCAAGTGTTGTTTGATGACTTTGTGGGCTCTACCGCAGTTGCCTACAGTGACGATGTCATCGCGCCGGCGAAAATCCTGGTTAAGTTTGAAAAGGACATGGAGAAGCTAGAACTAAAGGCTGGTTTTAGCGCGGGTACTCGTCTCAGCGTGGAAGGCATTAAAGCCTTGGCCAAGCTACCAAGTCTTGATGAGCTTCGTGCCCAATTATTGGGAGTAATACTTGCACCAGCTTCGCGCTTGCTTGCGCAAATTAACGCGCCGGCCAGCAATCTGGTGGGTGTATTGCAGGCGAAGATGGACAAGGACAAGGGCGCGAATTAATAGGTTTATTTTGCAACAAATTCTCTGGAGGAAAAAATGGCTGATTTACAAAAGCTAATTGAAGGATTGTCGTCGTTAACCATTATGGATGCTGCCGAGTTGGTCAAACAACTGGAAGAAAAGTGGGGCGTTAAGGCTGCCACTGGTGGTGGTATGATGATGGCCGCGGCTCCCGCAGCTGGTGGAGCTGCTGCCGTGGAAGAAAAAACCGAATTCGACGTCAAGTTGGTGGATGCCGGTGCTAAGAAAATCCAAGTGATCAAGGTGGTACGTGAAGCTACGGGTCTTGGGCTTAAGGAAGCCAAAGACATCGTTGACGGCGCACCTAAAGTGGTCAAGGAAAAGATAGCCAAGGCTGATGCTGAAGGCATTAAAGCCAAGCTCGAAGCCGAAGGCGCCAAGGTGGAAATTGTCTAGCGTTATGTGAAGGACGATATGGCGTTTTAGAGATGCTCGCAGTTTTTGCGAGCATTTTTGTTGAGGCATACAAGAGTTATGGAAGGCATTTTGCTCATTGATAAGCCGCACGGCTTGTCCTCTTTTGAGGTGGTCAGAAGGGTTAGAAGGATCACGGCCGTAAAGAAGGTTGGCCACGCAGGCACCCTGGATCCAAAAGCTTCAGGGCTTTTGATCATCTGCTTGGGCCGATATACCAAATTGGCATCGTGTCTAATGCATGGAAGTAAGGTCTATCGAGCGGTTTTTCGCTTAGGTGAAACCACGGCGAGTGACGACGGTGAAACTCCCGTAATCCTGCGTAGGACCATCGAGCATCTAACCAATGTTGATATCAGCACGGCCTTAGCATCCTTCATCGGCGAGATCGAGCAGATTCCTCCGAAATTTTCGGCGGTTAAGCTCAATGGACAGCGCGCCTATCATTTGGCACGGGCCAATGGTGATCCGTCGTTGTCGCCGAGGCCTGTGGAAGTCTATGAGCTCTCCATCGAAAAATGGTCGTTGCCGGAAATTACGTTAACGATGCATTGTTCTAAGGGAACCTACGTACGGTCTTTAGCGCGAGATCTGGGAGAAAAATTGGGAGTAGGTGCCTATGCCCGCGAAATTAGGCGACTTAAATCGGGACCATTTTCTGTGGATATGGCGCTCGAGCTTTCCGATCTGGATAAGGACGCGATAGTAGGGCGGTTATTGACAGGCCGATCTGCGGTCTTGGGGACCGAGATCGTTTCTATTGATGAAGTGGACCGAAAAAATGCTATCCATGGCCGCAAAATTGTGGGAAACCTCGATCTCGTTGGTGAACAGGCCCTTGCGTTTTGTGGTGAATCCCCTATAGCTATTGTCCGAAAGGGCAATAACGGTGTGGAAATTGCGCGTGTGATATGAAAGCACGTGAATTTTCAAGCTTTTTTGGGCCAAATAGTTTGAATAAATACTTGGCTGAGATCACAGTAATTGTGGCATAAAAAAAGCTGGTGCAGCCGGACAAAAATGTTGGTACCTTCTTGCTAGATCCGATTCTAGGTGTATATTTCTAGTATCAGAGAAAATTCCATTCGAATTGAATGTGGTTTGGAGCTGAAATATATTCATTTGGAGTTTGAGCCCAGCGCGAAGTCGCCTAATATTTTTCATGTATAGTTGATACGCGCAGCACAGGCCGGATTCGCCTTCGATTTGGTTTTCTTGACGAGGAGAGACTATGAAAGTGATGGAAAAAACAAAAATATTTGGGTTAGCATTGTCGCTATTGGTGGGCGCAACTCTAACATTGGTTCAAGGCTGCGCTGAAGAAAAGCCAACACCGGTGAAAAAGTCGCAATATCACGCGCTTACGTGGTCTAGCGATGCGATTGGAGCGATGCAAGGCCGTGGTGGCAAGACAGACTTTTCTGCCATTGGTAGCAACGGTACCGGTAGCAAACTTTACTTTGGTAACAAAGCTATTGTGGTTAGTGCCAATGTTAAGAAGAGCGATGGCGTAGTTAGCGTGTACGACGTTAAAGAAGGAACAGTAAAGCACGTAGCCCTGGCCGCAGGCAAGAAGGACGATTCTCCAGGTAACGCAAATTTGCAAAATGAGGGAACGTTTGTCTACGACGCGGCGATCGTTGGCAATATTATTCCGGGCGAAGGTGAAATTGCTGTGCTTAGCGTTTCCAACCTTAAGAGTGGCTCGCTAATTCCGGGCGTCGTTGGAGGCGGTATAGCTGAGATGGACGGCGATGTGGTGCGTGCCGCGTGGCGCCAGACGCAAGCTGACCTAAACTATGGCAAGCGCAACGTGGGACCGAACAACGAAGAGAATACGATTAGTGCACTTGGCAGAACCGAATCTAGCTGGGTTGCATTCATAAACAGCACCTTTGCTGGTGGTGGTTCTCATGCGAAATTTGATGCGCCAGTGGGACCTGCCAAAGGTGGGCCAGTTTATGGTGGCGATCAGCTGATCGTAACAGCCTTGGGCAACAAGGGTAATAAACTTTACCTAGCAACCAGTGGACAAGTGAACTGGGTTGACGGTGCTAATTTGGCAACCGCTAAGATTGACTTTACCAAGAATATGGTGGTCAAGCCCGCTGACTTGAAGTTCGATCCTGCTACAGACAACAATAACATCAAGGCAGTAGCAGAAGTTGATGGTCATCTCATCGTCGGTATGGAATCAAGCGATGCCAATACTGGTGGTGTGATCCTGGTTAATTTGGAATCTAACAAGGTGGTCCTAAGAGGTGGCAAAGGCTTTTCGGTGAGAAATATTGCCGTGAGCAGAGATGGCAAGGTCGCCGTTGTTGCCGTTAACAGAGGAGCGCCCTTATTCTATGCTAATGGTAAGTTGATTAGTAAGGGATTCAGCACTGAATTCCCTGCTGATCAGGCCAAGGAAGGATCGGTTTCATTTACCAATGAACCAGAAGCCGCTTTGTTTGCGAACGGCACTGTCGGTGCTGCCGAAGACATGAATGGCAACTGGAATGTCGCTGTTGAAGGTAGAGGCGTATACCCAATCAAGATGGAAATGGTAGACGTTGTTGCGAAGCCTGTTAGCAATAAGTAAAAACCAGTAAATCGATTAACCATCGAGAAAGGCCCCAAGTTTTGGGGCTTTTTTTATGTGGTGCGTATAGAAATTCGGTCATCCCGCGGCGTAGTCCGCGGGATCCAGCGGAATGCCAATAGCTGGCCCCCTCAGGCTCTGCTATGGGGTGACTTGTAATTTCATTGAAGGTAAATTGTTGATCTTTGCTATTTTAATGCGCGTGCGTTGGTCTCCATCTTGACGATGGGGTCGAAAACCATAGACTCGGCCACAAAGATGGAATTGTCTTATTTGTATAGGATATAAGAGATGAAGCAGATTATACGATTTGGTCGGCAATGCGGTGGTGCATCGATTTGGCGGTGGTTTTTGGCGCTTGTGTCGGTGGTTTTGTTGAGCCAGGGTTGCGAGAGTAAAAATAAGGGCGATGATGGTAACGATAGCGATAATCCCATTGTTCCTCAGCCAGAGAGGGAGAAGTATCTGGCGTTTACCTATAGAGGCAAGAATGATGCGATTAGCGGTGTCGGTGGCAAGCTCGATTTTTCGGCCATCGGCGGTCGTGGGTCGATGCTTTATCTTGGCACCGAAAGCAATAAAGGCGTGCTCTATGCTTTTGATCTCACCGACCAGAATGCAATCCTGCGGACACCAATTATGCTGGGTAAGGACGGCACAGCTCCTGGTTTAGCAAGGTTCAATCATGACGAGCGATTGGTATCAGCGGACCAAGCCGTGGTTAGCAAGATTGTGCCTGGCGCTGGTGATTATGTAGTGGCGGCTGTTCGTGGCCTTGGCAGCACGGGCATTGGTAATATATCCAATGACGGCGGTATTGCTCGGGTGCGTGGAACGCAGGTAACGGGTGCATGGAGAAACCGCTTTAGCGATATGGATGCGGGTGCTGAATTTTCTGGGGTGGGGGCCTTTGGTATTGGTCTTGCTGGTCCTGCGTATAACAAGACGATTTCGGCGCTTGGTGTCGTTAATGGCAATTGGGTGGCCTTTGTTAACGCGGCCGACTCCTATGGCACCCATTTTGGCCTAGAGGCTCAGGCCGCCAAGGCCGTGGCTGGGCCTAAGTCCACCGGCCCCGATGGGCTTATTGGTAAAATTGTCACCGCGGTGACAAGCGTTGCTAACGATCTGTTTGTGGCCATTGATGGGCAAGTCTATAGAATAGATGGGAGCAATTTGAACACCGCAAAAATCAGGCTTAGTGAGCCCTTATTGACTGAGGCACAGCTGAGATTTGATGCGATACCCAATAGTAAAAAGATCACCACACTGGCCGCACTAAATGACCAACTGCTCATTGGTTTTGATGTGGCTGGTGCCAATACCGGTGGTCTATTTATCGCTAAGCAAGATGGCAGTGATCTTAAGGCCATGAAGAAGAATGTCGGCATCAAGAACATTGCAGTAAGCCCTAGCCATGCCATGATCATCACCAAGAACGGCTTCAGCATATATTTGGCTGATACGCTCTACGATGTCGATAGTGCCGACGCCATTGATAATTTCACAGAAGCCGCGGCAAGCCCGATTAAGCCGGCTATCATTGGGCCCGTCGGCGACGACTTCGCATTTAACCAACTGTTGGATGCCGCTTACGTAGCCGGCAGCTGGAATATGGCCATCCCGCAGAAAGGGATTTTTGCCTTTGAAGTGAGTGAGAAGAGTAAGTAATTAGATCATTGCCACTTCGCGGTCCCGCCGGGACTATTGGGATGCCGGTTAGCTGGACCCCGCGGACTTCGCCGCGGGGTGACACAAGTCGGGACGCACTGGCAAGTTTAACCGTGGGGCAACCAATAATGTCTAGTTTCATCAAATTAGAACACCATGGATTCATCGGTATTTTGACTATTGATCGAGTTGATGCCAGCAATGCGCTGTCTTCGGCGGTCGTGGGCGATCTCTCTGAGATGGTGAGCGATCTTAAGGCAATGGATAAGCTAAGAGCGCTCGTTATTACGGGGGCTTCAGATAAAGTG
>Ga0070734_10006266_pt1 | contig 10055 bp, 6 predicted proteins | sample Coa_R1_8_FD_66444 | JGI IMG/M metagenome (GOLD analysis project Ga0070734, IMG submission 66444) | Surface soil microbial communities from Centralia Pennsylvania, which are recovering from an underground coalmine fire - Coalmine... | ecosystem: Environmental > Terrestrial > Soil > Unclassified ... | reverse complement strand
TCCTTTGAGGAATTCCGCCAATGTCTTCGCCCTCTTCGACCAATCCTGCTTCCGCGCGTAATTGACGAAAAGGTTCCGCCGCCGGTCTTTCAGGGCTTTCTTCAGTTCGGCCGTAAACTCCCCGGCGGTCCGGCACAACCGGGCGGGACTCTTCACCCGCCTGATTTCATCCCAGTCCGTAGCCACCACCGGAAGCCCGCAGGCCATGTACTCGTAGAGTTTCAAGGGATGGATTCGGTCCACCAGGGCCGGATATTTCTCCCGGTTAAAGGGAATGATCCCGACTGAAGCGTGCCTCAGGTAGGCGGGAATTTGGGGATAGGGTTTGGAACCCAGGAAATGGACATTCGACGGGGCCCGGCCTCGAAGGACGGAAGGCGCCAAACCGATCAAGACAAAGGGGACCTTCGGAAGGGCGGCTGCAGCCTGCAGTACCCAGTTGAAATGGAACCATTCTTCCATAGCGCCCACATAGATCACGGGGGGCGAGGAAAACCCGCTGTACTCGGGTGGTTTGGGCGGCCTGGGCCCGGCAAAATGGTCGAAGTTCACCCCGTTGGGAAGATAGGCCAGCTTCTTCGGTTTCATTTGACGCAGGGGTTCTTCGAGGCCCCGGGCCGTATAAACCACTCTTTCCGCCCTCTGGACCAATTTCTTCTCGGCCGCCAGGGCCGCCGAGGTGGCCCTTTCAAATCCTTGGTTGAAGTCGGCCACCCGGAATAGGGTGTGATGCGCCTGGATCTGGTCCAGCCAAAAGGACTGGTAGAGGCTGTCCAGGTAAAGAAGGTCCACCTGGCCAAACCCCATTTGCCGGGCTTTTTCGACCACATTCGGAAGGGAGAGTTTCGCCCAGGAACGGTAAACCCAGGGGGATCTGAGGATTAGGCTGTTGTGGGGTGTCGCCAGCGCGAAAGGAACGTAAGCCCAGAGCTTCCCACCCAGGTCCCGGATGCCATCCCGGCGGTGGATCCTCCACTTTTCGGCCAGGTCCCCTTTGCGGCCGCCAAGGAAATGCAGGGGGGAAATAGGGTCCGAGATGAAGGCCACTTCATAGCCCAACCTCACGAATTGACGGGCCAGATGATGGCTGCCTACTTGGAAAGGCGTCGTCCAGTAGTTATGGCAGGCCATGAGGATTTTCTTGGTTGGCTTCATTTCACCACCACCTGGATTTTCCACGTGATCTTATCGGCTTCCGATTTCAGGACCAGAACCTGGGCCGGCTGATTTTTGCCATATTCGGAGGAATACAGCCCCTCCTCCACCGACCATTGTCCATCCCCGCTGGTCAGTTGCACGGCATTTGGACCTTGGGTCAGGCGGGATCGTCCATCCGGCAAAACCTGGGCTTCCCAGCCAGGAGCGGCATGGAAGTAGATCGCTTTAATGCCCTTTCCCCTGCATTCGTCCAGGCCTGTTAAACCTTCCGCCTCCAGTCGCAGCGTTCGCCGGTGGACTGGCCCGAAACCCTTATGTTCCCCAATGAACAACCCATCCTTGAACTCGATGACCTTCGCCCGGGCTTTGTCCTTCAGCCGGAACAACTCAGGCCCAAAGGGGTTTTGCTCCAACCCGTTCAGGGACAGGGTATTGTGCATGGCCGTAGAGCGGAACTTGTTTCGTTGGCCGGGAAGGGGCGTATAAACATAGGTGCCCGGGTCCACCAGGCAGGCCTTCCCATCCACGCAAAGCTCGAAGGAAAGCTGGTCGTTGTGGGCATGGCCGCCGTTGCCCTTTTGCCCCACGGACCCGCACCGAACGCAAAGCCACCAGGGATTCCGGATGAGCCGGTAAAGGCCGAAGTCGGGGAACATTTCCGAGAAAGAAACCTTGGATCGAAGTCCGCCGGTCCTTATTTCCGCCCCCCTCGCCAATTGGCGGACCAATTCACCCTCCGCCTCAAAACCCTGGGAGGCGGATTTGAATTCCACCCGGTCGAACAGGCCGTCCAAGGCGGCCAGCAAGTGCCGGTGGTCCAGGCTGTTTTCTTCGAGCGGGACCACTTTGAAAAAACGTCCACTGTCGTTGTCCCCCGTTTGGACCATTCGTCCGTCAGGACGGATGAAAGTCCGGGTGAATTCGCCCGCCTTTTTCAAACCATTCCAAAGGGCCTCAACAAGGCCGCCTCTTTTAGCGGCTCGGGGGCCATCTCCCCAAAAAAGGGACGAGGCATAGAGGGCCATTTCGGTCGAAAGCCGGTGATAGGAGGTCGAAGCTTCAAAGTTGCTTCCGTCCTGGTGGAACTGTGATTCCACTTCCTTTTCAAGTTCCTTTGCCGCGAAGTCAATCCACGGGGCGGTTTCGGGATCGCCTTGCAGGTGAAAGGTGGCAAAAATAAGCCCTGCGATGTCGGCCAGGTAATGGTTCGAACGCAACAACGGGTCCCATTCCAAATGGTGCCGGATATGGAGGGCATGCTCATAAACGCTGCGGGCCAGGCTTTCTTCGAACGGTGGGTCAAAGGTGGCGCCCAGGGACCGGAACAGGTCATAGGCCAGCACCCAATTCGCGATCCGGATGCCCACATCCATGGTGCAGGACCAGTTGACGCCGTACCGGGGCGGGTTGGTGGCGATAAAATCGAGGATCTGGTTGCGGAACTCCCGGGTATAAACCGCCGGGTCGCCGAAACCCGCGCTTTTCTGTTGGGACAGGCCATAAGCCCAGGCCAGGGCCGGCAGGTGCTGCATGCGGGCCAGTTCCCAAGGGACTTTCACATCCTGTCCCCGGACACTGCCATAGGCGATATCCCGGCTCATCGTCGCCTCGGACCACCGGTAGCCCGACTTGAAATCCAACTGCCAGTCGATGGGTTCGTAATTTTGTTCGATGAGGTCCCAAATCCGCCGGGACTCGGGCAGGTTCTTTTCGTTGATGCGGTGGAGCAGCCAGCGGCCTTCCGAATCGGCGTTCACCCTTTCCCCCGGCGCAAAAAGGGCGCCTTCCAGCCCGGCGCAACGCAGCCCGTGCTTCACCTGCACCCAGCCCGAACCCAGCAGGTCAAATTCATGGGCCAGGATTCGCCGGCTTTTTTCGAGAACCGCCTGGGCCGGCAATAGCGTTAGCGCCTTGGAAAGATCCAAGATCCGGGGCGTCAGCTCCCGGCGGCCCTTGGGGGATGCGGGGGCATAAGTCGGATGAAGGCTATCGCGTTTCCTTTCACGCTCCTCCCGGCGGCGCGTCACGACCTTGGTCACGACCTTCCCGAGGACGACATGGGGCGGCATGGTCAAAGCGCGTTTGAATTTGCCGAGCAGGCTCATGAGCAGCATTCCTTGAGTTTCTCGAGGATCCGGCGGGTGTGTTCCTTCCAGGTGTACTTGGCCACCGCTTCCTTGCGGGCGGCCTCGCCCAGCCGCCGCCGCCGGGGTCCATCTTCGATGAGGGTTTTCAAGCCCTGGACCAGGCTCTCCAGGTCCCCGGGCTTCACCAGCCAGGCCGTCTTGTCGTGTTCCAGGATTTCACCGATCTGGTCCAGGTCCGAAGCCACGATACCCTTGCCCATGGCCATGTATTCGAAAAGCTTGGTGGGCGACCCGAAGAAGGGGGTGCCGTCGGGGTTGGGAACGGTGGGCGAGACCAGGATATCGCAGGCTGCCAAATGGGCCGGGCCTTCCGCCTGGGGGATCAATCCCGTCAAGCGGCACAAGTCCACAATACCATCCCTGTGGAGCCTTTCTTTAACTTGGGCCATCCGCACTCCATCCCCGATCATCAATAGGCGTGTTTTATCCCTCAAGGATGGAAAACCCCGAAGAAGCCGCCCAAAAGCTTCCGCCAGTTGCTCAGCACCGTGCCACGGGCCGAAAGTGCCGATGAACCCCAGGACCAAGTTTCCTTCCAGGTTATATTTTCGGCGGGCCCACCCGCCATCCGTTTTGGGCGAGTAGCTGTCCGGATCCACGCCGTTGGGATTGACTAATATTTTCCCTTCGGCGATCCCCTGTTTCACCAGGCCTTCCTTCAAGGGCCGGCTGACGACGGTGACAAGGTCCGCTTTTTGAAGGTTGAGGGTTTCAATCCCCTGGGAAAGCTCCTCGTGTTTCAAGGGCTTTTCCCACTGCCGTCCCACCCATATTTCCGAGCCGTTGAACTCCAGCACCAGGGGCACAGCGAATTTTCCGGCCAAGCGGACTCCCGAAAAACTATTAAGGCCATAGCGCTGGTAGACGAAGGAGGGAGGCTCCTTTCCCAAGAGGGCCGAGGCGGATTCGAAAAAAGTTTCGTTGAAGGCCAGGGGCAGTTCCTCGCGAAAATCCCAAAACTGCGGACCGGGGACAATCCGCAGGCTTTCGACCGAATCCGATACCGTGGGCACTTTTTCCGTGGTTAAAAACAGGGGGGATGGGCCGAATTGGCCCAGGTTGTTCAAGACTCCCGCCATATGGCCTACCGAGCCCCCGGCCTTCAATCCGAAGGTCAGGTCGGTCCTGAGGTAAACGGGCCTGCGCGCGAGGTCCAGTTTCACCGTTCCCTTTTCGGCTTTAAGGAGCGCATCGACTTCCAATTTCAGGTTCTTCAGGAGAGGTGGGATTCTCAGGGAATCCTCGGCCCTTTTGAAAAACAAAGCTGCGACCGTCCCAAGACTGACCCGCATTTCCACATCCTGGTCATCCCGGATGCGGCTGTCCCCCCAGGCCAGGAACCAAAGGATCAACCCCGTAGCGAAGGGCTGGGCCATGAGTTTGAGGCCGTAAACCCGCAGAACCGCCTTTTGGTAGTGAAAAACTTCGCGCAGCAGCCGGCCCGAGGCGATCCAGTGCTTGAGTTCATCGAAGGTGATGGAGGCCCGGCTTTCGGCTTGCAGGGCTTGGTCCCCGGAAGACCCGGTCGGAGCGGAACGCCAGATGGTGATGAGGGAGTTTTTCATGGGTCCTTCAAGGTTGAATGGGCTCCGGCAAAGCGTCCCGCCTTCCGCCCGGGTTACTTCTCGCCGATCCCAATGATGCTTCGGCAATCCCACCAGATGTCCGGTGCGCCTTCCCCGACCAGGCGCAACCCGAAATTGACCGCCCGGATGAAGACCGGCCGCAGGATATCCCGCATCCATCCCCGGGGGCCCTTCGACAGGACCGGTTTCCCTTTCCCCACGGAAACAGACGAAAAAACATTGCGCATCACTTGCGCCAGGCTTTCCCGGGTAAAGCCGTTTTCATGGGTGAAATCCATGTAACGTTCATGTTGGGCCACGATCCAATCCATATTGGGGACGTCGATGATGACCTGCCCTCCGTCCTTGAGGCCTTCCCGCATGCTTTCGAGGAGGGGCACCACTTTGTCCTTGGGCACATGCTCTAACACCGCCTTGAGCAGGATAAAGTCAAAGGCTTTCCGGTTCTTTCGGAGGTAAGGATGGGCGTCCACGCACTGGAGGGTGGCCGAGGGCACCAAAGATTTCGCGGTTTTAATGTCCACCGGCGACATGTCGACGCCGTAAAGGTTCTTGAAACCCATCCCAGCCAGGGCCGCAAGGGCGAATCCCTTGTTGCAGCCGATCTCCAGGATCTTCAGGCCCTCCCCCCCCTTCCGTGAAAAAACCGGCAGGTAGTTGATTTGGACGTAGTCCGCGAACCAGTCGGCCTTTGTCTTGTCGTCCGAATCCAGGTAGCCCACGTGGGTGCTGTTGTAGGTTTGGAAAAATTTTTCCCGGTAGCTATTTCCCAATGTTCCGCCTCCGCCAAACCACGAATAGCACGCTGAACACCAGCATGCTTCCATAAGCCACGACCGATGAAATCGAGGCCCCCACTATCCCATATCGGGGGACCCAGAGGAAATTAAGTGCGATGTTCAAAAGCGCCGAAAAACCCGGTGAATAAACCGTCACCGGGGGCATGCCGATGGAGGCGAAATAGTTCATGAATACCGTGTTGAGGCTTAGGATCAGGACCGCCGGAAGCAGCCACCAAAAAACCGGCAAGGCGGGGAGGAATCGGGACCCGAACAGCATTTCGATCATCGGCTTGGCCAGGATGCCCGAGGCAAGGACCAGGGGGGCCATCAGGGCCAGCATGAGTAACAGGGTCTTTCGGGTGAACCGCCATTTCTCTTCACCCGTCTTCATCGCCGACAACTTGGGGAAAAGGATGGTTCCCACCGCAACCGGAAGCTGGTAAAGCATATCCGCCATGCTGGAGGCGTTGGAATAATATCCCGTTTGCTCCTCCCCCAAGAGGTAATTCACCAAAAGGATGTCGGATTTCAGCACCAGGAAAGCAAAGAAGGCGCTGAGGTAGGCCCTGAATCCGTAAAAAAGGGTGTCCTCGAATACCAACTTGGAAAAAACGGGCCGGACGGGGGCATGGCGGCCGAGGGCCCGAAATGCCAGGGCCAAACCCACTCCCAAGGCAAGGAGGGAGAAGGCGAAAACCGTCGTAACGTCCAGCTTCAACAGGCAGGCGCCCGCCACGGTCAAACCCACCGCCAAGGCCCGGTTGACGACCTCGATTTTGTTATAAGACCGGATTTCCTGGATGCCCACCAGGAGGTTTTGGAAAAAAAGGTAGGAGAGTCCCAAGGGAATCCAAACCAGGGCCAAAACCAACAAGAGCCCCCGCGGCCCCAAGGAAGGCCAAATTTGGAAAAAACCGTAGGCCAGGACCGCGCCCCCCACCCCTATTCCAAAGCTCAGGAGGATGGAATTGCCGATGAGGCTGGGAAGGTTTTTACGGTCCTTCGAAACGAAGTAAGTATTGGAGGCGTGGAGCCCGAAATTGCCGAATTGGACCCCCAGGCCGGAAAGGGTCATGGCCAGGGAATACTGGCCCCGCCCGCCGGGCCCCAGGATGCGGGACACCAGGACGGCGGAAATGAGGCTGAGCCCCATGAGCAGGATGCGGGTCGCGTAGATCTCGGAAATTTTGCGGCCAAAATCGGAGGTCCGGAAACGGCGGAAAGCCTGGCTTGCCGCCCCCCGGTAGGTTCCCCCGTGTCCCGCGACAAAATCTTGGATGGCCCTAAGCAATGTAGTCTTTCCACCATAAGGCGAAATTCAGCAGGTACCAGGCCTGGGCGCCCCGGTTATGGTCGACATATCGGAGGACTTCGGCCTTGTCCAGGAAGTCGGTCTTGTCGCAAAAATCGGAAAGTTCCTGCCTTGTCTTTTCACCCAGTTTTTCGAACAGCCACTCGTAAACCGGCACGCCGAACCCCTGCTTGGGCCGGTCGATCAGCTCATCCGGGATCAGGCCCCGGACGGCTTTTTTCAGGATGTGTTTCAATTCCCCGTTGCGCGTCTTGACTTCCTGGGGAATGCTCATGGCCAGTTCGACGAACTTGTGGTCGAGAAAGGGCACCCGGCCTTCCAGCGAAACCCCCATGCTCATCTTGTCCACCCGCATCAAGAGCAATTCCGGGAGCCGCATATTGAGGTCCATATAGCTCATCCAATTCAAGGGCGTCTTTTCCCAGGCTTTTTCCATGAACCGCCGGCGGATGGGGGAAATGGCTTCCCAGGAGGTCAGGCCCCCTATCCTTTGGCGCATCCGGGGCGAGAGGAGCGCCTTTTTTTGCTCCTCGGTGAAAGCCTCCGCCCCTCCCCAAAAAACCGGCTGGTCCAGTGAGCCCCTGCGGAGTTTTTCATAAGCCAGGGATTTACCCTTGCCCGCGGCTTTCAGGCCCAACAACCCCAGGCTTTTCAGGACGTTCGGCACCGGAAGGTCGTCCCAGGCTTGAAGCTTCAAGGCGGTCTTCCAGCTGGGATAACCCCAGAAAAGCTCGTCCGAGCCCTCCCCCACCTGGCAGACGATCACGCCGTTGTCCCGGGCCAGCTTGGAAACGTAGTAAACGGGCACGCAAACCGGGTCCGCTATGGGTTCATCCTGGAGGTGGACCATCCGCGGCAAGAAATCCAATAAATCATCCATTGTTAATAGTTTTTCGTGGTATTCGGCCTTCGCCAGGTCCGCCATCTGGCGGGCGTAGTGCAGTTCGTTTTGATAGGACTTGTACTCCCCCTGGTACCCAATGCTGAAGGTCTTCACCCTTTGGTTCTCGCCTTCCGAAAAGAGGGCCGTATTGGTGGAAGAATCGATGCCGCCGGAAAGGAAGACCCCGACCGGCACGTCGCTGACTTTGCGAAGTTTGACCGCCGTCCGCAGTTCCACCAGCAGCCTTTCGGCAATTTCCCCTTCCGAAACGCCCCTCAGGGGTTGGGTATGGTCCAAAACATCCCAATAACGGCTTTCTTGGGTGGTGCCATCCTCCCGCACACGAAGCCAGGTACCGGGCGGGAGTTTGAGGATTCCGTCAAAAAGCGTTTGGGGCGCCGGCGTGGTAAGGAAGGAAAGGTAGTGGTAAAAGGCCTCCTCATGCACGGCGCGTTTTTGGTCCGGATCCTGTAGGAGGGCCTTGATTTCGGAAGCGAAGGTAACCCGGTTATGGTGGAGGCTGTAATAAAGGGGCTTGATGCCGATGCGGTCGCGGATCAGCCACAGTTCCCTTTTGGGGGCGTCCCAGAGGCCGATGGCAAACATCCCCCGGAATTTGTGGAGGCACTCGATGCCCCATTGCTCGAAGGCATGCAGGATGACCTCCGTATCCGAATGGTCGGTCTTCCATTGGAACTTCCCCACTTGGTCCAATTCCTTCCGGATATCCGCGTGGTTGTAAATTTCGCCGTTGAAGACCACTTGCAGGCTGCCATCGGCGTTGGACATGGGCTGGTTGGCGACCGTGGAAAGGTCGATGATGGAAAGGCGCCGGTGCCCCAGGCCGACCCGGCCATCCTTGGAGACCCAGGCCCCCACCCCATCCGGCCCCCGGTGGGCCATGGTGTCGCGCATCTTGGCGATATAGGGTTCGGTGATGTTAAAAGGGCTGCTTTTAAAGGTAAAAGCGCCGACGATGCCGCACATGGGTAACCGTCCAGGAAGAATTTCAAAGCGGATTATATAAGGTGGTTACGGAGGAGGAGCGGATTAAATTGCGGAAAATAAGGCCTGTGAAACTACTTCAAAGCCTTCACGACAATGAACCAACCCCATTTATCGGGGAAAAAAGACCGGATCCAACGGGGCCATTTGACGATGTCATGCCAGGTCAGGATTTGTTTCCCTTCAAACCCGGAAAACGATGAAAACATCCGGCGGAGTTCACCGACGGTATAAGCCTTGGTGCCGATGCTTTCCATGTGGTGCCAAATGACGTCGGAAAAGCTCCGCCAGGGTTTTCCCGCCAGGAGGGCGTATTTCATCCACCGTTTGAAGGACAAAACCGAATAACGTCCGTAAAACATGCCGATAAAAACCCCGCCCGGCTTCAGGACCCGATGGATTTCCCGCACGATAACTTCGGGTTTCTCCGAGTGATGGATCACGCCCCAGGAATAAACCACATCAAAACTTCCGTCCTTGAAAGGCAATTTCTCGGCGTCAATCCGCCGCAGGTTGGACTTCAACCCGTGATAAGCCAGGTGTTTGCGGGTGGTCTTGATCGCCGCTTCGGTCAAGTCAACGCCGTTGCAACGGGCGCCGGCTTGGGCCCAGCGAAGATGGTCCGATCCGGCGCCCACCCCGATTTCAAGGATTTTCTTTCCCCTGTATTTTTCAAACTGCACCACGTCCGGGATAAAGGGTTCCACCTGGTTCCGGAACTCCTCGATCTTATCGAACCATTTCCGGCTCAAGGGCTTGGCACCGCCGACGATTTCTTCGGCCGTCCCGCAGGGTTCTTTTTCCCAGTAGGACCGGACCCGCTGATTGAGTTTCATACGGTTTTCGCCTTCCGCCCGCCGATGTATTTATCAATGGCTATGCCCGTGGCATAAATGCCAAAGACTGTGGCGCCGGCAACGAACCCGGCCGCGTAGGGTATCCCGGGCATCACCAAAAGCGAGGGCAGGGCGGTGAACAGGGCCATCGCCAGGAAAGGCAGGGCGGTCCGCCAGGGGATGCCCCAATAAAAAAGGGCGATCCAGCCCAAATTTCCGAACTTCAAGGCGTAATAGCAAACCCGCATGAATTTCACGAAAAGGTTCTTGAGGATGAACCCCGGGTCCTTCCGGGCCAAGAGGAACACCTGGTCCCGCATGATTTCTTCATACCGCGCCGAGAAAT
>Ga0070734_10006265_pt1 | contig 10056 bp, 2 predicted proteins | sample Coa_R1_8_FD_66444 | JGI IMG/M metagenome (GOLD analysis project Ga0070734, IMG submission 66444) | Surface soil microbial communities from Centralia Pennsylvania, which are recovering from an underground coalmine fire - Coalmine... | ecosystem: Environmental > Terrestrial > Soil > Unclassified ... | reverse complement strand
CCCGTGATCGGGCTCTGGTGCATGAAATTCAGCCAGGCGCCGCCTTCGGTGCACGAGTTTCGGGTACTGGTGACGCTCGGCGCGGTCCTGCCGCTCGGCTCGCTGGCATTTCTGCGCCACGAACTGATCGACCGCGAGCGGCTGCGCCTGCTGCGCGCTTCGCAGGATTCGCTCGACAATTTGAAGCGGCTGCAAACGCAATTCGTGCAATCCGAAAAGCTGGCGTCCATCGGCCAACTCGTCGGCGGCGCCGCGCACGAAATCAACAATCCCCTGACGGCGATTTTGGGCTATTCGGAATTGCTGGCGGACGATCCCGCCATGGGCGAGCGGACGCGCACGCTGGCACAGAAAATTCGCGAGCAAGCCCGGCGCACTCGCGCGCTGGTCAATAATTTGCTGAGCTTCGCGCGGCAGACGCCCAGCGAGCAGCGTTCGAGCCTGGATATCAACACTGTCGTGAACACCGCGGCGCAGTTCCGGCGGTTCGATCTGCGCGGAAAGAATATTCGCATCGACGTACAGTCTGCAACCGGAATTCCGGAAGTGCGCGCGGACATGAATCAGATGCTGCAGGTCTTCACCAACATTATCAACAACGCCGTGTATGCCATGCAGGAGGCGGGTGGCGGCACGCTGACGGTACGCACTTTTTTTGAAAAGGGCAACGTGGTGATTCTTTTCTCCGACACCGGTCCGGGCATGCGCGATCCGAATCTGGTCTTCGATCCTTTCTACACCACCAAGCCCGTCGGCAAAGGGACCGGCCTGGGCCTGAGCATTTGTTATGGCCTGGTGCGCGACCAGGGCGGGCAAATCACGTGCTATAACCGGCCGGAGGGCGGCGCGAGCTTCCGCATCGAGCTGCCCGCCGCGCCCGCTGCATTTCCATTTTCGCCGCGCAGCGTCACGGCGCAAACGCGCACAAATCCCGCCAAAACCGCCTGAGGTTTTCTCGATCCTTTCTCTGTGTCCCTGTGCCCTTAGCGGTGAAAGAGTTTGTTCACTTGAAGCCGCGAAGACGTTTTGCCACAGAGAGCACAGAGAACACCGGCAACTGCGCTTTCCGCGATGCCCTGGGGGTTGAGCGCGAGCATCCGATCTGCGCACTTTCAGTTATAATTTCGGTCCATGCCGCCATCTTCATCCGCGCCGCAGCCCGCGCCCGCTTTTCAGCCGCCGCGGAGCATCGCCATCGAGGGCCCGATTCGCGTTGGAAAATCAACGCTGTCGCGGATCTTGGCGGACCGGCTGCATGCCCGGCGCGTGTTTGATCCGGAGGACAACCCTTTTCTGGCGGATTTCTACCGGGAGAAACCCGGCGCCGCGTTCCGCGCGCAATTCTATTTTTTGATGGAGCGGCATCGCCGCCTGATGGAGGTGCAGCAGAGCGAAGCCTCGCCCATCGTTGCCGATTTTCTGTTTGAGAAAGACAAGATTTTCGCGTACATCAACCTCGACAACGAAGAGCTGAAGCTCTACGAACGCTACTTCGAAATCTTCTCGCAGGGTCTCAAGCCGCCGGACCTGGTGATTTATCTGCAGGCCACCCCCGAAGTGCTGCGCGAGCGCATCGCCCGCAAAAGATCCCCCGTCGAGGCGCAGATCTCACGCGACTATCTCCAGGAGGTCGTCCGCGCCTACGAACATTTCTTTTTTCGTTATTCCGCATCGGACCTTCTGGTGATCAATACCTCCGAAATCGACTTCGTCGAAAAGAACACCGACCTGCAGCAGCTTTTGCGGCGGTTGCAGGAGCCGGTGAAGGGGACGCAATATTTCCTGCCGCTGGGCGCCGAGGATTAAAAGTGCCCTCGGCTCGCGGCGTTCTGTGCGCGAGGATTTTCTGTTTGCGGCGGGAGAGAACGCCTTCTACAGCAGCGTCGCTACAGTTACCGCCCTACACATTCTTCGTGTAACAAATAAGGTTGACGAACCGGGAACCTGAGCGAAGAATCTCGCCCATCATGAGTGGGTGGGGCCTGCTCATTGGGTGCGTCAGGATCGGAAAAGCGCATCTGTGACTAGGGGGATGGTAGAAGGTGCCTCGGGTGTTCCTCAGGCAGCGCACGAATTTTAGGCGCAGCGTGTGATTGCGATTGTGATCGCGCGCGTTACCATTCGTCGGACGAGACCACTCTCAATTTAGCGAAAGCATTGGGCGAAATCGAAAACACGGAAATCGTCCGGGGCGGAGCTTACCCAATCGGATCCGCATTCTATCCGGCGCGCCCCGCTTGGCTTCGCGGTGCAGGGGTGAAGTTTGGATTCCGAAGCAGCTCTCTTTGGGCAGTGTTCGCAGAGGAGGTCAGAATGAATTCAGTCCTAATGGTTCTTGGAAATTTTGGGAGTAACCGCAGCAAACTCGCCGCGCAGTTCTTCTGCGCAATTTTCGCAAGTCTCATTCTATGCCTGCCGGCGCTCCCGCAGGGCAGCACGGGAAGAATTCTCGGCACCGTGACCGATCAGACCGGCGGGGTAGTGTCCGGCGCGACGGTGACCGTTACCGACACCGCGCGCGGCACGACGCGAACGCTCATGACCGACGACGCGGGCCAGTACAACGCCCCCAACCTCACTCCGGGCACCTACATGGTTCGGGTCGAAGCCAAGGGCTTCAAGCGAATCGAGCGCCAGGGCGTCGCCGTCGAGGTCGGGAATGAAGTGAGGATCGATCTCACCGTGCAGCCCGGGGAGCAGAGCCAGACGGTCACGGTTACCGAATCCGTCCCGCTGGTGGAAACGACCAACGCCACCATGGGCGGCACGCTCGAAAACACCGACATTATCGATCTGCCGTTGAATGGCCGCGACTACCAGAACCTTCTCGGCCTGCGCCCCGGCGTCATGTTGCAGCCCGGCGGCGGCCCATGGACCCAGAGCGCCAACGGAGTGCGCCCCGACGAATCGGTATGGCTGCTGGACGGCATCATCGATTTCAATTTCTTTGACGCCCGCCCAGTCACCAACATGCCTAGCCCGTTCACGGATGGCGCAACGATTCTTCCGGTTGATGCCATTCAGGAATTCAACCTGATGGAGAACCCCAAAGCGGAATACGGCTGGAAGGCCGGCGCGATCGTGAACGTTGGAATCAAGTCCGGAACGAACTCGCTGCATGGCGATGCTTACGCCTTCGGCCGCTACCAAGCCTGGGCCGCCCGCAATTATTTCAACGTCGCGAATCCCATTTCCGGATGTGCCATTCTCGACTCGTCCGGGAATTGTCAGCAGACCCCGGCTCAACTCAAGCAGTTTGGCGGCGTGATCGGCGGGCCTGTCAAGAAAGACAAGCTCTTCTTCTTCGCGGGGTACGAAGGCCTGCGGTCTCTCATTGGATTTGTCGGGGGCATCAACCTTCCTGCGACCTTGACTCTGGGAGGCGATCCGGCGCACAGCATGGTGGACGCGATTCAAGCTTTGCAGGCTGGGGGGACGCAGCGAAGCACCACCAGCGAAAACCTCTTCGGATGCACGGAGCCGACCACGACGACAGCCACCTGCACCGGCGGCTTCCTCCCCAACACCGGAACGTCTACGAGCTTCCTGAGCACTTTCCCGACGACGAACACGAGTGACAACGGTGTCGGGAAGCTGGACTACCATCCGAACGATAAGAACTCCCTCTCGGGCATGTTTTTTTACGGGCACTACAATTCGCTTGGCGAGGACCACCCGTTCACGAATCCTCTTTTTGAGGACAACTCGCCGATTCGCACCACGGCGATTACTTCCAGCTGGGTGTACACACCAAACTCCACGGTGGTCAATGAGGCCCGGTTCGGTTATGACCGCATTTCGTTCTCGTTCATCAACGTCGATTCCGGGGTTCCTGCCAGCACCTACGGCCTTCCCACAGGCGTGACCAACCCGCTGGCCGGCGGCTTGCCGAGCATCCGGATCTCGCCCTACGGCCAAGGCGGCACGCAGGTGATCGGAACGGCGCTGAATCGCCCCCAGTACTTCACTCCCAATCCGTTTTGGGTCGCTTCGGACAGCATCTCCGTCTTGAAAGGCAAACACTCGATTAAGTTCGGCGGGGAATTCACGCACATCGAGGCCGACAGCCAGATTTTCAATGAAGGCCGGGGCGAATTCGACTTCGGCAGCCTGCAGGACTTTTTTAAGGGAAATCCTACGAAAGGGATTCTGCTCACCGGCAACCCGCTCTCGAAGTTAATCGCCTATAACTATGCTGGCTACTTGCAGGATGACTGGCGCGTCACGCCAAAGGTGATCGTCAATATTGGGCTGCGCTACACGTATTTCACCCCGTTTAAGGATGTGAGCGGAAACCTCGGCAATTTCGACCCCTCCTCGGCCACTGGGCTTGTGCAGCAAGGTCAGCAGGGATTCCCCACGATTTTTCGTCCCGATTCGCACGATCTCGAACCACGATTTGGGATGGCTTGGGACCTGAAAGGCAATGGAAATACCGTGGTCCGGCTCGGTGTCGGCCTAATTCACGAGACCTGGAACTTAGCTACTTTTGAGGGGCAGTTCGGCATGCAGAATGCGCCCGGCGTGACCCCGAACGCCACGCCCACCGGGGCTAACATCATCTGCGAAATCAATAACCTGGTACCATCGATTGCGTGCCCCTCTTCGGGAGGGGGGACCATTACGCTCGGGACGGCAACGTACGGCCCGGGCTCGCTTTGCTGGGATCCGGCGATTTCGTGTCCCGCCGGACAGACCACCATTTTCCCGGTCTCCTCCGGCACCGCTCCCCTGTGTGGAGATGGCGCGTCGTTCACCTCTGCCGGCTCGACGACCACGGCGCCATCGCCTTGCAACCTGATGTCGGTCGATCCCAATCTTAAGCTTCCCTTCGTCATCAACTACAACCTCGGCATCACGCACGCCTTCGGCGCAAACTTCTCGCTGGAAGTCGAATACGTGGGGAATCACGGATACAATCTGATCAATTTTGCGGATATCAACCAGGCGCCGCAGGGATCGGCATACTGCATGAATTTCCTAACCGCGGCGCAACAAGCGGACGCTTGTGCGGGTGGACCGGTACCACTTTCTCCCACGCTGATACCGGGCAACGGCCAAGCCGTGCAAGAAGCGCGCCCTTTCTTCAGCAAGTTCCCGTACATCGGGGTTATCGATCAGATCTCGAACCGCTCGCATTCGAACTACAACAGCCTGCAAGCCACTTTCACCAGGCGAATGGCTCACGGACTGGCGCTCACAGCAGGCTACACCTACGCCCATGGGCTCGACACTGGCTCGCTGAACCGCTTCGGCCTGAACCCCATGGATAGCCAGGACCTCGCTCTGGAATACGCGAGCAGCGATTTCGACATCCGGCATCGCTTCACGGCCACGGCTACCTACAACATTCCGGGCGTCAAGGGTTTCGCGCAATTGTTGGAGGGCTGGCAGCTCAATACGATCGTCAACATCGCTACGGCGCAGCCCTGGCAGACGTTCGATCCATCGGACAATTACAGCGGCACCTTCGAAAATACGGATCGGTGGAACATTTCCGGCAATCCAGCGGATTTCCGGTCTGGAAAGGTGAGCATTCCGGACTGCACGGGATTCGCCGCAGCCGGTCCTCTCTCCAATTCGAGCACTGCCAACGTGGACGGAGGCGGGGTCACATGTGCGATCACCAATATTTATGGATTACCGCAAGGGCTGAGCGGCTCCGCTTTGACTTCTGCGATTAATGGATGCATGTCCCACGCAGCCAGCGGCATAACGCTGGTTCAGGGCGGTTGCTACGCCTCCGATAACGGGAATTCGTTTATCACCCCTCCCGCGCTCGGCAGCTTTGGCAACATGGGCCGGAACATCTTCCGGGACCAGGGGTTCAAGGATTGGGACTTCTCCATTTTCAAGAACTTCTCATTTAAGGAGCGCTATGGGATCCAGGCGCGCTGGGAAATCTTCAATGTTCTGAACCATCCCGTCGCCGCCAATCCGTCCGGTGCTTCCAGCTTCGTTAACACCAACAATTCCCCCGGCCCCGGCGCCCCCTTGGGAGCATCCTTCCTGACGCCCGATTTTGCCGCGGGTAACCCGCTGATCGGCTCGGGGAGCCAGCGCGTGATGCAGGTCGGCTTGAAGCTCAGTTTCTGAGCGCCCCTGAAACCGGCAGCGGGAAGCATTCAAAGCACCGATACCGGCGGGCGCGAACTCAGTCTCTCGCGCCCGCCGGTGTTTTTTTGGCTTGAGTTCGCCCCGGGTTTGACCCATTTCGCCTCCGGTTTGCATGCAGTTCTCCCGGAGCGAGAGCCCACACTGCCGGCCTCTGGGCGGGGTTCGAACGGGCCTCTGCCCCCCTCCGTCTCTCCCAGCCCGTGCGGCCGCCGATAGGTCGAGCCGCTGTCATGCCACAGGTAAAATTTATCTCTCGGTATTTATCCGCGTTTTTACAAAAATAAAGCTTGACTGGTGTAGCTATATGGATCAAGAATCCGGCCCATCAAGAGTGGTGGGGCCTTTCCAGCGGGCGAGTTACGGGTGTAGCAGCCGTCCGCGGTCAGGGGGATGGTAGGTGTGGCCCGTGGTATTCATCAATCACGAATACAATTGGCGCATCGCGTGAGCCGGTAAGGGAGCGCGCTTTTACCATTTTGTCGGAGCGAGTCCACTCTCAAATTGAACGTGTTCAGCGAAGAACCGAGCCGTGCATGCAGTCCATGCGGGGAACGGAATTCATGGAGTTTGCAGACCGGAGCGGCCGGTAGGTCGGGGCGCTTCGCCGTTTGTGCTTTCGGGTCGTTGATTTTCGTTGGGTTTTTTGGGTGGGGTAGGAGACAGGTCGAAAGCGACTCTTTGGACGGAGCTTGGACAGGAGGTCCAGAAATGAATTCAGCGTTAAGAGTGGTGAAGTGGTGTTGCGGCGAGAAGGGCAAGAAGCTCGCGCAAATCCTGGGTGGGGTCTTTGCGATACTTCTTATGTGCCTGCCTGCATATTCGCAGGGCAGCTTCGGCCGGATTTTGGGAACAGTCACGGACCAGAGCGGCGGCGTGGTTGCCGGCGCCGCGGTCACGGTGATTGACACTGAGCGCGGCATAACCCGCGCGCTCATGACGGACGATGCGGGCGCGTACAACGCCCCCAACTTGACTCCAGGCAACTACACGGTGCGCGCCGAAGCCAAGGGCTTCAAGAGAATCGAGCGCCAGGGCGTGACCATCGAGGTCGGCCACGAAGTGCGCGTGGACCTCACGCTTCAGCCCGGCGAGCAGAACCAGACGGTGACGGTAACCGAATCCGTGCCTCTCGTTGAGACCACCAACGCCACCATGGGCGGCACGCTCGAAAACGCCGACATTATCGACCTGCCCCTGAACGGTCGCGACTACCAGAACCTCCTCGGCCTGCGCCCCGGCGTCATGCTGCAGCCCGGCGGCGGCCCTTGGACACAAAGTGCGAACGGAGCCAGACCGGATGAATCTGTGTGGCTTGTGGAAGGCATCATCAGCGCGAACTTCTTCGACGCGCGGCCTGTAGTCAATATGCCCAGCCCGTTTACGGATGGCGCCACGATTATGCCCGTCGACGCGATCCAGGAATTCAACCTCCAGGAAAATCCCAAGGCGGAATACGGCTGGAAGTCCGGCGCGATTGTGAACGTCGGAATCAAGTCCGGCACAAATTCACTTCATGGCGATGCTTATGCGTTTGGACGTTATGACGCCTGGGACGCGCGAAACTTCTTCAACGTCGCGGACACGGCTTCGGGCTGCGCACTGGTAACCAATGGCCAATGTAACAAGACACCTGCCCAATTGAAGCAATTCGGTGGCGTTGTGGGCGGGCCAATAAAGAAAGACAAGCTCTTCTTCTTCGCCGGATATGAAGGCTTGCGTTCCTTCATCGGGTTCGTCGGCGGTATTGGTGTTCCAGCCACGACCACGGCTGCCGGTGGCGTAAATCCTTCCTTAAGCATGGTGGATGCCATCAACACCTTGAATGCGCACTCCATTCCGATTAGCGGCGTCAGCGCGACGTTGGCGGGATGCACCACAACCGGAACCATAACTTGCACTGGTATCGACAACAAAGTTCAAATATTTCCGGTAAATTCGAACGGCGGCTTTCTGAGCACGTTTCCAACCACGAATACCAGTGACAACGGAGTTGGCAAGCTCGACTACCACCCGAATGACAAAAACTCGTTTAACGGCATGTTCTTCTACGGCCACTATAACTCGCTTGGAGAGGATCATGCGTTCGTCTCGCCAGCCGCCGAGGACAACTCCCCTATCCGCACTGCGACCGTCACCTCGAGTTGGGTGTACACCCCCAGTTCCAGTGTGGTGAACGAAGCACGATTTGGTTACAACCGAATTTCGTTTAAGTTCATAAACGTCGATGTCAACTCGCCAGCCTCTTCCTACGGGGTAAACACCGGCGTGACGAATTCTCTCGCAGGCGGGCTGCCAAGCATCGTTATCGGCGGGTTTGGTAACGGCGGCACTCCGGTCGTGGGCACTGCCTTTAATCGTCCTCAGTACTTCACTCCAAACCCATACTGGGACGTTCAAGATGCGGTGTCGCTCTTGAAGGGCAAGCATTCCGTCAAAATCGGCGGCGAATTCGCGCACTTGGAAGCCGACGCTGAGGTCTTCAACAATGGTCGCGGCCGATTCAATTTCTTCGGCGGCCAAACTCCGGGTCTTACGGACTGCAAGGACGCAAATAACAACCCGGTTTCTTGCCCGCTTGAAGACTTCTTTTCCGGAAGACTCTCGAGTGCGACGCTCCTTTCGGGCCAGCCGCTCTCGAAACTGACCTCCTTTGACTATGCGGGGTTTATCCAGGATGACTGGCGAATGACCCCGAGAGTAATCGTAAATCTGGGTCTGCGCTATAACTTAATCACGCCGATGAAGGATGCGTTCGGCAATATCGGTAACTTTGATGCATCTTCGCCGACCGGTATGGTTCAGCAGGGGCAGCCAGGATTCGACACGATCTGGAAGAATGACCCCTTCGATTTCGAGCCCCGCTTCGGCTTGGCGTGGGACGTCAAGGGCAATGGAAATACGGTCCTTCGCCTCGGCGTCGGGTTAGTCCACGAAACGTGGAATCTCGAAACGTTCGAAGGGCAGTTCATCATGCAGGGTGATGGCTCCACTTCCATTGCTGCGATACCCACTGGCGCCAAAATTCAGTGCGGGATTACCGCCAGCGTTAATTCAATCATCTGCCCCGGGTCGGGCGGCGGGACCAACACCCTTGGCTCGGCGGGATTTCAGCCGAACCAGCTTTGCTGGGATTCCGCCGTTCCTACAGCGTGCGGTGCCCCGGGCCAGACCACAGTTTTGCCGACCAGCGGAGGAGGCCTCACTTGTGGAGATGGAGTAGCCGGAGCTGCCGCGCCGTGCGACCTCATGTCCGTGAACCCGAATCTCAAGGTGCCCTTTGTCATCAACTACAACCTCGGAATGACGCACGCCTTCGGCCAGAACTACTCCTTGGAGGTTGAATACGTTGGCAACCATGGCTACCGCTTGCTCAGCTTCACGGATATCAACCAAGCTCCACTAGGCGCGGCCAAGTGCTTGAATCCACCAACAGTGGCGCAGGCCGCTGATGCCTGCAATGGTGGAACCGGGTCACCGGTCCAGGAGGCTCGGCCCTACTTCAATAAGTTCCCATATTTGGGGTACATCTACCAGATCGGAAACAAAGACTATTCCAACTACAACAGCCTGCAGGTTACCGTGACTAAGCGCATGTCGCATGGCCTGCTGTTTAACGTGGGATACACCTACGGACACGGGCTGGACAACGGCTCACTGAATCGTTTCGGTTTGAATCCTGAGAACAGCAATAACCTCGCGCAGGATTACGCCAGCAGCGACTTCGATGTCCGTCATCGTTTGACGGCGACCGTAACTTACAACGTTCCCGGCGTGAAAGGCTTTGGTCAGTTGCTGGAAGGCTGGCAGCTGAACACGATCGTGACGTTTGCGACCGCCCAACCCTGGCAGACCTACGATCCTAACGACAATTTCAGCGGAACGAGTGAGAACACGGATCGCTGGGACATCTTCGGCAATCCCGCGGACTTCTCTTCCGGC
>Ga0070734_10006264_pt1 | contig 10057 bp, 7 predicted proteins | sample Coa_R1_8_FD_66444 | JGI IMG/M metagenome (GOLD analysis project Ga0070734, IMG submission 66444) | Surface soil microbial communities from Centralia Pennsylvania, which are recovering from an underground coalmine fire - Coalmine... | ecosystem: Environmental > Terrestrial > Soil > Unclassified ... | reverse complement strand
CACCTGCAACAGCCTGAGTGTGAACACCTCGTTGGTCCGAAAAGGCTTGGGGCTAAGCGCGATGCCGGTTGACTTGATCAGGGACGAGCTGGCGAGCGGCGAGCTGATTGCCTTGCGCGAGCGGCCTGCCCTGCCCAAGGTTGGTTATTCCGCCGCCTACATGCCCTCCAACAATTTCAAGATTGTGCCGCTCATCGTGGGCTATGCAAAAGAGGAAAGCCGCTTTTCCGGTACCTGGTAGGTTTTCCAGAGCGCCTGCAATCCCCTATCCTAACAAGCCGCTGGACCGGTGGCTGCAACTCGGGTCAAATCTCCCAAGCCGGTCCCTAATTGCCGGTTGTGGCATACCCTTTGCTTTGAAATACTGCCGCGATCCAGGCTCCGATCTCAATCGTTGCAGAACTAGCTCGCGAACAGTTGTGCCGGAAAACTCCGGCGTCAGACAACAACGAGGGGAGAATTTGAAATGCCGACAAAATTCACGCGTCGTCAGGCCTTTGCGATTCCCGCCGGCCTTGCTCTTGGGGGCCTTGCGCCGCGCGTTACAAGCGCAGCCGATGCGATAAAGGTCGGCCTGGTGGCCGCGCTCTCCGGACCGTCAGCGAAATCAGGCGAAGGGATTACCCGCGGCCTCACCATCGCGATTGACGAGATCAATGCGCGCGGCGGCGTGCTCGGACGTCAGATCGAACTGGTCCGCCGCGATGACGAATCCAATCCGGCAAAAGGCCAGACCGCGGCGCGCGAATTGATCGACAAGGAAGGCTGCGTCGCCCTCTTCGGCGGAATTGACAGTCCGGTCTCGCTTGCGATCGTTCCGGTCGTAACCGCTGCGAAAATACCTTTCATGGGCGTGTGGGCAGCCGCCACGAACATCACCCATAATGGCACCAATCCGAACTACGTGTTCCGCGTGTCCGCGGTCGATATGCTGGTCGATCGCGCACTCATCAAGCACGCCATGAGGACCTTCAGCTCGAAAGCGCCGGGCCTGATGCTGGTCAACAATGGCTGGGGCGAGTCCAATCTCGCGGGCCTCACGGCGGCGGCGCAAACGGCCGGAGTGAAGCTCGCGGGCGCGGAGAAATTCGACGACAAGGATGTCGACATGACGCCACAGCTGCAGCGGCTGCGAGAGGGAGGCGCCGATACGGTGATCCTGGTCGCCAATGCTGCGCCGGGTGCGCAGGTGGTGAAGTCGCTGCAGCGCGCGGCGTGGACCGTTCCTGTCGTGTCGCATTGGGGTATCTCGGGCGGCCGTTTCCCCGAACTTGCGGGCTCCTGGGCCGGCAAAGTGCATTTCGTGCAGACCTACAGCTTCTTTGGTCAGCAAAACGATGTCGGCAAACGCGTGCTGGCGGCCTTGATGGCGAAATATCCTGACATCAAGGGCCCCGGTGACGTGACGCCCCCGGTCGGCGTCGCCAACGCCTATGACGCCATGCAGATCGTGGCCCTCGGCATTGCCAAGGCCGGAGCGACCGACGGCGAAAAGCTGCGCGAGGGCCTGCTCGCAGTCGAGAACTATCATGGCCTGATCAAGAGCTACACAAAGCCCTTCACCGATGAGAATCATGACGCGTTGAACGAGAACGATTATGTCATGGTTCGCTACAACGGAGAGCAGATCGAACCGATCTCCGGCTAGTGCGGCGGATTTGACATTCGCTTCGGTATTTCCGCAAACGCTCATAGCGAATGTCAAATCCAAAGCCGCACTAGAAATAATATTTGCTAGTGTCCCTCTGGTTCTGACATTCGTAAAAGGAGTTGCCGCAAGATGATACGAATGTCAGAATCGGGACACTAGGACCATGCTTGCGACCGCGCTTGTTTCGGGCCTTGGCCTCGGCAGCATCTATGGCCTGATCGCGCTCGGCTTCACCTTGACCTTCGCGGTGTCGGGCACGGTAAATTTCGCGCAAGGCTCATCGGTGATGCTCGGCGCGGTCGTGTGCCACGCGTTCGCGATCGGCATGCACTGGCCTATGGCACTCGCCATACCCGCAGCGCTCATCGTCTGTGCGGCATGGGGCCTCGTCGTCGAGCGCATCGCGGTCAGGCCGTTTGCCGCGCGCGGCACTAATTCCTGGTTGATGGCGACCGTAGCGCTCGGCATCGTGCTCGACAATGTGGTGATGGTGTTCTTCGGCAAGGAGCCGCGCGCCTTGCCGTCGCCGCTGGCCGACGATCCCTGGGTCATCGGCCAGGTCGGCATCTTTCCCTTGCAGATATTGATCCCGATTGTCGGATTGGGACTGGCCGCTCTTGTCCATCTCGCCATGAACCGGACCGGTCTTGGGCTGAAGCTCCGGGCGGCCGTCGACAACCGCGACGCGGCGTCTTTGATGAGCATCGACGTGATCTTGCTTATCTCGCTCACCTACGCCGCCGCAGCGCTGCTCGCCGGCATCGGCGGGGTCCTGATCGCGCCGCTTTATAACGTCGCCTATGACATGGGAACGCTGTTCGGCATCAAGGCCTTTGCGGTTGCAATCCTCGGCGGTCTCACGAATCCCTGGGGCGTCGTGATTGCGGGGCTTGCCTATGGCCTGGTCGAAGCTTGCGCCACCACCTGGCTCGGCTCGAGCAGTACGCAGATCGTCACATTCTCGGTCGTGATCGCGGCGCTCGCATTGGCGCCCAATGGATTATTCGGAATACGAACCAAGGCGCGAGTATGAGGGTTTTGCAGGCGGCCTTAGTTCTCGCGCTACTTGCAGGCGCTGCGGCGGTTTGCCTGCTCGCGCCCGGCTATTACGCTTATCTTATGGGCACTTTGGCGACGACGGTGCTAGTCGGTGTCGGCCTCAATGTGCTGTTGGGCCTCGCTGGAGAAGTCTCGCTCGGCCAGTGCGGCTTTCTCGCGCTCGGCGCCTATGGTGTCGCAATCCTGACGACCAAGGCCGGGTTGAATTTCTGGGAAGCGCTGCCGCTTGCCGTGCTCGCCGTTGGCGTCATATCGGCGGCGCTCTCGATTCCGGCACTGCGTCTCACCGGGCCCTATCTTGCCATGGTGACCATTGCCTTCGGGTTCATCGTCGAGTCCGTCTCCATCGAGTGGCGTGATTTGACTGGCGGCTCGAGCGGGCTGGTTGGAATTCCGGCGCCATTCACAACGGGCGGCACCGCACTGCTCGCCTGCGTCTTCTGCGCATTGGCTCTCTTTGGCTTTGCGGTCTTTGTGCGAAGCCCGCTTGGCCTTGCCATGCAGGCCGCCGCATCGGCGCCGTCAGCGGCAAAAAGCATCGGCATCAACCCCCTGCCGGTGCGCACCATCGCTTTTGTCATGGCCGCTTTGACCGCGGGACTTGCCGGTGGATTGCAGGCGGCGCTCACCGGCTTCATCGCGCCGAGCTCGTTTGCGTTCTCGCAATCGATTCTGTTCCTTCTGGTGGTCGTTGTCGGCGGCGCAGGGTGGACGCTGGGTCCGCTGATTGGATCAGCCGTCGTGGTGTTCTTACCAGAGCTGCTATCGGCTCTCGCCGAATACCGGCTGCTGGTGTTTGGCTCGGCACTTTTGATCGTACTGTGGCTGGCGCCAGGTGGAATCGCAGGCGCGCTCAATCATCTTATGAAGCGGAGGAGGCCTGCGCCCAATCTGCCGGTAAATCTCGACCTTGCCTTGGCGCATATCGCGAAATCCGGTAGCCTTTTGAAGGTCGAGGGCGTGCGTGTTGCGTTCGGCGGGGTCGTCGCCGTCGCCGGTGTCGATCTCGATGCACAGTCGGGACGGATCACGTCAGTGATCGGACCCAATGGCGCCGGCAAAACGACGCTGCTCAATCTGATCAGCGGCTTTCAACCGCCCGATTTCGGTGTTGTCAGCATCGGCGGCTGCGACATCACGGCAAAGCCCGCCTATGACACCGCGCGTGCCGGCGTTGCTCGCACATTCCAGACGGCACAGCCCTTTGCAAACCTGAGCGTGCTCGACAATGTGCGGCTTGGGCTGTTGCGTGGGACTTGGTCTGGCGAGGCTAAGCCCGCGCTTGCTCACGCATTACTGGCTCTTGTTGGCTATGCCGGAGGCGACGATCGCTTAGCCGCGACTCTGCCGCATGTCGATCGGCGATTGATCGAGATTGCCCGCGCGCTCGGAACAGCGCCCGGCGTCTTACTACTCGATGAACCGGCCGCCGGTCTCGATGACGCCGATACCCAAAAGCTCGGTGCCCTGCTGCAATGCTTGGCGCGCGCCGGTCTCGCCATCGTGCTGATCGAGCACGACATGACGCTGGTCATGTCGATCTCGGACGAGGTTGTCGTGCTCGATGCCGGACGCCGCATCGCCAAGGGTCCGCCTGCCCTCGTGCGCAACGACCCCTTTGTGAAGGCCGCCTATCTCGGCGGCCGCGCGATGGCACCACCCGTCATTGGTCGGGCGCCCGGTGCGCCGCTGCTCGATGTGCAAGGGCTTGGCGCGGGATATGGGCCGATTCCCGTGCTCGACGGGATCGCACTGAAAGTCGCGGGCGGCGAAACCGTCGCCGTGCTCGGCCCGAACGGCGCCGGCAAGTCGACGCTGATGAAATCGCTGAGCGGCCTGATCCGGCCCGTCGCTGGCGAGATCCGGTTCGATGGGGTGGCGCTGGCAACACTTCCGGCGCATCGCGTCGCCCGCGCCGGTCTGATCCTCGTGCCCGAAGGACGCCAGGTGTTTCCGCGGCTGACCGTTGCCGAGAACTTGCGGCTTGGCGCGACGAGGCGGCGCGACTTTGACGAAAGCGAGATCGAGGCCATGCTGGAGCGCTTTCCAAAGCTGCGACCGCGCCTTCAAACTGCGGCGGGGCTGTTGTCGGGCGGTGAACAGCAGATGCTGGCGGTGGCGCGCGGGATTCTGGCGCGGCCGGAGATATTGCTGCTCGATGAACCGTCTCTCGGGCTTGCGCCCGCGATCGCGGCCGAGCTGTTCGGGCAGTTCCGCACATTGCGTGAGGAGGGCACGACCTTGCTGATCGTGGATCAGATGGCCGATCATGTGCTCGGCCTCGCCGATCGCGCCTATGTGCTCGGCGGTGGCCGTCTGGTGGCGCAAGGCAAGGCTGCCGATATGCGTGGTAAGATACTGGACGAAGCCTATCTGGGTGTGCGTCCGGGAGCGGTCAGTTGATGGACTTGGTCATTCGCAACGCCTGCTTCCTGGAGGCGGACGCACTTCGCGTCGCCGATATCGGCCTGGCCGGCGGCAGCATCGTCGCGATCGAGCCCGGCTTAAAGGGCGACGCGCATGAGATTGACGCGTCCGGCTGCCTTGTCATCCCCGGAATGATCGAGACGCACATTCATCTCGACAAGACCTGCATCCTCGACCGTTGCCGCATAGAGGAAGGAACCGTCGCCGAAGCGGTCAGGCAAACCGCGAAAGCAAAATGCGATTTCACGGTCGACGACGTTTACGCACGCGGCAGAAAGACGCTCGAGCGCTGCATTTCCCACGGCACTATGCGCATGCGTACCCACGTCGAGCTTGATCCGGGCATCGGTATGATCGGATTGGAGGCCATCGAACAACTGGCGCGCGACTATGCCTGGGCTCTCGATGTCGAACTCTGTGTGTTTCCGCAGGAAGGGCTCACCAACAATCCTGGCACCGAGGAGCTTCTAATCGAAGGCTTGCGCCGTGGCGCTCGCGCCATCGGCGCTGTGCCCTATTTTGACACCGATCCGCGCAAGCAAATAGATCGCATTTTTGCGATCGCGCGCGATTTCGAGGCCGAGATCGACATGCATCTCGATCTTGCTGAGACGATCGACGGCATGCAGATCGAATATGTCTGCCGCAAGACCGAGGAGTTCGGCTGGGGTGGACGGGTCGCCGTCGGTCATGTCACTCAGATGTCGCTGTTGCCGCCGGAGCGTTTCGCTGCTATCGCCACAAAACTTTCCAACGCCGGCGTTGCAGTCACGGTACTCCCTTCGACCGATCTGCATCTGATGGGCCGCAGCCACGATCACGCGGTGCCCCGCGGCGTTGTGCCGGTCGAGCCGCTGCGAAAGGCCGGAGTGACCTGCTCGATCTCGACCAACAATGTCCTCAATCCTTTCACTCCCTATGGTGACGGCTCGTTGATCCGGATGGCGAACCTCTACGCCAACGTCTGCCACGTTTCGCGGCCGGCCGATCTCGCCGGTTGTCTCGACATGATCACTGTTAGCGCCGCGAAACTGATGCGCCTTGGCGATTACGGTATCCGCATCGGGGCGCCCGCCGACCTCGTTTGCCTCGATGCGAAGAATCCCGCGGATGCGATCTCGACGCTCGCGGTGCCGCTCTGGGGCCTCAAGCGCGGCCGACGCTCTTTTACACGGTCGCGCGTCGAGCTGCATGCGCCGGAAAGGTAATTCTTCTGGCGCACTCAAAATCCCCGCTCAGTCGGCCTTACGAGCACGGAAACGATTTGGCAGCTGCCAAATTGGAGGTTCGAGATCGCGAGTCCTTTGAGGATCTGGAGACTTCGTGCTACGGCGCCATGGCTGTGATCAAAGCGAGAGCATGAATGGATAAGTCGAAATGCTGGCCAGCTCGAGAGAGCTTTTTCTATGGCTGGGTCATTGTTGCCGCGGCGTTTGCGATTTCGGCAGTCGCTTCGGGTGTCACATACGCATTTCCAGTATTTTTTGACACGCTTGCTTCCTCCTTTGGGAGGAATAGAGCGGAGATATCGCTCATTTTCTCGATCTGCATTTTTGTCTGGTTCTCCACGGGTCTGTGCGCGGGCATCCTCGCCGACAAGTTCGGCCCCCGCATTGTCGCTCTATTGGGATGCATGTTCATGGCATCCGGACTCGCGATTGCCGGGTCCTCGTCCTCGATATACGAACTCTATGGTGCTTATGGTGCCGGCGTCGGCCTGGGCGGCGGCCTCATGTACATCCCGGCAGTCAGCATCGTGCAACGATGGTTCAAGCGAAAGAGAGCGCTGGCATCCGGCCTGGCGGTATGCGGCACCGGCTTCGGTGCCCTGGTCTTTCCTCCAATCGCGTCGACACTGACGGGCGATATCGGGTGGAGGCTCACGCACTATGTCTTCTCCGCAACCGTGATCATGGTATGCGGAGGCGCCAGCCTAGCGTTTGTTGCTCATCCGAGCGATATCGGGCAGCAACCGGACGGAAACGGCGTGACGCCGCAGCACATCGTCGAATCGACCTCCAGCGGCCTGACTCTGCGCGAGGCACTGGCGACCCGGTCGTTCTGGCAACTCTATCTCGCAAGCCTGCTCTCATCGGCCGCCGTTTACATCACCTATGTACATCTCGTCCCGTATTCACGGGATCGGGGCGTATCTCCGGATGCAAGTGTGGCTTTGATCAGCGTGCTCGGCGTCTCGAGCGTCTGCGGCAGATTTCTGGTGGGAGGGCTTGCAGACAGGATCGGCAGGCTCGGCGCGCTCTCTCTCATGTTCTCCGGCCTTTCATTGACAATGATCTGGTGGCTCATGATCCCGCCATCGAGCATGACCTTGCTGATCTACGCCATTGCTTTCGGCACGCTCAGCGGAGGATACATTTCGATCCTGCCGGCGCTGACAATGGAGCTTTTCGGTGGGCAGCGGGTCGCGAGCGTGATCGGATCCCTTTACACCTCATGGGGGATCGGCGCGTTGTGCGGCCCCACATTCGCCGGCGTTGTATTTGACCTACGCCATAGCTATTTCTACGCCATCCTTTGCGGCGCAGTGGCGATGGCGCTCTCTGCTGTCAGCTGCTCGACGATTCGATCTCCCGAGTCGCCTTACTGAATGGAGCGGCGCTGTACCGCCCTATCGGGAGACAGCATATGATAATGCCCGATGAGCGTCAGGTAGCCATCGAGATTCGATCGATCACTCCGATAAACGAACGTTTCAAGGGCCATCGTCATGGAAAACCGAATCGGCGGTCCTGATCCGGTACGCATTGGCGAGGCCCTGTGACTTGGCAGCTTAAGGCATGTTGGGTTGCCGGTCTGGTGGCGCTATCTTTCCCTCTTAGTTTTTATAACTTGGCGATGCTCTGTCACCTGAAGCTTGGTACTCGCCTATGGAAAATAGTTTTGCTTCGTAAGGTGCCCGATCCAGAAGAACTCGACGACGCCGGACAGAAATTCAGACGACGGTTCTTTCGACTTCTATGGATCACAATCGCTTATTTGATTGTCGGTTTAATCTTGTTCAGCGTGTCTTAATGGGTGTTCTGATTTCCTACGCGATGACCCGACGAGCTCAGGCTGATCCTCTGGAGGCTCTTGAGCATATGCTCGCCAAGCATCGTGTCGGCGGACCAAGCCGACACGATGCTCGTGGCGCGAAGCGAACCTCATCGTTCCCTGTGTCCGTCCCGCGTCGAGGCGCATGCGGCTTCCTTCTACTCTGTTGCGGTAAGCTTCACGGACAACCGGCTGGCATAGCGGCTATAGATGGCCTCCAATGTTGGCCGCCCTCGCCACTCAAAGCTCTTCCGATTGTCTATGTTACCCAGCGCACAAATGAGATTCAGGTCCATGATCGAAAAGATACCCGGGGCAAAGCCTTCAATTGTCGCTTGGCTTTCGAGCCAATCCAGGATCACATCGATCCTGTAGCGCTGACGCTTCAAATACACGATCTCGTCAGCCTCGACGCCGCTCATCTTCATTTGCCTCAGATTCATAATGCTATCGGTCATCGTCTCGATCGTGGCGAGTATTCGAGAGTCGGTCCAATGGTGTTCCGGGCGCGTCATTGATGTTGCAAATTCGGGCTCGACCATCGACGGCGAGTTCGCGTAGTTTCTTATTAGATACTCCAGAATGACATTCGAGCCCCACAGCGTCATCTCTCCATCGACAAGCACAGGCAGCATGAGGCAGGGATTTATATCCTTTAGACCATCGAACTCGCGCGCATACTGGTGCTTTCGCTTTTCCGGTTTGAGGCCTTTTTCCTCGAGTGCGATGAGCACGCGCCTCGCATATGGCGACAGATAGCTGTGATAGTAAATCATGGCTGCTTCCGATTGCTGAGCAAAAACGCTGGGGTCATTCAACGACGCCCCTGTGACGAAGGCGCTCGATCGTGCCGCTGTCGAGTCCCAGCCGGTCCACAAGAATGGAGTTTGTGTGTTGCCCCCGCGATGGAGGAGGACTTTCATAGACGATGGGTGCGGCGCTCATCCGAAGCGGGCTGGCAATCGTTGTTACCTTCTGTCCGGCGTCGTTAGCGAGATCGATCAACAGCCTGCGATGCACGACCTGGGGATCCGCGAGCAGATCAGCATAATTATTGACTTTGCTGCACGGTACACGATGTTCTTCGAGCAACGCGATGCAGTTGTCCATCGACAGGGCTTCGACGAGAGGCGCAATGTTCGCATTGAGTTCACTTCGGTTAGATACCCGGTCCTTCGTTTGCATAAAGCGCGGATCGGAGCCAAGTGCGGGTTCACCAAGCGCTTGGCACAGCGACCGCCACTGTGAATCGTTCCCGACGCCAATAATGACATGGCCATCCCTGGATTTAAAAGCTTGGTATGGGACCAGATTTGGGTGATCGTTGCCGTGCCGCTGCGGTAGGCGGCCGGTTAAAGCGTAACCCAGGACATGGCTGCTTCCGAGAGCAACGACGGCATCGAGAAGACTGTTGTCAATGTGTTGACCGAGACCCGTTTTTTGCCGGTGCAACAGTGCCGCCAGGATAGCGACCGTGGCATACATTGCTGCCAGGACGTCAACCACAGGCAAGCCAACTTTGAGTGGGCCGCCACCCGGCGTACCATCCGGATGGCCGGTAACACTCATGAGACCGCCAATCGCTTGAAAGATGAGATCATAGCCGGGCTTGTGAGCATCGGGTCCCGTTTGGCCGTAGGCAGTAATGGAGCAGTAGACAAGTCTCCGGTTGATTTTCGAAAGGGCCGAATAGTCGAGGCCATATCGTGCAAGAGTTCCGACCTTGTAATTCTCAACAAGCACATCGCTCTCGGCGACGAGACTTTTTATGAGCTCCTGCCCTTCGGTCGTTGAGAAGTCGATGGCGATTGATTTCTTATTCCGATTTGCAGCCGAATAGTAAACGGAATCGGATAGCGTGTTTCC
>Ga0070734_10006262_pt1 | contig 10063 bp, 6 predicted proteins | sample Coa_R1_8_FD_66444 | JGI IMG/M metagenome (GOLD analysis project Ga0070734, IMG submission 66444) | Surface soil microbial communities from Centralia Pennsylvania, which are recovering from an underground coalmine fire - Coalmine... | ecosystem: Environmental > Terrestrial > Soil > Unclassified ... | reverse complement strand
GGTGGGCGTCAAGGAAGCCGTGGGCGTGGGGGTAAGGCTGGGCGTGAAGGTGGGGGTGCGGGTGGGGGAAAGAGTGGGTGTGAAGCTCGGCGTGATGGTCGGCGTGATGGTCGGGGTGGCGGTGATCGTGGGGGTGTTGGAGGGGGTGGGGGTGATGACGGTCTGCAGTAACAGGCCCCCCGGGTAACCGTAGGCGTCCGTGATGTCGAACCCGTAGGCGGTGACGCCGAAGGGCACCGGCCCCGACAAATGGTGGGTGGCCACGCTGACCGAAACCGCCGCCCCCGAATAACTGCTGGTCCCGATGGCGTTGAAGCTGGAGGCGGGGATGGCGGTCCCGTCCAGGGTAACGAGCCCCACGTCCGCGGTGGGCACGGTGACGTTCTCGTAGTTCGTGGCGAAATGCGTGACCGGGATGGAGATCAGGTAGTCGTTGGCGTATTCCACCGCGGGCGGGATGGAGATCATCGAAGGGTCGCCGTAGGTGACCCCGTCGTAGCTCGTCCCATTGGAATATTGCATGACGTAGATGGGGTTGGTGGCCGTGATCTGGGAAGGGACGGTCAGGATCGTCTCGAAGAACTGGGCCTGGGCCAGGGTCACCACGGGCGTGCCGTTGACCGAAACGACGGTGCCGTTCTGGGAAGCGATGAAGCGGAAGGTGTCCCCGTTGAGCCGGCCGGACAGGGGAACGGTATAAAATTCCATCCCCCACATCGAGACGGGCCACAATTGCTCCACCACGTAGTTGCAGGCGAAGGTGGAGGCCGGGATGTGGACGCAGTTGACCGCGCCCCAAACCCCGACCGGAATGCTGGAGGAGATCAAGGTCCCGGACAGGTCCTGGCCGATGTTCGTGGCCTCCAGTTGGTAGGCCTCCCCTTGGTTCAGGCTGATGGCATAAGGCACGCCGGCGGTCCTTGCCCCCACCGTCACCGACGGTGTGATGGTGACGGAGGTCCCGTTTTGGCCGGCGACCACGGTAAACTCCGAGGGGTAGTTGGCGCCCAGGTCGTCCTGGTAAGCCAGCACGATATAGTTGGTGTCTTCGCTGGCGGTGGGCAGGGCCAGGTAGCCGTCGGTTCCGGCGAATTCATAATCCAGGCCCGTGACCGCCACCGGGTCCAGGGAAGTGACGTGGATGCCCAATTGGGTCACCGCGTCCGAAAGCGTGGGAAAACAGTTGATGGGGACCGGGACCGAAACGGTGGTCCCCGCGGGGATGGTGAAGGGGGCTGAGAAGGCCAGTCCCGGGATCTGGACCGTACCGCTGGTATTGACGGAGCAGGAAATCAGCATCTGGGGATTGGGACTGGATAAATAAGAGCCAGGAAAGGTCAGCCAGAAATCCGTCCCCAGGTTCCCCGAGCCCGCGCCAAGGGCGGGACAAAGCTGGGCGGACCCCAGCAAGAGGAGGAGGAGGCCGAGGATGGCCGAAAGGGACCGGTGGTTCTTAGACATGAAGATCCTGCCCGTCATAAATAGCCTTCAATTTATCAATAAAGTGAGGGGTGAATGAAAACGGCAAACCCGCTGTAAAAAGGGGTTTCTCAGCCGCCCGGCTCAATAACGGTTCAAGTATATCCCAAGACCTCGGAAAGGCCAGGGCCACCCGAAGGACGCCCCTAAAGCACCCTTGGACCTTTGTTTTTCCCGTTAAAATGGCCTTATGACCGACGCCTCCCTTTTTCTCCAAGACCTGGCCCTGGTGCTTTGTGTGGCCGCCGTCACGACCATCCTTTTCCAGCGGCTCAAGCAGTCCGTCATCCTGGGTTACCTGCTGGCAGGCTTGATCCTCGGTCCCCACGTCCCCCTTCCCCTCCTGGCCCATGAGGAAACGGTGAAGACCATGGCCGAACTGGGCGTCATCCTGGTGATGTATTCGATCGGCCTGGAATTCAGCTTCGGCCGCTTTCTCCAAGTGCTTCCCACCGCCGGCCTGACCAATGCCATCGAGCTTTCGCTGATGACCTGGCTGGGCTATATGGCGGGGCGCCTCTTGGGATGGACCCCGCTGGAGTCCCTCTTCACCGGCTGTATCGTCTCGCTGGCCAGTACCATGATCGCCACCAAGGCCCTGGCCGACCGCCCGACCGACCCGGGCCTCGCCCGCGGCATCGTCGGCATCCTGGTGGTGCAGGACCTGGCTTCGGTGCTGCTCTTGGCCGTATTGACCCCCTTGGCCGGGGGCGTCCATCTTTCACCTGCCGCGCTCCTCAAGGAAAGCGGCAACCTCCTGGGTTTCCTCGCCCTCCTTTTGGGGGCGGGATGGCTGGTGGTGCCCCGGTTGCTGCGCTCGGTGACGGCCCTGCGGAACCCCGAAACCCTTTTGGTGGCTTCCGTGGGCCTCTGTTTTGCCATGGCGCTCCTGGCCAAGAGGGGCGGCTATTCCCCGGCCTTGGGCGCCTTCCTGGCCGGAATGCTCTCGGCCGAATCGGGCGCGGAGGCGACCATCGCCCGCCTCATCCACCCCTTGAGGGACATGTTCGCGGCGGTTTTTTTCGTCTCGGTCGGAATGTTGGTGGACCCCTCGGTATTAAAGGAACATTGGGGGGCGGTGCTGGTCCTGGTGCTGGTCGTGGTCCTGGGGCAGACCCTGACCGTCTCGCTGGGGACCTTCCTCACCGGCCGGCCCTTGAAGTCCGCCCTCCAAACCGCCTTGGCCCTCACCCAGGTCGGCGAGTTTTCCTACATCATCGCCCAGGTCGGCGTTTCCCATGGCGCCATCGGCGGCTTCCTTTACGATGTGACGGTGGCCGTCTCGGTCGTCACCTCCTTCACCACGCCCCTTTTGATCCGGGCCTCCCAGCCCCTCTCCCGTTGGGTGGACACTTCCCTGCCCAAGCCCCTTCAGACCTTCACCGCCCTTTACGGCTCCTGGCTGGAGGAACTGCGCACCAAGCCCGGGGAAGAGACGGTCTGGCACCGTTCCCGCCGGCTGGCGGGCTTCCTGGTCCTGGACGGCCTCTGCCTGGCGGCCCTGGTGATCGCCACCGCCGCCGCGCTCAAGCACTGGCTTCCCAACCTGGAGGAAAGCTTCCACCTCCCTTCCCTGGCCAGCCGGCCTCTGGTCGCCAGCCTGGGCTTGGTCCTGTCGGTCCCCTTCATCCTGGGCATCTTCCGCGGGGCCAAAACCCTGGGCGGCTTGGTGGCCGCCGCGGCCATTCCGAAGGTCCCGGAGGGCCAGGTGGACCTGGGGCTGGCCCCCCGCCGGGTCCTGACCCTTTCCCTGCAATTGGGGATCGTCTTCGTTTTAGGTTTCCCCCTCCTGGCCCTGACCCAGCCCTTCCTGCCGATCGAGTTTGGCCCCATTCTTTTCGCGGTGCTATTGGCGGTGCTGGGGGTCGTCTTCTGGAGGAGTGCGGTGGACCTGGAAGGCCATATCCTGGCCGGCGCCCAAATGGTGGCCGAGGCCCTCTCCCGTCACGCCCCCCAAAACCAGGACGTTTTGATGGAGGAAATCAGCACCATCGCCCCCGGCATCGGGGCCCCCACTTCGGTGGTGCTGACCGCCGACAGCCCGGCCCGGGGGAAAAAGCTCAGCGAACTCAACCTGCGGCTTTTGACCGGGGCCAGTGTGATCGCGATCAACCGGGAGGATGAGCGCATCCTCATGCCTTCGGGGAAGGAAATCCTCAAGGAAGGGGATACCCTGGTCTTGGTGGGAAGCCAACAGGCCATCTTCCTGGCCAAGGGGCTGTTGAGAAAACCTATTTAAAGGAAAATTAAAAATCACCCCTCACCCTATGCTGTTCTTCGATCATAAATCGGGCCCCGGCCCGAAATAGGGTGAACAGTGTCACCCTCACTATCCCATTCAGGCAACGCCCGGCTAAATGAGAGAAAATGAGGGTGCCCTCTCCCCCAAGGGGTGAGGGAATATAGAAGCTGACTTTTGTGTAGGTTCCTTCTCCCCTTGCGGGAGAAGGACAGGATGAGGGGGCAATCCTGTTTTCTAAGGAGAATTTTTCATGAAAAAAATGGGCCGTGAACAAAGCGGAGAAGGTATCCTCGGCTTCTTATTTTGGATTGCCGTGGTCGCTGTTTTGGGATGGCTGGGCTGGCAGCTTTACCAACATCCGGAAAGCTTCAACCCCAAGGCCGCCTCCCACCACGCCTATGAGGACACGCAACCGCAAACCCAACAATAAAAAAAACCGACTAAAACCGCCTAAATCGGTCGAAATATTAAAATTTTATTAATATTTCGTTGAATTCGATTTTTAAAACAACCAAGATACTCCGCTATTAAGCCGAGTTTGTCGGGAGGAAATCTCCCAACAAAACGGGGGACCCATTCTTATTGGGGCCAATCCTTATCCCTTGATGGGACAAGGGCGGCGAGCTTACCCGCCGAGCCCGACAGCTAACCCCGTAGGCTTCGGAGGCTTTTTTTCATGTCGGATTCCAAATCGTCTTCCACGAACGTCCACCAGCTGGGCTGGGTCCTGGTTTTCGCCATCGTTTACGCGGACATCGGCACCTCGGTCTTTTACACCCCCGGCATCCTCTACGGCTCCATCGGCAACTTGGCCACCCTGGCCCAGTTCATCACCACCGGCGTCTTCGTTTCCATCGCCCTGAAATACGTGGAAATCTGCGAACGCTGCCCTGACGGCGGCGGCGTGGTCTCCGTCGTAAGGGAAGCCTTCTCCGCCCTGGAGTTCCTCCCCCTGGTGGGCGGTGCCTTCATCACGGTGGACTACTTCCTCACTTCCGCCATTTCGGGCGTCTCGGGCCTTTACTACCTCTCCAGCCTCATGCCTGAAACCAAGGACCTGGTGGTGGTGGCCGCCATGGTGCTCTTCCTCTGCCTGGTCCTCATCAACATGATCGGCATCAAGGAATCGGCCTCCGTCACCTCCACCTTCGCTACCGCCGAGATCGTGGTGACTTTCCTGCTCTTAGGGATTGCCTATTTCTACGTGGCCACCCACGCCAACCTCTCCTGGAGCGGCTGGTGGCACAGCATCGTGCACCCCGGCATCCCCCTGACCTTCGGTTCCATCATGATCGGCTACGCCACCACCTGGCTGGCCTATTCGGGGCTGGAGTCCGTGGCCCAGATCTCCGGTTCCATGAAAACCCCCGTAAAGTCCACGGCTGCCAAGGCCATGTGGTGGGTTATCGGCACCATCGCCGTCATGACCTCGCCCATGACCGCCGCCGCCCTTTATCTTTTGCCGGAGAACGTCAAACAAACCCAGTCCGATTCCCTTTTGTCCGCCTTAGGCTTCGCCGTCGGCGGCCCCTTCCTGGGCATCGCGGTGGTCGTGGCGGCCTCGGTCCTTCTCTTCATGGCCTGCAATACCGCCATCGTGGGCAACTACCATGTCAACGTACGGTTGTCCGATCTGGGCTTCCTCCCTTCTTTCTTGAGGAAGCGCCATCCCAAATTGGGCACACCCTACCTTTCCATCCTCATTTCGGGACTGGTGCCCATGGCCATCATTTTCATCACCAAGGCCAACGTGGACGCCCTCGGCGACCTCTATAATTTCGGCCTTTTGGGCACCCTGTCCCTTTCCTCGCTGGCCATCGACAAGCTCAGGTGGCGGGACGGTTCCCGGGGATTCAAGTTTTGGACCGGGGCCTTCACCACCCTGGCCCTCTTGGCGGCCTGGGTCATCAACATGTTCCACAAGCCCGACGCCCTCCTCTTCGGCGGCACCCTTGCCGCCATCCTGGTGGGCACGGGCGTCTGGCACCGCATCGGCGCCGCCCAAAAGGCCGCCAACAAATTCGCCGAGGCCGAGTCCTCCGTAGCCGACCTTCCCGAGGCCTCCAACATCCTGACCCTGGACGAGGCCGTGGAAGCCTCCGCCATGGAATCCTCGCCCATCCTGGTGGCCTTGCGGTACGTGAATGAAAAACTGCTGGAGGATGCTTCGATCTACGCCAAGGGCCTGAAGCGGGGGAACGTCTACGTCATCTACGTGGATGAAATGCCCGGCCTTTTCCTGCCCAACGAGGTCAAGCCCAGCGCCGAGGCCGTCAAGGTTTTGAATGGGTCCTGCGCGGCCCTGGAAAAACGGGGTATCGGCTGCATCCCCGTATGGCGCATGGCCGAGGACGCGGGCTTCTCCATCGCCGAGGCCGCCCAGCAATTGAACGTCAAGCAGGTCTTCGTGGGTTCCTCCCAGCGCACCTTTTTCTGGCGCATGGTGCGGGGCCGCATGCTCAAGAACCTGGCCGACCGGCTTCCCGAGTCCGCCGACCTGATCATTGTCGGCTGACCCTCCCCCCCTCCCGTCCTACAAATTTCCTGGCGCATTACCTCCCCGAAGGGTATAAATTTCCAACGATACCCGGATAACTCCGGGCTGTTTTCAAGGGAGGCCGCATGGGGAAAATTTCGGGGACGGCCTTCGGGCTGGTCTTGCTTCTGCTCCCCGTCGCCTGCCTGGCCGACAGCGGGGACGACCTGCTGGACGCCGTGATCGGCAACGACAATGTGAAGGCCGCCGGGCTGATCAGCCAGGGGGCGGACCTCAACAAGACCCAGCCGGACGGCTGGACCTCCCTGCTCTTCGCGGTCTACAACCACAATCCCGAACTGGCCAGGCTTTTGGTTGAAAAGGGGGCCGACGTCAATGCGCGGGAATGGCGTACCGGTAATACGGCGCTGATGCTGGCGGTGGCCTGGGGCAACGCCGAAATCGTCGGGCTCCTCATCCAAAAAGGCGCGGACATCAACACACGGCAGCGGGCCGGAAACACCGCTTTGTCCTATGCGGTTTCCTACCAGCACGACGACATTGTCCAATTACTGAAAAAAGCAGGGGCCCAATAGGCCGATAGGCCGGTGGTTTCCTCCGGCGGAAAGATCCATGAATGTTGAAGAAATCGATTTTGGCGGCCATTGCGGTTTTTTGCGCCGTCTCTTCCATTGCCCTGTTCCTTCCCTATCACCGCATGGTTTACCTGGCCGGCCGGGGGAACCTCTCCGAGTGCCAACAATCGCTTTGTTGCCTCATCGCCGCCATCCTGTTTTTCACGGCCTATCTTCGGCGCACCGGGGATTCCAACTTGTTCGGATCGAAAAGGAATCTTTTCCTCCTCGTCATGGCGACAGGGGCCTTCTTCGTGGGCGGGGAGACCATTAGCTGGGGACAGCGGCTGTTTTATTTCCGGACATCGTCCGCCCTGGTGCATGTCAATATGCAGGCCGAAACCAACATCCACAACCTCATGTTGTTGAAAAAACACCCGCTCCTCGACCCCAAGTTCATGTTTCCCAAGATCCTAACGGCTTATTTTTTCTTCCTGCCCCTCTTGGGGCGCCTCTCCCGTCCCTCTTCCGTTTTCCTCGGGAGGATCGGCCTTCCCCTGGTTCCTCTTTCCCTCGGGGCGGCCTTCGCCGCCATCATCCTGAAGTTCAGGTTCCTCCCTTGGGAAAAATCCCTGGCCCTCCGGCAGGCCTATATGCAGCTCAAGCAATCCGACATCATCTTCTTCGTGATGATGTCCGCCGTCTGGTTCCTCTTCCGGCCGAAGGGGGATTCATCCCCGGAACCCGCCGGGTCTTGAGGACCCTTTGCCTTTCCGGTGGTTAAAGGCCCTTTTTATGGTGAAAATCCGGAAAACAACCGCCATGGAAAAATTAAGATTTTATTAAGATTCAACGTTCCAAGCCTTCCTTGGTTGATTCCCATCAAAAAGAACCTTAAATTTTCACCTCAATACAGCCGAATCGTTTTGAAGCCGCCCTTTGGGGGAGCTTCCGAACGGGCGGGGGACCCAAGACGTTTGGGGCTAATCCTTGTCCCTCCAAGGACAAGGGCGGCGAGCCTTTCGCGCCGAGCCCGACAGCTAACCTCGTAGGCTTCGGAGGGCACGTCCCGATCATCGTGACGGCCCGCGAAATCCTTTTGCGAGGTGCGTCATGGTGGAAAAAGTAAAAGAACTCGTCTTCGGCAGGGCCAAAAATCCTCTTGATTCGCAGATCTTCCATAAGCTTAGTCTGATTGCTTTCCTGGCCTGGGTGGGCCTGGGGGCCGACGGGCTTTCCTCCTCGGCCTATGGCCCGGAGGAAACCTACAAGGCCCTCGGCGCCCAGTACCACCATATCGCCCTCTTCCTGGCCCTCATGATGATGGCCACGGTCTTCATTATTTCCGCCAGTTACAGCCAGATCATCGAGTACTTTCCCTCCGGGGGCGGGGGATATGTGGTGGCCAGCAAGCTGTTGAGCCCCGTAGCGGGCCTTGTTTCCGGATCGGCCCTGATCGTGGACTATATCCTGACGATCGCCACTTCCATCGCCGCCGGGATGGACGCCATCGCCGATTTCGACCCCCATTTCTTCACCCTCAACGTCAACCTGTTCTTTTTCGTGCCGACCCTGAAGCTGGCCATTGAGGTGCTTTTGACCGTCCTTTTGATCTGGCTCAATATGCGGGGGATCAAGGAATCGGTCATGACCCTCCTGCCCATCTTTCTGATTTTCGTCGGAACCCATGTCATCCTCATCCTGGCGGGCCTCATCGGCCATGGGTCCCAAATGATGACTGTGGCCCAAAGCACCCTCCAGGAAACCCACCAAGTCATCGGTTCCCTGGGTTTCTTCGGTTTTCTCGTCATCTTCTTCAAGGCTTACAGCCTGGGGGGCGGCACCTATACCGGCATCGAGGCAGTGTCCAACGGCCTGGCCAACCTGCGCGAACCCCGGGTACAGACCGGGAAGAAAACTATGCTCTACATGGCCGTTTCCCTGGCCTTCACCGCAGGCGGCATCCTGATTCTTTATATGTTGTGGGACACCCCGGCCGTGGACGGGGAGACCATGAACGGCACCCTGTCGAAGGCCATTTTCGGCCCCTGGGCTTCCTTCGGCCAATGGATGATCTTCCTGACCCTGCTTTCCGAAGGAATGTTGCTTTTCATCGCCGCCCAGACGGGCTTTATCGACGGTCCCAACGTCCTTTCCAACATGGCGGTGGATTCCTGGATGCCCCACCGCTTCGCCAACCTTTCCCACCGCTTGGTGAGGATGAACGGGATTCTGGCCATGGGCATCCCCACCCTCCTCATCCTCATCGTGACCAAGGGCGACGTGGACATCCTGGTTTTGCTTTATGCCATCAACGTGTACATCACCTTTTCCATGTCCCAGCTTTCCATGTGCGTCCATTGGTGGCGGGCCCGCAAGGAGCAAAAGGACTGGAGGCGCCGGTTCTTCATCAACGGATTCGGCCTCTGCCTCACTTCCACCATTCTGGTGGCCACGGTCGCATCCAAGTTCCTGGAAGGGGGCTTCATGACCCTTCTCATGACCGGCGCGCTCATCCTCTTTTGCTTGTTCGTGAAGCGGCACTATATGGATGTGCGCAAGGCGCTGCGGCGCCTCGACGACACCCTCATCAACCTGCCCCTGCCCGGCCGGGACGCCAGCGAGCCCGCCCTAGGTCCCTGTGAAAAGGGCAAACCCGTGGCGGTGATCATGGTGGAGAGCTACAACGGCTTGGGCATCCACGCCATTTTTTCGGTGCAGAAACTCTTCGGGAACCGGTTCCAGGACATCCTCTTCGTTTCCATCGGGCGGGTGGACTCCAGCAAGTTCAAGGGTGTGGAGGAGATGGACAATTTGAGGAAAAACACCGAGGACAACCTACGAAAATACGTGGCCTTGGCCCACAAGATGGGCTACCGGGCTGACTACCGCTACCTGGTAAACATCGACGTGATCGCGGGCATGGAGGAGCTATGTGACCAAGTGGCCGCCGAGTTCTCCGACGCCACTTTCTTCTCAGGCAAGCTCATCTTCGCCAAGGAAACCCTTTGGAGCGGCCTGCTGCACAACCAGACCTCGCTGGAAATCCAGCGGCGCCTGCTCTTCAAGGGCATCAACATGATGGTGGTGCCGGTGCGGATCCTTTAAGGCCCCAACCCACCCCGCCCCCGTCGTGAAGTCCTTGGTGGCGCCCGGCCTTGTGCTGATTTTCCATTGAAAAACAGATGATCGAAATCAGTACAATACCGGTCTCCCGATTATTTTGATTATTAAAGATGATCGGCATGGTGGTAAATTGCTTTTATGAACCCGACTTATTACGACGACTTG
>Ga0070734_10006261_pt1 | contig 10063 bp, 6 predicted proteins | sample Coa_R1_8_FD_66444 | JGI IMG/M metagenome (GOLD analysis project Ga0070734, IMG submission 66444) | Surface soil microbial communities from Centralia Pennsylvania, which are recovering from an underground coalmine fire - Coalmine... | ecosystem: Environmental > Terrestrial > Soil > Unclassified ... | reverse complement strand
GATGCTGCTCGGCTCAGGAACGCTGGTGCCGCCACCCGCAGGCGTGACCGAAACGTTGTCCAGAGCGATCCAAGCCGGATCGTCTCTGCCGGCGAAGGTAATGGTGTCATTGCCGGTTCCGACTTCGGTGAAGGTGAAGTTCTGCCAAACGCCGCCCGTGTTGGGGTTGGTGGCCGAGTATACCGTCGTTCCGTCCCACATGGCGCTGAAGTCACTCGGACTATCTCCCACGGCGTTCAGCCAGAAGCTGAAGGTGTACTGAGCCCCAGCGGTGTCGTGGAATGACTGGCTGATAGTTCCGTCGCTGCCGATATTGCCAAAAACGGAGTACCACATGCCGTCTTGAGCGCCGGTGTAGACATAGAATGGGCCAGTGACCACTTCCTCTAGTCCATTCACATTCCAGCCGGTGAAGTCGCCCGTTTCGAAGCTGCCATTGGTCACCAGATTCTGGGCAAAGGCCGCTGGCGCGCAAACCAGGACCGCTATCGCCATCACGACCAGCAGGGTTTTTGCTCGCATAATTTCCTCCGGAGGGAGTCGGCGTAACTCACTGTCCGCAAACGCACTTTTATTTCCAAGTTGCGCTCTAATCGATTCATTCACATAGCTGCTACATTGTCACCGCAAAGTGCAGATTGTTGCGATTAAGGAGAGAAACAGGTTACTGAGGAGAATCCACGGAGCCGACCGCGCTCTGCTATATGATCGCTGGCAGCTACCCGAAATCGCGAGCTTGGAGGCCTCTTGCTTGGGCTGACCCGGCTGTTCGCTCTTGACCGCCAACGCACCGCGCCCACCCGCGAGCTGCTCGCCGGCCTCACCACCTTCACCACCATGTCTTATATCGTGGTGGTGAACCCGGCCATTCTCTCCGCCGCCGGCATCCCCGAAGGCCCGTCGTTTGTCGCCACCGTGCTGGTATCCGCTTTCGGCTGCTATTTGATGGCGTTTTATGCCAACCGGCCGTTCGCCATCGCGCCCTACATGGGAGAAAACGCCTTCATCGCCTTTACCGTCTGCAAGGTGCTGGGCATACCGTGGCAGACGGCGCTGGCCGCGGTCTTTCTGGCAGGCGTGCTGTTCGTGATCATGACCGTGGCGCATTTGCGCCGCTGGATCGTCGAAGCCGTGCCCAACTCGCTCCGCTACAGTTTTGCCGTCGGCATGGGGCTCTTCCTGACATTTATCGGGCTGAACGAGTCGGGCCTGGTGAGGCTGGGCGTGCCGGGGGCGCCGGTCCAGACCGGCCTGCTGAACTCGCCGCCTGTCCTGGTAGCGATTTTCGGCTTCCTGCTGCTGGCGCTGCTGATCATTCGCAAAGTTCCCGGAGCGATTCTGCTGGGCATCGTGGTCACCGCCGTGGTCGCTCACCTGGCGAAGGTCACGCCCGCGCCCCAGCGCCTGGTCAGCATGCCGCCGGCGCTCACGCCGCTGCTGGGGCAACTGGACCTCCGCGGCGCACTGGCCTGGCGGGCCTTTCCGGTCGTGCTGACCATCTTTATCATGGCGTTCGTCGACACCATGGGGACGCTGATCGGGCTCTCGGCACGCGCCGGCTTCCTCGATCAGGACGGCCACCTGCCGCAAATCGAGCGCCCTATGCTGGTGGACGCCGTCAGCACCTGCGTCGCTCCGCTGCTGGGCACCACCACCGCCGGCGTCTTCGTCGAGTCGGCCACGGGCATCGAGGCCGGAGGCCGCACCGGCCTGACCGCGCTCGTCACCGGCACCTGTTTTCTGCTCACCCTGTTCTTTGCTCCGGCGGTAGCCGCCATCCCCTCCATCGCCTACGGGCCGGCCCTGATCATCGTCGGCCTGTTCATGCTGGCGCCGATCGTGCACATCGACTTCACCGACTACTCGGAGTCGGTGCCCGCTTTCGCCGTGGTTACATTAATGTCATTCACTTTTAATATCGCGATCGGCATCTGCGCCGGATTCGTGCTCTATCCTGTCTGCAAGGTGGTAGCGGGCAAGTGGCGGCAACTACGCCCCGGCCTGCTGGTACTGACTGCGGTGTCGTTGCTGTTCTTCATCTTTTATCCGTATCACTAAAGCGCGCCCTCGTCTCGGAAATCAATCACGGTAGAGTTGGCCGTTTGAATCGATGTGTCTATCCGTATCACTAAGCGGGCCCTCGTCTCGGAGATGAATCAGGGTAATGCAGCGCCGTAGGCGCGGAACAGGTTAGCCCAGCGCTTTGAGCGCTGGGTGAGGTGGGAAGAACTCCCAGAGTCCCGTAGGGACGGCACGGTTGTTACGCAGACACTTCTGCCGCCGATTCACCACACAACCGCAACCGACGCCTCATCGTCGAATGGAGTGACGCATTGTCATCTCAGGGAGTGCCAGTGGGCGCAACAGGCAGGCTGTGGAATGCGGAGTTGCCGCTTGCCCTGCTCTTGTCTGTGACATCCCTGCTGACCCCGGCGCGCGCCCAGTCAGGCCACGGTTCCTCCTCCGACAGCAAGCACGACGTCTCCCGCATCTTCAACCACCACGTTCCCGCCATGCCGGTGCGGGCCGCCGACTATCGCCCCATCACGCCGCAGCAACGCCTGGCATGGTTCACGCGCGCGACCGTCGGTCCCAAGAGCCTGCTGGGCGGAATGTTCTCCGCCGGCTTCGGCACCGTTACCAACAGCCCGCACGAGTACGGAACCAGTTGGGAGGGCTTCGGCAAACGCTTTGGGATGAGACTTACGGGCGTGTCCACCGGCAATGCCATCGAGGCCAGTCTGGGCGCGGCCTGGGGCGAGGACCCGCGCTACTTCCACACGGTCGGCCAGCCGTTGGGAGCGCGCTTGCGCAATATCGCCGACCTCACCTTCCGCGCCTATCGCAGCGACGGTGAGCGCCATCCCGCGTTGGCCCGCTACATCGCCATCTTCGGCAACAATTTCGCCTCGAATTCCTGGCGCACCCGCAGCGAGGCCGACTGGCAGCACGCCATGCTGCGCAGCGGCGAAGGCTTCGGCGCCCGCTTCATTTCCGACGCCTTCAACGAATTCTTTCCGGAGATCTGGCAACGGCTGCACAAGAAGGACCGCGACAGCCTGAAGACGGTCCCGTAGTTTCCGTTACCAGGACCGTCTTGCTGGAGCGGCATCCGTGGCGCTACGGCGCCTTATGGTGCGGCCGACTTCTGGTGAATCAGCGTTCGCGGATCGTCGTTGGTCGAGATGCCGAAGAACCGGTCCGGTCCCACCACGTACCCATACACGACGGGGCTGCCGCCCACATTGAGGGTCAGGTGTCCTGTCGCATCAATACTGTACGTTCCGGTCCCTGTCTGGTTCAGTAGCGGAGGATCCGGCCCGGTCTGGCTGTAGGTAACGCCGCCGTTTCCAATGCCATCAAGGAAGAGCGCATCGATCGTGTCATCCGTCGTGGGAACATACTGCGGCAGCGAGCCGCCCAGGTACTGGCCGTCGAGCGATCCTGTGTTAAACGGTCCGGCAGCCTGCGCCTGGAAGAACAACAGCCCCGGATGTCCCGATGTAGCCTCAACGCAGAACGCCTCGTTCTGCTGCACGGGATAACAGATCGAACCACCGCCGCCACTTATCGTCGTCCGCCCGGTGCTCGCATTGACGGAGTAGGTTCCCGACTGCATTGCCTGAAGGGTGAGCGTGCCGCCTCTGTTCTCGTCCCCGGTGAAGCTGAGATTCCCCCGGCCATCGAAGGAAATCAGGTAAATGCTGGCGTCATTTACCTCGGTACCGTTATTGTTCACCATCCTGCTTTCCCGGCCAACAGCTTTCCCGCTAAAAATGCCATTCCCCAGCGTGCCGCTGCGGCGCAGTTCCGTCGCGGTGACCAGGCCGACTCCAGAATCCGTGGGTACCAACACCACTTCATTGCGCGAAACGAGGTAGGTGGCGTAGTGCGAATCGTGATTAAAGTGGAGCGTCACCGCCGATCGGCCATTTGCATCCGGTGCGCCAACGTTTCCTGTAAACGTGGGCGTGCCCTCCGTGCCCGCGTCATTGATGTCTTCCTGCGCACTCGTTATCACTCCGCTCGAATTCTCGTGGAAACGCCCGCCCCGGCGAGCGCGTTCAGTCCGGGGTCGAAGCCCTGGAAGCCGAAGGTGAAGTCGCCCGCTCCCGCCGCCAGCGTGAAATCGGCGGGGTTCTGCTGCCGCATGGCGCCTGCTCCCCAGGTTCCCTGCGTGCCATTCTGGTTGTAGGCGATCACCCGTATGTTGTTGGGATCGCCAATCGAGACCAGCATGGAAACGTTGCCGCCGTGATTGTCCATCCAATCCATCTGGCCCAAACCGTCGGAGCTCACCGAGTACGTTCCGCCGGTGACGACATCGTGCTCCGCGCCTCGGACGGTGCTGTTGACGTCGGTTTCGCCGCCGGTGATATGGCCGCTACCGTCAAAGGTGAGGCTGCCGGCAGCAACCAGCGGGCCCCCACTGTTGAAGCCGGTGAAGGTAAGCGCGTATATCCCATTCAGCGTGGCGGTGCCGCCCCCGCTGTCGACTGCCACCGGCAAAACCGCCATGGCGTGGTGGTTTGCCGAGTCGCTGACCATAACCGTCATGTCGGAATAGCCGGCCGCTCCCGGCACGCCGCTGATCAGTCCCGTGTTGGCATTCAGGCTGAGACCGGTTGGCAGCCCGCCCGACACGATGCTCCAGGTGTACGGCGTAATTCCGCCATTAGCGGTCAGCAGGGCGTTGTATGGAGTATTGATCGTGCCGTTAGGCAACGAGGCGCTTTCAATGACCAACGTTCCTGCCATCGACAAAACGTTCAGTGAGAGCGTTGCCGACATCGTTCCGGCAGGTGAGTCAGAGTCGGTTGCCTGCACCGTAAACGCGTAACGGTTCGTGACCGTCGGCGTGCCTTGCAGCAATCCTCCGGGCGACAGCGTCAACCCTGTGGGCAGAGCACCCTGCGTTACCTGCCAGGTGTACGGAGGGACACCACCGCTCGCCACCAGTTGATAGCTGTAACCCTGGTTTTGCGTTCCATCCGGCAGCATGCTCTCAGGAATGTTGATCACAGAAATCGGTGCGAAGTAGCTGCCGATGTCAAGAATTAACTGCCCCGGATTGCCGCCGGGAGGCCCCGGAATAAATGCGTTGATGGCATTGTTGTCCATGCCGGCGGGGACAATCGCCATATTCGAAGTGATCGCACCGTCGATCGCGTTCAAGCTCGAGACCGTGGGCATGCTGATCCCTTGCGGCCACAGCGTCAGGAAGCTCACCTCGCCAACTTGCGGGATCACGGTCGCGTTAAACACATATGCTTCGGGGTTGCTCGCCGGTATCCCGCAGGAACTGCCTACTACCGCGACCGGGATGGTGCCGTCAAACAGCCCGATGCCATTGCGTGTGTCAATGACCCGGCAAGGGCTCAGGTTGTACAGCGACAACGGATTGGGAGCCGAATTAGCCGGCGCGAAGTAGCCGTTGGTATCCACCAGCAGATCGGTGTTGTTGCCGGCGGCATAGAAGGCGGTTGCGTTATCCGGGCCCGCGGGTACGATGACGGCGTTGGCGACGATCGTGCCCGTATTGTCGTTTAACGTGGAAACCGTGGGAAAGGGTTCGCCCTTGGGCCAAACCGTAAAGAACCCGAGACCTCCCGCGGGTATGACGGTAACGTTGAACGAATAGGCTGCCGCCGCGTTCGGAATCCCGCAGTTGCCCGGGATCGGATAGTCCCGCTCATGGCCGGCTTGCAGCGTGCCGCCATCGTTACCGTGGCGCGTATCCACAATGCGGCACGGCGACAGCGGGAAGAATGCCAGCGCGGATGGGTCGCTGGCGGAAGCGAAGTACGCGTCGATGTCGATCAATACGTCGGTAGTATTGGTAACAAAAACGCTGACCTCGCCATTGGTGCCCGCTGGGACAATCGCGGCGTTGGCTTTGATCCGGCCGTCGTAGGAATTCATCAGCGAGACAAAAGGTTGTGGCTCGCCGGCAGGCCAGATCGTCAGGTAGTAAACCGGCCCTCCATTTTTCGGCACCAGGGTGACATTGAGCGAGTAGGCTTGGGCGCTCGAAAGGCTGGAGTGCGGACAGGTGCCATACGCTCCCCCGGCCTGCGCCGATGCAGGCAGGTTGAAGGTTTGCGTACCTTGAAAACCCATGCCATTGAACATCTGCCGCGTATCTACCAGGCGGCACGGCGGCACGTTCTGCAGTCGCAATGGCGTTTGACCGTTCGCAAAGCAAATAACGGCAAGCACAAAGGCAAAAACGGATACGCAGCGGCCCAAGCTTCGCATAGGACTCTCCCGTCGCGCGGGGTAATGCCACGCAACTGCCATGGGGCACAGATGTACGTCCGCGACCCACGAGCGCCCATCCAAGGATGATGGGACCCCGCGCGCCTGAAATTGCTGCTCTGCAGAGCGCAGTTGCGATGTCGTTAAAATGCGGCAAGAGTTTACTACACGCCGCCAGCTTTTGACATGCGGATTTTCGAAGGAGGTGGCGGACCCTGCGTACCGATTTCGTGCGGCGAGCGCCTATCCGGCAGGTGCCATCAGGTCTTGCGAAGTCTCGAACGTCTGGCGGATCGCTGGATTCCTGCCGCGCGATAAATCGCCTGACAAACATCGCCGGCACTTGTACAATCGCGCCGGGTATGTCGCGAGAGGATGCCCGGCGACCCTGCCCGCTCCGGCTCGCTCCCAGTCGGCTAGAAAAGCACCTCTCTCTTCCTCTCCGTGCGCCCACTTGACGGCGTTATTCCGGGGCCCCGAACATCCGCAGCCACTGCGAGGAGCACAAGCCGATGCAACGCCAATCGCTACTCTGCCTCTTTAGCAATATCGTTCTATCAGCGCTTGCCGCACTGTTGCTCGCGTCGGCTGCGCTCCCCATGCGCGCACAGAATGCCGTTCCGCTCACGGCACGCCAGGCGGCGACTATGCCGCAGGTCGCGGCGCGGCTGACGCATCCGGCCTCGCCCGCATCACGGCTGAACCCGGCGCTTGTGCGCCAAGCGTCTCGCAGAGGCTCCGGAGGAGCCAACGAGCTCTATGACAACGGTCCCAGAAACGGCACCACCGATGCCTGGACGATCAATTTCGGTTTCGCGACTAGCAACACCTTCACCGTCTCATCGGCTGGAAACCCCGTCCAAGGTATGAGCTTCGGAGCCTGGCTGGAGCCGGGCGATGTTCTGCAAACCGTCGAAGTCCAGATCACCTCGTCGGAATTTGGCGGCACCACCTATTTCGATGGCGTGCTGAGCTTCACCGCCAGCGGCTGCACCGGCAATCAGTACGGCTTCAACGTCTGCACCGAGACGGCCAACTTCAGCGGCCCAACGCTGCAGCCGGGGACCTACTGGGTGAATCTGGATAATGCCGTCGTCAACACCGGCGATCCGGTCTACTGGGACGAGAACAGCGGAATCGGATGCGACTCTCCCGGCTGCCCATCGGAGGCCTCGGAGAATACCGTGGGCACGATCCCTTCTGAAGCGTTCACCATTCTCGGCATGAACACCTGCTTCGGCTCAATGCAAGAAACGCCCGCGCCTGAGGCCAAAGCTGTGACCGTTCCGCGCTCGCCCACGCAAACCTATCGCGTCATCTACAACTTCACCGGTGCTGGAGACGGGGGCGGTCCCGCAACCAGTTTGGTGATCGACGCAGCGGGCAACCTCTACGGAACCACCAGCGGCGGTGGGCCGGCCGGAGGCGGCACGGCATTCAAGCTTTCTCCCGGCGCTTCCGGTTGGCTGTTCAGCCGGCTGTATTCCTTCCCCAGCGGAAACGGCAGCGCCGACGCCATCATCCTCGACGCGAATGGCGCCCTCATCGGCACAACCGGCGGCGGAGCCCAGGGCGATGGTGCTCTCTTCGAGCTGTCACCCCCCGGACACATCCTGCCGAGCATTTTCAGCAACTGGATGGAGACCGTGCTGTACAGCTTCACCGGCGGCAACGATGGTGCAAATCCAGGCGGGAGCCTGGTGCTCGACAGCTTCGGCAATATCTATGGCACCGCTGCCAGGGGAGGCGCCAATCACAACGGTACGCTCTACGAGTTCACCAATGGCGGCATACAGGTGCTGCACAGTTTCCCCGGCATGCCGAACGACGGCCTTGGTCCGATAGGGGTGGTTAACGGCTCCGGTGGTTTGTATGGCATAACCACCGGCGGTGGCTTGTTCGGCACTGGTACGTTGTACACCGCCGCAGGAGGCTACCAGGTCCTTCACAGCTTTGGGCCTTATCAGATAAACGGCGGTCCGACGAGTCTGGCCGCCGACTCAGTGGGCAATCTGTACTCCGGCGACACCTTTCACAATTGCTTTGCGGATGGCACAACCATCTCGCAGTTCTCTCCGCCGGACTTCGTACAGACCATCCTCACCAACATCGATATAGGCGATGGGCCGCTTACGTCCTGGGTATCGACCGACATCCTGGGGAATGTTTACGGCACAATCGAAATGGGGGGACAGTCTCAGCAAGGCAACGCATTCCAGCTGACCTGCTGTTGGAACTACACCGATCTGCACGACTTCTCGGGTGGGCCGAATGACGGATCCAATCCTGCGGCCGCCCCCGTGGTCGACGCCCAAGGCAACATCTATGGCACCACGCAGCTTGGCGGAGCCTACGGCTTCGGCGTGGTCTGGGAGATCTCGCCGTAGCCACCTGATCGCGATGCCGGCTCGCCTGAGAGTACAACGTGGAAATCAGGCGAGCGATCCACTTTCCACCAACCACTATTATCTTGAGCTGCTCTTGCCGCCCAGCCCCTGCTGCATCAGCTCCTGAATTTCCTAAACTGTGAACCTGCAAGTCAATGTTGCACGGGAAAGGGTACGGCCTCAGCAAAGCCCGCGATTTTGCCGTCGGGAGAGATCACCGCAAGACGTTTCGCTTCTCCCGGCTGCGCCGTCGCCTGTATGTTGACGGGATCGTCGGGTACGTCGCCTTTACAGAAGCCCGGCCGGCTTGAGCAGACCATTACCCCACGCTGGTCAAAACTCACTCCCTGCATCAGCCTCTTGGGCTCCTGGCCTGCCTTCCATTGCCATAGTTCGTACGGAATGCCGGATGGAAAGCCTCGGCCGAGAACGTTGTACATCAGCAGCGTTCCTTGCGCCGTCTTCTGCCGCGGACCTTCGCGTAGCTGCAAGCTGATGCCAGGCGAATTCTTCCCCCAGCTCTTCGCATCGAGTTGTTGCGCGACAACAGGCGAAAGCATCCCTGTCCCTGATAACGCAAATAGCGCGACTACCCAAATAACTCCAGCTTTTGTGATTAAGCGCAGCATGGCAAATCGCCCCAATGAATTGCTGTGAAGCCTGAGCATACAGCGCGGTAATCCGGCGATCTAACCACTACCCACACACGCCGCGCCACGGAGGCGGCGACGGCGTAAAAATGCGCGCGGTCCTGCCATTCGATGTCGCTGTTTTCTTTTACACAATAAGTTTTAGGCGCCGCCCTGCCAGGTTCGGGCGCCAATTGGGAGCCAGGCGTGCTGGTTGTGGGACACGACGCTGAAACGCGGGACTAACTCCAGCGTTTCACTTTACAATCGAATTCGATCCCCAATATCATTGTAACCATCAAAGATGTTTAAGGAGGTTATGCAGCCAGCAACCCAGCTTACGGTTTCGCTGACCCGCAAAGGGCCCGGAAGGCTTGCCCTGTTGCTGGCGTTCTTCGTTATCTACGTTGTTTGGGGATCCACCTATCTCGCCATCCGTTACGCGGTCGAGACCATCCCGCCGCTGCTGGCGGTTATCGTGCGCCAGGGACTCGCCGGCCTGGTCATCTTTTCTTATGCCTGGTGGCGCGGCTATCGTCCCACGCTGCGGGAGTGGCGGGCCAGCCTGGTGCTGGGCACGCTGTACTTCGCCATCGGCCATGGCACCATGCACTGGGCCGAGACCGTCGTGCCCTCCGGTTTGACGGCGCTGCTGGTTGCCAGCGAGCCTATCTGGATTGCCGTCATGGCGGCGCTGGTCTCGCGCGAGGAGCGCCTGACGCGCAGCACCATCTTCGGTCTGCTGCTGGGAGTTGCCGGCGTCGCGCTGCTGATGCGCGCCGAAGCCGG
>Ga0070734_10006260_pt1 | contig 10064 bp, 6 predicted proteins | sample Coa_R1_8_FD_66444 | JGI IMG/M metagenome (GOLD analysis project Ga0070734, IMG submission 66444) | Surface soil microbial communities from Centralia Pennsylvania, which are recovering from an underground coalmine fire - Coalmine... | ecosystem: Environmental > Terrestrial > Soil > Unclassified ... | reverse complement strand
AACGCTGGTGATGCATCTCGGCATGTCCGGGCGATTCAGTGTCCATGCAAAGGATCGCGAACTTAAACTCGGCACCTATGTGTATGAGCCGGCAAGTTCCGGAGTACAGCGCGACAGACACGATCACGTAATCCTTGAAACGGATGCACCGGCCGAAATCGTCTTTAACGACCATCGCCGCTTTGGCTTGATGCTGCTTGTCGACACGGCTGCGCTCGCACAGCATCCTCTGTTCGCAGCTCTTGGCCCGGAGCCTTTATCGCCGGCTTTCAATGCCGGGATTCTGGAGCATGCGCTGGCCGGGCGGCGTACACCGATCAAGTCTGCCCTGCTTGACCAGCGCACCGTCGCGGGTCTGGGCAATATCTATGTCTGCGAAGCGCTCTTCTACGCGGCCATTTCGCCGAAGCGCATGGCCGCGACCATCAACAGCGGCCGCGCCAACGCGCTGGTGCGTGCCATCCGCTCGGTGCTTCGCGCCGCCATAAAGGCCGGCGGCTCGAGCCTGCGCGACTACGCGCGTACGGACGGCGCTCTTGGCGAATTCCAGCACCGCTTCGCGGTCTACGACCGTGAAGGTGCGCCCTGCCCCCGCGACGGTTGCACGGGCAAGATCAGTCGTATTGTACAGAGCGGCCGCTCAACCTTCTACTGCACGAAATGCCAGCGATAGGCTTCCTCACTTCGCTGCGCGCTGACTCTCTGCCATGGTGGGTTGCCAGTCCGGGAGACCCGCCTGCCAGAAGATGAAGGCGATCCAGTCCGCCGTGAGATGGTCGGTCTGGGTCTTGGTTGAGCCAATGCCGTGACCTGCTTCTTCGTCGATTCGCAACAGCACCGGCTTCGCGGTTCCGCTCGCCGCGATGGCGGCGAACGTCTTGGCCGGCACCCACGGCGCGACACGCGGATCGTTCAAGCCGGTCGTCACCATCACCGGAGGATATTGTACACCTTTCCTGACGTGCTGGATCGTGTCCATTGCATAGAGATTCTCAAATCCCGCCTTCGTCTTTATCGAGCCGAATTCGGGAACGTTCGGCGGACCATTGGGGGTGAATTCCATGCGCAGTGGGTTTCCCGCCGGCACCAGATCCAGCACGCCGGCGAACAGATCAGGGCGCGTCGTGAGCGCCCGCCCCATGGTAATGCCGCCGGCCGAACCGCCGATGATGAAGAGCTTTCCTTTGGAAGTAATGCCCGCCTTCATCGCGTATTCGCCGCAGGCGATGATATCTTCCCAGGTGTGGTGTTTGTTGGCGTCCTTGCCGCCGAGGCGCCAGGCTTCGCCGAGTTCACCGCCGCCGCGTACATGGCAAATGCCGTAGGTTATTCCCTCACGCATGGCGGCGCCGCGCCGCGTCGAGAAGTCGGCAAGTTGGGAAATGCCGTAGGAACCGTATGCTTCAATGAGCGTGATTTGAGGTCCCTTCGCATCCTTCCGCCGAACGAGCGAGAGCGGTACGTTCACGCCATCTTTCGCCGGCGCTTCGAGATCGCGCACGACGTAGTCTGCGGAATCGATATCGCCATGCGCGCCAATGTGAAGGTCGGTGAACTGTTTGGTCTGTGGGTCGTACGCGTATTCCGCGGACGGCATCACCCAGCTCGACAGTGAGACGGTAACGCCCGGCACGCGGGGATCGGTAAACGCCTCGCCGATATGCCCTTCGAACGGCAGCTTCACCTCTTCGATGTCGTTTGAACCGGCGGGTACGCGAAGCAACTGCGAATAGGCGCCATGGCGCGCAAGCACATAAAGCGCGTCAGACGCCGCATGTACGCCTTCGATGACACGGTCCGGCTTGGCCGGGACAAGCACGCGCGAGGCGGAGAGCGGCTGCCCGGCTTTGACCGTGAGCACCTTGAATGTCGGCGCGTCCTTGTGGCTCAGGAGAAAAATGTCGTCGCCGCGCTCGTCGGCGCTCGTCACGCCGTCGTCGCGCGTTATGAATTTGGTCCAGGTGACTTTCGGATCCATTACCTTGTTCGACGGTGCAAGCCACATGGCGAGTTCGTTCTGCACGCCATTGATGGAAAGCGCTGCCGTAACCGGTGCCCCGACAGTGGTGGAAATGACGGGAAACTCGGCTGGCGCAATCGGCGGACCGTGCCCGATTGTGGACCCGATAATCGGGACTGGATCGGACTTCATGTCCCAGGCGTCTGCCGTCGAGTCCTTATATTTTTCGGTTCCGGGATCGGTCGGCGAAAGCTTTTTCAGCCGATTGAAGTACAGAATCTTCGAATCGTCGGTCCATCCGGTGGCGCCGAACTCCGCGCGGTCGATCGGGCCGGCGATCGCTGCCCCCGTCGCGGCGTCATAAACAGTAAGCGACGCATTTTCCGAACCGCCTTCGGAAACGCCGATAGCGACCTTCGTTCCGTCATAGGACGGCAGAAAATAATTGATGGCGTAGGGTTTGCCGCCGTGTGCTGCCCGGAGTGCCGCCATGTCCAGAATTTTGCGCTCGCCCTTATCGTCCTTGACCATTAAGTCGAAATTGTCGGAGCCGGGCGCGCGCTCTTCGTAAAAGGCGCGGCTGCCAAAGCGGGCGTAGCCCTGGACGAGCCCGAAGGTCGCGGTGAACTTCGCGACATCCTCCTTGAGCTTCGCAATGGGACGGATGCTGTCCAGCACGGCGCGCGTATAACGGCCTTCGGCCTTCATCCATTCGAGCGTGGAGGGCTCAAGTTTCTCCATGTAGCGGTAATTGTCGGTGACTTTTTTGCCCCAGAGCGTTTCCGTCACCGGCTCGATGGGGGCCGGTGCGGGCCTCACCGCCGGCTCGGACGGACTTGCTGGAGCAGGAGCCGTAGTGGCCGGTGTATCGCTTGCCGCGAGGACCGCCGATCCGGAGATGAGAAGTGCGGTGGTCAGAACGGCCAGTGTCGATCCGCTCATGGAAACGTCCCTTCGGTCTGGAAAACGCCGCGCTGTAGCACCGATCGGCACAAAACAAAACGGCGGGAGATCGCTCCCGCCGTTTGTCAGGTACGTTTGAAGCGCCGGATCAGAATCGGACCCAGACGCCGTTGCGCCAATAGCCGCGGCCCACATGCTCACGCCATGTGAACTTCTCTGCCGGGGCCCATCGCCAGCCTTCGGGATGGATCACGATTCCGGCTTCGGGCGGATAGGCCCAGGCGCGATGGATATGCCAGCACTCGCCGGCGGCATTGCAGGCGATCGCGGCGGCTGCACCCGTGGCTGTGAAGGCAAGGGCGCTCGCGCCAAGGATGGCTGCGGCCGCCAGTTTGACGGAAGTCTTCATTGTCGTCTCTCCGTTGGTGAAATCCGGGAACGTCAGGGCAACGTATTCACTTATGGCAAGGTTCCCTGCCGGGTTAAGCCCCTCGCATTAGCAATTGATAGCCGCTCCGGCCCCTTGACGCCAATCCTTTTGTGGGATGGCAAGGCCCTAGAGGACTACTCTTGATAGATAAACGCGCCAGCGAGCGTTGCGACCACAATCTCCACCAGTCCCACGCTCACCATAATGACCGTAATTGAGACCGAGTAGAGGCCGACGACGGCGTTTCCAGCATCGGCAAGCAGATAACCGACCACCCAGATCAACAGCGCGGCAATGACGGCCGTACCCGGACCCTCGCCGAACCGCGGCCGGATGGCGGCGTAGGTCCACACCGCCGCGATGCCCGTGATAAGGCCGATGATGTTGAAGACGATGATCGCGTTGGTTGTGAATTGCGGGAGATTGTGCGCGGCCATGATCGCGTTCCAGCGGTCGGAAAGCACGATTGCGTTCAATACGTATTCAACGACGTCGATGATGATGCCCGCGATGATGCCGCCCAGGATGACGCGGCCGAAATTGATCTTGCTCATGGTTTTCCCCTTCGGTTCGATTTGAGATCAGTACTGCACGCGCACGCCCATCGAGAAGAAGCGGCCAACGATACCCGCCTCGTTGTATGTCGGATTGTAGTTGACTGCCGCATAATCAGCCGGATCGAGCGACGGCCCGGCGTCGAACAGGTTCTTGATCGCGCCAAAGAGTTCGACGTTGGGGTTCAGTTTGTAGCGGCCGGTCAGGTCGAAATCCCAGAACGAATTCATCCGGCAATTCGTACCGAGCGGATACCAGCAGTAAGGCAAGGTTGTGGTATTTGGCCCGGTAATATCCTCGGCATATTCATTGATGCCGCTCGTGAAATAGAGCTCGCCTGCAACCGTGAGATCCTCGTAGGTGAACGTGTTCGACAGCGAGCCGCGCCAGCGCGGCGTACCGGCGCCCGACGAAAGAATGTACGGACTCTGCAGACCAACATAGCTTTGCGGTGCTTGGCCCGCAAAGGCCACCGTGTAATGCATGATCTCGGTGACGTTCAACTCGCCGGTCCAGTTGATCGGGTACGATACCGGCAGCGGCGCCGTCGCAGTGACGTCCAGATCCAAGCCGTCCGTCAGCAACGAATTCGCATTGACATATTCAGACCCGACAATGAGCGGTCGTGGCGGGGCGCTCGGAAATTGGGGATCGGGATTGTCGAGCGTGATTGTATAGCCTTGGGGAATAGGAATGCCCGCGAAATAATCGGTGATCGCAACTGACGGATCGTTTTGCGCGATCAGGTGCTGCTTCCGGATATTGTAATAATCGAGCGAAATCACGAGCGATGAATCCGACAGCGGCTTGATCACGGTCCCGGCCGTGAAACTGTTCGAAGTTTCCGGCTTCACAGCGGGATTGGCGGAGGCCAGCAGCGCAAGCGCATAGGGCTGTACGTATCCATCACCGTTCTTGCACTTGTAGCCGCCATGCTGGTCGATAAAACTGCACGGTGGCGTGAAGGTGATGAAGCCCTCAGACGAGCTCGAACCGTTCTCGGCAAAACTGGGGGCGCGGAAACCCTCCGAATACGTGCCGCGCAGCGCGAACCAGTCAACCGGCGTCCACTTCGCGCCGGCTTTCGGAGAAAAATTGCCGCCAAAATCGGAATAGTGATCGTAACGGCCGGAGACGTCGGCTTCAAGCGAAGCAAGTATAGGTGCATCCACTTCGCCGTACAGCGAAAACACTGTGTGGTGGCCGATCGTATGCGCGACACCCAGGCCCTGATATTCCAGATTGGGATTGAGATCGGGATCGTTCGTGGCCTCGTAGCGACCCTCGACTCCCGCGCCGACGGCAAGCGGCCCGCCGGGTAGTGCCCAGAGGTCGCGATTAACACGCAGCACGGCCTCGTCGAGCTCCGTGGTCGAGGTCTTGTTGGCCGGCGGCGACAATGCCTGACGGGTCGCGGCGCTGTTGGCTGCAGGATCGATGAAATTGTACGTTCCGTTCGTCACATCCGAGATCAGCTGGTTGTAGTTGAGCAGGCCGATGACCGACGAATCAAGCCATGCGTGCGCGGAAATGAGATTGGCATCGTAATCCCAATCCCAGAGTGAACCCTGAAGACCTGCCACCGCCCGAATCACGTGGTTGTTTTCGTACGACTTGCTCGGAATGTCGCCGAAGGCGTAATTGATAAACGCGTTATAGCCCTGTGCGGCGAACGGATCGTTCGGGTTGAGCTGTCCCGTCGGCAGAACCGCGGGCAATGAAATGTTGTTCGTGTTGTTCGGCGTGCTGCTTTGAATTTGCGGCGGCGCACCGTCCGCTGTAACATTGTTCTGGAAATAGCTCGCGTCCAGATAGGCAGTGGTTCTGGCATTGGGATAGAAGGTCCCGCGCGCATAGACACCGAATCGGCTTTCATAGGGCTGATCGTCGAAGTACTGCGTTTGATTCTGTTCGCAATAGACATTGCCGCTCGAATCCACCTTCTGCACACTTTTCGGGCCGCAGGGTTGCAGCGGCTGGGAAACTCCGACCGGATTTCCGGTCACCGGGTCCTGGCGTGTCACGGTACCGTAGATTGAACCAGTGCCCTGGGTAGGATCGCCCCAGTTGAGGTCGAATCCACCGATCGAGGAAAGATCGTTGGTATTAAACGGAAAGCCGCGTTGGTCGGTGTGAATGGCCTCGTCCACCTCATATTCAAAATTAATGTACGCGTTATAGTGATCAGTCCCCGGGTCGCCCGTACCGAACGTAGCGGTAGCACGGCCCATGGTGCCGCCGCCATGCTGCGATGTACCGATCTCGGCCTCGCCCGCTTCGCCCTGGAAGTCCGGCTTCAGAATGATGTTGACCACGCCGCCAATTGCGTCATCGCCGTAGATCGAAGATGCACCATCCTTGAGCACATCGACGCGCTCGACAACATCGAGCGGAATCGTGTTGAGATCGACAAAGCCGCGCTGGCCATCGTCCGCGAGGGGATAATTCGCAGTGCGCAGTCCGTCGATGAGCACCAGTGTCGAGTTGACCGTCAATCCGCGCAGCGCGACGCCCGAAGAGCCGGCGGCGAAACCGGCGGTGAAGGCGGTGGGAATGGTGCCGCTGTTGTCTGCCGTGACAGACCGTACCACATCGGATACTGTGGTGAGGCTGGAATTCTCGATCTGCTCCTTCGAGATCACCGTGACCGGCGAGGGCGTTTCCTTGTGTAGAAGCGTGCCGGTGACGACGACCGTCTCCACCTGGTTTTGGTTCTGATCCTGCGCGAGGGCCGGCAGCGATGCCGAAGCCGCTAGTGCCGAAACGGCAGACAGAACGACGGAACGGGCGGAAAACGAAAATGTGATTTTGCGGATGGCATGCGCCATGGCGAAGTCCCCCTCGACCGGGCACGCCATTCAAAACCACCGTCACGCCCCCGTGGCGGTGGAAGGCAGATATTTGCCCCAGCGACCCCGTGCGACTCGGAGCCTACGCCCGCTTCGGTGCAACACGCTACTGAAAATTCATAATAGCTCGTTGTTTCCGCTGTAGGGTAGCGCCCGACACTCTCGCACGTGGTTGCGAGTTAGCGGTTATGCCGCGCGCGTTGCCTTTTTGCGTGCCGACTTTTTCGCGGGTTCGGCGGAAGGCGATTTCGCTCGCTCAGCCGCGGCGCGTTCGGCTTCGGCCCTTTCGCTTTCTTCTTTGGCCAGGCGGAGCGCCCGCAGCCGCGCCGTCTTCGCATCGACGGCAGCCCGCTCTTTCGCGATTTCGGCGCGCACCATCTCGTCGCGGCGCTCGGTGTGGGTGAAATGGCTCTGCGCCGTGCGGCGAGCCGCATCTCGTTTCTCGTTCGGATCGGCCATAACAAATCTTTCTCTTGCAAAGCGCAGGCTCGGCGCCGGACGCCCGCTCCGGGCGCCCTCAACGAGGCCAAGTTAGCACGAATATTTTGGCGCATGCGGGCAAAAGCGTGTGCAGGCGCAAAATAACGCAGCCGCGGTTAGCCCGGCTCCCGCCTGTAAGTCATTGATTTTCAACATTTTCATGTTATTGGACGCAAGATGCTTGCAGGCGCCCCAAAGCTTCGCGAATAGTCGGTCGGCAAAGCGCGCAGGATAGGCTATCTTGACGGCAAGACACATCCACCCCGTCGTGATGTGCGGCGGGGTCGGCACACGCTTGTGGCCGGCATCCCAAACGGCGCGACCCAAACAATTCCTGCGCCTGACCGGTCCACACAGCATGTTCCAGCAGACGATGCTTCGGGTGGCTTCGCTCACGGCGACAAGGCCGTTCGTGGTGGGCAACATTCAGCATTCAGACGCGATCGAGTCACAACTCGCCGACATCGGATTGTCAGCGACCATTCTGCTGGAACCGTGCGTGCGCGATTCTGCACCGGCGATCGCCGCGGCCGTCGTGGCGATCGCACAGGAAGATCCCGACGCGATCGCCGTGGTTGTCGCCTCCGATCATTACATCCCCGACGAAGCTGCGTTCCGCGACGCCGTGCGCGTCGCCGCAGACGCGGCCAGGTCGGGATTGATCGTGACGCTTGGCGTGCGCGCGACCCATGCGTCGACGGCTTACGGCTATATCAAAGCCAGGAACGTCCCGGAAGTTGCCGTGTTGCCGGTCGATGCGTTCGTAGAAAAACCGGGTCCGGCAAAGGCGTCCGCCTATCTCGACGCGGGTTATCTGTGGAACAGCGGCAATTTCATCTTCGCCATAGACACTATGCTGAACGAGTTCGACCGCCACGCGCCCCTTGTCGCCGACGCGGCCAAACGTGCAGTGCGCGACGGTGAGCGCGACGGGCAGACCCTCCGCCTTGCTGCATGTTTCGAGACCGCGCCGAAGATTTCGCTCGATTACGCGGTGATGGAGAAAACAGACCGCGCCGCGGTGCTGCCCGTCGATTTTTTCTGGTCGGACCTCGGCGCATGGAACGCGGTGCACGACGCCTGTGCGAAAGATGCCGCCGGCAACGCGGTGCGCGGCGATGCCACGCTGGTGAATTCCGAGCGCTGCTTTGTGCGCAACGAAACGAATGTGCCCGTGGCAACGATCGGCGTTTCGGACCTCGCAATCATCGCGGAACCCTCGGGCATTCTTGTCTGCGACCTTTCGGCGAGTCAGGCGGTAAGGAGCGTGGCAGAGAAATTGTCCGGCGGCGGACGAAGCACCGCGGCGTTGCCCGCCTCCGACGCCCTGTCCCAATGGGCGTTGCGCTTTGAACACTGGCTTCTCACCTCCGCCCTGCCGCTTTGGTGGGCGCTCGGCGCCGACCACGAAATGGGTGGTTTCCAGGAGTTGCTGGCACTCGACGGAAACCCTCGTGACGCGCCGCGGCGTGCACGCGTGCAGGCGCGCCAAAGTTACGTGTATGCGCAAGCGAGCAAGCTTGGCTGGCAGGGACCCGCGCGCGAAGCGTCATTGCACGGCATAGGTTTTTTGCGGGCCCATTATCTGCGCGATGATGGTCTGTTTCGAACACTCGTCGACTCCCACGGGCGGTCGCTGGACAACGCCGCGACGCTGTACGATCAGACATTTGCGCTCCTTGCATTTGCCGCTCTCTCTCAGGTTCCAGGCGCGCCCGCAGGTGCAGCCGACGAGGCCATCGCTTTGCTCGATGGTGTCGAGCGGACGATGCGCCACGAAGCCGGTGGCTTCCGCGAGAACGGGCCAAACTCCTTCCAGTCCAATCCGCACCTGCATCTGTTCGAAGCCGCGCTTCAATGGAGTGAGGCGGGCGGCGACGCGGTGTGGAATGTGCTCGCCGACGAAATCGCTGCACTCGCGCTGTCGCGATTCATTGATCCCGAAGAAGGATTCCTGCGCGAACATTTCACCGGCAAATGGGAACCGGCACTTGGCACCCGCGGTCGCCTTGTCGAACCCGGTCACCAATTCGAATGGGCCTGGCTGCTTGGCCGTTGGGGACGTTTGCGCCGGGTGCCGAGCGCGGAGCCCGTGGCACGGCGCCTATTTGAAGCGGGCGCACGTGGCATCGACGTTGTACGCAATGTCGCCATCGATGCGTTGAACGAAGACATGACCGTGCGTTCCAGCCGCGCGCGACTGTGGCCGCAGACCGAGCGGCTCAAGGCCGCACTCTCTCTGCATGAGACGAGCGGCGAGGAGGGTTATCTCGTCCACGCGGTCGCTGCGGCAGAAACGCTATGGCGCTACCTCGATGTGCCGACGCGTGGGCTATGGCGCGATAAACTCATGCCGACGAACCGCTTTGTCGAGGAGCCGGCACCTGCGAGTTCACTCTATCACATTCTGGGTGCGGTCGCTGCATTGAAGGCGTTCCGCACAGCGCAAATGCCAGGCGTTTCCGTCGCCGCTCAGTGAGTTTGTAAGCGTGCGTCGCAAGCGTTGCGTCCGCTGGTTCACGCGGATAGGTTCGCGCGCCGCCACAATAGGGACGCCCCATGTTTGCCATTCTGAAAGCGCGTCCTGAACCGGGCTTGAGCGATGCCCAGGTGGAGGGTCCGCCCGCGCCCGGTCCGGGCGAAGTCGAAATCGCGGTCAACATGGCCGGCGTCTGTGGCACCGACTTCCACATCTGGAAATGGGACGAGTGGTCGTCGCGGCGCGTGAAACCGCCACACGTCGTCGGGCATGAATTCGTAGGCCGTGTAGTGCGCGCGGGCGAAGGCGTGCACCATCTTTCGCGAGGGCAGCGTGTCAGTTGCGAATGCCACGTCACCTGCGGTCATTGCCGTCTCTGCCGCACGGGCCGCGCGCATCTCTGTCGCG
>Ga0070734_10006259_pt1 | contig 10066 bp, 6 predicted proteins | sample Coa_R1_8_FD_66444 | JGI IMG/M metagenome (GOLD analysis project Ga0070734, IMG submission 66444) | Surface soil microbial communities from Centralia Pennsylvania, which are recovering from an underground coalmine fire - Coalmine... | ecosystem: Environmental > Terrestrial > Soil > Unclassified ... | reverse complement strand
CTCCCGATTGGAGCGCTGCAGGCCGCAGAAGAGCCTATCGTTGTCAATCGCAATCGCAGCCTGTCCTACCAGAGACGCCAGAAAATCGTGCCAGTCGGGGGTTGGTTGCAAAAGATGGCGCTGGTAAATCTCCAGGATGCCGCACGTTTCGCCCTTGGTAGTCAAGGGAATGGCGCCATAATCTACAAACCCCTCCCGGCGCATCAGATCGGCGCGGTCGAAATGTTCCGGCTGTTCCAGATCGAAGAGAAATTTTCTCTGTCCCTCGGCAGCGGCGCGCCCAGCCAGACTCTCCTGCGTATCGTCGGGCGGCATCAGCAGTGTTTTGTCCTGTATCCCCTCGCTGGCGAGGCACTCCATCCGACCCGTATCGGCATTGCGAACCAGAATGGAAGCCGCATCCAGGCTCAAGAGAGCCACCACCTGGTTGACGACCACCTTCATGGTAGCCGCAAGCGGCTGCCCGGAGATGATCGCTTCATCGATGGCGCGCAGCGCCGCCAGGCGGGCGAACTGGCACTGCGTGTTGGCCTGCGCCGCGATGCGTTCAAGGACCTCTCTCTCCAACTGAGCCAGGCTCTGGCGCAACTTCAGTTGCGTCATCACCTGTCGGGATAACCCCCAGAGCGCTTCTCTATCTCCCAGTACCAGGCGCCTGGGAGACCGATCCATTAGGCACAATGTGCCTACGGCCTGCCCCTCCGGGGTGAGGAGGGGAACGCCGGCATAAAATCGGATGTGAGGCATGGACGTCACAAAGGGGTGGTTGGCGAACCGCACATCCCAATGGGTATCGGGCACCTCCAGAATATCGCGCTGTTGGAGGGTCAATTCGCAAAAGGCATTTCCACTGCAAGTGAACTCCTGGATATCCGCGCCGTAGTGGGATTCGATCCAGAGGCGCTCGTTATCAAACAGCGATATCAAAACATAGGGCACGCGAAACAGGTGAGCCGCCAGCCGCGTGACGTCATCAAAACTCTGCTCCGTCGGTTTCTCCACGATCTGGTAGGCAAATGCAGCAGCAACGCCGGCCTGCTCCTCCCCGGATACGGTCTGCCCCGGGTCCAGCTTGGCTCCAGCCTGAGATGAACTCATGATCCGATAACTCCTCAAATGGCTTACATCGTTGCAGTCGCATTCCTTATGCGAGCGCCTTTTCCAGCCCCTCTACGGCCGTTCGGATTTCACGGCATGCGACCTTTTGCATCTCCAGGGTCGCCCAGACATCCAGCGTCGCCAGATAGATACTTTTGCTTTTGGGATCCGTCATATCGGCCCTGGCCTGGGAAAGCGCTTGCTCCGCAGCCAGAAGCAGGTCCTCGTGCTCCTCCTGCACGCTGTGCCCGCCTGTAACCGCCAGCGCGATCTGGGCTTTTTCACAGACCTTTTCGGCGTAGCTTGAAAACGCATGGATGCCGGTGAGGGTAGAGCGGAGCGTCTCTCCCCAAGCCGGGGCGCTCGATGCCTCCTGTGTCTCCCGCTGCCCCACGGATTGGCGAAGGGTGAGGGAGAGATTGATCGCTTTCTCCACGCGTTCCGATAGAGAGTGGATCAACTTGTGGGAAGCGTTGATCTCAAGGACAACGCGCTCCATAAGGAGTTCCACGTCGCCCTCCGGGTTTTCCAAGTCGGGAATTATCTGATCTGAAGAAGGTTTCTGTTGTGTATGCATCGCTCTCGTCGTCCTCTGGCGCCCGTTTTAACACGGGCCTTATTGTGTTCCATTGATTTTGGACTGCTACAGTATGGGATAAACCGAGTGAATAGTTCTGTCGGAACGATGCTGTATTGTGTGTAGGAATTTAGGAAGGCGGAGTGGTGCACGTTCCTACAGATCCGGTAGGATAGCCTTCATAGACCATGCGTGTCCAGGCGGAGAGGGTACTTATCCCCTTGCACGCATAGGAGTATTGAGGGCGGGGATGGGAGGGAGCGTGAAGCTGTCAGTCCAGAAGGTGGTGTTGCAGCGCATAGCGCGTTATATCGGCATTGGATTGGAGCGCCAGTTTCTCCAGCAGACGGGTGCGGTAGGTGCTGATCGTTTTTACGCTTAAGCAGAGTTCCCCGGCGATCTGGGAGAGGGGCTTACCCCGAGCGATCAGGCGCATCACCTCGAACTCCCGGTGGGACAGCGCCTCATGCAGGGGTTTGTCCACCTCGTTTTGTAGGCTGAAGACCAGTGTCTCCGCCAGAGCGGGGCTGATATAACGCCCGCCGCCGCGTATTTTTCGGATGGCGTTGACGAGCTCTTCCGGGGCGCTGTCCTTGGTCATGTATCCCGACGCTCCCGCCTTCAGCACGCGCACCGCGACCTGGTCCTCAGGATGCATGCTGAGGATCAGGACCGGTAGGTGCGGTTTGTAATACAGCAATTCTGTCAAAACCTCCAGGCCACTCCTGCCGGGCATATTCAGGTCGAGGATAACAATATCCCACTCTTGCGCCCGCACCAGCGCCAGGGCTTCCTCCGCGTTCTGCGCTTCGGCAATGGTTTCGATCTCCAGATCCTCTTCCAGGATCTGCTTGATTCCCCGTCGAACCACGGCGTGATCGTCCGCCACCAAGATCCGTAACATGTTCAACCCTCCTGAATCTGCGTGCGCGGTAAGGGGATACACAGCGTTACGGTGGTGCCTCGCCCCGGCTCCCCTTTCACCAGGAGTTCGCCGCCCAGCAGCAGGGCGCGCTCTTGCATTCCCAGCAGGCCGAAAGAGGGCGCGCCGGAACAGGAAGCGGCGACCATGCCGATACCGTTATCCCGGACCTCGAGCACCAGGCTCTCTTCGTTTGCACTCAACCGCGCCTCGACATACGTTGCCTGGGCATGTCGGGTGATGTTGGTCAGCGTCTCCTGGAAGATGCGAAAGACAGCGGTCGAATCGGCGCGTTCCAGCGCTACCTCTGCGCTCTCAACAAAGAAATCACAGCGAATACCCGTCCGTTTCTGGAACTCCTGCGCCTGCCATTCGAGCGCCGAGACCAGGCCGAGCGTATCCAGAACAGCAGGGCGCAGCTCTGTGGCGATCCTTCGGACCGTCTGGATGGTGGTATCAATCAGATCGGTCATGCCATCCAGTTTTCGGCAGAGCGCTTCCGGAGCGGGTTTCCTGGCAATCTGGCATAGATGGCGTTTGAGCCAACTGGCATCCATCTTCAGCCCGGTCAGGGCCTGTCCCAATTCGTCATGGACTTCGCGGGCGATATGCGCGCGCTCTTTCTCCTGAACCGATTGAAGGTAGCCGGTCAGATAGCGCAACTGCTTTAAGGACTCCTCCAACTGCTGGTCCGCCTGTTTGCGCGGGGTGACATCGAACAATACCCCGCTGATGCGACTGACAGCGCCCTGTTCGTCATAGAAAATCTGCCCATAGGTTGCCAGCCAGCGGAGGTCCCCATCCGGTCGGAGGACTCGGAACTCCAGAGCGACTTCCCGATGCGACGCGATCGCCTCTCGGAAGTGGCGGACCATAGCGGCCTGATCTTCTGGAAGCACCAGGGCCATAAAGGCCGATACCGTATCGGGAGAGCACCCGGCTTCCAGCCCGAACAAGGGCGCGACATTTTCCGACCAGAAGATGCGATCCGTGCCGGTATGCCAGTGCCAGGTTCCCATACCGCCCGCTTGCAACGCCAGCCGCAAGCGCTCCTCGCGCTCCTGCAGCGCCTCGACGGCGCCCATCCGTTCCAGTTCGACGGCGGCCCGGGAGGCGAAGATTTGAAGGATCTCCATCGGCTGCAGCGTCTCGTCTATCGCCTGGTCGTGCAGGACGACCAGCAGCCCGATCACCTCACCCTGAGAGGAGTGCAACGGAATACCCAGATAGCTCTCCACCCCCATGTGCTGCAAGAGGATGTCTTCCGGAAACATCGCCTGGACGTCCGAGCGATAGAAGCAGAGCGACCCTGTCAGCAAATTCTCACAGGGCGTGCCGGGCAGTTCATATTCGATATTCTCCTCGAAGGCTCCATTGGCCCAGACGGCGATCGTGCGCACCCGGTCGGTGGTGGGATGCTCCAGGACACCGATGAAGGCATAGCGAACATGCAGGGATTCGGCAAGCCCCCGCACCAGGGCGGGGAAGAACTCATGATCCGTAGAGGCCGTTCCCTCGACGGTATGGCGAAGGGCGGCTTCCGCGTGCTTGCGTTCGGTCACATCCCGGGTATTGATGACGACCGCCCGTATGGAGGCTTCGTGGAGTTGGTTGGTCAGGCAGCTCTCCAGCCAGAGCCAGTTACCGTCTTTGTGCTGCCCCCGATAGGTCACGGTAACCTGGGCATTGGGCGTGGCAAGCAGCTCCTGGAAACGCGCCGTCACGCCCGGTATGTCGTCCGGATGGACAATATCAAAGACGCACTTGTTAAGGCGTTCTGCCGGAGTGTAACCGAATAGCCGGGTTCCGGAAGGGCTCCGATAGAGCAGGGTGCCGTCTGTGGAAACCAGACAACTGACATCCGTAGAGTTCTCCAGGATCATCCGGAAGTGCTCTTCGCTGGCACGGAGGGCGGCCTCCGCTCTGGCGCGAGCATACAACTGTCCGAGGGTGGCGCCATACAACCCCAGCAGTTCGGGCTGATGCTCTTTTAGAGGGTGTTGGCACAACAGGTTATCCACGTACATAACGCCCACCACCCGCTCGCCGTCACGCAATGCAGCCGACATATGCCAGCCCTGTCCGATCTCCTCTCCCAGATGATTGTAGAGGGGGCAGTCATGGCGGACGCGCACAGGCTGCGCCGCGAAAAATCGCTGCCGGAACGCTTCGCCAAAAACCGCTGTCCGGTCCTGTTCGCTGCGGATGTTGCCGGCCTCATCCGTGCCATAGGTTCCCGAGACGGTGTCCTGATCGTCTGACACGAGCCAGATGGAGAGGCGGTCGAAGCCGAAGCGCTCCTGCCCCCGCTCGACCGCCAGACGGCATAAGGCATCCACCGATTCTACGGTGGACAGCTCGATCCCTACATCATGGAGGGCTTTCAGGTCTTGCTGGAACTGGAGCGCGGCCTCTTCGCGCTCACGCAGCGCCGCTTCCATGCGCTTCTGTTCCGTCACGTCGCGCGTTACCGCCAGCACACAGGGGATTCCCTGGAATTCGATCACCTCGGCCCGGATCTGGGCATGCCGCACCTCGCCCGATTTATGGCGCATCTTGACGTCCATATCGCGGACCGTCTCCCCGCGTTTCAAACACTCTCGGATCACGTTCCGCTCTTCCGGAGAGATCCAGAGGCCCAGACCCAGCGTGGTACTGCCGACCGCCTCCTCCCGGCTATAGCCGAACAGCTTCGTGAACCCTTCGTTCAGCTCCACGAAGCGGCCTTCGCCCAGGATCGTGATGGTAATGGCGTCCGGGCTGGCGTGAAAGGCTTTAGAAAAACGCTCTTCGCTCTCACGCAGGGCTGCTTCGATGCGCTGTCCGCTCTGCATGGATTGCGTCAGCCAGGCGATCTGCTGGCGCAACTGGGCGTTTTCCGTCTGGAGGCGGTCGAGGTCTGCGTTTTTGTCCTCTTGGAGAGGTTGGAGCGTGTGCTGCAACAACATAGCTAAATTTCCCGTTCCTACCGGGGATCCGGTAATTCGCTGCAATTTCTTTTAAGCTAACGTCACAAGCCAGGGCTATTGCCATTAAGCGGGCATCGGAGCATGGAATCTCAAATATTTCATTCTCTGGCTCCATAATAGCATGCTTGCACAATTGATTGGTACGAATGGATAGGCTTGTTAGTTCTCTAACGGACAAATAGGACGGGAATATGACAAATAATCTCGAACGTGATCGGGGTTCAGGCACAGATGCCCAAAGCGAGCAGGATAAGGTATTCTTTTCGATGGAAGATTCCCGCATTTAGTTCCCGCATCGCAATCGAGGGGGCGAGCGAGGAAGAGAGGCAGGGGCATGCGCACAGGGCATAATATTTCGCGGCGCAGTTTTCTGGGGCTGGGGTTGGGAGGCGTTCTCTCCGCGCTGACAGGGCTGGAGGCGCAGGGAGCGGAGCCGACCGGAAAAGCCCGTGCCCGGCGCGTTCTGGTACTCTTTGAACAGGGCGGCGTCTCCCATATCGATACCTGGGATCCCAAGCCGGACGCGCCCGCCGAGCATCGCAGCCCGTTCAAGCCCATCCGGACGAAGGTGGACGGCGTCTACTTTACGGAGTTGTTACGGCAGACGGCGCAGGTGGCAGATAAGCTGACGGTGGTGCGCTGCATGACGCAGCCGACGCCGGGCATCGGCAACTCGCATCCCAAGGGCAGCCAGTATGTCTACTCCGGCGAGGCCCCCGGCGGGCCGGTGGACTATCCCGACATCAGCTCCGTCGTGGCGCACCGTATGGGTACGGACGCCCTCTATCTGCCCTCCAATATCCTCCTGCCCGGCACGGACGAACAGGCCGCGTCTTCGCAAGTGGGTTTCCTTCCGCCCGGTTATGCGGTGTTCAAGACGGGCGGCAGCCCTGCCGACCCCCACTGGCATGTGCCCAACCTGAGCCTCCTCGCCGGCATAGACGCGCGCCGCTTCCAGGACCGCCGCGACCTGCTCAGCGCCCTCGACGTCGGCTATGTCAACGCAGGCCCATCCAAGGATGTGCAGGCGATGCGCGCCCTGATGGCGCAGGCCGCCGACATGCTCACCAACCCACAGACCCGCAGAGCCTTCGACCTGAATACCGAGCCGACTGCCGTACGGGAGCGCTACGGCCTGGGCCATCGGGGGCAGTGCTACCTGCTGGCTCGGAAACTGATCGAGGCCGGGATACGCTATGTGACTGTGGACGTGCGGGAGCCGATGAATTCGTTCCGGGACGGCAAACCGGTCCGCTATAACGGCGGCTCGAATATGAACTGGGACCATCACGACGCCATCTACTCCACCAGCCATACCAACATTCCCAACGGCGGGCCGGGGGCGGGGCGCTATGGGATCGGCACCTGGCCGATGATGGGCTCCACGGATCAGGCACTCTCCGCGCTGATCGAGGATATGCACCAGCGCGGCCTGCTCGCAGAGACCCTGGTCTGCTTTGTCACGGAGTTCGGACGCACGCCGAAGATCAACGAGCGGCAGGGGCGGGACCACTGGACCAACGCCTTCAGCTTTGCTTTCGCGGGTGCGGGCGTTCCCGGCGGACAGGTCGTCGGCAGCACGGACCGGGAGGGCGGCTATATCACCAGTTCCATGGCGTACACGCTGGAAGACTACGCCGCCACGATCTACGAGAAGCTGGGCATTGACCGGAGCAAGCCGCTCTCTACTCCGACCAACCGCCCAATCTATCTTGCCGCCCGAGGCAGGCCCATTCCGGAGCTGTTTTAAGCAATCGCATATCCAGATTGGAAAGAGGAGCGATCAACATTGCAACCGCCCTACTATTCTCCCCCTCCGCAGGAACCGGGGGTATTCGAGTGGATCTTCTTAAACCGCAGAGGGCTGCGCGCCGGCTGGCGGCTGGCGATCTATCTGGGGCTTTGCCTCGTCGGCCTGTTCGTGGTGGGCGTTGGGATCTTCGTACTATGGTTTTAACGAGGGCCTCGGACCTGGTCTCTTCTGGGCTCTGGCGATGGGGGCGGGATTTATGGGGGTGGCGCTCTTCGTGGAGGCCCTCCTGATCGTCTATGTCTGCCGTGCCCGCTGGATCGTTCCGGAGCCGAGAGCGGCTGCCCTCTGGGCGAGCGAGGTCGAGCATACAGAAGAGAGCCGGAGGGAGTAACACAGCAGCGGATGCAGATTTGCTGTGATCTCATAGAGAGGAAATTCCATGGAAATGCCACCGGAGGAGATGGAAATCTGTCTTCAGGTGCTACAAAAGATCGCGGACAAACCCGGTCTGATTCGACGGGATGACCGGTTCAAGGGACTGATCTCAAAGATTTATAAAGAGAGCAAGCGCGACGACCAGCGGGAAGAGCGCTGGCGGCGACGGGTCGAGGACCGCGCCTTGATGGCGCATACCGCGATGGTGCAGATTCAGCGGGATGCGCTTCCCGTGGCGGCGCTGCCTCCGCCTTCCCTGCCCACAGGCAGAAAATTGAACACGCCGGAAGCATGCTATATCTGCAAGAAAGCGTATACCGACGTCCATTTCTTCTACCATCTGCTCTGTCCGACCTGTGCGGACTATAACCATCGGATGCGAGACCTCCACGCCGATCTGACCGGACGCACGGCCCTCGTGACGGGCGGGCGCGTCAAGATCGGGTTTCAGACCGTGCTGCGCCTGCTCCGCGATGGGGCGAGGGTGATCGTTACCACGCGCTTTCCCCATACCGCCGCGCGCCGGTTTTGCGCCGAGCCCGATTCCCCTGAATGGCAGGATCGCCTGCATGTTTACGGCCTCGACCTGCGCAACATTCCTGCGGTGGAAGCGTTTGCGCGTCACCTGCTGCATACGGAACCCCGCCTCGACATTGTCATCCATAACGCCGCACAGACCATTCGCCGACCGCATGGGTTTTACAACGAACTGATCGCCCTGGAAGCGCGACCGCAGGAGGCGCTCTCCCTGGAAGCCCATCGCCTCGTTCGGCAGGAGGCGCCCTTAACGCTGACCAGTGTCGCCGAGAGTTCTTCCCTGTTGCCGGGCGTTCTGCCCACCGTTGGGGATGTGCTTCCCGTGGACGCCCTGGAAGACAACGAGGAGCGCGCCGACTCGCGTTCGGTCAACAGTTGGCTCTTGCGGCTCGACGACGTGAGCGCGCCGGAGATGCTGGAGGTCCAGTTGGTCAACTCCGTCGCGCCCTTCGTTCTGAACAGCCGTCTCAAACCGCTGCTGATGCGTTCGCCCTGCGCCCGCCGCTTCATCGTGAATGTATCGGCGATGGAGGGACAGTTTTCGCGTCATAAGACCGTATTCCATCCGCACACCAACATGGCGAAAGCCGCCCTCAACATGATGACTCGCACGTCGGGCGACGACTACGCGCAGGACGGCATCTATATGAACAGTGTGGATACCGGGTGGGTCACCGACGAAAACCCGACGCCCAAACGAACGAAAATCCAGGAAAACCGGGGATTTTTCCCGCCGTTGGACGCCATCGATGGGATGGCGCGCATCTATCATCCCATCGCGTTCGGCATCACTCGAGAAGAAGAACCGCTCTACGGCCTGTTTCTAAAAGACTTCGTGCCCTGTCCCTGGTAAACCGGATTTGTCTCTCACTGGATAGCCGGGCAAGAGGGTTCACGTGTCTCAACAAGGGGAGTAAGATAGGATGCGATGGCGCTTTTTGGGGCGAATGGCTGTATGTATTCTCGGCTGTTCCTTGTGGGTGCAGGCGGATGCAAAGCCGCCCAGAACATGGAAGCCTGCTACGCCAGGTACGGTTGCGGAGCACAATGCGACCATGCCGGAGCGTATGGAAGTCTATCCTCCTGAGGTAAAGCTCGACAGTCGGCGGGCGTATCGGCAGTTTGTGGTCACCGGCTATGTTCGGGGCGAACCGCAGGATCTTACGGAAACAGCCGTCTTGCACAGCACGAACGAGCGGATCACTCGGGTCCAGGGAACCCGCATCATCGCGGTCGGGGATGGAAAGACGGTGCTGACCGTTCGCGCCGGGGGCAAGGCCGTGCAGGTTCCGGTTGTGGTCGCCAACACGGCGCGCCCCGACCCGGTGCGCTTCGCGTTCGAGACGCTGGCCGTACTGACGAAGCAGGGCTGCGCGACCGGCTCCTGCCATGGATCGCCGCATGGCAAGGGGGGCTTCTCGCTCTCCCTCTTCGGTTACGATCCCGCCATCGATAAGATCTCGCTCACCCGCGACGGCTTCAACCGGCGCATCAATATCCTGGAGCCGACCGAGAGCCTGATGCTCAAAAAACCGCAACTGGAGATCCCCCATGTCGGCGGCAAGCGGCTCCGCAAGGCCGATGCTGCGTACCGCATTCTCTACGACTGGATCCAGGAGGGCGCCCATACCGACCTGCCGAACGTGGAGTGCGCACGGATCGTCCTCACACCGGCTTCCGGGCGGGTGCTGCAGGCCCCGAACCGAAAGCAGCAGATCAGCGTCCTGGCGGTCTTCACGGACGGCACGACGCGGGATGTCTCCGCCATCGCCACC
>Ga0070734_10006258_pt1 | contig 10066 bp, 11 predicted proteins | sample Coa_R1_8_FD_66444 | JGI IMG/M metagenome (GOLD analysis project Ga0070734, IMG submission 66444) | Surface soil microbial communities from Centralia Pennsylvania, which are recovering from an underground coalmine fire - Coalmine... | ecosystem: Environmental > Terrestrial > Soil > Unclassified ... | reverse complement strand
GCAGCGAAGCCGAGATGCCGGCCCGCGCCGAAGAAGTACATCACGCGCAGCAGGAGGGCATCGACTTCCAGATGCTGACGGCCCCGGTCGAGCTCTTATCCGACGGCAAGGGGTGGCTGACCGCAGCCCGCTGCGTGCGCATGGAACTAGGCGAGCCCGATGCCTCCGGACGTCGCCGGCCGGTGCCGAAGCAAGGATCGGAATTCGATCTCCCACTTTCGGTCGCGATCATTGCCATCGGAACAAGCGCGAATCCCATCGTTCAAAGCACAACGCCGGGTCTGGGCACGAACAAGCGCGGCTACATTCAAGCCAGCGACGAAACGCAACGCACCACCCGCAAGGGCGTATTCGCGGGTGGAGACATTGTGACGGGTAGCGCGACGGTAATTCTCGCAATGGGCGCAGGACGTCGAGCGGCCAAGTCTATTCACGAGTATCTGACCACCGGCGCCTGGTGACGTCGGTCAGTTCCTCGGCAAGCACCTGTCATCCTGAGAAGCGGCGCAGCCGCGTCGAGGGACCGTACGAGAGTGGAAAGCCAAGATGCAGTGGACGAGAATCCAAAGAGAGTTTGCAGCATTGCCCTGCATACAGCGGGAGATGCTGCCGACTTCATTCAGGTCCCCCGGACGGCTTAGCGCCGCCCTCAGAATGACATCCGAATGAGCGAGAATGTTGCCGTTATGGCTTGAATGAAGGCCGGACGTTTCCTTCTTGAAACCTTGAAACCTTGAAACCTTGAAACCTTGAAACCTTCCTCTACCTCTTGCGAGCCATAAACCGCAAACGCATGTAATCAGCCGTCCAACGCCCCTTTTCATCGCAGAGCACCGGCCTCAACATCTCGGAAGCTTCCTCTAGATAATCCCCTCTTTGCCCTTCCGGCAACGCAGCACAAAACGGGTTAGCGAAAGTTTCCAGCCATGCGCGCATCCCGGTCGGCAGCGGGGTAGGGCGCGGTATGAGCTGGACACTCTCCGCGACAAACCCCGCGCGCTCCAGCCGCGCCGTATAATCGTCCACCGTCGGGAAATACCAAGGACAGATGCTGGCGGCATTCTTGATTCCGCGCTTTTCCAGTCCAACGATCAGCGCCACATTGACTGCGGCAACGCATCCATGGCCACCCATCTCCCCGACAAATCGTCCAGGGCTGCGCAGAGCGCGGTAGGCGGATGCGATGGCAGCGTCTGGATCGCGTTTGATCCAGTGCAACACTGCGTTGGAGAACACGGCATCAAATTCCTCATCGAAGGGTAATGCAGTCGCATCCATCACCCGAACGTGGAGTCCACGCCGGCGGGCGGCGGCGATCATGTCCGCCGAACTGTCCACTCCCACAACTTCCGCCCCGGTCGCGGCTAATCGTTCAGTCAGCACTCCATCGCCGCAGCCGAGATCGAGAATGCGCTCGCCCGGCTGAGGTTGAAGCAGATCAAGCACAGGTTGGCCGAGCGCGGGGACAAATGCGGCGTTAGCAGCATAGCGGGAAGCGTTCCAGGTTTGCGTGGACATTTAAGGATTTTATCCGTTCAACGATTTTGCAAGTCGGCGCCTCACCCAAACGTGATCTCGAAGTACGTATCTGTCCTAGCCCAGACCAACGGGATCCTCGCCATCCAGTATTTCCGATTGATCGTCTTGCGGGCGAACTGTTGCTCCTCGGTCGGCAGAAGCCGCGCCGTCGCGGCAAACTCCGGTCCGGTTACTTTTCCCCGTATCGTGCATGGCGCGACTTTCACCTGCGCATTGTTGCGAATGCGCTTGGCTTTGCCCATGTCGCTCCGCGTCATGACGTAAAGTTTTCCATCTTCTTCGCCGAACCACACCGGCGTCGGGACCCCAACGCCGGTTTTCCGAAATGTAGTCAGCGAAACGTATTTTTGCCCGTGGATTGCAGCAGGAATCTGGCTCGTCATAGGTCGCATTTTAGAAGCAGGGACGCGGGCAAATCCCGCATCTTCCACAAGTTTCATGTCCATAACACCTTTAGCCGGATTGCCCCAATCCGGCCATCTGTGTTACAAGCCTGAACATGCGTAAATGGATGCGCGAGCGCCTGCAACGGCGCAAAAAGAAAACAGACGAACAAGAAAGCCAGCCGGTACCCCCACCGCTTCAGCCTGCATATTTCAACGCGGACGAACCGGCCAACGCCTCCTCTGAAGCGAACGACCGCGAGGCCGAAGAGAATACTGCCGGCGAGCCCCAAGAAGAACTGGAACCGGCCGCGCAGGAACCGGCCGCTGCTGAAAACGATGCGAAGCCCAGCCCGCAACGGTCAGCCGATGCGAAGTCACGGCGTGGCCGCCGACGCCGCGGCGGACGTGGACGTGGTGGCCGCGTTCGTGAGCAGGCCGTAGCTCAAGCCTTCACTCCAAAAGGCACCGTGCCTGCCGTCGTGGGCGAGGAGGCACCGGCTGCCGAACCCGAGGTCGGCGAAGCCGCAGTCGAAGGTGCCGTCACCGACACTGCAGAAGTCGGAGAACCTGCCTCAGTTCCCGCCCCTCAACCTCCGGCTGCACCCGTTGTGATACCGGCTGCTCCTCCGCGCCCGCCCAAGGGAATTGTGGTGCTGGCGATCGGGCTGCCGGGTTCCGGCAAGAGTTCATGGTTCAAGCGGCACAATGTGGTTCCGCTCTCGAGCGATATGGTTCGTTCGCTTCTATTCGATGACGTGCGCGAACAGCGTTTTCAAGATCTGGTTTTTTCCAATCTGCGATCGATGTTGAAAGCGCGGCTGATCGCCAAGCGTCCCATGAATTACGTCGACGCGACCAATCTCACTCCGCAGGAACGCCAGCACTGGATCAAACTCGCCAAGGACTACAACTATGAAGTCCATGCCGTTTTCTTCGATGTCCCACTGGACGTCTGCATCGAGCGCCATCAACGGCGCGATCGCGTCGTGCCTGAAGATGTGATGAGGCGGATGGCGGCGAAGCTGAAACCTCCATCATTCCCGGAAGGCTTCGCGAAAATCACGGTAGTCCGCGTAAAGAAAAAGGATCAGCAACCGGCAGGGCAGGCGGAAGCGTAAGCATCATTGCCATAAAGGGCAGCGAGGAATACGAACGAAATCACAGCAGGACCTTCGTGATACTTCGTGTCCTTTGTGGTTTTCGGATTTGCTCTTATCCCTTGAGATGAGGCAGCAGTTCCTTAAACGCTGCGGATGAAGAGGACCTCATCAGCTCATAAATCATCATTTCCGTCGACGAGATAATAGCTCCGGCAGCCCGCATGCGGTCCAACCCAACCTTCCAATTCCATTCTGTGCGGGAACTAACAGCATCAGATGCGACATGAACCAGATACCCTTCGCGCAGCGCGCCCAGGGCAGTCTGTGTCACACAGATATGGCTCTCCATGCCGCAGAGCAGAAGCGTGGTTCGTTGACCGGGCAGGCGCTTGACCATCGAACAAAACACATCGCTGCCAAAGCACGAGAACAACGTCTTGTCGATGGCTTCAGTTCTCGGAAGCAGGGAAGCGACCTCGGGAACAGTTGTTCCGAGCCCCTTAGCATATTGCGTGCTCACCAGCGCCGGAATCTTTAAAATGCCGGCGGCCCGAATCAGCAGTTGCGCATTGCGCACGAGTTGCTCTTTCTGAAAAATCGGCGGCAGCAGCTTCTCCTGAATGTCGATAACGACCAGTGCGCACTGATCGGCCTCGAGCGGACGGCGGGCAAGTTCCGCGTAATCGGACGCCTGAGAGATTTCGGTTGAAGTGAGCATTGAATCCTCGTGAAGTGTCTAACAGAATTCTATCGCGGAGGCCGATCTGACCCACGAGCAACGCGACTTCAGGTTGACCACAATTCGCTCGGGACCATAGAATCGATATGGGCCTCAAGTCTCGGCCCACTTCAAATCAATACTGCCCCCTCGTTCAACGGCAGGACAGCTGACTCTGGATCAGCATATCGGGGTTCGAATCCCTGGGGGGCAGCCAAATCTTTTCAATCACTTACCTAGTTAACGGTTTCGGCGGTGTGCCGTAAAATGTGCCGTGAATTGATTGCGTCACGTACGACGTTCAATTCCGGGTGCTGATACGTCATGGCCGTCTTCACGTCTGAGTGACCCATGCTGTTCATGACTGCGGCGATGTTGCCCGTTTTCTGCAACACATAAGTGCCGAAGTCATGACGAGCGCAGTACAGCACGAGGTCCTTCGGCAGCCCGGCTTTCTTCCTTGCTCTAACCCACTGCTTGTTCACCAGACCGCCAGTGATGTGCTTGCCTTTTTGCCGAGACGGAAAGACCCATCCCTCGGTCCGATCCGCGCAGCGAACCAGGAGGATGTTCATTACCCGATCGCTCATAGGAACGAACCTGCGGCCCTTCTTGGTTTTGCTATTTGGATTGAAAATCACCCGACTATTCCAGTCGATGTTTTCAACCCGAATGCGGTAAAGCTCACGACCGTTCCTCATCCCTGTGTCGCGCATCAACACGATGATGTCTTTGAGAGGCTGGTCAGCGACCGGCAACAGCTTCGCTTCGGCCTGGTCATCGAGCCTCAGCGCCCGGCCCTCTTCCTTGAACAGCTTGAAATCGGGCACATCCCGAATGAGCTTCCACTCCCGCGCCTTGTTCAGCATCCGGCGCAAGGTGCGAAGTGCGTTATTTCCGTTAGCAGGTGAACCGGAGAAACGCGCACCTTCGACCACATCCGCTGTGATCCGATCTAGTCGCATCTTCGGTAGCTGCGTGGTCTGCAAGAGTCTCCAGCCGTTCAGATAGTAGCGTCGAGTGTCAAATTCCAACCGGGCAGTTTTGACCCATTCCACGAATCGTGAAGAGAATTCGAGAAGTGTGGGTGCTTTCCTGTCAAGCGGGTCATGGCCCTCGATCGCTTGTGTCAGTTTCAGAGCGGCAATCTTTCCCGCCCTGGTGATGTTGGTTTCTTTGGTCGATCCGCGGTAGCGTTCGCCACGCACCGTGAAGTCATACCAATAGAATTTAGAGTTCTTTTTTCTAAGCAGCTCCACGAGTTTCCTCCATTGCAGCCCGCACGGAAGGCACTCGTGTATTCGTCTTGATGTAATCAAGAAGAACTCGAACATCGTATCGAACCCGGCCTTCGATTTCCACGTATTCCGGTCCGGTACCCCCGTAGCGCCAACGCTTCAGCGTGGCGGGTGATCGGCCAAGGATTTCGGCTGCGCGTTTGGTAGCAACGAATTCTGGAAATTCATCGTGTGGAAGGGTACTCATTGCGATACTCCTGGCTGGAATGGAGTAGCGGTTGAGGCATTTGCCGTCCCGCGACTGGTTGCGATTCCGGTTTTTCGAAATCGCAAATGTTAACCACTTTGAGTCCTTGCGCGACCGGATGTCCAATGAGTTTTGCGAAGGAGCTTATTACCGCAGGTTATAACCGCTAAGTGTTTGAAAACGCTGTCTTGCTGGCACACAGGCTCAGAAAAACCCAGGAAAACTAGTTATAAGCGGCAGGAATAAGCGTATAGCGAAAACTCATTGGACTTTCGCTTCGGGCTGTGACTATGGTCGAAGGATGACTGGGATCGGTCCGACTCCCAAGCCGTGGTTGGACAGCATCCAGGGCAGAGTAAGTGGACAGGGTAGTTCGGCGCTTCGCGCCGTCAGTAGTTTCGACACTCCATCCCTGGAAGGGTACACGTTCGTAGATTCCCGTTTACGCCCGTTTACTTCGCAGATTCTGAATGAGATTCATCGACGTGCGTTTACGTCTGTATATACGCCATAACGTATGGGAGAGGCGATGAGTGCACAAATAAATGAGATCGCGAGAATGACGAAATCATCCAATCGACGCTCGATAAGGACGCGAACGGTGTCCACACGAGTCACAGAAGCGGAATACCTTGCTCTTCAGGAACAGGCGTGGTCGACAGGCAAGACTGTGTGCGACTGGGCACGAGAGTGCATCGCACAGCAACTGGAGAAAGGCTCCCGGAAAAACCTGGAGGAACAACTATTCACCGAGTTGGTCGGCATTCAATTACTCTTGATGAATACGCTCGGGCCGATCGCGCGAGGTGAACGAATGGCAGCTGAGCAAGTTGATGCAGTGTTTCGCCAGGTTCAAGTTCGCAAAGCAGCGAAAGCTCAAGAGCTTCTAAACAAGCGCCTCGGTCGGGAGCTTGAGAGCCGAGGCGGCACGCAAACCCAAAGCGCACGTACCGCGATCTCCTAGCCTTCGTTTGTGGGTGGGCGCCATGCAAGCGTACGAAGAACCGGTCAAGGTTTCCCTTCGGCTCGCTGCGCTCGACCTATGACCGAACTCCCGCCCGCTTACTCAAACTGCTCCGCTAGAAAACGAGGGTTCTAACTCGAACTCTTCCAAGGAAGGGAGTCCATTTTTTTTTGCCCATTCTTCCCTAGTGGAGACAGGACAGGAGCGGAGAGGGAGACGAGTCAAGCCCGCGCGTTGGGTGCGCGCCGCCTCGGCGGTCGAAGCGAAGCGGGGAGCCTTGACGCGGCTCCCGTGCTCCGTAGACTCGCGGCGAGAGAATGGGACGAGTCCTCGCACCTGCCCGGTTTTCTGATTGGCTTTCTGTGCTCCTTCATTGCTTTCACTGCTGAATACATATGCGGGCGATCGTTTACTTTTGCTGACGGCACTCCAACTAAATCTCTGATCCGTCAGACGTTGACATTCGTAAACGAAAGTTTGCGAACGTGTACCCTCTCAGGGGTGGAGTGTCAACAGTTCACCCGACGCGAAGCGTCGCAAAGCGTCGCAAAGCTCCCAAGCTTGGTCTGGGGGCCGACAGCCACTCACTCCAATTCGCGCAGCCATGGCTTTGCTATAGGCCGCAACCTTGTAACGGTTTCTTGAACAGAACTACAAGCAGTCCGTCTTTCAGGGCAAAGAGGATGCATTCGGGGGCGGGATTGGCGTGGGAGCGGGAACCATCTCCGAAGAATTACCCCGAGGTGCTTGTGGGGAATCACCATGGATGGAGTGATGCCGGCGTGGTCGTTGGCGCGGCTGAATTGAGTGCAGGGGACAACTGCCCCGTCGGCTGTCCGAAACGCGTATGACGATGGACTTCGATTTGTCCACTGTCGCCGACGGACTCTGGCTCGAGAATTTCGACTTCTGGACACCAGCTCCGACGGTCCGGGGCGCGAAGGACATCGTTAGCAACCTGACGACCTGGAGCATAAGTCATAGAATGAAGGCGACTGTTCAATGTTGACCAGTTTTGCGGCAGCAAATCGTCGATCATCATCCTGTCGGCCCTCTGAAAGTTTTGGAACATGGGCTGTGCGCTCCGTAATTCAACGTGGGTGTTTAGCGAGAGGTACTCAAGCGGAGATGCAGACAAGGATTCATCGTGGCTACCCATCTCAGCACGTGCCAACCCGGCGATGGCATTGAAGCGTTGAAGCGATTGCCGGGCTTGGCGCAACCTCTGCTGCAAATCGACTTGGATCGCGAGTTGCAGCAACTCCGACGAGAAGACTCCTGGCAGAGAGAAACCGGTCGGAGTTCCAAAACGCTGGCGAAATATCCCGATTTCCGAATCGTCTTGATTCTGATGAAGGCCAGCACTCGGATGCGCCAGCACAGAGCAGAGGGAAGGATCTCCATTCAACAGTTGAAGGGACAGTCCTGTATACATTTGGCCGATCGGAAAGTGACTATCTCGGCTGGTCATTTGTTGGTGCTAGACTGCGGCGTTTTACACGACGTCGAAGCGTTGGAGGAGAGTGCCTTGCTGCTGACCATCTCTTGGCGAAGAGACAAGGCTAACGCTGAAGAATCGTTCTCATCCTCTCAGCGGCAGCTAGACCAAGAAGCTGTCTCGCGAATGGATGATGAAGGAGGCGCCCCTAATCTTGCCGTGAACGCACCCCGCTGATGCCGATAAGTGTTCAGTCTCATGACATCCTTTACAAAATGTCTCGGCACATACTTTACACTCCCGCGCGCGCGAAGCGAGCGCGGGAGCAAGCATGGCGTGGAAGACGATGGATGTTCAGGAACAGCGGGTGCGGTTTGTGGTGGCCGCCAGTCGTGGGGAAAAATCGATGACGGCGTTGTGCCAGGAGTTTGGCATTTCGCGGCCCACGGGGATGTTGTGGAAGCAGCGTTATCAGCAAGCGGGTTTGGTCGGGATCGCGGAACGAAGTCGTAAGCCCCATCACAGTCCGGCGCGAACGGTGAGCGAGTTGGAACAGCGAGTGGCGGAAGTGCGACGGCGTTATCCGGACTGGGGAGCGCGCAAGCTGCAAGTGTTGTTGGCGCGGGAAGGCGTGCCGCTGACGCACAGCACGATTCATCGCATTTTGTTGCGACACGATCTGGTGCCAGCATCGCTGCGGCGTCGGCAAGCGCTACAGCGGTTCGAGCGTGGCGCCCCCAACGAGTTGTGGCAGATGGATTTCAAAAGTCCGAAGGGATGGAATGCGCCGGTCGGTCCTTTGTCAGTGCTGGACGATCACAGCCGGTATGTGCTGGTGCTACGGGCGGTGTGGAGCACACGCGCGGAACTGGTGCGTGAGCAGTTGGAGAGCGCATTTACAGACTGCGGCGTGCCGCAAGCCATGCTGATGGACTATGGTATTCCGTGGTGGAGTACGCTGGCGCCGGGCGGGATGACAGGACTGACGTTGTGGCTGATGAAGCAAGGCATCGAGTTGCACTGGAGCGGGCGGCGGCATCCGCAGACGCAAGGCAAGGTGGAACGGTTTCATGGAGAGCTGGAACGAGCGCTGCACGCCCGCAACGCACCCCGCAAAGAACCGCAGGCTTGGTTGGATCAGTTTCGCTGGGAACACAACTATGTGCCCCCCACGAAGCGCTGGGGATGGACACGCCAGCGCAGCACTGGCAAAAAAGTGAGCGCCGATACAATCCGCATCCGCCACGTTGGGAGTATCCGGTGGCCTCACGAGTACGAAAAGTCGACAGCTCCGGCAAGTTGCGGCTCAAGCAGCGGCACTGGAAGATCGGCGCAGCTCTGAGCGGAGAATGGGTGCGGTTGGAGCAGGTCGGAGAACGGATCCTGGTGTACTACTGCAGTACCCTGGTGCGCGAACTCGATCTCTCCAGCCAGCGTTCGACCGCGGTCGAACACTGGCTGGAGTCCTCTGACTGAAGAACTAAACTTGTAAAGGATGTCCCGAGACAAACTGTAAAGAATGTCCCGGAACTTGACACCGATAAGGATAGTCAGGGCAGGCAGATTTGTTTCATTAATGCGCCGGTACACCCGGACCTGCTCACGCACATAGTCAGTGTGACCCTATTCCGTTTGGGACACGTTATGCCGTATATGATCCCGTACTATCAGTCTGGCCTACTAGTCACATTTCGCTGCACCGACTGCGATTGGACATACACTATCCCAAATCCTTGCTCATCTCCTGTCCCTCGCGACGAAGAGCAGAGGGCGAAGGAACAGTACGTCGCTCACAGGTGCTCCGAGTTTTCGGGCAAAACGGCGAAGCAGTAGCGGCACAAAAGCCTGGCTGAAAAGCTGCTGTAGGAGGCTTTTTGAGTCTCCCATTCTCCTAAGAATCCTCACGCGGCGTCGTGTTCGACCATGCTGTCCCACGGTCGGCGACCTCGGCCAGTCAAACCCGAGTTCTTCGACCTCTCGGATGTGCCGTTCGATATCCACTTCGCGGACTTGTCGGCAAGGAATTCTCGTCACGTCCACACTGAAGCCCGTGCAGAAGTCTGGTGCAAAATGGCTTTGTCAGCCGTCAGGCGCCGAGGATAATCCCGTCTGATAAAGAACTCCACTGGCAGAATCCGTCAGCCAATCGTCCCAAGTGGGCCAATTCTGCTTGTGACCCCGATATAAAGGTGAGCAGTTTAGACCAGCTATTCCTTTCGATGGGGCCCATCATGATGTTTGAGTCGAGCGCTTCCTCTCTCTCATTACTAGTGTGGCCAGGAAGGAGACAATATGCGCTGCTTTTGGGAGCAGACGGGTGTCCTCGGTCCGATCTATCGTTTATTGGGCCAAGGGTTGAATGATAAGGATATAGCAAAGAAGCTAGGTCTCACCGATGTTAACGTACAGAATTGTATTGCTTGGGTCCTTCATTTC
>Ga0070734_10006257_pt1 | contig 10067 bp, 10 predicted proteins | sample Coa_R1_8_FD_66444 | JGI IMG/M metagenome (GOLD analysis project Ga0070734, IMG submission 66444) | Surface soil microbial communities from Centralia Pennsylvania, which are recovering from an underground coalmine fire - Coalmine... | ecosystem: Environmental > Terrestrial > Soil > Unclassified ... | reverse complement strand
CTTTCGTCCAGGGCGGCCCTCCACCCTTGAGTCGGCAGGACTTTTCCTTCCAAGTGAAGGCCAATGAGGTTGTTTCGGGCGTTTTTACGTACCGCTTGGACCAGGGTGCAGCAAAGGAAGCCTATGGTTTGGTTTCGGGCCTTCCGGCCGGTGGTTATATTAAATTCGGGAATTTCATGTTGCCCTACGGATTGAACCTTTCGGACGATCAAAGCCTTATCCGCGCTGCCTTGGAACCCGCTTCTGCAACCTTCACCTTCGACAGTCCTGCCGTTGGAGCCGTTGAAGTGGGCGTCTACCCTGACCCCGTTTTTGTGAATTTGGCCCTAACCAACGGGGCTCCTGGCCCGGTCACCCTTCCTTCGGGGCAGACGGTCCAAAATGAAAAGACCATTTCTGCCAAGGGTGGGATCCATTACTCCGACTTCACCCTCGGCGGATCTTTTTATGGAACCAACCTGGATGAGCCGAGTGGGACGGATTCAACCATGCCAACTAGCGGCGTTACCCTTTTGTACGGGGCTTTTGGTTGGGGAAGGATCGGGCCAGTAGTGGTCTTGGGTGAATATGACCAGGGCTATTACGAACTCTCTGCTCCGGCTACGACACTCCAACAGGATAATGTTTATGTCTACCATGTCAGTGCCGAGGTGGACTTAGGGAACTCGGTTTATCTTCGGCTGACCCGCGAGTGGTACAACGACAATCTCCAATTTAATCCTCTCGACGAAACCCGGAATGTTTTGACTCTGCGCTGTTATCCGGTGAGGAATCTGAAAACCCAGTTGGATTTTGTGCGGACGGACCCCAATGGTATCTCCGACCAGCCCAACTACACGCTTTTGGCGGACGCCTTCGTGTTTTATTGATAGCATGGGCGGGTGAAAAAGCCCGCCTTCCAATGGCTTTGCCTAGCCACCTTTCTTTTCCTGGCGGGGCCGGTTTTTCCGGCTCCTGCCGGGGATTCTTCTTTCCTCGAACCGTCGCTCAAAAACCGGACCGACGTTTTGTTTTTTGGCGGCTTTGAAACCGAGCCTTGGACCTCGGACTGGGGCATCGACTGGGGACCTGAGCCGGCCGGCAACAACAGCCTGATCCAAGGACGGGAAGCCCTCGAAGGCCATTCGCTGCGGGTGAAATACTCCCAAGGCGCCTTTTCAGGCGGCGGCTGCCAGTTCCTGACCGATTTTTCCAAAATTTCAATCCCGCCCCAAGAATCCCTCTACCTGCGCTATTACGTCCGTTTTGACCCCGGGTTTGATTTCGTGAAGGGCGGCAAATTGCCAGGCCTGGCGGGCGGCCAGGGCAACACGGGCGGCCACAAGCCCAACGGCAGGGACGGCTGGAGCGCCCGTATCATGTGGCGCTCCGACGGGAAGATCGTGCAATACGTCTACCACCCGGACCAGCCGGGGGACTACGGGGAGGACTTTCCCTGGGATTTCGGCGGATGTCCCCGTTTTTTCAGAGCCGGCCAATGGCAGTGCGTGGAGACCTTCGTCAAGATGAACACCCCGGGCAAGAAAGACGGCATGATCGTTTCCTGGTTGGACGGGGACAAGGCCCTGGAAGTGACGGGTCTTCGGTTCCGCGATATACCGGACATCCGGATCGACAAGCTGGAATTCGAGACTTTTTTCGGGGGTGGGGACGCCAGTTGGGCTTCGCCGCGCGACCAATATTCCGTGTTCGACAACGTGGTCCTAGCGAAAGACTACATTGGTCCCGACCCGGCGTTGGGAGCAAAATTGTTCGAAAATTCGAGGGAATCCGTCAAATCCGTGACTACTCCCACCCACGGGGTTGCGGCCATTTATGGATTTCCAGACCCCCATAGCTGGACTGTGAGCACCTGGTCGGATGGAACTTATGATTTAGACGGGCCGCTTCCGAATGGAATGGGAATGCACTTGAGGGCGGGTGGAAAAGGGCACAATGTCCTCGTCAAATTTCCGAATGGCAAATGGGGAGGGGTCCAATTTGACGGACGGCCTGTAAAGGCGAAAAAATACCAGGCTGTCCAGTTGGAAGTGTTCCCGACGGGCTGTGATGTCGAATTTCGGATTCGTTTTGAATTGAACCACCGGCAGGTGGGGATTGAAAAGGCCGTTACGGCGGCAAGGATTTGGGACGTCAACCAGTGGAACCAAGTGGAGGTTCCGCTTTCGGATTTCCAGATCCCCGAACAGTTTGATAGGGTCGTGATTACGTCGAACAGTCCCAAGGCTGTGTCGCCTTTTTATGTGGATGAGATCGGCCTCGAGAAATAAAGTTAAGCGGCGTTCACTTGAAATAAAGCCCGAACCGCTTGAGCTGGAAATCATCCACACGGACTTTTTCGAAGCTCACGTATCCCTTTTCGTTGAACGCTTCCACCATCTCCTTCATGGCCCGGATCTTGTTGCCGTCCGTGAACACGCCCAGGATTTGGCCGCCCCCGCGGTGGCCGATGACGACGGTGACTTCCTCCAATGGCATGGACGGCTCCTTTTTCGCACAAGGTTTTCCTGCATTATAAAACCCCTTCCGGGTACCATATGGGCAATTCACAGCCCGGAGGCTGAAGTTGCGGAAGGTTTTACTGGTCCTAGCCATCGGTTTGGCCGCGGGTCCCCTTGGGGCCAAGCGCCTGCCTCCCCCCATCCTTCCACCGGTGGATGACGGAGCCTACCGCTTCGTGGCCTACAATGACGCGCCGGACCACCGGCAAAACCCCTACCTGGGAGGCCATGTGGCGGCCTATTTGAAGGCCACGGGGGAGAAAATCTGGGACCGCTATCTTTACCGGGTCTGGGTGGACCCGGCCAAGGAGAAGGATTCCCAAGACGTCTATTTGAAGAAGATGTACCTGGATTCCCCCAACCGCCTCATCCTGCAAAACGAACAAGGAACCTGGTTTGTGGTGGAACGCCGCACGGGCGATTTCCTGAAGATGGGAAAATTCAAGAAGCTGCCCGACGACCCTTCCGTTTACTACACGGATGGAAACCGGGTGGAGCCGGTCATCAAGGGTGATTATTTCATCGAGGCGGACAGCCAGGTCACCTATGGCCACCAGAAGGTCCGGGCTTACGACCTGCCCACCGGAAAACCGCTTTGGGAAAAGAAGGTCACTACTCCCCGGGATGGCAGCGGCGGAAGGAGCCGTATCTCCTTTATGGTCCTCAACGACCAGAACCAACTCGCCATCACCTTGGACGACGGATCGGAATGCCGGCTGGACCCCAAAACAGGAAAAACGATAAAAACGATTCCCGCCCATTAACGCTCAAAATAAAAAAGCCCCTTGGTTTGAATAAACCAAGGGGCTTTTTACTTTAAATCACTTCCTGATTAGGCGATGGTGACATCCTTGGACAAATAGACATCCTGGATGGTCTGGAGCAGCTTGGCACCCTCGTCCATCGGCCTTTGGAAGGCCTTGCGGCCGGAGATCAGGCCCATGCCGCCCGCGCGCTTGTTGATGACCGCCGTCTTGACGGCTTCGGCAAAGTCGTTCTCGCCGGAGGCGCCGCCCGAGTTGATGAGGCCCGCCCGGCCCATGTAGCAGTTGGCCACCTGCCAGCGGGTGTACTCGATGGGATGGTCGGGGATCAGGCTCTCGTACATGCGCTTGTCGAACTTGCCGTAGGAGGATTCCTGGTTCAAGTGAAGGAAACCGCCGTTGTTCTCGGGCAGTTTCTGCTTGATGATGTCGGCCTCAATGGTCACGCCCAGGTGGTTGGCCTGGCCGGTCAGGTCGGCGGAGACGTGGAAGTCCTTCTCCTTGGTCTTGAAGGCCTTGTTGCGGATATAGCACCAGAGGACCGTGAACATGCCCAACTCGTGGGCCTGCTGGAAGGCCTTGGTGGTCTCTTCGATCTCGCGTTGGGAATTCTCGCTGCCGAAATAGACGGTGGCGCCGATGCCCGCCGCGCCCATGTCGTAGCATTGCTTGACCGAGCCGAAATAGAACTGGGAGGCCTTGTTGGGGTAGGTCAAAAGCTCGTTGTGGTTGAGCTTGACCAGGAAGGGGATCTTGTGGGCGTATTTACGGGAAACGGCGCCCAGGACGCCCAGGGTGGAAGCCACCGCGTTGCAGCCGCCTTCGATGGCCAGCTTCACGATGTTCTCGGGGTCGAAATAGGCGGGATTCTTGGCGAAGGAGGCCCCGGCGGAATGCTCGATGCCCTGGTCCACGGGAAGGATCGAAACATAGCCCGTGCCCGCCAGGCGGCCCGCGTTATAGAGCCAGTTCAGGTTGGAAAGGACCCGGTTGTTGCGGTCGGTGGGGGCGAAGATGCGGTCCACCCAGTCGCCGCCGGGAATATGGAGGGATTCCTTGGGAATGCCCTTGGCCTTATAGCCCAGGAGATCCTTGGCGTCCTTTCCCAAATGTTTCTCGAGATCAGAGATGTTCATGGTCCGTCCTTCATTTTGGATTTGATGCTGCGGCGGGAACCGCCTGAAACAAGGCAATATAAATACAAAATAAGGAAGCAATAAGCAAGTTAAAACCCCGGGGGGGCCCTCGTCCCCTTTTCTAAATTATTTCCAGGTTTTGGCGAATTCTTCTTCTTTGAACCCGATCGTGGCCTTGTGCCCGTCGGTCAAAAGCGGCCGTTTGATCAGCCTGCCGTTTTTGGAAAGTAAATCCAGGATTTGGTCTTCGGTCATGGTTTTAACCTTCTCCTTCATGTTCAGAAGGCGGTATTGCTCGCCGCTCTTGTTGAGCAGGTCGGTGACTTTCTTCCCGCTTAACCCCAAAATCCTTTTCAACTCGGCTTTGCCGGGAGGATTCAAGGTGACGTCGGTGGCACTCAATGTTTTTTTGCGGCCCTCCAGCCACTTCTGGGCGTTGCGGCAAGTGGAGCAGTTGGGGTAGTGGTAAAACTGAAGCATGCCAACCTTCTATGGATTAAAAGGAATTAAGGAGGTCGGTATAGCACCGAATTCCTTTAACACCAATAAGGAAAATCGGCGCATGGTTCCTCCCGTATTCCTTGGATATTTCGCGGGTTATTTAACTTGAGAATGGGTCTAAATACTAGTTTGATAGAAGTCATTTTCCTGGCAAAGGGGCCCTCATGTTTTCAAGACGAATTCCGGTATTTGTCGTTTGTGTTTTTGCGTTAGCTTGCTCCGGCACAAGAGCTGATGACGCGGATAACGCCCAGCCTACCCAGCTTTTCGTGGCCCAAGCGCAGGGCAGTGTTTACGTCCTGCGTGGCGGTGCCCAACACCAGGCCAATCCCCCCGAACCGCTGGTTGAAAGCGATGAAGTCAAAACGGACGCCAACAGCAAGGCGTATTTGGAATTCCAGAATGGCGGCGTGGTTGAGCTGGGGCCCAATAGCGACGTCAGGGTGAGCCAACTGGACACGACCGGGAGTGATTTCAAGGCCCGGTTTCTCCTTGCCTGGGGCAAACTGAAGGCCAAAGTGATGAAGCTAACGACAGCCAAGTCTTCCTTTGAAGTTGAGGCCGGAGGGGTGGTGGCGGGGGTCCGCGGAACGGTTTTCGGCGTCGACTATGACAAAGATAAAAAACAGGTTAATGCCCAAACGTTTGAAGGCTCCATTTTTACAAAGGCGGGCGGCAGGGAAGAGGTGGTGGAAAAGGGGTATGGGTTGGCCGTCCAAAAGACGGGTTTCGCTCCCAAGTCCCCCCTGACAGGCCAGCAGATGAACAGCTTCAAGGATTTTGTCGATATTTCCGGCCAATTGGAGCAGAAGAAAAAGGAAATGCTCCAGGACATGCACAACAAGATCATGGAAAAAGTCCCGGTGCCGGATGCCTTGAAGAACACCATCGGCCAGCATTTGCCGTTTTAACCCATCCGGCGGTTGAAGCCGGGGAAAGAGTCGGATATGAAAAAGCTTTTTACGTTGGGCGGACTGTCGACATTGGTTTTGACGTTGGGAATGGCCGCCATCCCCTTGGCCCAAGCCCTTGCGGACAGTACTGGAACGACGTCGTCCACAACGGTAACGCCGACTCCCGGGCCCAAAGTGGACCTGCCCCCCCTTTTTCTGGCCAATGCCCAGGGTGAAGTTTATGTTGTCCACGACGGGAACAAGCAAAAAGCCGATCCACCCCAGGAGGTGGCGGCCAACGACCATATACTTACGGGAAAAGACGGCCAAGCCTATTTGGAGTTCCAAGATGGCGGCACCATTGGAATTGGGCCTGTAAGCGATATGAAGATCAACGAGTTAAACATCAAAGGCGACAACTTCAAGGCCCGTTTCGTGATGACCTTCGGCAAATTTAAGGCGGCCATGCACAAGCTGACGGCCGCCCATTCCTTGTTTGAGATCGAAGCCGGAGGGGTGATCTCGGGCATAAGGGGCACTGTTTTCGAGGTGGACTACGACAAGGATAAGAAGCAGGAGGCTACCAAAACCTACGAAGGCACCGTTTATACGAAGGCCCAAGGGAAGGAACAGATGGTGGAAAAGGGCTTCGCCATGTCGGTCACCGACGGGGGATCGCCGGTCATGGCCGCCTTGGGGGGGAACGACATCAGCGATTTCCTGGCTTTCGTTGACGCCTCGACCGACCTTGAAAAGAAAAAGGAAATCCTCCTGAAACAGTTGGAGAAGCGGCTTTTGGAACGAGTGATGAAACAAAAAAGTAACAGCCCGTCGGACATTATGTTTCACTTTTAAGACAGGTCAAAATGCCGTTTCGAACTGTTTGCCTGGGGAATGTGCTGGTCGACGTGCTGGTCAAGCCCGTGGACAAGCTTCCGCCCGTGGGAGGCCTTCTGGCCACCGACCACGTGGAAATGGCGCTGGGCGGTTGTGCTTCCAACACGGCGGTAGCCTTGAGCCGCCTGGGGGTGGCAACCTTCCTTTGGGGAAAGGTGGGGAAGGACCCCTTTAGCTCCTTCGCCATGGACCAATTGAAGGAAGCGGGCGTCGAAATTTCGGGCATGAAGGCCGACCCCCGAGTTTCCACCTCGGCTACGGTGGTCTTGGTGGATTCCAAGGCCCGCCGGTCCTTTCTCCATTCCGTTGCCGCCAACGACCACATCTACCTCAAAGACTTGAACCTTTCAAAATTGTCTTCTTTTGACCATTTACACATCGGTGGTTACTTTCTTTTTCCCAAGCTGGACGGGGCGCCTATGGCAGGCATCCTTAAAGAAGCCCAAAACAAAGGACTAACGACATCGCTTGATACGGCCTGGGACATGAAAAACCGCTGGATGAAAGCCCTCAAACCCTGCCTTCCGCATTTGGATTACTTCATGCCCAGCGAAAGGGAAGTGAAGATGCTGTTGGGTCATTGCCGGCCCCGGGACGCGGCCAAAGCCTTCCTGAAGATGGGGGTCCGGACCTTTATCCTGAAACGGGGAGAGAAGGGATCGGTCCTTTTCACCCGGAACGGCGGCGAGATCCAAGTACCGGCCTTCAAGGCCAAGGTGGTGGATACGACCGGGGCGGGCGACTGCTTCTGCGCGGGGTTTATCAAGGGACTTTCCCTGGGGTGGAGCCTGGGAGATTGCCTGCGGCTGGGGAATGCCGCCGGCGCCTCTGCGGTTGGCGCTTTGGGGGCAACCGCAGGGTTGCAGTCCTTTACACAAATTAAAGGGCATTTAAAACGGTAGTCCGCGATGGGAGAAAGATTGGAAAAGAAAAGTTGCTGTAAGACCATGCAATCACACATTAACTTCAAATGCGAACGGCATACGAATCCCTGGAATTGTCCCGACTACATTTTGTTTTACCTACCCAAGGTCAAGATGTATGGCATTCCTATCCAAGGGACGGAGGGCGATGTCATTGAAATAAAATTTTGTCCGTGGTGCGGGAAGAAATTACCAAAAACTCGGATGATTTAAGTTGTTCCTAATAGAGAGGGTTAAATGACATTTCAATTAAATCCGTTCCTTAAAAAATCCATTCAATCGGTCGCCGATGTGGGACAGATGCTGTTCCGGAAGGGCTGGGCGGAAAAGAACGCAGGGAACCTGTCCTGGGATGTGACGGACACTGTAAAAGTTAAAACAAACCAGCTGAAAACCTCTGCTTTCCATAAAAACTCCCATCTTCCCAAGGAAATGGCTGGGCGTTGTTTCCTGGTGACCGGAACGGGCACGCGCTACCGGGACATCGAGAAGGACCCGGCGGGATGCCTTTGCATTCTGCGGCCTTCGGAAAAGGGGAATGGCTATCACCTTCTTTGGGGCGGACAAAGGCCGGGGTTTGGGCCCACTTCCGAGTTAAGTTCCCATCTTCGGATGCAGTCTTCACTGCTCAAAAGAGGAGGGAAATTGAAAGTCGTCCTGCATACCCATCCGAATGAGCTCATCGTCCTCACCCACCTGCCCGAGACCAACAACCAGGAAGCCCTGAACTGGGCCTTGTGGGGAATGATCCCCGAGGCCAAGCTTTTCGTCCCCAAAGGGGTGGGCTTGGTGCCCTACCGCCTAACGGGTTCGGACGAATTGGCCGGAGCCACGGTGGAGGTTTTAGAAAAAGGTTATAAGGTGGTCCTTTGGGAAAAGCACGGTGCTTTGGCGGTGGGGGCGGACCCGGATGAGGCCTTTGATCTCTTGGACGCCATGAACAAGTCCGCCACCATGTATTTGCTCTGCAAACAAACAGGCCGGAATCCCCAGGGGTTGACGCGGGAACAGGTCGAGGAAATCGCCCGGACCTATCCTGAGAAAAGTTAATTTTGCCAAATGATTTCACCAGGCGAAGCCCGATTTTCAAAAATGAAAATGTGGGTATAATACGGCCCGGTTGACCGCCCAATTCCGGAGGCCGCGATGAAAGCCAAGTCCCTTAAATCCAACGTCTCATTCCTTCAAGCCGCAAGATCGGCCTATAGCCCGAAGCTGCCGAAGGTCCTCACCGGCAATCCCTCAAAAGTTGCGGTCAAGTCCGGCAAGGGCACCCATTCCATCAGCGACCGGGACGCCGTTAAAAAACTTTTTCCCAACACCTACGGCCAACCGGAAGTTTCCTTCGTCGCGGGCAAAGCTCCGTCTTCCATGAAAAGGGCGCTCAAGGTGGCCGTGGTCCTTTCCGGCGGCCAGGCCCCGGGCGGACACAACGTGGTGGCGGGGCTTTTTGACGGCCTGCAGAAGCTCAACTCCAAGAACCGGCTCATCGGCTACCTGGGCGGGCCTTCGGGCCTGGTTGAAAACAAGAAGGTGGAGATCATGGGGAAGCTGCTGGAGCGGTACCGTAACACCGGCGGGTTCGACATCATCGGGTCCGGCCGGACCAAATTGGAAAGCACCGAGCAGTTCGAGGCGGTGGTCAACAATCTTTTGAAGGAGGGGATTTCGGCCCTGGTGGTGGTGGGTGGCGACGATTCCAACACCAACGCGGCCGTATTGGCCGAATATTTCAAGGCTAAGGATTATCCCATCCGCGTTATCGGCTGCCCCAAGACCATCGACGGCGACCTGAAGAACGAGCAGATCGAAGTAAGCTTCGGTTTCGACACGGCCACCAAGGTTTATGCCGAACTGGCGGGCAACGTGGGCCGGGACTGCCTTTCCGCCAAGAAGTACTGGCACTTCATCAAGGTCATGGGGCGCTCGGCCAGCCATATCGCGCTGGAGGTGGCCCTGAAGGCCCATCCCAATATCTGCCTGATCTCGGAGGAAGTGGCCGCCAACCAATGGACGCTGGCGGAAATCACCGAACAGGTGGCCAAGGTGGTCGCCGAAAGGGCCGCCCGGAAGATGAACTACGGCGTGGCCATCGTGCCCGAGGGGCTCTTGGAATTCATCCCCGAAATGAAGAAGCTCATCGGCGAACTCAACGACCTTCTGGCCCATAACGCCGAATTCGAGAAGCTCGAAAACTCGGTGGAAAAGATCAACTTCGTACTCCGGAACCTGAGCGCCGATTCCCAAAATGCTTTTCGATCCCTGCCGCCTTCCATCCAAATCCAGCTCCTGGCCGACCGGGACCCCCACGGCAACGTCCAGGTTTCCAAGATCGAAACCGAGAAGCTCCTGATCGAGGCGGTGGACATGAAGCTCCGGCAATGGAAAAAGGAAAATACTTATAACGGGAAATTCTCGGGGCAGGGGCATTTCTTCGGCTATGAGGGCCGCT
>Ga0070734_10006255_pt1 | contig 10073 bp, 9 predicted proteins | sample Coa_R1_8_FD_66444 | JGI IMG/M metagenome (GOLD analysis project Ga0070734, IMG submission 66444) | Surface soil microbial communities from Centralia Pennsylvania, which are recovering from an underground coalmine fire - Coalmine... | ecosystem: Environmental > Terrestrial > Soil > Unclassified ... | reverse complement strand
CTGGGGCACCGCCCAGCAAGTCCCCGGCACCGCCGCGCTCCACGCCGGCGACGGCGCCGCGACCTACGCAGTGTCGTGCGCCTCGGCGGGCCACTGCACCGCCGGCGGCTTCTACTACACCGACCGTTCCGGCCGCCACCAGCAGGCCTTCGTCGTCAGCCAAAAGTAAGCCGCCGGTCAACTGGGCCAGCCGCGGACCGTCCCGGCTTGCCCTGAACGGAGGGGCGCACGCCTCAGCGGCGTGCGTCCCCGTTCAAGCTGGTCCAGCGTGTTTGTGACCAGGCACAACAGCCGTAGCTGATCCCGTCGGTATGGCCTTCGGCAACTCGAAACTGACACCAATAAATGAGACCACGGGGCGCATGAGGCACCCGCCGGTCGCCGCCAGGGCAGGAGTTTGTACAGGTCAGTGGCGGTGGAGGTGGGATTTGAACCCACGGAAGACTTGCGCCTTCACACGCTTTCGAGGCGTGCGCCCTCGGCCACTAGGCGACTCCACCACCGGCGAGCCTACCGGACTCGGCCGGGGTCATTGCCCTGGCATCGGGCCGCCTCCGGCGGCGGGCCTGCGCTGGGCGAAGAAGTCGCGCAGCAGAGCACCGCATTCGCTGGCGAGCACACCGCCGAGCACCTCGGCCCGGTGCGGCAGCCGCCGGTCGCGCAGCACGTCCCACAGCGAGCCGACCGCGCCGGCCTTGGGGTCGGACGCGCCGTACACCAGGCGCGCGATCCGGGCGGCGGTTATCGCTCCGGCGCACATTGTGCATGGTTCCAGGGTGACCACGAGCGTGTGCCCGTCCAGCCGCCAGTCACCGGCCGCCGCGGCGGCGGCCCGCAGTACCACGATCTCGGCGTGCGCGGTGGGATCTCGCTGCTCCTCGCGCTGGTTGTGAGCCCGGGCCACGATGGCTCCGTCCGGCCCGAGCATCACCGCCCCGACGGGCACGTCCAGGCCGGCCAGCCCGGCCCCGGCCGCCAGGGCGAGCGCTTCGCGCATGGCGGGCTCGAAGGATGCCTCATACCCGGTGGTCACGGAGCGAGGTTACCGGCACAACGCCGGCCGGGGCGTGAGCGTACTGGCCCGTAAAAGAGCCTTCGCGGGGACTACGGGACGCGGCCCAGGGCCAGGGTGAGCGCCCGCTCGTACGCCTGCCCGAACCCGAGCTTGCGTGCGATGATCGCGAGCGCCTCGTCGGGGAACAGGTCCAGGTTGCCGGCGATCATGCCCAGGTCCATCTCGTCGAGGCCGAGGTCAGCGAAGATCGACAGGTCCCCGGCGGGCAGTACCTGGTCGAGGTCCTCGTCGTCTCCCGGGACATCCAGGTCGAGGTGGGCCATCACCTGGCGGGCCAGCGGCCAGTCCACCGCCGCGGTGAGGTCGGACAGGAACACCGAGGCCTGCCCGCCGACCACCCGGATGGCGACGAAGAAGTCGTCTTCCACCGCGGCCAGCCCGATCGTGCCGCCGATGCTTGGCTGCTGGCGGAGTACCTGGATCAGCCCGGCGAGATCCTCGATGAGTGCGGGCGGCAGCAGGTCAACTTCCCAGGCATCATCTTCGCGGTACACGACGACGGCGACATCGTCGCTCTCTGAATCCGTCATCGTCGCTCCATGAGGTGTTGCCGCCACGGAAATGGTCTCAGATCGGCCGCCGTCCTGTACCCCAATCGTGGCTACGGAGCGACCCGGTGGTCACTGGTGAATTACCTGGCAGGCGAGCCTTTCATCACCGTTTATGGTAACAGAAGTGACGGTCTGTTACCTACGGAACGGGATGTGCCTTCCCCCCATGATCGGCGGGGTGGACGGTAGATATCCCTTGTATGAGGGTACGGTGTCCGTACAGGTCAAGGGATTGGTGAAGCAGTCACTCTGAGCTAAGCTTGGTTGACAGACCGATGTATCAGCGTAGGAGCTGGCCATGCAACTCAAGAAGGTCGCCGGTTGGGCGGTCGTCGTGTTTCTGGCGTGGTATCTCTTTACCCAGCCTGCGGCCGCTGGCAATGCCGTCCACAACCTTTTGGGTCTGCTGCAGCAAGCCGGCAGCTCCATCGCGACGTTCCTGAACTCTCTGTAGAACGACCTCGGGGGCCGCGCATGAGGCTGACATCGCCGGGTAACCCCCCGGCGGACGTGGACCGGTACCTCCTGCCCCACGAACAAGAAGTCATCACCGTGCGCAAGCACCCGGCCGTCCTGCTGGCACCGGTCGCCTGGGCGGTCATCGGCCTGATCATCGCGGCCGTGGTCAGTGACACCATCCTCCGGCACGACTCGGGGCTGATCTGGATCGTCTGGGCGATCTGGGGACTGGTGTTCCTCCGCTTCCTGTGGCACGCCATCAACTGGGCGGTCGACTACTTCGTGGTCACCTCACACCGGTTCATCGAGACATCGGGGCTGCTCAGCCGGAGGGTCGCGATGATGCCGCTGGCCAAGGTGACCGACATGACTTTCGAGCGGTCCGCCCTCGGGCGCCTTCTCGGTTACGGTACGTTCATCCTTGAGTCGGCAGGCCAGGACCAGGCACTCAGCAGGGTGGACCACATCCCCTACCCCGAGCAGCTGTACCTGGAAGTGTGCGCGCTGCTCTTCAAGCCCGAAAAAGAGAAAGACGGCGGCGACTGAGCCGCCAGCCAAGATCTCCCTTCCCCGGGGTTCGTGCGACTGGACGACCGCTACCAAAGCGTCCGGTCGCACGAGCCTGCCCGGGTGCCCTCAGAGGGTGACCAGAATGATGCCGACGCCTGCGAGCAGCAGGCCGAGGCGCTGGACCGCCTGCATCCGCTCGCGCAGCACGATCCGGGCCAGCAGCACGGTGATGCCGGGGTACAGGGACGTGAGCACCGCCGCGATCCCGAACAGGCCGGCCCGGGTGGCCAGCACGTAGCAGAGGTTCGCCGAGGCATCGAGCACGCCCGAGCCGATCGCGGCCGCGAGCACCCGCGATCCCGCCTCGCGCCCGACCGGCCGGGCCCTGGCGAGCACCGCGACGGCGATCACCACGGCCGCGTTCGCCATTCGGGCCGTGCAGACCGGCCAGAAGACCCCCGAGGAACCGGCGTTGCGCAGGCACACGAAGAAGATGCCGAACATGGCGCCGGCCGCGGTCCCGTAGACCAGGCCGCGCAGTGCCGGGTGACCGCCGAGGAACCTGCCCCCCGCGGTGTCCGCCTGCGCGCGGGCCGGCGTGCCTCGTTCGAGGCTGACCAGCACGGTGGCCATCAGGCATACGGCCGCGCCGATGTAGACGAACAGCCCGAGATGCTCCCCGGAGGCAACCGCCACGCCCACCGGCAGCACGGTCGATACCAGCGCGGACACCGGCGCCACGACGCTCATCGGCCCGGCCGCGAGGCCCGCGTAGAACACGATGAGCCCGATGGCGCCGAAGACGCCCGCCGCGATGGCCCAGCCCAGCCCGGCGGTGGGCGCCTGGCCCCCGGACGCGACCGCCGCGGCCAGCATGACCAGCGCGCCGACCGGCACGGACAGGGCCGCCACCGACAATGCCCGGCTGTGCCGGCTGGCGGCCCCGCCGAGAAAGTCGGCGCTGCCGTACAAGACGGCGGCGGCCAGCGCGAACATGATCACCATGACCGGTGCTCCCTCTAGACTTCGGCGACCGGCGTTCCCTCGGGTTTCGGTCAGAATAATAGTCCACACGGTTCTATAGACTGACCGCAACGTTATATCCGCCCCGGGAGGGCCCGTGCCTGGCAACGACCTCAGCGCCGCGCTGGCGCGCACCCTGGCGGCCCTGCGCGCGGAACGGGGCTGGTCCCTTGACCAGCTCGCCGCCCGGTCCGGGGTGAGCAAGGGCGTCCTGGTGTCCCTGGAGCAGGCGCGCTCCAACCCCAACCTCGCCACGCTGGCCAGGGTGGGCGACGCGTTCGGCCTGCCGGTCACCCGGCTGCTCGACGGCCCGGCCGAGCCGAGCGTCCGGATCACCGGCCCGGGGCAGGCCCGCACGCTCTGGCACGGCGCCGCGGGCGGATCCGGGACCATCATCGCCGCGACCGAGCCACCCTGGGCCGCCGAGTTGTGGCGCTGGGAGGTGCTCCCGGGCGAGTCGTTTGGCGGGGACGCACATGCGCCCGCGACCAGGGAGCTTGCCTGGGTGGAGGAGGGGACCCTGACGCTGACCGTGGCCGGGGTGCGGCACCAGGTCGGCCCCGGCGAGTGCGTCCGCTTTCCCGGAAGCCTGCCGCACTCCTACGCCAACGAGGGCGCCGGTCCGGTCCGCCTCACCATGATCGTGGTCGTGCCGCCCGCCCCGGCGTAACCGCGCGGTGGCCCCGTGCGCTATTAACTGCGACGGCCCGGCGTGCTCTTGGGCGCGCGCCGGGCCGTCACAGCCGGTCGGCTGACGCAGCGGATCAGCCGGCCGGGTCAGGCAGCTAGGAGTTGATGGGGAAGGACACCGTGGCCAGCGACGTGAAGCACTGCGCGGTGTCCCCCGTACCGCAACTGGTGTTCGAGTAGGCCTCCATGACCCCACTGTGGGCGATGTAGAGGGTCCCCGTGGTGGACGAGTTGGTGTACACGGTGATGTACATGTTGTGCGACGGGCGGAACGCCGACGGCAGGATGGCGAACGTTGCGCTGCCCGGAGTCGACTGGGCGAGCGACCCGGACAGGTAGACGATGCCGCCCTGAAGGGACACCTTCGGGTTGCCAGTCCCGTACGTGCCGTTCTCCGTCGCCCATCCGTTGATCAGTGACAGCGAGGTCCACGTCACACCGGCGGCGGTGGGCGCCTGGGCGGACGCCGGGGGATTGCCGGCGGGCACAGGCGGGAAGTTGCTGGCAGGCCCGTGGTGGGTGGAAGCGTAGGCGCCCCCGCCGAGGGAGAGGACGATGGCCAGAAGTGAGATGACGATAGCTGGTGACTGCGTGAGCAGTGAACGAATGCGCCCCATTGTGGTTGCCTTTCGATTGCCTCCCCGCCCCGTAACAGGGGAGATCTCGAGAGACAGATGCAGAGCCGCCTCGCCTGATATGGAAAAGGCAGGCAAAGCTTTGGCAAAGAGATGCTTTGCCTTACGAGGCACCTGGGCCGGCGACGTCTAGGCGCAGCCGCCGGCCAGGCTTGCCACCTGTGTTAACGGCGGCATCCGGTCGAGCCGGTCACCCAGTTCGCTCACCCGCCGGCGGAGTCGCTCCACCGTGGTGCCGGCGCGCTCGCAGGCCTGCCGGGCACGGTAGCGCTCCTCCCGCGACCGGGCACGCTCGGTGCGAGCCAGGTCCAGGGCACTGACGGCCGCCGCGAAGCGGCCGTCGGCCGCATCGAACGCCTTCTCGGCGTGCTGCACCTGGGCCTGGGCATCGTCAAGCGCCTTCTGCGCCGCGGTCAGCCTGCGGCGCAGTTCCGCCTGCTTCCTGATGCCTCACGGCTGGCACGGGCCCAGTCCACCATGAAACGATCATGCCACGTGGCGCTATGACCAGGCCGAATACCCTTGCCGTTGCTCGAACACTCGTTCTAGCATATCCGCATGACCAGCCCAGACCCCGATCGACTCCGCTATGCCCAGATCGCGGGGGCCGTGGCCAGGCACGCCCTGGGCTGGCGGCTCACCGCCGACGAGGAGGCCGTGGCGGTGGCCGAACTGACCGAGGCCGCGGCCGGGCGGGCCGACCTGCTGGCCGAACGTGCGGGCACCGCACTCGGTTTCGGTGCGGGCAGACCGGACGCCGCAAGGTACCGGCAGATCGCCGAACTGTGCATCGCCGCCGGCGCGGACCCGGCGCTGATCGAACGCTGGATCACGGTCGGCAGGGACCGGGCCGCCGCCGCCACGGCGATCCCCTACACCGGGCTCCCCCCGGGCGGGTTACTGCTCCTAGTCGCCGGTCTCGATGAGCGTGGCCGAGGTCGCGCCAATGTCCTGCGTGCCGCCGACGGCGGTGCACATCTGGCTGGCGCCGCAGGACACCCCGCTGAGGATGTTGCGCCCGGCACTTGGCCTGTTGGGGGTGGACCGCAGGGTCCACGCCGTGCCGTTCCAGACCTCACCGAGCGTGCTGGAAAATACCTGATTGTTGGTCTGGGATTGGCCGACGGCGGTGCAGGAGTCGGCCGAGGTGCACGACACGCCGCTCAGGATGCTGAACTGGAACCCAGCGGGGTTGGGCGTGGACTGCAGGGTCCACGCGGACCCGTCCCATCCCTCGGCGAAGGTCACGAACCCGATGCTGCCCACCGCCTCACACGAGTTGACGGCGGAGCACGACACCGCGTTCGGGGCCTGGCCCGGGTTCCCGGCGGTGGCCTGCGGCGTCCACGTACTGCCGTTCCACACCGCCGCGTTCTCGCCCGCCGGGCCTTGTCCCACCGCCTCGCAGAAGCTGGCCGAGACGCAGGACACCGAGGTGAACGGTGCGAAGCCCGGCACGCTGGTAGCGGCCGACCAGGCCGTTCCGTCCCAGGTGTTCACCTGGCCTTCGCCGTTGACTGACACGCAGAAGTCCACGGTGGCGCAGGACACCGCCTGCGGGGTCACGTCAAAGCCCGGCCTCGCCTGCAGCGTCCACGAGGTCCCGTCCCACATCTCGGCGTCGGGCCCGGTCGTCCCGCCGGTGCCCACCGCCTCGCAGAAAGTGGGCGAGACGCAGGAGACGCTGTCGAGTATCTCGCGGACGTCGCTGCCCAGTTCGGGCGGCGGGAGCGCGACGGCCTGGATCTTCCACGAGGTCCCGTTCCATTGCTCCGCGAGGGCAGTCTGGTTGCCCGAGGTGTTGAAATGCTCACCGACCGCCTCACAGAAACTGGCCGAGACGCAGGACACCGAGTTCAGCGAGTTCAGCGTGGCACCGGGAGGGGTGACCGCCCGCTGGAGCAGCCAGGCATGGCCGTTCCAGCCCTCGGCCAGGGCAATCAGGTCACCGGACGTGACGACCTGCTGGTAGCTGCCGCCAGCTTCGCAGGAACCGGCCGAGGCACAGGAAACCGAATCCAGGCCGGTGAAGGTTGCATGGGCGGGATTCGGCACGGACTGCATGCTCCACGACGAGCCATTCCACGTAGCGGCCAGCGGGACGTCCGGGCCGTTGTTGTTGAAGGCGCCCACCAGTTCGCAGAACGCCTGCGACGCGCACGACACGCCCCTCAGGCCGGCGGAGTCGGCCGGGCTGGGCAGCGTCTGCGCCGTCCATGACGAACCGTTCCATGCCAGCGCCGTGCCGCCGGAGCCGACCGCCTCGCAGAACGTCGCCGAGACGCAGGACACCGAGTTCACGGTCACGTTCGGCGGCACCGTCTGCAGGCGCCACGACGTGCCATCCCACTGGTCGGCGAACGCCGGGCCCGAGCTACCGCCGCCCCATGCTTCGCAGAACGCCGGTGAAGTACACGCAACGGTGCTGAGCTGGTCGGACGAGGTGCCTGCCGGGCTCGGCGCGTGCTGCAGGTGCCACGCGGTCCCGTTCCAGGTGGCGGCGAGCGCCACGTCACCACGGGAGCCCACCGCCTCACAGAACTGGGCCGACGTACACGACACCTGAGTCAGCCCCATCGCGCCGCCACCGACCGGGATCGGGAAGCCCTGCTTCGTCCAGTCGTGCCCGTTCCACACCTCGGCCAGGGCGATCGAGACGTTGCCCAGTTCGTAGGAACCGACCGCCTCGCAGTAATCCGCGGCCGGGCAGGACACCCCGAGCAGGTTTGGATCGACCGAACCGGACGTGTCCGCGGCCGGGTTGGGCGTGTGCTGCCGCTGCCAGACGGTTCCGTTCCACCGCTCGGCGAGGGTAACGCCGATCCCGACCGGGTTGCGGTCGTTTCCGACGGCCGTGCACGCGCTGGCCGACGAGCACGAGACGGACTCGAGCTGCCCGCCGGGCAGCGTCGCGTTCGCCGAACGCTGGATCTTCCAGACCTGGCCCGCGGCCAGCGCACCGGTGGCAACGGCCGCGCCGGTGACACTGGGAGCGCCGCCGGCGACGGTGGCGCCGGAAGCGCCGGCGGCACCGGCGACGGTCATCAACGCAGACAGCACGCACGCTGTGAGCCCGGCCCCGGCTCGGGTCAGCGCCCTGGGGCTCCACCTATGCATCGGCTCTCCCGTGTGATCGTTCAGTTGCCGGGGATCTCGAGTCGTTCAGTCGCCGGTCTCGATGAACGTTTGATCGATCTGGCCGGGGTTGTCCGTGACGCCGACCGCGGTGCAGGCACCGGCCGCGCCGCAGGACACGCCCTGCAGGGTGTTGCTTCCGGCGAAGGGGTGATAGGGCGGGAACTGCAGATGCCACGCGGAGCCGTTCCATACTTCGGCGAGCGGCGGCGCGCCTGCCGCGTTGTTGTTCTGGCCGACCGCGGTGCAGGAGTTCGCCGCGGTGCACGAAACCGCGGCCAGCGAACTGCCGAAGGAAGCGGCGGGACTCGGGGTGCGCTGCGCCGCCCAGGTCGTCCCGTTCCACACCTCCGCGAGCGTCACCTGCTGGAACGTGCTGTTGCTGAAGTAATCACCGACCGCTTCGCAGGACTGCGCCCCGGTGCAGGAGATCCCCAGCAGCCCGACCGAGCCACCATCCGCCGGGGCGGGCGTGGCCTGCGCCAACCAGGCCGTGCCGTTCCAGCCCTCTGCCTCGTCTCCGGCCGGGCCGAACCCGGTCGCCTCGCAGGAACTGGGTGACGTGCACGACACCGCGTTGAGTGAGGTGAAGCCGGTCGCGCTCGGCTGAGCCGACCACGACGTGCCGTTCCACATGTCCACGTGACCGTCGAAGCCGGCCGCCACGCAGAAGGCTGCCGAGGCGCAGGACACCCCGGCGAGCGCCCCGCCGGGGATGGTTTGCAGCTTCCAGGCTGTCCCGTCCCATTCCTCGGCGCCGCCGCCGGACGTGCTCGAGCTTGAGCCGACCGCCTCACAGAAGCTCGCGGAGATGCACGAAACCCCGGCCAGGCTCATCCGGAAGCCATTGTCGGCCTGGGCCGGATTCGCGGTCTTCTGTATCTGCCACACGGTGCCGTTCCACACCTCGGCCAGCGCTATGGCGGTGGCCCCCGAGCTATCCGGGCGCGAACCCACCGCCTCGCAGAATGCCGTCGTGACGCAGGACACGGCGCTGAGGTCGTTGGCGGCGGCCCCGGGCGGGGACACCGCTTGCTGAAGCTGCCACGAGGTACCGTTCCAGCCCTCCGCCAGGGTCACCCGCGCGTTGGACGTGCCGACCTGGAAGTCTCCGGCGGCCTCGCACGCGGCAACGGCGGCACAGGACACGTCGCCGAGGCTGGTCACGGTCGCGGCGGCCGGGTTCGGCGGCGCCTGCGCGGTCCAGGAGGTCCCGTCCCACGTGACGGCCAGGCTGAACGCGTGGCCAGCACTGTCGTTGTACTGGCCCACCGCTTCGCAGAACGTGGCGGTCACACAGGACACCCCGCTCAGGCCGAGGAACGTCGAGCCGACCGGGCCCGTGATCGTCTGGGCGCTCCAGGACGATCCGTTCCACACGTCGCCGCCGCCGTCGCCGACGCTCTCGCAGAAGGTCGCGGACACGCACGACATCGCCCCCGAGCCCGCGGTTCCCGGCAGCGCCTGGAGATGCCACGACGTCCCGTTCCACTGCTCGGCGAACGTGCTGGTGTTGAAGCCGGCGGAACTGCCCCCTGCCTCGCAGAAGCTTGGGGAGGCGCACGACACCGCGCCCATCCGGACGATCGTGCCCCCGGCCGGATGGGGGATGTGCTGCAGGCGCCACGAGGTTCCGTTCCACTGCGCGGCCAGGCTCAGGACTTCGCCCCCGCTGGTGTTGTAGGAGCCCACCGCCTCGCAGAACTGGGCCGACGTGCAGGAGATCTTGTCGAGGAAGGCGGACGTCGAGCCACCTAGTACCGGAAAGTGCTGCCGCGCCCACACGGTCCCGTTCCAGTTCTCGGCCAGGGTGATCTCCGCGGTGCCCACCGCGTACCCGCCCACGGCCTCGCAGAAGGTGGCGGTGGGACACGACACGCCAAGCAGTTGCGGTGAACTGGCGGGAACGGTGTCCTCGGCCGGCTTCGGCGTGTGCTGCGCCCGCCAGGACGTGCCGTTCCACCGCTCGGCGAGGGTGACGCTCAGGCCATCGGT
>Ga0070734_10006254_pt1 | contig 10075 bp, 10 predicted proteins | sample Coa_R1_8_FD_66444 | JGI IMG/M metagenome (GOLD analysis project Ga0070734, IMG submission 66444) | Surface soil microbial communities from Centralia Pennsylvania, which are recovering from an underground coalmine fire - Coalmine... | ecosystem: Environmental > Terrestrial > Soil > Unclassified ... | reverse complement strand
TTCGCAAGCTGGTGGATTACGGCTACGATCGCGCGCGCCGCATCATCGAAGAAAAGTCCGACGCCATGGTGCGCATCGCCGAAGCCCTGCTCGAGCGAGAAGTGCTGGATGGCTCCGAAGTGCGGATGCTGATCGCGGGCGAAGAGCTCCCCACCTCGACGCGCACCAAGGCGACGCCTCCCGACGGCGGCGAGAAACAGCAGGTGGTGCGTCCGGAATCGGGCAAACCTCCGCTGCCCGGGCTGCTCGGCGGGGAACGTCCGGCTCCGGCCTAGTCGTTGAGCGCCGCCAGTTCGTCCAGGCTCAGTTTCCCGGTATAAATCGCCATGCCGAGCGCGGCGTGGATGTTCATCGCTTTCAGTGCGCGTACGTCGTCGAGCGTAGTGATTCCGCCCGCAGCGGTGATCTCCCGATTCGTGGCGGCGCGCAGCCGCCGGAACCAATCGAGATCGGTGCCTTCGAGCATGCCTTCCTTGTCGACATACGTGCAGAGGAATCCCGAGCAGAACGCCTCCAGGTGCGGGATCATTTCTTCGGCCGTCGCGCCGGTTGCTTCGCGCCAGCCTTTCACAACCACTTTGCCGCCCTTGGAATCGAGGGCGATGACGAGGCGGGCGGGACCGACTGCGTCGGCGATCCGTTCGAGCAGCGGGCGGTCGAACGCCGCGGTTCCCACAATCACGCGATAGGCGCCTTGTTCCACCAGCGCCTTGGCGCGCTCCGGCGACCGCACTCCTCCCCCGACGCGGGCCGCGGCGCGTTTGGCGATCAACTCCACAAGCGCATCATTCGAGCCTTGCCCCATGGCCGCGTCCAGATCGATCACCTGGATCTCCGCGAACGCCCGGAATTTTTCGAGCATCTCGAGCGGCGTGCCGCCTTCGAGCGCCTTCTCGCGGCCCTGAACCAGCTGGACCACTTTCCCGCCCATCAGATCGATGCAAGGGATGATCACAGCGCCGGTCTCACAGGGATGTGGCGGGTTTGCAGAAAATCTTTGAGATCTTTCACCGTATAGGTGCCGTAATGGAATATCGACGCCGCCAGTGCGGCGTCCGCGCGGCCTTCCGTGAGGACGCGCTCGAAATCTTCGGGCTTGCCGGCGCCGCCGGATGCGATGACGGGGATGTGCGTGACTTTGGAGACGGCGCTGGTCAGCTCACAATCGAAACCGGTCTGGACGCCGTCGGTATCCATGGACGTGAGCAGGATTTCGCCTGCTCCCAGAATCTCGCCCTGCAGCGCCCACTCCACGGCATCGATGCCTTCGTCGTCACGGCCTCCGCGGGTGAAGACGTTCCACCCTCCGGCTCCATTGCGACGCGCATCGATGGCAAGAACCACCGCCTGCGCGCCAAATTCCTCGCTCAGTTCGGTAATCAGCTTGGGACGGCGCACAGCTGCGGTATTGACGCTCACCTTTTCGGCGCCCGACAGCAGGATGCGGCGCGCGTCCGCCACCGATCGGATGCCGCCCCCGACCGTGAGCGGTATGAAAACCTTACGCGCGGTGCGGGCGACGACGTCCGCCATGATGTCGCGGGCATCGCTCGACGCGGTGATGTCGAGGAAGACCAGTTCGTCGGCGCCCTGCTGGTTGTAGCGATCCGCGAGCTCCACCGGGTCGCCCGCATCGCGCAGACCGACGAAATGCACGCCTTTGACGACACGGCCTCCGGTGACGTCGAGGCACGGGATGATCCGTTTGGCCAGCATGGTCAGAGTTCGACGAAGTTGCGGACGATGCCGAGACCCAGCGGCCCGGACTTCTCCGGATGGAACTGTACACCGAAGACGTTGTTCGATTCGAGCGCGGCGGTGAACGGTACCGTGTAGTCGCACGTTGCAGCCGTAGCTTCGTTCACGGGCGCATAGTAGCTGTTGGCGAAATAGAGATAAGGGCGCGGCGCCAGGTTTTGAAGGAGTTTGGAGCCGGGACGCGGCGCGATTTCGTTCCAGCCCATATGGGGGACTCTTGCATCAGCGGCGAAGCGGCGAACGGTGCCAGGAAAGATTCCCAGCCCTCGAACGTCGGGAGCTTCTTCGCTCTGGCCGAAAAGCCCCTGCAGGCCGAGGCAGATTCCCAGGAAGGGGACACCCGCGCGGATTCGTTCGAGCAATGTCTCCCGCACCTGCATCCGGTCGAGCGCGCGCATCATTTGGCCGAAGTGCCCGACGCCGGGAAGAATAATCTTCGCCGCGCGCGAGAGAGCACCGGGGTTGTTGACGAGCTCGAACTCCGCGCCGATCTCGGAGAGCGTGTTCTGCACCGAACGCAAATTGCCCGCGCCGTAATCGAGGATCGTGATCACAGCAGGCCTTTCGTCGACGGAAGCTGATCGCGCAGGCGCTTGTCGCGCGAGCATGCATACCGCAGCGCACGCGCGAAGCACTTGAAGATCGCTTCCACCTTGTGATGATTCGACCGGCCATAGCGGACTTCAACGTGCAGGTTAGCACCGGCGTGATTGACGAAGCCATCGAAGAAGTCTGGGAGCAGTTCGGATTGCAGATCACCGACCAGCCGGACCTTCACCAGATCTTTATAGACGAGCGCCGGCCTGCCTCCGAAATCGAGCGCGACCACCGCCAGCGTTTCGTCCATCGGCATGACGAAGTAACCGGCGCGGTTGATTCCCTTACGATTGCCCAGCGCGCGCGAAACAAGCTGGCCGAGCACGATGCCCGTGTCTTCGACTGTGTGGTGCTGATCGACATCGAGATCGCCGGTGGCCTTGAGCTTCAGATCGAAGCCGCCGTGCCTGGCGAAGAGCTCCAGCATGTGGTCGAGGAATCGAATGCCGGTCGAGATTTCGTAGCGACCGCGTCCGTCCAGGTTGAGCGATCCGCGAATCTGCGTTTCCTTGGTGACGCGCTCGACCTTAGCCGATCTCATTGATGTCTCCAAGAATCTGAATGGCGCCTTCGAGACGCAGCAGCTCGAGCTGTTTGTCGCGGCCGGGGCTGGTGGGCGAGACAATGCCGATAAACGGCACGTAAGCCGCCCGGGCGCAGCGGGCATCGTCCACGGTGTCGCCGACGTAGAGAATCTTCTTCGCGGGCCTGAGTTCGGCGATCTTCTGCAGTCCGTCCGGTGCGGGCTTTTCGTGTTCGACGTCGTCGGCCGAAATCAACAGGAAGCGGTCGCGCAGTCCTTCGCGATTTAGCGTGATCTCGGCTTCTTCGGTATTGCGGCCGGTGAAAATTGCCAGCTCAAACTTCTCGCCGAGGCGATCGATCAGGCCGTCGCGCGGAATCCAGCGCTCGCGATGAATCATGCCTTGATCGAGAAACAGGTATTTGAAGTACTCCACTACGACGGTATAATGCAGGTCCACACCCAGGTCGCGGCAGATTTTCTGCGACAGAGCCCAGTCGTTGTTCCAGCCGCCCTGATTTTTGTAGTCCTGAATCGTCTCGCGGGAAATCATCTTGCCGGTGAAATGCTCGACGGTGGCGCGGATCGTCTCGCGGTAAGACTCCGTGACATCCACCAGCACGCCGTCCATGTCGAACACCAGAATTTGCGCGCGCTCCATCACCAAATCGCCTCGAGCTCGGCAAGGAAGCGGCGGATCTGGTCGCGCGTGCCGACGGTAACGCGCACGCACCCGGCGATTTCGTAGCTGCGGTCGCGCACCAGGACGCCGCGGCGGCGCAACTCGTCGCGTACCGGGATCGAGCGGTCTCCGATTTCCATGAGGACAAAATTGGCCTTGCTTTCGTAGTAAGGTATGGCGAGGTTCTCCAGGCCGACGTAAAGTAATTCCCGCGCGGCCAGAACTTCGGTCACGTATTTCTCGATGTAGGACTTGTCCTGGATCGCGGCGCGGGCGGCCACCACAGCGACAGAGTTCACGCTATACGGCGACTGCGATTTGTGGAGGAATTCCACGTTGCCGGACTGCGAGAACAGGCAGCCCAGGCGCATCGCCGCCATGCCGTAGACTTTGGAGAATGTGCGGCTGACGAACAGATTGGGATAGTCATTCAGCAGCGGCAGCATGGTGACGCCCGAGAACTCGTAGTACGCTTCGTCAATCAGCACCGCGGCGTTGCTTGCTTTTTCAAGGATGCGCTCGATGCCGGCGCGCGACGTGCCGGTGCCGGTGGGGTTGTTCGGATTCGCGATCAGGATCGCGCGCGTCTCGGGGCCGATGGCATCGAGCAATTCCTCCATGGGGAAGGCGAGCTTCTCGGCGCGATAGCAGAGCTCGCGGACGTTCGCCCCGGCCAGCTCGGCGTAGAAACGGTACATCGCATAGGACGGCTGCAGGATCAGGACCTCATCCCGATCGTCCACGTACGTGTTGATCAGAACCTGGATGGCTTCGTCGGTTCCGTTGCTCAGAATGAAGTCGTCGGGCTCGACGCCGAAAAATTCCCCGAGTTCCTGCTTCGCTTCGGTGTACTCGGGGTACACGGAGAGGCCGGCCTCCGTGACCTGGCTGCGCAGCGCTTCGATCACCTTGGGCGAAGCACCCACGGTGTTCTCGTTGAAGTCGAGGCGCAATTTGCCGGCACGTCCGCCGGTCGGCGGGGAATAGGGAGCCATGCGCAGCACCGCCTCGCGCGGTTGGAGGACGCCGGGTGGCAGGTCGATTCTTTTAGCGCACAAGCCGAACCTCCACGGACCGCGCGTGTGCTTCCAGTCCCTCGGCGCGCGCGAGTGTGGTGATCGCAGGCGCAAGGCGCTTCAAACCATCCGAGGTCAGTTCCTGAACCGAGATGACTTTCACGAAATCGGCAGCAGAAAGCCCTCCGCGGATGCGCGCGGCGCCCGCCGTCGGAAGAACGTGATTCGGTCCTGATGCATAGTCGCCGGCCGCTTCGGGGCTGGACGGCCCGACGAAGACACTGCCGGCATGCTGGATTTTCGGAAGCAGGCTCATATCGTAAAGCGCGAGGTGCTCCGGCGCGAGGCGGTTCGAAGCCTCTACAGCGGCGTCGACGGAAGGGCAGAGAATCGCCGCGCTGTTATTGCGGATCGACTCGCGCGCGACCGGCGCGGTCGGCAGTACGTCAAGCTGGCGCGATACTTCGGCTGCGACCGCTTCAGCGAGCTGGCGCGACGTGGTGAGCAAAATAGAGGAAGCTTCGACGTCGTGCTCCGCCTGGGCCAGCATATCGGCGGCTATGTGGCGCGGATCGGCGTCTTCGGCGATGATGACGATCTCGGTGGGGCCCGCAACAAAGTCGATCCCAACCTCGCCGGCCAGGAGTTTCTTGGCGGCGGTGACGTAGATGTTTCCTGGGCCGACGATGCGGTCGACTTTCGGAATCGATGCTGTGCCGAAAGCCAACGCGGCGATCGCCTGTGCGCCACCAATGCGGAAAACATGAGGCAAGGCGAGAAACTTCGACGCCACGAGTATCTCGGCGCTCGGTTTCGGCGAAGTAACGCAAATGGTTCTTACTCCGGCGACCTGTGCGGGAATGGCCGTCATCAATAACGTCGAGGGCAAGGGATAACGGCCCGCCGGAATATAAGCTCCCATGGACTCAAGCGGGCGCACGATGGTTCCCAGCCGGCGACCGTCTGGAAAATCGGCCCAGGATTCCTTGGGCAGTTGCATGCTGGCGTATTCGCGAATGTTTTTCGCGGCCGCATCGAGCGCGGCGCGGAACTCGGGCGCAACCTTGGCTTCGGCAGCGACAAACTCCGCTTCGGGAACCGACAGTGAAGCGCCCTGCAATCCGTCGAACTTGCGAGCATACTCGAGTACCGCCTCGTCCCCGCGCTTGCGGACCGCTTCGAGGATCGGCGCGACAATCTGTTCGGCCTCGGCCAGCCGGATCGTTTTACGGGTGATGAATTGTTGCGCGTCGGCGAGTGGAAGAATTCGCAGCATGGCTACATCACGATCTTGTTCAAAGGATATTCGACGATCCCCTGGCCGCCCGCTTCCTTCAGCCGCGGGATGATGTTACGCACGGTGGTTTCATCGAGGATGGTGTGGACGGCTACCCACCCCTGGTCGCTCAGGTTGGAGATGGTGGGGTTTTTCAGTGCCGGCAAAATTCCGAGGACGGCGGCCAGAGATTCCTTCTTGACGTTCAGCATGAGGCCAACCTTGCCGAGCGCGTTGATGGCGCCGTCGAGCAGCATGCGAATGTCCTCGATCTTGCGGCGCTTCCAGGCGTCTTTCCAGGAGTCGAGATTGGCGATGAGCTGCGTGTTCGATTCCAGTACGGTCTCTACAATGCGCAGTTTGTTGGCGCGCAGGGAAGATCCGGTTTCCGTCACTTCGACGATCGCGTCGGCCAGCACGGGCGGCTTCACTTCGGTGGCGCCCCAGCTGAATTCCACCTTGGCGTTGACTTTGTTGGCGGCGAGATAGCGTTTTGTGGTGGCGACCAGCTCGGTCGCGATGATTTTCCCCTCCAGGTCCCGGATGCTCTGGAACGGCGACGCCTCCGGTACGGCCAGCACCCAGCGCACTTTTCCGAAACTCTGCTTGGCGTAGATCAAGTCGGCCACCGGTTGGACTTTGGCCTCGCTCTCCTCGATCCAGTCGCGGCCGGTGAGACCGGCGTCGAGCACACCATCTTCGATGTAGCGCGCCATCTCCTGTGCGCGAATCATCATGCACTCGATTTCGGGGTCGTCGATCGCGGGGAAATACGAGCGCGAGCTGGTGGTGATGTTGAATCCGGCGCGGCGGAACAGATCGATGGTCGCGTTTTCGAGGCTGCCCTTGGGAATGCCGAGTTTGAGTTTCACGACTTACTCCCGTAGACGGCGGCCGGATCGTAGGCGCGCGGTTCGGATTCCTTCCACTCGCCGTTCTCCAGGCGCCGAAAGAAACAGCTCTGGTAGCCTTCGTGACAGACCCCGGGGCCAAGCGCTTCCACCTTTACGAGGAGCGCATCGTGATCGCAGTCGGTGGAGATTTCTTTCACCACCAGGCGATGGCCGGAGGTCTCGCCCTTGAGCCAGAGCTTGTTGCGCGAGCGGCTATAGAAGGTCACTGAGCCCGTCTCGACCGTTTTGTCGAAGGCTTCCTGATTCATGAAGCCGACCATGAGGACGCGCCCGGTCTTATGGTCTTGAATGACGGCGGTGAGCAAGCCGTTCAGTTTTGAAAAATCCAGTTTCATTTGTCGATACCAACAAAAAAGCCCGCCGGTTGGATCGGCGGGCTTTGGTTCACTTCAGAAATCGATCAGGATGCCGCCGATCGCCAGACGATCCGGTGATGATGGTGATGGGCAGCGAACATGAAGCCACAGTATATCAGTTTTGGCGGGCGCGTTTCCAGCCCGTCGCTTCCGCCCTTTGAGCGGCAATCGGCCGGCTCAGAGCGCCGGAAAGAGATTGCCGCGATTCAAAAGCCACCCCGGGTCGAGCCGCCGCTTCACTGCTTTCATGGCCTCAATCTGCTCGGGCGTGTACTGAATTTCAAGGAGGTGCGCTTTGCGCTTCCCCAACCCGTGTTCGGCCGAGATTGTGCCGCCGAGCGCGACCGCCTGGCGCGCAAATTCGAGCATGAGCTTCTGCCCGCGCGCGTACTCATCTTCCGACTTCGGAAGAACATTGATGTGGACGTGTGCATCACCGATGTGGCCGAAGATCACATAGTCGAGCGTGTGGGCCTGGAGCCGAGCATGGTATCGCTCCAGCATCTCCCGGTTGGCTGCGAGCGGTACCGCGAAATCGGAATTCAGCTTCATGAAGCCGCGGCGACGTACGGTATCGTTCACCAATTCGGGCAGAGTGTGTCGAAATTTGCGGAAGCGCTCGCGATCGCTGTCGCTGGCGGCGAACCAGCTGTCTTCCGGCGCGTTATCCGCCCAAAAGTCGATGTCGCCGTTTTCCTGCTCCACCAGCAGCGCCGCGCCCACTCCGACAGGTATTTCCGCGAAGCGTTGCCGCAGGATTGCGAGCGAATTGCAGTCGAAGTACTCGATCATGCGGAGGCCTTCGAGCGATCGCCAGGCGTCAACGGCGTTCAGGGCCGCTTCGTCGCCATCGAAAAATATCACGCCGGCCAGCACATCGTCCGGCTTGGGCAGAAGCTGCAGCTCGGCTTCGATCGTGATGCCGAGCGTCCCCTCGCTGCCCACAAATAAGTCAACCCAGTCCATACCGGGCGACAGAGCGTAGCCGGCGGTGTTCTTGGTTGTGGCGGGCAACGGAATTTGGGGCACCGGAAAATCGACCGCGTCGCCACGGCGGACGTGAAGAACGCGCCCGTCGATCAACGCCACGCGAAGTCCGAGGACATGCTTGCGCGTGCTGCCGTACCGGAAACTGCGCGAGCCGCTGGCATTGGTTGCGATGGTGCCGCCGACGCTCGCGGTACGCTCGGTAGGATCCGGCGCGTAGAACTGCCCTGTGCGTGAAGCCGCGGCCTGGAGCGCCTCGAGAGAGACACCCGCGCCCGCGATCGCGCGCCCTGCCGAGATTTCCAGGCGGAGAAACTTCTCCATCGAAATCGCCCAGCCGCCTTGCGGAACTGCTCCGCCGGTGACGCCGGTCTTGGCGCCGCCGACCGTAATTGGAGTGCCGGCACCCCGGGCCTCGGAGAGAATCGCCAGCAGCTCCTCTTCAGTCGAAGGCGCGAAAACCTCATCCGCTTTGCCTTTCAGGCCGGACGCGTCTTCGAGGTACGTTTCCATTTCAAACTTCGAGGATCACCGGCATGATCAGCGGCCGGCGCTGCGTTTCCTTGCTGAGGAACCGCTTCAGATCGGCGCGAATCTTTTCCTGCATCACGCCCCAGTCGGTGCGCTCTTCCTCGCTCGACGATTCCAGCGTCTTGGCCACCACTTGGCGCGCAGCCTGCAGCAGATCCGAGCCATCTTCAAAAGACATGAATCCGCGGCTGACGATCTCGGGGAGCGTCTCGCTCTTGCCCGAATGCTTGTTGATGGCGATGATCGGCAGCACAAAGCCGTCCTCGGAAAGATGGCGCCGATCGCGAATGACGATATCTTCCACCACTTCGTCGATGGTCCCGGAGTCGATGCAGACGCGGCCGACGGGCACTTTCTCGCCCTTGCGCGCGCCGTGGCGGTCGATCTCGAGCGTCTCGCCTGTTTCCATGACGAACGCTTCCTCGAGACCGGCGCCGCGCAGATGGCCGGCCAGGGAGGCATGCCTGGACAACTGTCGAAATTCGCCGTGCACCGGCAGAAAATAGCGCGGTCGCACCAGGTTCAGTACCAGCTTCAACTCCTCGACGCTGCCGTGGCCGGAGACATGCACGGGAGGATTCATCGCGCCGTAGATGACATCCGCGCCGCGCTTGGCGAAGTGGTTGATCATCCGGTAAATGCCCTTCTCGTTTCCGGGGATGATGCGCGCGCTTAGCACCACCGTATCGCCCGTCTGGACCGAAAGGCTCTTGTGGTTATCGACGGCCACGCGCGAAAGCGCGGACATCGGCTCGCCTTGTGTGCCCGAGGCGACTACGACCACTTTGCCCGGTTCCGACTGCATGATGTCCTGCGGCCGGAGCAGAATGCCATCCGGCACGTGCAGCAGGCCCATGGAGTGCGAGATCTCCGTGACGTTCAGCATGCTGCGCCCGAGGAACGCGACTTTTCGTCCGTATTCATCCGCCAGGTCCAGAATCTGCTGGAGGCGGTGAATTGAGGAGCTGAAGCACGAAACGACGAGCCGCCGCTCCGCGCGGTAAAAAATCTCCTCGAGGCGCGGCCGCACGGCGCGCTCGCTTTCGGTGTAGCCCGGCCGGTCGACGTTGGTCGAATCGGACATCAGCAGAAGCACGCCGCGCTTGCCGTAGTCGGCGAGCGTGTGCAGATCGAAGGCCTCGTTGTCGGTGGGCGTGGGATCCACCTTGAAGTCGCCCGTGTGGATGATGACGCCGAGCGGCGTGGTGATCGCGACCGCCATCGAGCTGACGATGGAGTGCGTGACGTGTATGAACTCGATCAAGAACGGTCCGATCTCGACCTTGGTGCCGGGTTTGACCTTGTTGAGCTTGGCTTCGTCGAGCAGGCCATGCTCTTCGAGGCGGCGCTCTACCAGCGCGAGCGTGAAGGCCGAGCCGTACACCGGCACGTTAATCTCATTCAGCAGAAACGGCACGCCGCCGATGTGGTCTTC
>Ga0070734_10006253_pt1 | contig 10076 bp, 12 predicted proteins | sample Coa_R1_8_FD_66444 | JGI IMG/M metagenome (GOLD analysis project Ga0070734, IMG submission 66444) | Surface soil microbial communities from Centralia Pennsylvania, which are recovering from an underground coalmine fire - Coalmine... | ecosystem: Environmental > Terrestrial > Soil > Unclassified ... | reverse complement strand
GCGGGTGCGGAACGCGGGCGTGAGCGCCCCCTCCTGCAGGAGCGCGTTGACGATCTCGATCACGCGCAGCTCGTGCAGCAGGCTCAGGTTCCCGGCCAGGTGATTTCGCCGATCCGAGATGTCGCTGGGCGCCTCGGGGATGTCCTCGTGCTGCGCGCGGTTCACCTGCAGGATCCAGATCTCTTCCGGGATCTTCCCCTTCCCGACGACCGCCTCGCGCAGGAAGGTGATGAGCGGCGGGTTGGAGGCGAAGATGCCGTCCCAGTAGGCGTGCCCCTCGACCCACACCGCGGGGAACAGGTTGGGGATGGCCGCCGAGGCGAGCACCGCCTCGGGCGAGATCTCGCCCCGGCTCGAGTTGAAGATCTTCAAGCTCCCCTGGAGGACGTCGCCCGCCCCCATCAGCAGCGTCGGGCTGTCGGGGCCCACCAGCCCGGGGAGCGCGTCGAAGTCGACGTGCTTGGTGATGAGGGCCCGAAGATCCGTGAACTCGGGCCGGCCGATCAGCAGCGACGTCGCCTGTGCCCAGGCGCGGAACGCCAGCGACGAGGGGCTGGAGGCGAAGGTGGGGATGAGCCCGTGCTCGGCCAGGCGGACCCACTGGGTGCAGAACCCGTCCAGCAGCACCTCGCCGGGTGTCTGCGCCGTCAGGTCGCTCCAGCAGGCGCGGATCCGCTCGGGGATCGAGCTGCTGTCGCCGCGGGCGCGCAGCAGGAGGCCGTACCAGGCCACCGCGGCGGTCAGCGCGCCGCCGGAGGTGCCGGAGAGGCCCACGATTCGATATCGGTCCGGGACCCCGCGCGCTATCAACGTCTTGAGCGCACCGGCGACGAACGCACACTGGCTGCCGCCGCCCTGACAAGCGATCGCGATCTTCTTGCTGTTCATGTTTCGTGGGTGTCCCCCGGTTCAGTCCTAGGGGCCCGTTCCCATGTGAGGTCGCCGCGCGTGCTGTCAACGCGGCCGACGTGACATTGCGCCGACGGATGACAGTAGCGGGATTTGCCTGACTGGCCGACCGGCGCGGCCGTCCGCATGGTTCTCGGCCGTCGCGGTTGACGACGGGAAGAGAGAGGGCGAGATGACCGACCAAGTCTTCGACACCTATCGCAAGGCATCCGAATCCTGGATGCAGACGCAGCAGGAGATGTTCCGGAACGCGACCCGCGGCTGGGTGTCGCCCTGGCCCGGGTTGTCAGGCCCCACCGACGCGCGCAAGCGGTGGACCGACCTGACCGTCGAGATCCTGAACCGGCACCGTGAATCGCTCGACGCCTTCTACAAATCGTTGATCCAGCTGGTCGAGCAGAGCTCGCGGATCTCGGAAGCGAAGTCGTCGGAGGAGGCGCGCCGCGCGACGGAGGAGCTCTGGGGCCAGTGGCTCGAGACCTTCAAGAACCAGTCGGAGAGCCGCATGCGCGACGCGCAGACGTTCACCGAGAAGTCTCTGGAAATCGTCCAGAACGCTCAGGCGTAGAAATAGGGAACGCTCCCTAATTGCCGCTTCGTTTGCCGACCCTACAATCCGACGCGCCAACAACGCGCTACGCGAACACAACGGAGAATTCCCATGGTCGATCAAATCTTCGATAGTTTCAGGAAGGCTTCGGAGTCGTCAATGCAGATGCAGCAGGAGATGCTCCGGTACTGGACCGACAGGTGGGGCGCCGTGCCCGCCGCGGCCAACGTCCCCGGCGGCGACGCCGCCCGCAACGCTCAGAAGAGATGGATCGAGCTGGGGGTCGAGCTGCTCGACAAGCATCGGGCCTCGCTCGACTCCACGTACAGCGCGGGGATCCAGCTGATCGAGCAGGCCTTCCGCGCCACCGACGCGCGCTCGCCGGACGACTACCGGCGCCTCTCCGAGGAGCTCTGGCGCAAGCTGTTCGACACCTACAAGGCCCAGAGCGAGGCGCAGTGGAGCGCCTTCCAGCAATGGTCGGCCAAGTCCGCGGAAGCCGTTCGCGATGTCCGAGCCTAGCGAGCCCGGCGGGCCTCTCGCCCCCTGGTTCGACTCCTGGCGGTGGGCGAGCACGGTGGGCTGGGACGTCATGGAGACGCTGTGGGGGCTGCGGCCGCCCGACCGCTTGCGCACCCGCCTCCTGGCCGAGGCGCGCCGGACGACCGCCGATTACCTGCGCTCGCCTGCCTTCCTCGAGCTCATGCGCGCGAACCTGAGCGCAATGTCGTTTTCAAACCGATTGCTGTCGCCATTCCGAATTCATTAGGAGCCGTGTCATGACTGTCGCAATTCAAGACTCCGCTACCCTCTCGCCTCCCCCCTTCGTGTTCCCCAGCTTCAGCGTGCTCGGCAAGACGGCCTTCGTCACCGGCGGCTCGCGCGGGATCGGTCGCGCCTGCGCCCTCACGCTGGCCGCCGCCGGCGCCGACGTGGCGGTCGGCTCCAGCCCCACCGGCGGAGAGTCGGCCGAGAGCGTCTGCCGCGAGATCCGGGAGCTGGGACGCCGCGCCGAGGCCTACCCCTGCGACGTGGCGACCCGCGGGGCCGTCAAGACGATGTGCACGCGCGTGCTCGAGGAGTTCCAAAGCGTCGACATCCTGGTCAACAACGCCGGCGTCACGCGCGACGGCCTGTTCCGGCGGATGGACCGCGAGGCCTGGGACGAGGTCATCAACACCAACCTCAACAGCGTCTTCGAGATCACCCAGAACTTCATCGAACCGATGGCCGCGCGCGGCTGGGGGCGGGTCATCAACATCTCCAGCATCGTGGGCCGGATCGGCAACTTCGGCCAGGCCAACTATGCGGCGGCCAAGGCGGGCCTCATCGGGCTCACCAAGACGCTGGCGCGCGAGTACGCGCGCAAGGGGGTGACGGTCAACGCCATCGCGCCCGGCTTCGTCAAGACGCGCATGCTCGACGGCGTCCCGGACAAGGCGCTCAAGACGGTCCTCGACACCACGCCGGTCGGGCGGCTCGGTGACCCGGCGGAGATCGGGGCCAGCGTCCTCTACCTGGCGTCCCCCGCCGCCAGCTTCGTCACCGGTCACGTGCTCGACGTCAACGGCGGCATGGCGATGTAGCTGCGGGTAGACGCGGCGGGCGACAGGCCAAACACCAGAGAGGAACGACGTGCCCTCGACCGAACGCTTCCCGACGACCGCGGGCGGCCCGCCCCCCGTCCACACCGAGACCGAGCGGATGTGGCGCCGGCTGCTGAGCGCGCCCGCCGTCCTGAAGGCCGCGCACGAGACGCGGGTGGGGATCTCGCCGGCCGACGTGGTGCTCACCGAGGGGACGCACCGGCTCCTGCACTACCGGCGGGCGACGCCGGCCCTCTACGCCGAGCCGGTCCTCTTCTGTTACGCGCTGGTCAACCGGCCGACCATCCTCGACCTGCAGCCGGACAAGAGCGTGGTCCAGCAGTACCTGAAGCGCGGCTTCGAGGTCTACCTCATCGACTGGGGCGTCCCGACCGACGCCGATCGGACCCTCACTCTCGAGCACTACGTGACGGATTTTCTGGCGCGCACCGCCGAGCTGGTGCGCCGGCGCCACGGCGTAGATCGCCTGCACCTGCTCGGCTACTGCATGGGGGGGACGATGGCGGCGCTCCACGCCGCGCGGCGCCCCGCGGAGGTCGCCACCCTCACCCTGCTGGCGGCGCCCATCGACTTCGCCGGGCAGGAGACGCTGCTCAACCTCTGGACCGACGCGCGTCACTTCGACGTCGACGCCATGGTCGACAGCTACGGCAACTGCCCCGCCTGGTTCCTGCAGACCTGCTTCCTGCTGATGAACCCGGTCGCCAACCTGTTCGAGAAGAGCATCGCGTTCTACGAGCAGATGGACAACCCGCGCGTCATGTCGAACCACTTCGCGCTCGAGAGCTGGCTCAACGACAACATCCCGGTGGCCGGCGAGACCTTCCGCCGCTTCGTCAAGGCCCTCTACCAGAGCAACCTGCTGGTGAAGGGGAACCTCGAGCTCTCCGGCGAGCGCGTCGACCTGGGCCGGATCGACTGCCCCCTCCTTCTCCTCACCGCCAAGAACGATCACCTCGTCGCGCCTTCGTCGACCGAGGGGATCCGCCCCCACGTCGGCGCCCGCGACGTCCACTCGATGGAGATCGACGCCGGGCACGTCGGTCTGGTGGTGAGCGGAAGAGCGCACCACACCTTCTGGCCAGCGGCCACCCGCTGGCTGGGCGATCGCTCGACAGCCAGCGGCGGCCTCGAGCGCCACACGAGCACCTAGGGAGCATCAAACATGGCGATTCGGATATCGGGCATCGGGGGCTATGTGCCGGAGAGGGCGGTCACGAACGAGGAGCTCGCCCGGCGGGTCGACACCTCGCACGACTGGATCATCACCAAGACCGGCATCGCCGAGCGGCGGCTGGCGGCCGACGATGAGGCGCCCAGCGACATGGGCACCCAGGCGGGTCTGCGCTGCCTGGCCGACGCCGGCGTGGACAGATCGGCGGTCGACATGATCGTGGTGGCCTGCGCCACCCCCGATCAGTCCCAGCCGGCCACCGCCTGCCTCATCCAGGAGAAGATGGGGCTGGCCGAGCGGCAGTGCCCGGCCTTCGACGTCAACTCGGTCTGCGCCGGCTTCGTGTTCGCGCTCAACGTCGCGCAAAGCATGATGCTGACCGCGCCCGAGCGGTACCGGCACGTGCTGGTGATCGGCACCGACGCCTTCTCGAAGATCATGAACTGGCACGATCGGCGGACCTGCGTCTTCTTCGGCGACGGCGCCGGCGCCGTGCTGCTGTCGCAGGACGACGAGCGCGCCGGGCGCATCCACTTCCACCTGGGGAGCGACGGCCGCGGCAGCCGCCACATCCAGGTCCCCGGCGGCGGCACGAAGCTGCCGATCAGCCCCGAGGTGCTGGAGAAGCGGCTCAACACCTTCGTCATGAACGGCCCCAAGGTGTGGGACTTCGCGGTCGACACGGTGCCGCGCGTGATCCGGACCTTGCTGAGCGAGCACGACCTGGCGACCGACGATCTGGACCTGCTGGTCCTGCACCAGAGCAACCTGCGGATGCTGGAGGCGATCATGAAGTCGCTGGCGCTGCCGATGGAAAAGACGGTCACCACCGTCGAGAGCTACGGCAACACCGCGGCGGCCAGCATCCCGCTGACGCTGGAGAAGGCGGCCCGGGCGGGCAAGCTGCACCCCGGCTCGCGCGTCATGCTCTGCGGCTTCGGGGGCGGGCTCTCCTGGGGCGCCGCCCTGCTCGACTGGTGAGCGCCCATGCAACCGACGACGGGGATCACGACCGGGACGACGACCACGCAGATGAGGACGACGCCGAGGAGCGTCCTCATCACGGGGGCGGCGAGCGGCATCGGCGCCGGCCTGGCGGCCGAGCTGGCCCGCGGCGGCGACCACGTCATCGTGACCGACCTGAACCTCGCCGAGGCCGGCCAGGTGGTGAAGGAGATAAAGGCCGACGGGGGCTCGGCCGAGGTGGTGGCGCTGGACGTGACCTCGGAGAAGAGCGTCACCGAGGCGGTCGCCGCCGTCTCGCGCCCGGTCGAGGTCCTGGTCAACAACGCCGGCCTGCAGTTCGTCGCGCCGCTGGAGGAGTTCCCGCTGGCCAAGTGGGAGTACCTGCTGCACGTCATGCTCACCGGCGCGGTCACCCTGACCCGCGCCGTCCTCCCCGGGATGCGGGCGCGCGGGTTCGGCCGCGTCATCAACATGGGGAGCATCCACTCGCTGGTGGCCAGCCCGTTCAAGAGCGCCTATGTCGCCGCCAAGCACGCGCTGGTCGGGTTCTCCAAGGTGGTGGCGCTCGAGACGGCCAACGCCGACATCACCGTCAACACGCTCTGCCCGAGCTACGTCAAGACGCCGCTGGTCTCCAAGCAGATCGCCGACCAGGCCCGGATCCACGGCCTGCCGGAGTCGGAGGTGATCTCGCAGATCATGCTCAAGCCGATGCCGAAGGGCGTGTTCATCGGCATCGACGAGCTGGCGGGGATCACCAGCTTCCTCATCTCGGCGGCGGCCCGGAACATCACGGGCCAGACCATCGTCGTCGACGGCGGCTGGACCGCGCAATGAGCCCTGCCCAAACGTCGGACCATGGTTGAGCTCCGCCCACAACGACGCTTGACCGCCGTTTGTGACATTCGCCAATGCGGCACCGTAACCTGTCCAACATCCAGGAGACTTCGCCTATAATCGATGCGTGCTGTACCGTCTCCTGGAATACAACCGCGCGCTCCTCTCTCCCGCGATCGAGATGGCCGAGGCGGGCGCCAAGATGTTCTCGGACCCCGGAAGCTGGCTCTCGCAGCTCCCCGGCGCCAACAGCGTGGCGGCCGGGTACGAGCTGCTGTATCGGCTGGGGAAGACATATGAAAAGCCGCAGTTCGACATCAAAGAGGTGGCCGTCGGCGACGCCCGACTGCCGGTCGTCGAACAGACCGTCCTGGAGAAGCCGTTCTGCCGGCTGGTTCGCTTCAAGCGCTACAGCGACCAGGCCGAGGTGGTCGGCCAGCTGAAGCAGCAACCGGTCGTGCTGGTCGTCGCGCCGCTCTCGGGCCACCACTCGACGCTGCTACGAGACACGGTCCGGACGCTGCTGACCGGTCACAAGGTCTACATCACCGACTGGATCGACGCCCGCAACGTGCCGGGCCAGGTCGGGGCCTTCACGCTCGACGACTACGTCGGCTACGTGCGCGAGTTCATCCGCCACATCGGCGCCGACCACCTGCACGTCATCGCGGTCTGCCAGCCGGCGGTCCCGGTGCTGGCCGCGACGGCGCTGATGGCCGCGGCCGGCGAGCGGCAGCCGAAGAGCCTCATCCTGATGGGCGGCTCGATCGACGCCCGCTGCAGCCCGACCCGCGTCAACGACTTCGCCACCGAACATTCGCTCCGCTGGTTCGAGACGCACCTCATCCAGGAGGTCCCCGAGAGCTACCCCGGCCGCGGCCGCCGCGTCTACCCGGGCTTCATGCAGCACGCCGGGTTCATGGCCATGAACCCGGTCCGGCACATCGGGTCGCACTGGGACTTCTACCTGCACCTGGTGGAGGGCGACCTGGACAGCGCCGAGGAGCACCGGCGGTTCTACGACGAGTACAACGCCGTGCTCGACATGCCGGCCGAGTACTACCTCGACTGCATCCGCGTGGTGTTCCAGCAGCACCTCCTGCCGCGCGGTCTCTGGCAGGTCGAGGGGCAGCGCGTGGCGCCGGAGGCGATCGGCGAGGCGTCCCTCCTGACCGTCGAGGGCGAGCTGGACGACATCTCCGGCATCGGCCAGACGCGCGCCGCGCTGGACCTCTGCACCTCCATCCCCGCCGACCGCAAGCAGCACCTGACGATCGTCGGCGCCGGCCACTACGGCATCTTCAGCGGCCGCCGCTGGCGCGAGACCGTCTACCCGCAGGTCCGCGACTTCATCGCCCGCGCCGAGCGCTAGACCTCTTCAAAGATCTTCGTCGGCGCGCTCCTCGGGATGAGGCTGGGCGGCCGGCTCGGCGGCGTGCTCGCGCATCACCAGCCAGAGGTCGATCACGAACAGCGCGACCGCCAGGTCGTTGAACAGCGTCGCCCGCGGGCTCTCCGGCCAGAGCTGGTTGGCCGCCCAGAATAGAAAGGCGGCGGCGAGCAGCGCCGTGCGGGCGAGCCCGGCGCTGGTCGGCCGCTCCCCGAGGCGATGCGCGCACCAGGCGACGGCGATCAGCGCCAGCGGCAGCGCCGACAGCGCGTCGTGCGAATGCGGCGGGAACCTCGCCGGCCAGAGATCCCAGCCGAGGAGGAGCACCACGCCGGCCAGCGTGAGCCAGCCGATCGCGAGGGCCAGAGCACGAAGCTGGCGGGCAGCAGCGGAACGCATCCGCCGACGCTACGAAGCGGCCGCGCTCGGCGCAACGGCGTCGAGGCGGATTCGGGCCTCCGTTTCAAGCTGCGACCGAGCGCCGTGCACTTCGCAACCCGAGCTGCGGTAAGGTTCGCCCATGGCCTGGGTCAAGGTCCCACCGGAGAACCATCCGCTGTTTCTGGCCGCGCTGCCGGACGACGCGCGCGTCGAGACGATGAAGATGTTCGGCGGCCTCGCCGCCAAGGTGAACGGGCACATCTTCGCCGGTCTGTTCGGGCTGTCGACGATGATCTGGTTGCCCGAGGACGAGCGCGCCGAGGCGCTGGCGCTCCCTGGCGCGGCCCCGTTCGATCCGATGGGCGACGGCCGCGCGCGCAGCGACAAGGTGATGCTCCCCCAGCGGATGATGCGCGACCCCAAGGCGCTGCGCGGCTGGGTCAAGCGCGCGTTCACCGGCGCCGCCCGGTTGCCCCCCAAGACGATCAAGAAGACGATCAAGAAGACGGTCAAGAAGACGGCCACCAAGACCGCCACGAAGACCGCCGCCAAGACGCCTGCCAAGAAGCGCCCGTGATCTCCTTCGAGCGTGTCGGGCGCCAGAGCGACGCGGTCCTCCGCAACCTCTACCAGCTCTACATCCACGACATGAGCGAGTGGCTGGGGATCGAGATCGCCAGCGACGGCCGCTTCGTCTTCGACACCGCCGCGCTCTGGGAAGACGACGTGGCGGTGCACCTGGCCCGATTCGGCGGCGCGCTGGCCGGGTTCGCGGTCGTCCAGTCGGCGGGTCCCTGGCTGGGACGGAAGAAGGCGCGCGACGTGAAGGATCTGTTCGTGCTGCGCCACCACCGCCGCCACGGCGTCGGGCGCGCGCTGGCCCGCCACCTGTTCGAGACGACCGCCACCGAGTGGCTGGTCCGCGTGGTGGCCGCCAACGCGCCGGCGGTGCCGTTCTGGCGGGGCGTCATCCGCGAGCTGCGCGGCGACCGCTACGAGGAGTCGACCGCCTCCAGCGGCGGGCGCGATTGGCTCCGGCTCCGCTTCGACGGCGCGCGCTGAGGCGCGCGGTGTCGGGCGGCCCCGCGTTGGGCGGCTACTCGTTGTCTTGCTGCTGCGGTGCGGGCGGCGCCGCGGGCACTTCGACGGACGGCTCGACAGGCGGCGCCGCTTCCTCGGGAGGCGGCGCCGGCGGCGCGGGAGGGCCCGGGGGGGCGAGCCGCGGGCGCGGGGGCGGCGGCTGGTAGCCCGGCGCCGGCGCCCGGACGTGCCGGTAAGGACGGTAGGAACGAACGGCGTCGGACTGCGCTTCGGAGCACTCGGTGGTGTGCCGGTACCCGTAGATCGCCGACGCCCCCCAGACGATGATCCCCAGTGTCGCGCCGAGGATCACGGCGTTCTTGTTCTGCACGTTGTCGTTGCCACCGACCGTGACCAGCTCCAGCGTGTCGAGCACGGTGAAGATGCTGTCGATCACCGGCGCGGCGACGTTCGACGTGCAGCTGACGGGATCTCCGGGTTCATAGCTGGGCGGCAGCGGCTGCACGAACAGCCAGGAGCACCCGCCCGATCCCAGGGCCAGGGCAACCGAGAGGACGACGACGATGGCAGGCGCAGTCTTGGCCAAGATAGCTTTACATTATCATTTTGCTCCAAGGCGCGCGAGAGCGGCGGCCACGGCCTCGGCGCGCAGCGCGATCTGGCGCAGGTGGCCGCTGGCGACGATCTCGTACCCCACGAAGAACAGGTTCGGGCAGGCGCCGCCGCCGCGCCAGCCGCGCGGCACGCCGTCCTCGCCCAGGACGCCGGGGACGCCCAGGAAGTCCTCGAGGGCGGGGCGGAAGCCTGTCGCCAGGACGACGGCGTCGAAGTCGGCGGCGCTCTCGTCGGCGAAGACCGCGCCCGCCTCGGTCAGCCGCGCGACGCCCGGCTTGACGGCGATCCGGCCGCGCTTGACGGCCGCGATCGTCCCCACGTCGATGAGCGGGATGCGCCGCCGCTTGACGATCGACGACACCGGGCCCATCGCCGCGCGCGGGAACCCGAGCCGCGCCAGGTTCCCGAACGCCAGCCAGGCCGCCAGGCGCCCGACCCCGTCGGCCAGCTTGAGCGGCGCGCGCTGGAGCCGGATGGTGGTCAGCTGGATCGGCATCCCCAGGAAGTCGCGCGGCACGACGTTGATCGGCGCCCGCACCGCCAGCGTCGGGGCTGCGCCGTGCTCCGCGAGGTCGAGCGCGATCTCCGCGCCGGTGTTTCCCCCGC
>Ga0070734_10006252_pt1 | contig 10076 bp, 5 predicted proteins | sample Coa_R1_8_FD_66444 | JGI IMG/M metagenome (GOLD analysis project Ga0070734, IMG submission 66444) | Surface soil microbial communities from Centralia Pennsylvania, which are recovering from an underground coalmine fire - Coalmine... | ecosystem: Environmental > Terrestrial > Soil > Unclassified ... | reverse complement strand
CGAACCAAATGGACGAAATGCACTCACTCGTCCGAGGAATTGGATGGTTTGCAACTCGCTGCCAAACCGTAACTCCAAAACGTCGCCCAGCTTCATCACATCCGACGTAGTCAAAGCGATGGACTGAAAATCTGCATTAGGCAGCCCCAAATCCGGCGAGGCCAAATTCCGTATCGTCGCCGCAATACTGGGCCCGGTTCCATCGCTGCCGACCTTGCTGTAACCGGCTCGCAAAACGGTCGTCGGTGATGCATAACCATAGCCAATATTTCCGCTCAGTAACGCCGTGCCATCAGAAAATACAGGTTTTTCGACCGAGAATTCCGTGCTCATGTCTGAACCCGTGCCGAATCCTGACGCCGGCGAACCGGCAAGAAACGACAAAGTTCCGCTTACAGCGTGGAACGCAGAGGTACGTTCGTGCGAAGCCATCAGTGCCGGATCCTGGAAACGTAGGATGGGCCGGTTCGAAACAGAACGCAGCACCCACTTCCAATCATCACTGCTGTCGGAACCGCGCAATGGTGGCAATTGCACGGCTTCAAACAAAGAATTCAGCGTAACGTTTACGACCGTCCCCGTGCCGGGGTGCAATCCTACTTTTTCACGCAAGGCAGGCAGAAACGCCGGCGCCGATACTCGAAGATTGTAGGAACCGGGAAGGAGCCCGGAAATCGAATAGAAGCCGTGTTCATCGGTAAAGACGCGCAGAGCGCTGAGTTTGGGGCCAAGGATCTCAACCACGGCTCCCATTTGAGGCACACCCTGGGCGTTGCGCACTTGCCCTGTGATCGATCCCGTGTTGTCTGCGGCCGCTAACGGCAAGGCGAACAATTGCGCCGTCAGCAACCACAACCCGAGTTTGCGCAACATCATCCCACCGCCCACTGGTAGCGAGATCGCTATTCCACCGCAAACGTCGCGGTTGGATCCAGCGACTGCTTGGAGATATTGTCACTCACCTTGATCTGGATTCGATAAGTTCCCGGATCAAGGTTGGCGGCCGCGAGAGTTTTTTGCAGGGTCACTTGGTCGCCGACATTCCCCATCTTATCTGTACTTTCCACCGTGTGAATAACAGATTTATTGGTCGTGACGTTCACGACATCATACTCCACCGTAGCCGACGACTTGTGTGTTTTTTCGTCAAGGCCAAGGTTATAAACCTGCATCCAGAAATTCAGTTTTTGCCCGCGTTTGAAGCTGGCTGGTTTGCCATCCGCTGGAGGCACACGCGGACGAACTTTTGTCGCTCCAATCACAAACATGCCGGTGCCAACATTTTTTGAAGGCACAGGTTCCATGTCGTCCGCAATGATCAGCGAGGATGCTGAGAGCTTATCGTCCGCAAACTCAGGCACAACAATGCCTCGGGTCCAGGTTCCTTTGCGATCGCCGTTTACGTCTTTCACGACGATGTCGAGACGATAGCGTCCCGGGCGCAACGGAAGCGCTTTCCAATACACCTGTGAATTCTCCACTGCCTTTGGAAGAAGCTCCGCTGGAATGTCCGCCTCCACGGTTTCTTCAAACGTCTGCGCTACTTTGCCGGTCAGCGTGGAAACGCGCCCAAAAATGTTGACGGTTCCGCGCTGTATTCCGTCTTTGTTCACAAATGTGATGTCGCGGTTTTTCATTTGAACCGTCACGGGAACCAAAACCGTGTCGCCCGTCACGCGAACAAAGTCAGTAAGCACATCGAACGGCATAAGGTTGTAAGTGATTTTGGTTCTTACAACTTCTTCAAGGTCTTTAAACTTCACATCGGGCGGCTTGCTGAGTTTGGCGAACTGCTCCAACCGGTCGAATTCTTTGCTGGCATTTGCGGCCGTACCTGGCCCAGATCCCAAAGTTTCCAGCCCGCCATTCAAACGGGATGCTTTGCTCGTGAGACCCATTTGCTCGTACAAAGTTTCGCCGCCGTTGGGAGACTCCGCCAACGCATCTTTCTCTCCGCGGTCAATCGTCATGTGGTACTCGTTACACATGCACGTGTCCACGAACTCGATGATGACTTCCTGACCAATGCCCTCGATGTAGCGGTAACGCCAGTCTTCAAACGGATAAGTCGAAGTCGTTCCGCCGCCTTCTTCGATCGGACGATCATAAGTACCGCCGGAAGGATGCGAATCAATTTCATCAGGAGGGCCAAAAACGATGTAGATGCGCCCGCGGTCTGTTTTCCACCCCGGAATACCAGCCGCATAATGCTCGTTGGCATACTCAATTCGCCGGTAATGCTCTTCCTTGTATTCGTTCTCTTCCGTATCAGGCGTGGGGTCGCGGCGTTGCCAGAAAGCTTCAATGAACTGATCGCGCTCCTCGTCATTGGAGAGCTGCTTAAAGGCGGCGCGCTCTTCGTCCGTGATGATGTAGGCTACGTCCTCATTAAGCCATTTCTTATACGTCCGGCTAAGCTCCTGTTTCAGGGACTTGGCGTTTTCTTTTTTCTGCTTGTCTGTAAGGGGGCGCTTAAGCGGATCGGTTTCCTGGCTGTTCGCGGAGTCCGACTGCGCAGCGGGTGTACTGGCGGGTTTGGCGTCTTGCTGGGCCCATCCGAGTGGGGCCAGCGCACAGGAAGTAACCAATAAAACTAACGAAACCAAGAACTTAACGCCAGACTGAAACATAAGCAGGGGGAACTCCTGGCATATGCGAAAAAGCACATGCGAACCGCTAAAGATGATTCTATGTCTATTGGATGCCTCAAATCAAGGAAAAGGGGGCCCAAATTTTGCGGTTCTTAGAGGCGAGGAACTTCCTTAGTCCTACCCATTATGAGTAGTCCAATTTTAGTACTGCCTTACAGGCCCTTGAAGTATACAGGCTAGCCGTCTTTGCACCTGTCAAAAACGCGGAACTATTCTGACCAAAATTACTGATTTGAGACTTTGCGAATTACCGCACAGCGCGTACATGCGATGTTTTACATACTGAAAACCCGCCCTGGCAACCCGCTCAGCTATACTTTGAAACAGTCATTTGGGGAACTTTCCTGATGCCGTGGCCGTATGTAATAACGTGGCCCGGCAGCCGCCTGAGTACATAAGCTGATGAAGACATGGAAGAAGATTGCAATCGGCGCCGGGGCAGCCGTTCTGCTTTTGGCGATAGTGGCCTTTACTGTCCACCAAAGCCACAAGAATGTGGTGACGGTGCAGACCGGCAAGGTACAACGCATGGATTTGGCGGCGATCGTCAGCGCGTCCGGGGAAATCAAGCCCAAGCGGTACGTAAACATTGGGGCGAATGCCTTCGGCCGCATTACCAGGCTTTACGTGAAGGAAGGCGACCAGGTGAAAGAGGGACAATTGCTGGCGCAACTGGAAAACGTGCAATCTGGCGCGGATGTGGATGCGAATCAAGCCTCGCTGGAAGCTGCCCAGATTGATTTGCTGGCTGCCGAAGCAGGCCTGAATACAGCGGTGGCAGATTTAAACCGGGCCAAATCGGATGCGGAAAAAGCACAGCTTGATTGGACCCGGACGCAGGGACTTTATAAAGAGGCTTTGATCGCCAAGCAGGAGTATGACGCGCAGAAAGCGAACTTCAACACTTCGCAGGCGATGTTGGTGCAGGCGGAAGCAAAAGTAGCGCAGGCCAAGGCGCAACGCGATTCGGCGGAGCGGCACATTCACGAGAACCGCGCCAATTTGACACGGGTATCCGATGTACTGAAGAAAACCCGTTATACGGCCCCTTTCGACGGCGTGGTTACCAACCTTCCCGTGCGCGAGGGTGAGACGATGGTCATGGGAATTCAGAATGCGCCGGGAAGTACGCTAATGACTTTAAGCGACTTATCCGTCATCACGGCGGAAGTTTTGATGGATGAGACCGACATTGTGAACGTCCAACTGGGACAACCGGCGGAAGTTTCGATAGATGCCCTGCCCAAGCAAACTTTCAAAGCTGTGGTGACACAGATTGGCGATGATGCGATAGTGCGTTCGACGGGAGTGGCCACATCGCAGGCGACCGGCGGGAGCCAGGAAGCAAAGGACTTCAAAGTTGTGGTGACGTTGCAAAATCCGCCAGCCAACTTACGGCCGGGTTTATCGGCAACCGCGAAAGTTACGACTGCCACGCGCCAGAATGCCCTGAGCATTCCGATTCAGGCGCTGACGGTGCGAACATCGGATGATTTGAAAGAGAAAGATAAAGCTGGAAAAGGAACCGTAGAGGCAGCCACTCCGGCAAGCGCGGTATCCAACAGCAAGGAAGAAATTCAAGGCGTGTTTGTGATTCGAAACAAGAAAGCGCAATTTGTGCCGGTGACGACCGGTATCTCCGGAACTACTGACATAGAAGTAACGAAGGGCTTGCAAGAAGGCGACGAAATCATTACTGGTAGTTACAAAGTTTTGCGTAGCATTAAGCCGGGTACGGGGGTCAAAGTGGACAACTCCGCACCCAAAAAGGAAGACGAGGACGCAGCGTAACCGCCGGAAGTAACTAACAAACGGGCGGTTCGTTCGTCCAATAGAAATCCAGCTTGGGGACGAGCTTTCTGGGTCAAACTGGAAGGCGTACCCTAAAGACCGGGAACCAGACTGGAGCGGCGAGTGTCCGAGAGGGACGAGGAGTCAAAAATGGCAACGGCAGAAGTCATCAATATTGATCAGCCTGTGGTGTCGGCACCGCCCGAATCAGTAATGATCGCGACCATTGACCTGTGGAAGACCTACGACATGGGTTCGGAGCAGCAGGTCCATGCGCTGCGCGGAGTAAATTTGCAGATCCGCCGCAACGAATACGTGGCTATCATGGGCCCGTCTGGATCCGGTAAATCCACGCTGATGAACCTCATCGGCTGCCTCGACTCGCCCAGCAAGGGCCAGTATTGGCTGAACAATCAGCAGGTCAGCGAGTTAGATGATGACGAACTGGCGCGCATCCGGAACAAAGAAATTGGGTTCGTATTTCAGACCTTCAATCTTCTGGCTCGCGCGACCGCATTGCACAATGTTGAACTACCGCTGATTTATGCCGGTGTTCCCGCCGAAGAGCGCACCGAACGAGCCAAGGCTGCTTTAACTTCTGTGGGCATGGAAAAACGCATGAACCACAAGCCAAACGAACTCTCCGGCGGACAGAGGCAGCGTGTCGCGATTGCGCGCGCGCTGGTGAACCGGCCGTCGATTATTCTGGCCGACGAACCGACCGGAAACCTGGATTCGCAAACCGGCATTGAGATCATGGCGCTGTTTGATCGCCTTCAGGCCAACGGCAACACCATCATCGTCGTGACCCACGAACACGACATTGCCGAGTACGCCCACCGCGTGATTTACATCAAAGACGGCGTGGTGGAGAGAGACGAGTTGAACGAGAGGAAATAGAGACGATACAGAAGTGGCGCTTAACAACGATTGCTAGTTTTTCGTTTTCCATTGGCATGTTCCGCTGTCCCAAGTAAATCCATCGCCTTCGCAGCCCTCTCTAGTTTTCCACGACGCAGCCTCCGCGTTGATTTTCTGCACCTCTACTGGATCAAATTCATGATGGCGCCGCATAACACTTTTCGAGTTCTCGCCTTGAATAGTTCGCTCCTTGTTCGTCATGTAAGACGATTCGGACATGAACGAAGGCGAGGAGGAAGTTTCGGTTCCAAACGATGGAGATACGCTTGGCTGTCCTGAGGCAATCCACAATAACCCAATGCAATATAGGCCGATGCCGACCAATATCGCTAACTCCACTCCATTGCGCTGCAGCCACGGTTTTGCACGTTCGGCGGCGAACCTAACCTCCTCATTGTATAGTTGCGTTTGCCCATCGATGCTTTTATGGGATCGTCCGATATCTGAGTGAGACTCAATTCCCTCTCCTGCATTTTCAAAGCCATGACCACAATGCCAACATATCTTGGCCTCCGATTGCGCGAACTCCGCGCATTGTCGGCATTTCTTTTTGCCTTGCCCGACAGGATCGGCCTTGATCATTAAGGCAAACAATATGCCAATGAACGGACTCAGTAAGAAAGAGAGTAGGAAAAAAGAAAAGCCGTTACGCCCCTTGCTCTGAGCGATATTTGCGGCCAAGCCGCAGAGAGCCAGCCACGCAACGATAATTAAAATATCCACTTAGACTCCCGCAAAAAAAATGGTCGAATCAAAATGCGGCGAGAGATCCTCGGCTCCTAAGAATTCAACATGTGTGCGGGAAACCTGTCTGTGATCGGCGAACATTTGATTGTGCAAAAGTCGAGACAAAACATAGTGCGTTGCCAAGATTTTCAAAGATTCCCCAGTCCTAAATTACATTCGGAATGACGAGTTTTTGAAAAACGGAGACCCATCGCCAGCGGATTCGGAATGACAAGGTGTTGAGGAAACATCCAACCCCGCCGCTGGCTTTTCAAGAATTTCGGAGCTATGCTTTCGGGACGCTGAAAATGGTTTTGCATTGTCGCGATAAAGCGTAAGCAAACCAATTCTGAAGTTTGGGGCTTTGATGACTTCCAGTGTGTAAGGTGATCCGATTGAAGAGATCATTTTTTAGCGCCTGTTTAAACAAATCCTGTTTGTACAAACTCTTTTTTGTCTCCATCATTTCTCTTTTATGGATCGCGCCCGGAGCGGCTGCGACGGAAGACTTGTTTTCCAATCTCCACGTGGTGAAAAAACCGGGCGAACAGACTAGTTCCGTGTTGGTCACAGTCAAAGGCAAACCAAAGGTGCTCGCGAAGCGCGCTTTGCAGGCTTGGACAATCATGGAAGGGCAAAATGCACTGGTGTTGGTTGAGAGAAAAAATAAGGCCGGGAAAGATGAATATCAACTGCGCTTTTATGAAGGAGTGAGCCGGAAGTATCGCGAGCTCGGAACTTTGCCGTTCTTTTCGGCGGAGCTTGAGCAGGGAGTGCTGCCCGATGGTGGCTGGGCGTTCGCCTTGAGCGGAACAATCAAGGGGCAGGCATGGATCGCCGTTGCCGGATTGCACGGCGTGCATGGGCTATTGAAAGATGCTCATGGGCCCAAGCTGCATGATGGTTCGATGACGTATTTGGATACGGCCGGCGGATCCCATATCGCGACGGTGAAGGCATTGCTGGCTGCGGACATGACCGGCATCTATGAAGTTCCGTCATCTTCTTCTGACAGCAATATTCATTATGTGCAGTTTTTGCGTGATGGAACTGCCGTGATGGTTGCGCCGAACGGCGAACCATCTTATGCCAAATGGAGAACCGATGGCGTAGAGATGTTTGTCATCCAAGAAGATGGGACGATCATCCATTGGCCGCAAAATTCGCTCGTCCCGGTTCGGGGTGTTCCCGCGAGCACGCGTTTGGCAGTGCGATTGTTGCAGCCCCTAACGTCAGAAAAAACGAATGTGGGCGAGCCGGTGGAAGCGGCGCTGATTTCGCCTGCGTCCATCCAGGGAGAAATTCTGCTTCCGCAGGGCAGCATTTTTTCGGGCGCGGTCACAAAAGTTCACCGGGTCAGTTGGGGATTCAGACGGGAAACAGCCGCTTTGACAATTGAATTTAATTCCGTGAAGTTGCCCGATGGCGCCGTGTTGGCAGTTCACACCCAAATGGACCGCGTGGAGAACTCACGCGAAACGGTCGGCAAAGACGGCACCATCAAGGGCGTGCGCTCAACTGGGACGCCGGCGTATGCGGCGGAGCGCAAGATTGCTTCCATTTCGGCCATTGATCCGGTGTCTTATTTGTTTACGAGCGTTTCGGCGATTGCGGTTCTGGGGTTTGCCGATCCGGCCATTAGCTATCCGGCGGGAACCGAAGTTTTGGTGCAATTCACGTCGCCTGCGATCACGAACAAATCATATCCGCGTGAAGTGCCGGAATTTTCGGAATCCCCAGCGGAGCAGGACAAACTTTATCGTCTGGTCCGCGGCATGTCATACCGGACGGCAACGAAAGCGGGCAATAAACCGTCCGACCTGACCAACCTGATTTTCATTGGCCCTGCGGATGGATTGCAACGCGCCTTTCATGCGGCCGGATGGACGGAAACCGACACACTTACGGCAGACTCTACCTTCAACACACTGAAGGCTGTGGGCGGCAACCGCGTTTATCACGAAGCCCCCATGTCCACTCTCATGCTGGATGAGCATCCCCCGATATTTACGCTTTCGAAAACAACGAACACTTTTGCAGCACGGCACCATGCGCGCGTATTTGATGCGGCCATGAAATTCGATGGCGCGACCGTGCTGACGGCTTCTTCCACGCAGGACATTGCGGTGGCATTTTCCGGCAAGCAGAAAACCTTCATCCACGTGATTGACGAATACATTGACAATGAGCGGTCGAAGATCGTGAACGATCTCGAATTTACAGGATGCGTTAGCGAGATGAGTTTGGTGGCAAGGCCGTGGGTCCCGCAGGATGCTTACAACTCGACCGGCGATCATTTGCGGACGGATGGAGCGGTTGCGGTCATTCGACTCAACGACTGCCAAAATCCTAGAACGACACCAACCACGCCAGCGCCTCCAGTGAACAAGTTCAAGCGAAACACTCGCAACACGATGCTCTATATCCGCGACGACCTTTTCCGAGGCAATTTCGTTTACTCGGGGATCTCGAGCGCATTGTGGGTGAAGAAGTATCTCTCGACCAAGGACCAGCTCAAACCCGATACAGGTGCGTGGCGGACCAGCGATTTGTCTGGAACTACATTTCGAGGACGAGGAAACGATTCTCTTGGAGAAAGACCGCGCGAGCGCGGGCCGGGCGACTTTACAGCCGATCGCGAATTGGCGGAACAAACAAAAGCCCTGGAGCAATTACATAAATGGGACCCGCCACACTATGAAATCGGTCTTTTTGGCGGTTACACGCGGTTTCCCTCGACGCGAAATGAAGCGATCGCCATCATCGCGACGCCTGACGCCACCGACCCGAACTCGGTTTTTGCAGCCATCCTGGCCGACGAATTTGACGGCGGATGGATGGCCGGAACGTCCGTGACCATCAATAGCTGGAAATGGTTTTCCAACCAATTTGCTTACAGCTACACCCATGGACATTTTGCTTATGTTGAAGCTTTTTCCGATCCTATCGGACTGACCATTTATGGGAGCTCTGGTTTGGTGACGAACCAGTTTGAATACAACCTGCTATGGAATTTGCGGCCTCCAAAATCGCGCTGGCGCCCTTACGCGGCTGCCGGTCCAGCTATGGTTCTTACCCATCTATCCGACTCGCCCGTAAAGAAAGCAGCCGGACCTTTCAAGCTGGGATTGCAGAATATTGGATTGTTTCTCGCAGCTTATGACTTTGGCAGCACGCCTCCATTAAATGGCGGCGGAGTTTTCGCGCTGGGCGCGGTTTATGGAGCGGGGTTCAAGTACCGCGTACGCCCACGAATCACCTTCAACGTAGATTTTCGGGAGACGCTTTGCGCAGCGCCGAAATTCTTGAGCGACAGCTATACCAAGCAATACTTTGTGGACCAGAACTACAACACCAGCGTCTATCAGTTCTCCACGGACTCAAAGTACCGGCAGCAGAGGTTCACTGCGGGTGTAGCGTTTACGTTTTAGGATTGTCAGGCAGGTGAGAACATCCTTCGACTAGCTTAGGACAGGCCCTGCCTTGCACGAATCTTGCTATTGTTCGATGGTCGTCGGCTTGGTGGCGGCGGAAGCGGCTGGCAAAATGGGAGCTTTTGCAGTAAAGAACTCGTGGTCGTAAAGATTGCGATACATACGCCCAGCGAGTTCGGCGGCTTTGGGGCCGAAAGTGGGGCGTCCGCCTTCGAGGAAGACAACGACGACGATACGGCCGACTTCGGTGTTGGCATAAGAAGCAAACCAACCAAAGCGCGTGCCGGCTTTGGAGCAGGTTCCGGTCTTGCCAAGGATATCTTCTTCGTTGAAGTTGAGCTTCACGCTGCGGGCGGTGCCGTATTGCACTGCACCAGCCATACCATCAGAAATTTCAGGAATCAGCTCACCGATGGGCAGGCGCCGTTTGATCATCGGCTGAAAGTCAGCGATTTGTTCTGGCGTTGTCGGGTGCTGCAAATAATAGAGTGTTCCACCGTTGGCAATGGCTGAGACCATCGCGCCGAGTTGCAACGGGGTCATGGAGACGCCT
>Ga0070734_10006249_pt1 | contig 10081 bp, 8 predicted proteins | sample Coa_R1_8_FD_66444 | JGI IMG/M metagenome (GOLD analysis project Ga0070734, IMG submission 66444) | Surface soil microbial communities from Centralia Pennsylvania, which are recovering from an underground coalmine fire - Coalmine... | ecosystem: Environmental > Terrestrial > Soil > Unclassified ... | reverse complement strand
GTCCTGGACGCGGGTCTGGATCGCGACCGCCGCGGCGCCCGTCGCGCTTCCGGCGCCGCTTCGCCGCATCGCCATCCTCGGCGGCGCCGGGGCGGGCAAGTCCACGCTGGCCCGACGTCTGGGCGAAGCGCTCGACCTCCCGGTGATCCACCTCGATCGCCTTGCCTACGGCCCGGCGTGGACTCGCCGCAGCGCTTGCGCCTTGCAGGCGGAGCTGGCGCCCGAGCTCGAAGCTGGAGCGTGGGTGGTCGAGGGAACCTACGGTGAAGCCAGCGCGCTGACGCTGCCAGCGGCCGACCTGGTGCTCTGGCTCGAACAGCCGGTGTGGCTGAGGCTGTTCCGCAGCTGGCGGAAGACCGTGGTGCATCGGAACCGCCCGCGCGCCGATCGCCCCGACGACTGCGAGGAGGGCTTCGGCTGGCGCTATGCGCGGATGGTGCTGAGCTTCGGCGCCTGGTCTCCCGCCTTGGCCGCGCGCCTGGAAAAACAGTCCGGCGGGTCGGTCCGGAGGTTGCGCGGCGATGGCGAGATTCGGAAGTTCCTGGAAGCGGCCGCTGGTTGAGGACGGGCCGCGCTTGACCTCCCGCAACGCCGGGCCGAACAAGGCCAGGCCTTTCGAAGGGGTCCTTGATAGATGCTCAAGCGTGCTTTCGTCGCGGCGCTCATCGGCTGCGCGGCGCCGGCGGCGCAGGCCGCGCCCGCCATGCTAGGGTTCACCGAGTCCAGCGCCGCAGCCGAGCGGGCGCTGGAAGCGCGCTTCGATGCGAGCCTGTCGCGTGACGCGATCGCAGCCCGGCTCAGGCGCCTTTCGTCCGAGCCCAACCAGGTCGGCTCGCCGCACGATCGCGAAAACGCCGAATGGGTCCTCTCGCAGTTCAGGTCATGGGGCTGGGACGCGCACATCGAGGAATTCCGCGTCCTCTACCCGACACCGATCGCAGAGCGCCTGGAGCTGGTCGGCCCGACCGCGTTCCAGGCTAGCCTGCACGAGCCCACCGTCGCCGGCGACGCGACCTCGGCGGTCCACGACGGCGCGCTGCCGCCCTACCTGATCTACGGCGCAGACGGCGACGTGACGGCGCCGCTCGTCTACGTGAACTACGGCGCGCCCGCCGATTACGAGGCGCTCGCTCGTCTCGGCGTCGACGTCAAAGGCAAGATCGTCATCGTCCGTTACGGGCAGATCTGGCGCGGCTTGAAGGTGAAGCTGGCGCAGGAGCACGGAGCGCTCGGCTGCCTCATTTATTCGGATCCCGCCGACGACGGCTACGGCCCGGGCGACCCCTATCCGGTCGGCGCGTGGCGCCCGAGCGAAGGGGTGCAACGCGGCTCGATCCTCGACATCACGCTGCGCTCGGGAGACCCGCTCACGCCGAACGTCGGCGCGACGGCGGATGCGCCTCGCATCCCGCTCGCCGAAGCGGAGGTGCTGATGAAGATCCCGGCGCTGCCGATTTCCTACGCCGACGCCCAGCCGTTCCTGGCGGCGCTTGGCGGCCAGGTCGCCCCCAAGCGCTGGCGGGGCGCTTTGCCGATCACCTATCACGTCGGCGCGGGACCGGCCGTGGCCCACCTGGTCGTCAAGTCGGAGTGGAGCCTGAAGCCGCTCTATGACGTCATCGCGGTGATGCGCGGGGCGGAACGCCCCGACGAATGGGTGATCCGCGCCAACCATCGCGATGGCTGGGTGTTCGGGGCCTGGGACCCGCTCTCCGGGCAGAGCGCGATGCTCGAAGAGGCGCGCGGGATCGGCGCGCTTGCCGCCGCCGGCTGGCGACCGAAGCGCACCATCGTCTACGCCAGCTGGGACGGCGAAGAGCCGGGCCTGCTCGGCTCGACCGAGTGGGCCGAGGCGCACGCCGACGAGCTCACCGCCAAGGCGGCGCTGTACGTGAACTCCGACTCGAACGCCCGCGGCACGCTGCGCGCCGAGGCGAGCTACTCGGCGCAGGCGCTGGTCGACCAGGCCGCGGCCGACGTGCGCGACCCTGAGACCGGCGTGAGCGTGCGCGAACGGGCGCTCGCGGTCGACCAGGTCGCCGGCCTCGATCCGGACGCAAGCGAAGAGGCGAAGCGGTTTGCCCGCGAGGCCGCCCGCGGCGGCGAGCTTCCCATCGGCCCGTTAGGCTCAGGCTCCGACTACACACCGTTCGTCCAACATCTCGGCGTGACCTCGATCAACCTCGAATACGCCGGCGAGGGCGAACAGCAGGGCGTCTATCACTCGCAGTACGACACCTTCGAGCACTTCAGTCGCTTCGGCGACCCCGGCATGACCTACGGCGTCGTGCTGGCCGAGACCGCCGGCCGGATCGTGCTCCGGACCGCCGATGCCGACGTTGTCCCGCTGCGCTTCTCGGATCTTGCGGCGAACGTGCGCTCGAACCTCGAGGACCTGAAGAAGCTCGTCCACGACCAGCGCGACCGCGCCAGGACGCTGGACCGCCTCGCCGACGCGGACGCCTTCCGGCTGGCGGCGGACCCGACCAAAGCCGGTTCGCCGCCCTCGCGGGAGGACCCCGCGCCCGAGATAGAGTTCGCGCCGCTCGACGCCGCGGTCGGGCGACTGACCGCGAGCGCCGCGGCCTACGACCAAGCGCTGGAGCGATCGGGAGCGGCTGCGCCGGCGACGCAGACGCGTCTGGACGCCCTGCTGATCGCCGTCGAGCACGAGCTGACGGACCCCGCGGGCCTGCCAGGGCGCCCATGGTACAGGAACATCCTCTACGCGCCGGGCATGCTCACGGGGTACGGCGCGAAGACGCTGCCTGGCGTCCGCGAAGCGCTGGAGAGCCGGCGTTGGGGCGAGGCGCAGGAGAACATCATCCGCACCACCCGCGCGGTGGAAGCTGCGACGGCGAGCATCGACGCCGCGACCGCGATCCTGGCCGGACCCCGCTAGAAGCTCAGAATCCCGAGCCGGCGGCGTCGACGTTGACGCGGTAGACCACGGTCAGCACCGGCGGCGGCATGGCTTCGCGATACTCAAGCTCGATGTGCAGCGGGCCAGCCGTCCACCTGCAGCGGTAGCTCTGCACCACGACTCCCGGCTCCGGCGAGGCGCAAGCCTGCGCAGGCCCGTATTTGTCCGCCAGCCGGTCGCCCAGGCCGCGGGCTTCGGCGAGGTTGCCTTCGGTGCGGCCGGTCTCGACGTCGGCGAAGTCGAGCACCACCGTGCTCAAGCCTTTCTTGCCGAAGAAGAAGCGCGCGACCGCGTCGTGGTCGGCCACGCGGGCGAGCATCGAGGCGCCCTCCACGTCGCCGCTCAGGCTGTCGCCCGCGATGGTCGGCCGCGCCGCGGGAAAGAGCTTCAGCACCTGGGCTTCGTTCATGCCGAAGCGAGCGCCGCGCCAGATCTCCGGCGGCGGCGCGCGGTGCGGCCCCCCCATCCAGGGCGGGGCCCAGGCGGGAACCAGGGAAGCCAGAGCAGCGATGGCGACCAGGGTGCTGTTCATGCCGGCGACTCAAGGCGACGATAGCACGCGGGCGAGAACGCGCTCGGCTCAGGCGCCGCGGGCCGCCCGGATGCTGTCGAGGGCGTGGTCGACGCCTTTGGTCACCACGATGTCCGCGATGCCCTTGGCGGCGGAGATGTGTTCGGTGAGGTTCGGGAGATTGATCCGTTCCCAGACCATCTTGGCAAATCCGAGCCGCCCCGCCTCGTCCAGGCCGAGAAAGCGGGCGTAGAACGAGGCGGGATCGTTCTTCGCCGCCAGCATCAGCGCCAAAAGGCGCTCCGTGAACCAGGCCTCGATGTGCTCGGGCTCTGCGTCGAGGTAGATCAGAGCGTCGATCAGGCGGCGGCCCGACGCATCGACGCCGTGGTCGATGTGCAGGCCCAGGCCCTCGACGATCAGCACGTCGGGCGCATCGATGGTCCGCGCCAGCGCCGGGTCGACGTCGTAGGTGGAGTGAGAATAGCCGGGGAACGTCGCCCGCCCAGCGCGGACGGCGGTGAGCGCCGCGCGAAATCCCTCCACGTCGTAGGTCTCGGGAAACCCCTTGCGCATTCCCAGCCCCTTGGCCTCGAGCGCCGCGTTGTCGAACAGGAAGCCGTCGGTGCAGACGACCTCCACACGTGGATGGTCCGGCATCGCGGCGAACGCCTCGGCGAGCTGCGCAGCGAGCACGCTCTTGCCCACCGCCACGCCGCCGGTGATCGCCACGACAAACGGCGGCTCGGCCGGGCGGCGTGCGCTCAACAGCGCGACGAGGGCGTTCAGGTCAGCCACCCGCGCTCCATAGCGCGGTGCGGCCTGGAGAGGAGTCGCCAATCATCGACTCGTACGCGCCCACCGCGTGTCGAGCGGCGTGATTGCCAGAAGTTTCGATCAAGAATAGCGTCGCCGGAATTCAGTCGGAAGCTGGGGAAACATCATGAAAAAGACTTTATTAGCAGGCTTCGCCACCGTCATTCTGCTATCGCCAGTTGCAGTCCATGCGCAATCCGGCGACGACGCCGGAATTCGCGCGCTGGAGACCCGTTTCATCGCGGCGTTCAACGCCAAGGATCTCGACAGCATCATGCGAGCCTATGCGCCGGACGTCTTCGTCTTCGACCTCGTGCCGCCGCGCCAGTACGTCGGCGCCGCCGCCTACCGCGCCGACTGGAAGACGCTGCTGGACGGCTTCGAGGGGCCGATCAGCGTTTCGATAAGCGATCTGGTCGTGCACCGCGATGGCGATCTCGCCTATGGGCACAGCATCCAACACCTCGTGGGCAAGAACAAGGTTGGCGGCGCCAAGACCGACCTGACGGTCAGGGTGTCGGATGTCTACCGAAGGATCGATGGCCGCTGGAAGATCGTGCTCGAGCACGTCTCCGTCCCGGTTGATCTCGACACGGGCAAGCCCGACTTCGCCTCGAAGCCTTGAGGCGCGCCGCGCGCTGGTCAGGACTTCGGCGCCGGCACGAGTTTCAGCGGCTTGTGGCAGATGTCCACGGCGACGTCCTCGCGGGATTTGGGCCCGGCCCAGACATAGTGGGCCACGTCGTAGGCCTGCGAGAGCGCGGCGTCGTAGGCATATCGCCCGTCGCTCAGCCGGTAGACCGCCAAGGGGTCGTAGGTGGAAAGGCACTTCGTATCCATCTGAGACCAGCTCGGCCGCCCGATCAGCTCCGGGGCGGCGCCCTTGTCCAAGTGCGCGATGGCCGTGAGCTCGAAGGCGTCCTCGGAGAGCAGCGTCGCGACCTGGCCGTCGGGTGCAAGGCGCAGCACCCGAAACGCGAAAGGGTCCGGGTCTTCGGCCGCGCCGAATACCGCGACAAGCTGGTCGCCCGCGGCGCCGTCATTCAGCGCCAGCGCGGCGTAGAGGTAGCTGGAGTGCAGCCGGTTCTGAGCGGCGAGCGAGGCGGTCGTGATTGCGTTCTTCACCAGGGCAAGACCGCCATTGAGCGATACGACCGTTGTCTTGCCCCCCGGCGCTGCGACCACGAGGCGGGGGCTGTCGTCCGCACCGTCATTGCTCTGCACGACCAGAGTGTATGCCCCGAGATGCGTCGTCTCGACGGCTCGCCACGCCGGCGGAGCCGGGGCCGCGGCGCTGGCGGCCAGGGCGACGGTCGCGGCGAGAGCCGTCAGCAACGCTTCAGCTTCTCCGCACCTCGCGGAACGGCACGTCGCGGTCGATTTCCGGCTCCTTCGGTAAGCCAAGCACGCGCTCGCCGATGATGTTGCGCTGGATCTGGTCGGTGCCGCCCCCGATCGAGGTGAAATAGGCGTTCAGCGTCAGGAAGTTCGCATCCTCGGCGCGAGGGTGGTCCTTTCCTTCGAGCAGGCTGCCGGCGCCCAGGATCGCGGTCCTGACACGCGCCTCCTCGTGCAGGATGCGCGACATCGCCAGCTTGCCGAGGCTCATGACCGGCGAGGATGTCCCCTGCGCAAGGTCGGCCTTCGCGCGCGCCGTGTTCAGCGCGTTCAGGCGCTTGTAGGCGACGACCCGGGCGATGTCCTGTCTGATCAGCGGATCGTCCAGCCGGCCCGCCTCGCGGGCTAGGGCGATCAGCGGCTCCTCGCCGGCGCTCTCGGCGACGCCGCTGCGCGGGCCGCGGGCCCCCTCCCCCATCACCGAGCGCTCGTAGGCAAGCGCGGTCTGCAGCACGCTCCACCCCTGGCCGAGCTCGCCCAAAAGGTTCTCCTCCGGCACGATGGCGTCGGTGAAGAAGACCTCGTTGAAGTGGCTCTCGTTGGTGATCTGGCGCAGCGGACGGACCTCGACGCCCTTCTGCTTCATGGGCAGGAAGAAGAAGCTGAGGCCCTGGTGCTTGGGGACGTCCCAGTTGGTGCGCGCGATCAGCATGCCGTAGTCCGCGGTCGCTGCGGTCGAGGTCCACACCTTCTGGCCGTTCACGACCCAGTGATCGCCCTGCTTGTCGGCGCGCGTGCGGACGCCGGCCAGGTCGGAGCCGGCCCCTGGCTCCGAATAGAGCAGGCACATGACCACTTCACCCTTCAGGATCGGCCCCAGCAGCTTCGCCTTCAGGGCGTCCGTCCCCCGCGCCAGGAGGGTGTTGGCGTAGAGCTGCGTGCGGTCCTGGCCCGAGCCGGGCGCGCCGACCTTCGCGAACTCCCGTTCGACGATCCGCGCCTGTTCGTTCGACAAACCGCGTCCGTACCAGGCGACCGGCCAACGCGACGCGGCCCAGCGCGCGTCGACCACCTTGGCGATCCAGGCGCGGTAGCCGACGGCGTCCCCGCCCCACTGCGGGGCGCGCGCGTCGCCCTTCCAGTTTGCCTTCAGCCAGCCGGCGACTTCGGCGCGGAGCTCGTCGTCGCTCATCGATCTGATCTCGGCGGCGTCGTCCATGGCGTCAGGCTCCCAGGGCTTCGAGATAGCGCTCGCGGTGATAGGCCGGGGCGCCGAATAGCTGTGCATCGGCGCGCGCGCGCCGAAGGTAGAGGTGCGCGGGATGCGCCCAGGTGAAGGCGATGCCGCCGTGCATCTGTACGGCGTTGGCGGCGGTGGTCGAGAAGGCGTCGGCGCAGGCGAAGGCCGCGAGCGCCACGGCCTCGGCGGCGTCGGGCGCGCCCTCGGCAAGCTTCTGCGCGGCGTTGCGAGCGGCCGAGATGGAGGATTCGCTTTCCAGCAGCAGGTCGGCCGCCATGTGCTTGATGGCCTGGAAGCTGCCGATCGCGCGCCCGAACTGGATGCGCGTCTTGGCGTAGTCCACGGTGAAGTCCAGAACGCGCCTTGCCCCGCCGGCCTGCTCGCCCGCAAGAGCGACCAACGTCAGATCGAGCGCCTGACGAACCGCTTCCCACGCCGGCCGCGCGCCCTTGAGGCGGCGCCCCGGGGCGGCTTCGAGCACGACCTTGGCCAGCCGAAGCGTGTGGTCGAAGGTCGGGAGCGGTGTCACGATCACGCCCTCGCCCTTCGGGTCGACTTCAAAGACCGCGAGGCCGCCCGGCGCGGTCGCAAGCACTAGCAAGACGTCGGCGTTCTGGGCGTGCAGGACGTAGGACGCCGCGCCGTCCAGGCGGTCGTTGGCCGCGGCGGTCACGCCGACCCCGTCCTCGTCCCAGGTCCCGCGCTCGTCGGTCAGCGCCGCCGTAGCGATCGTCGTGCCGGCAGCCATCCCTGGGAGCAGGCGCGCGTTGGCCTCGGCGTCGCCCAACGCATCGAGCAGCGCCGCAGCAAGCACCCCGGAGGCGACCAGCGGCCCACAGAGCAGCGCGGCGCCGGCTTCCTCCATCACCGCTTCCAGCTCGAGCGGCCCCGCGCCGGCGCCGCCGTGCGCTTCGTCGATGAGGAGGCCGGCGATCCCCATCTCGGCCAGCTGCCTCCACAGCGCCTCGTCGTAGCCGGTTTCGGTCTCCATCGCCCGGCGCACGTCCGCTTCGGTCGAGCGGTCGGCCAGCAGGCGGTGCACGGAGTCTCGGAGCGCGGCGCGCTCGTCGGCGGAAAGGCTTGGCACGGCGGCCTCCGGAACGGCGTCTCTATTGGCTTAGCGCAAAATCGCCCGCGGTCTAACGCCCGGCGGAGAGGATCTTGAACTGGCGCTCGGGGTGGTCCTGCAGCGCCGTGCGGCCGTCGCGGTAGGTGGCGCGCGACCCTTCGTGCGCATACTGCAGGATGTAGGCCTTGCGGACGCTGCCGCGCCTGAGGTTCGGCCCCGTGCGGTGCGGCGTGAGCGACGAGAAGATGATGGCGTCGCCGGCTCTGGCGGGCACGGCCACTGCGTCCGGAACGTCTTCGAGGCACTTGTAGCCGATCGGCGTGGTCCAGTGGTTGAGCGTGCCGAGCCTGTGCAGGCCAGGCGCGATCCAGGGGCAGCCGTTCTCGACGTCGACGTCGACCAGCGGCAGCCAGAAGGTCAGGTAGGCCTGCGGCTCGACGAAGGTGTAGCCGTTGTCCTGGTGCCAGGGGAATTCACGCATCTCGGCGGTCTTCTTGTAGACCGACTGGTCCCAGTAGAGCCTGACCTCGTCGCCGAGCAGGTCGTGGCAGACCTCCTTCATGAACGGATGCGCCGCGAACGCTTTCAGGACCGGCGACTTCCTGACGAGGTGCGTCGTGAAGGTGATCTCGTCGGCAGTCGCGATCGAAACGGTCCCTCCAGCTTCGCGCAGCTTTGCCTCGCCCTCCGCCTCGAGCGGGTCGATGGCGGCGGTGACGGCCGCAATCTCTTCGGCGGCGAAGGCGCCCTCGACCTTGACGAAGCCGTCGCGGTTGAAGCCGGCGCGCTGGTCCTCCGTGAGCCGAACAAGCGGGCCCGACCGGTCCTCCCATCGGAAGCCGACGCTGAGCGGGTGCAGCCTGATCTCAGCGGCCAAAGGCGTCCTCCGGTCGTCAGCTTGCCCCGCGCCGGCGCCGAGGTCCATCGGCTCGCGCGCGGCTTCAATTGCGGCTAAGTTTCAAGATTGCAAAAGGATACGACCGCATGAGCGAAACGACCGAGCATCGCATGCGCGCCGCGCCGGCCGCGCAGAAGGCGGTCAACATCGCGTCGGCGCTCCCAGCGCCGAGCTGCGCGTGGAGCGGATCGACCCGGAGTCCGAGTTGAAAGCCTGAAGACCGAGGCGCGACCGCCATGGCGAAATTTCCCACCACGCTCGAGGACATCACGCCCGACTGGCTGACCAAGGCGTTGGCGGCGGACTGCGGCCTGCAAGGCGCCAAGGTCGCGTCGTTCGAGGCCGAGCCGATCGGGGCCGGAACCGGCTTCCTGGGCGTGGTGAGCCGCCTTCGCCTGACCTACGACCGCGACGCGCCGCAAGCGCCGAAAAGCATCATCGTCAAGCTGCCGAGCTCCGACCCCGGCGCCCGGATGATCACCTCGACCTTCCGCCACTACGAGAAGGAGGTGCGCTTCTACGAGCAGATGGCGCAGGTCAACAATCTCTGCTCTCCCACCGCCTACTTCCGCGCCTTCGATCCGAAGAGCGGCGACTTCGCGCTCATTCTCGAGGACCTGGCGCCAGCTCGGAACGGCGACCAGGTGGCGGGCCTCACCATCGACGATGCACGGACCGCCGTCATCGCGCTGGCCAAGATGCAGGCGCAGTGGTGGGAGCGCCCCGCGCTGCACGTCTTCGACTGGCTGCCGGCGTTCAACGACCCGGCCATGCTGAGCTTGCAGGCGGTGTTCCAGCAATGCTGGCAGCCCTACCTGGACGCCCTCGGCGACCGGGTGCCGGCGGAGCTTGTCCCGGTGGGCGAGCGCCTGGGCGGCATGATCAGCCACGTCATGAACGCGCTGACGGCCAAGCCTTGCACGGTCGTCCACGGCGACTACCGCGCGGACAACTTCTTCTTCGACTGCGGCGGCGAGGCGCTGACGGTGGTCGACTGGCAGATCGTGATCAAGGGCCTGGGCGCCTTCGACCTCGCGTACCTCCTCGCCGGCAACATCAGCGTCGAGGATCGCCGCCAGCACGAAGCCTATCTCGTGCGCCTCTATCACCATCACCTGGTCGAGAACGGGGTCGAGGGCTACGACTTCGACACCTGCTGGCGCGACTATCGCACTTGCGTTCTGATCGCCTGGATCTGGCCCGTGATCGCCGTCGCCTCGCTCGATCCGGCCAACGAGCGTGGCCTTGCCTTTTTCCAGGAGTGGAACCGGCGCGCGACCACCGCA
>Ga0070734_10006248_pt1 | contig 10082 bp, 8 predicted proteins | sample Coa_R1_8_FD_66444 | JGI IMG/M metagenome (GOLD analysis project Ga0070734, IMG submission 66444) | Surface soil microbial communities from Centralia Pennsylvania, which are recovering from an underground coalmine fire - Coalmine... | ecosystem: Environmental > Terrestrial > Soil > Unclassified ... | reverse complement strand
TGCAGCTGCACCAGCAGCGCGCGGATGAAGATGCTGATCATATCGCTTGCCCCGAGAATCACGAGTGCGATCATCGCCACCCAGAAGCGGGTGGTGAGTCCGAACACCAGGATGGCGATCCCGAACACGGCGACACCGCCAAACATCGTCGGGCCGACGTGGCGGCGAATCGGGTGAAAAGCCAGGAAGACCGCCATGGCCACCGCGCCGAGCCCGGGTGCCGCGCGCAGGCAGCCGAACACCTCGGGGCCGGCATGCAGGATGTCGTGGGTGAACGCGGGGAGCAGAGCGCTGGCGCCACCGAACAGCACCGCGAACAGATCGAGCGAGATGGCACCGAGCACCGGTTTGCGCCGCCAGATGAAACGCAGGCCTTCGAGCAGCCTGTTCCAGGTGAGCGCCGCGGCGGCGCCCGGCGCGCCGCGACGCCGCATCGAGGCGAGCATCACGAGCCCTGCGAGGAGCAGCACGGCGGCGGTACCGTACACCCACGCGGCGCCTCCTGCGGCTTGTGGCTCCGTGCCGGCCCCTCGTTGACCGGCCGCGTACACCAGGCCCCCGATCGAGGGACCCGCGATGCTCGCCACCTGGAAGGCGGAGGAGCTGAAAGCCACCGCGTTGCCGAACACCGCCGGGGGCACGATGTTCGGCAGATAGGACTGCATGGCCGGCGTCAGGAAGGCGCGCGCCACCCCGAGCAACGCCAGCACGCCGAAGATCGGCAGCACGCTCGTGAGACGCAGGCGCGCAAAGATCAGCAGCAGCAGCGTGCAGGCCAGATAGGCCGCGAGGCACGCGATGAGCACGTCTCGTCGATCGAATCGATCGGCGGCGTGTCCGGCAATCAGGGCGAGGCAGACGAAAGGCAGAAACTGGGAAAGACCGATGAGCCCCAGATCGAGGACGCGGCCGGTGAGATGGTAGACCTGCCAGCCCACGGCCACCACGATCATCTGCGCGGCGACCGTCGCCGTGAAGCGCGCGCCGACGAACCGGGTGAACTCGCGATGACGGAAGATCGCGAAGCCACGTTTGGGGCCTGCAGCGCGCAAAGTCGCTCGACCCGGGTCGAATCAGAGTCCGAGCGCGCTCAACGCGGGATGATCATCGGGCCGCCGGCCGAGCGGCCACTGGTACTTGCGCTCGCTCGCGGCGATGGGCCGATCGTTGATGCTGGCGATGCGCAGGCGCATGAGACCCGACGGGTCGAATTCCCAGTTCTCGTTGCCGTAGCTGCGAAACCATTGTCCGCTGTCGTCGTGCCATTCGTAGGCGAAGCGCACCGCGATACGGTTCCCGGCGCAGGTCCAAAGCTCCTTGATGAGGCGATAGTCGAGCTCGCGCGACCATTTGCGCACCAGGAACGCGTGAATCGCCTCGCGCCCTTCGAGAAACTCCGCGCGATTGCGCCAGCGGCTGTCCGGCGTGTATGCGAGCACGACGCGATCGGGGTCGCGAGTGTTCCACGCATCCTCCGCCATGCGCACTTTCTGCGCGGCGGACTCGGGAGTGAAGGGTGGGAAAGGGGGTCGGCTCATCGTCTTATGTTAGCGCGTTTGACTGCCCGGCCCGGGCAGGCCCCGGGAGAAGAGGCCACCGCACGAGCCGACCGCGGGGCGATGCCTCCGGCCGCCCCTCGGGAAGCCTCCGGCCGCCACGGTTTGGGCTATTTGGGTTATTTCGCGTGAAGTATAGTCATTTACGCGCTCATTCGCGTCTTTTAGCGGCAAGATCGCGGCCCTACTCGCGCGCCGGACACATCCCGCCCAGCGGTGCCGTACAGTAGGCCCTCCAAAAACCCAGGGGAGAGAGTGATGCGACAGCGCGTACCGACCGGCAACCCGTGGGGCGACACCCTCGGCTACTCGCGCGCAGTGCGTCAGGGCGCGCTCATCTTCGTCGCGGGCACGACGGCGACCGGACCCGATGGCCGGCCGCTCGCACCCGGTGATCCCGCGGCTCAGACGCGCATCGTGTTCGAGCGCATCGAGATGGCGCTGCGGCAGCTGGGCGGCTCGCTGCGCGACGTTGTCGACACCAAGATCTACCTGACGAACATCGAGGATTGGCCGCAGGTCGGCGGCGTGCACGGCGAGGTGTTCAGGGAGATCAAGCCCGCCGCGACGATGCTCGCCGTGACCCGCCTGATCGACCCTGGGATGCTCGTCGAGATCTCCGCGGTCGCACTGCTCGAGGATGAGCGGATGAAGGAGCGCATCTGAGGGCTTGTCTCGGGCGTGACCGCGGGGATCTGGCCGCGCTCGCCGCCTGTCTGGTCTGGGCGCTCGTTCCGGTGGGCACGCGTTTCTTCGTGCTGCGGGTCGATCCATTCGTGTTCAACGTGGTGCGCTACCTGGCGGCCGCGGCCTCGGCGTTGCCCCTGTTCGTGCGGGCGCGGCCGTGGCGCTGGCCGCGCAGCGACCAGCGCCTGATGCTCGGCTGCGCACTGCTGGCGGTTCCCGGCTATAACCTGCCGGTGTCGTTCGGCGCACAGGCGGTGACGGCGGGCCAGCTCGGCCTGCTGATCGCGACCGAGCCGGTGCTGATCATCGCGTTCGCTCTGCTGCTGGAGGGCCGGCGCATACGCGCCCGCCTCATCGCCGGGAGCGTGCTCGCCCTGTGCGGCGTAACGCTCACCTCGGGGGTGCTGACGTCGAGCGCCGCCCTGCGGCTGACCGGTGCGCTCGAGGTGCTCGCGGGCGCGATGTCCTGGTCCATCTATACGGTGCTCGTTGCGCGCCTTTATCGCCGGCAGGGAGCGCTCGGCGTGACCGGCGCGACGCTCGTGGTCGGCACGTTGCTGCTGCTGCTCGTCTCGGGGCCGCTCATGCGGGGCGTGGCGTGGCCGGACGCGCGTTCAGTGCTCGAGCTGGCGGTGATGGGCATCGCCTCGAGCACCGTCGGTTTTCTCTTCTGGAATTACGCGGGCTCGCGCGTGCCTGCCGAGCGCCTGGGCCTTTTTCTTTATCTCATTCCGGTGGGCAGCGTCGCCACCGGCGCGCTCCTTCTGAGCGAGACGCTCACGTTCACCCTGCTCGGCGGCGGACTGCTCACACTGCTCGGGGTGTGGCTCGCGACCCATGCGGGCGCGGGCATGACCGCGGCTCCGGCCGAGCCTTGAGATCCGGCGTTGAGGCTCACCCTCCGCCACGCTGCAGTTGCGGGGCGAAGCCACTCACACCGCTGAGCCAGGTGTCCTTGTCGCGAATGATCGCCTGTGCGGGCAGGCTTGCCGTGGCGACCCCGATGCCCTCGAGCTTGCGCACCGCCGTGCCCACCGCAAAGATCTCGATGAGGCTCGAGCCGAGCTCGACGATATAGGTCTTGATGCCGACCACCTCGTCGGCGCCGAGCGCATCGGCCTCGCGCTGAATTCGGTCGAACACCTGCTCGCGCGCGTCATAGACCAGCGTCGTCAGATCCGTGACCTCGCCACGGACGAGCCCCTGGAATGCGGCCTTGAGTCCGCCGATGGCACCGAGCGAGTACACCGAGGTCGAGATCAGCAGCTTCAAGGGGATGTAGCCGAGCTGCGCCAGCCCCCAGAGCTCCTCACCGGTGAGATCGCTGGTGACCGGCGGCCCGGTCACCGCTTCGGCGATGCGCGGATGGTGCGAAGCGGTACCCGCCATGTACATCTCATGGAAGCCCGCGAAGTGCATGACCGTGGTGCGCACACCGACCACCGCATTCGATTGCGACTCGCGCGCATGCGCCGTCAATCGCTCGAGCGCATGATGCCGCGTCGCGTTGAAGACGTCGCTGAACTCACGGATCTCGCCCCGCACGAGCGTCTTGAGTGTGCCGGTGATGCCGCCGACGGCGCCCACCGAGTAGGCGATGTTGCCGAACACGAACTGGCGCGGCTCGTAGCCCGCATCCATGTGGCAGTAGAGCTCCTGAGCATCGCCTGCGCTCGTGAAGGGGCTGCGCGAGCCCTCCCCGCGCACCCCCGAGCCCACGAACAGAAACTCCGAATAGGTGCTGAGGTTGCGCAGCTCCGAGCTCACGCCCACCACGCCCTGCACACCCTCACGCCGTGCCTCCGCCTGCATGCGCTCGAAGGCCGCGGCGCGGCCCGCGTGGATCATGCCCGTCACGTCCGGGATCTCCCCGCCGATGATGCCGCGAAACGCCGAGCGAACGCCGCCGAGAAAGCCCATCGACTGGATGCTGTTGCCGATGAGAACGCCGCTCGGCGTCAGGCCCTTCAAGCGCAAGCAGTAGATCTCGTTGCCGGACAATCCCGTGAGCGTGGCGCGTGAGCGAGGATGGGGTGCGGCGGACAGGGTGTTCATGACGTGAGCTTCGCGAGCGCAAGCTCCGCGATCGCCATGTCCTGAACCGCGACGCCGGTGAGATCGGCGATGGTCACGTCGCGCTCGCTCCTGCGCCCTCGAGCCGGATCGGCAATGATCTCGCCGAGCTCGATGAGATCTTCGGGCCCGAGGTGGCCCGCGGCGAGCGCGGGAGCGGAATCGCCGTACTGCGAGCATTGCGCGCGGCTGTCGACCGCCCGCACCTGTGCACGCGCGAAGAGCCTCGGATCGAGCTCCTGCTTGCCGCCGCCATCCGCGCCGACCGCGGTGATGTGCGTGCCGGCCCTGACCGCCTCGGCCGACAAGAGCCAGCCGCGCGCCGCGGTGGTCGTCACGATGAGCTGGCTGCCGGCCGCGACCGCGTCCGGGCTCGTCACCACGTCGATGGACCATGCATCGCCCAGCGCGTCCGCCAGTCGATGCGCGCGCTGCGGCGCGCGCGCCCAGAGCCGCACGCGGCGGCACGGGGTCACCTCGGAGAGGAACTCGAGCTGCAGCCGCGCCTGGGCGCCGGCGCCGAGGATGCCGATGCACTCGATGTGCTTGGGAGCGAGCAGCCGCGCGGCCAGCGCACCGGCCGCCGCAGTGCGCAGATCGGTCAGATACCCCTCATCCTGAAAGAGCGTCGCAAGCGCGCCGGTCTCGCTGCTGAATACGAGCACCACGCCGTTCCCGGAGGGCAGGCCGCGCTCGGGGTTGCGCCAGAACCCCGTGGCGATCTTGACGGTGAAGGTCGCATGCCCCTTCAGATAGCCGTACTTGATGTGACAGTCGCCCGGCGGCTCCTCGAAGTCGAGCTGTCCGACCGGCGGCACCACCGCCGCACCGTCCGAGTAGGCGCGAAATGCCTGCGCCATGGCCTCGATCGTCTCGCCCGGAGGGATCAATCCCTCGAGATCGGCGCGCGCGTAGACACGCATCATGGACTTGCTCTCCTCTCTCAAGCCGGCGCGTGCCGGTTGATCAGCTCCACCATCCGCTCGGTGGCCTCATGAAACAAATCGATTCCGAGGTCGGGCAGATCGACGTACACATCGTCACGCTTGAGGAAGGGCTTGATCCGTGCGGTCTGCTCGATGATGTCATCGTGCGGGGCGAGCACCGTGAGCGGCGCGCGCAGCGATTTCAAGCGCTTCTCCAGGGGGTACCCGGCCGCGGCCTTGAGGGCGGCGCCCGGGTTCGCCGCGAGCACGTGCTCGACGAAGCGCCGGTGCGCGTCCGCAAGATCGTAGGGCGGGGAGCGGAACGCGAAACAGCCGCGCCACGCCCCGAGCACGTGACCGCCCTCGGTCGCGGGCTTGAGCGGCTGCTCGCTGTATTTCTCCATCTGCCGCGCGTGCTCGGCGGGTGTGAACAACGGCATGCCCACCAGCAGCACACGACGCACCCGCTCGGGCACCTGCGCGGCGATCTCGACCGCCTCGATCGACCCGGTGCGAACGCCGAGCAGGTCGAACGGCGCCGTCACCTCGGCGGCCATCAAGGCGTCGAGCGTCGCATGCGCGTATTGCTCGACCGACAATGCCCAAGGCGGCGCGTCCGAAAAGCCGTATCCGAGGCGGTCGGGCGCGCAGGTGGGGCGGGCCAGCCGCTGCTGCAGCGGCTCCCACATCTCGCCCGAGCGGGGCGAGGGATGCAGCAGCACCAGCGGCACACCGCGCCCGTCGCTCGAGCGCAGATGCACCTGTCCGTAACGCGTCGGATATATGCGGCGGGTGAGCGGCATCTAGGGAACCGTCATGCTCATGTCGGTGAGCCGCCTGCGGCTCGTGTCCTAGTGTGCACGGAGGAACGGCTCGATCAAGGAGGCCACCTCTCCGGGGGCCTCGATGTGCAGCATGTGACCGGCGCCGGCCACGGTCTCGAGTCGCATCCCGGGCACGAGGGCGCGCAGCGCCTCCGGCGTGCCGTCGGGTCCGAGCTTCGCGAGCAGGTCGGACTCGGAGCCGATCAGCATGAGCACGGGCGCCTTGACCTCTCGCCAGCACGCCTCGGCATCGTCGCGCTTGTAGAGCACCGGGTTCACCCATCGATGCCGCGCATCGCCCAGGAGCCGCACCGAGCCGTCCGCCTCCTGGCGAGCCCAGGCTTCGGCGACGAAGCGCGCGCGCGGCGCGCCGAAGCGCGGAAAGCGGGCCGCGATCACCCGGGCGAGCTCGTCGAACGATGCGTACTGCTTGAGCGGCGGCACCGTGCGGGTCTGCTCGAGCCACTGGCGCAGGCGCGGCGGCGCCTGCGCCGGATTCGTGCGGGGTAGTCCCACCCCTTCGAGATTGACCACACATCGCACCCGCTCCGGCCGCACGCCCGCGTAGATGCTCGAGATGTTGCCCCCCATGCTGTGACCGACGAGCCGCACGGGCCTGTCGGAGACGCTGTCGAGCAGCCGATCGAGATCTGCGAAGTAGTCCTGAAACCAGTAGCCCTCCTGAGGCCACTCGCTGCGGCCGAATCCGCGCCAGTCGGGCGCCAGGATCGGCCAGTCGCGCTCGAGCGCATCGACCAGGAACTGGAAGGTATCACCCGTGTCCTGCCAGCCGTGCAGGAACACGAGCGGTGGCTCCCCTGCCGTGGGCTCCGGACCCCAGCGCCGCAGATGCAGGGTGAGGCCACGCACCTGCATCGATTGGTGGCGCGCCGGGCGGCGCGCGCGGTATTCGCTCACCCGTGAGGCTCCTAAGCCCGCCCGTGACCGCCGAGAAACAGCCGGTAGGCCGGATTCTCGGTCTCCTCGACGTAGTCGTAGTGCAGCTCGTTCAGGTGCAGGCAGAAGTCGGTGTGGGTCCGCGGCGGCACCTGGATGCCGGCCAGCACCCGGCCATGGTCGGCGCCGTGGTTGCGATAGTGAAACAGCGTGATGTTCCAGCCGCTGCCGACGGCCTGCAGGAACCCGAGCAGCGCGCCCGGGCGCTCGGGAAACTCGAAGCGGTACAGACGCTCATGCTCGACCCCTTGCGCCGGTCCGCCCACCATGTAGCGCACATGCGCCTTCATCATCTCGTTGTCCGACATGTCGCGCACGCCGAAGCCCGCCCTGCTCAAGGTCTCGATCAGTGCGGCGCGCTCGGCGCGTCCCTGCGTGAGCGCGAGACCGACCAGCACCTCCGCGGTCTGCGGATCGTGGTAGCGATAGTTGAACTCGGTGACGCTGCGGGCCCCCAGGAGCTCGCAGAACTTGAGGAACGAGCCTTTCACCTCCGGGATCTCGACGGCCAGCAGCGCCTCGCGCTGCGCACCCAGGTCGGCGCGCTCGGCGACGTAGCGCAGGCGATCGAAGTTCATGTTCGCCCCGGCGTTGATGGCGATGAGCTTGCGATCCTTCAGGCCTTCGCGCGCGGCGTACTTCTTCAGACCCGCAACGCCGAGAGCGCCGGCCGGCTCGGCGATCGCCCGGGTGTCCTCGAAAATATCCTGGATCGCCGCGCAGATCTGGTCGGTGCTGACCAGCACGATCTCATCGACGTACTGGCGCGCGAGCCGGAAGGTCTCCTCACCGACCCGCCGAACCGCAACACCGTCGGCAAAGAGCCCGACCCGCTCGAGCGTCACCCGCTTGCCTGCGCGCAGCGATTCGAACATGCCGGCTGCGTCCTCCGGCTCGACGCCGATGATGCGCATGCGCGGATAGAGCGACTTGACGTACGCGGCGATTCCCGCGATCAGTCCGCCGCCGCCCACCGGCACGAAGATCGCATCGATCTCATCGCCATGCATCTGCCGCAGGATCTCCATGCCGATCGTTCCCTGGCCGGCGATCACGTCGGGATCGTCGAAGGGATGCACGAACACGAGGTTGCGCTCACGGGCGAGCTCGAGCGAGCGCTCGTAGGCCTGGTCGTAGTCATCGCCGTGCAGCACGATCTCGCCCCCGAGGTCGGCCACGGCCTGCACCTTGATCTCGGGGGTCGTCAGCGGCATGACGATCACCGCCGGGATGCCGCGCGTGCGCGCAGCGAGCGCGACCCCCTGCGCATGATTGCCCGCCGAGGCACAGATCACCCCGCGCTGAGCCGCGATCGCCGAGAGCTGCGCGATCTTGTTGTACGCACCGCGAATTTTGAACGAAAACACGGGCTGAAGGTCTTCCCGCTTGAACAGCACGCGGTTCTCGAGGCGCCGCGAGAGCCGCGCCGCCGGCTCGAGCGGGGTCTGCAGGGCGACGTCATAGACCTTGGCTTTGAGAATGCGCTCGACGTAGTTTTCTTGCATGGATGCCTGGCTTCGTAAGGCGCTCGTACATTAGCCGAAGCGACCGTGCGTGGATATGTCTTGCAGAACTGTGAGGCGCTCCACAGACGCGCGCCGCATCGAGGCAACCGAGGGCAGCCGATTGGGTAACATACGCACCATGCGCCTCCTGGCCCGCTCGCTCTGGCTCACCCTGCTGCTCTCGTCCTGGGCGCACGCGGCCGCCAGCAACGTCGTGGCGAGCGACAACGTCAAGGCCTGGCTGGTGAGCGAGACCCGCTCCATTGCACCGGGACAATCGATCTTCCTCGCGCTCGAGCTCGACATCCGCGACGGCTGGCATACCTACTGGAAGAACCCGGGAGACTCCGGTCAAGCAACCCGGCTCGCCTGGACGCTGCCGGCCGGCCTCACCGTCGGCGACATCCTCTGGACGACCCCGCACCGATTCGAGCTTCCGCCGCTCGTGAACTACGGCTATGCGCATCAGGCGCTGCATCTCGTCGAGCTCAAGGCCGCGCCCGACCTCAAGCCCGGCACCCCGCTCGCGCTCGCCGCTCACGCGACGTGGTTGGTCTGCTCGGATGTGTGCATTCCCGAAAGCGCTGACCTCAAGCTGGCGCTGCCGGTGACCGCACAGCCGGGCTCGATCGACTCGGGCGTCGAGCCGCAATTCGCCCAGGCGCGCGCCGCGCTCCCTACGGCCGCGCCCGCCACCGCCACCACACGCATCGAGCGGGGCCAGCTCAAGCTCACGCTCGGTCCTGAGTGGCGTCAGGCGCTCGCATCCGATCGCCCTCTGACCTTCTTCCCCCTCGATGAGGGCAGCATCGAGTACGCGGCCCCTCAGACGCTCAGCCGCGAGGGCGCGACGACCGAGCTTGCGATGAAGCTCGGCTATCAGCCGGTCCAATCGGGCGCCGTGCACGGAGTGCTGGTCGCCAGCCGCGGCGCCGACGCACCGGCCGTGGCCTTCAATATCAGTGCGCCGCTCACCGGCAACGACGGCACCGCGGCCGCGGCACCGCGTTTCGCCGGCTCCGAGAGCGCGGTCGCAAGCATCCGCGCGGCCGGCGCTCCAGCCACCACCGCCACCCCGGCCGTAACGTCAACCGCCACCCGGTCCGCGTCGGGCCCGGCCGGGGCGCACTCCTCCCTCGCCCTGCTGGCGCTTTTCGCAGTGCTGGGCGGCCTCGTGCTGAACCTGATGCCCTGCGTCTTCCCGGTGCTGTCGATCAAGGCCATCTCGCTCGTCGAGCAGGCGAAGAAACACCCCGCGGCGGTGCGCCGCAAGGGCCTGTTGTTCGCCGCCGGGGTTCTCGCCTCGATGCTCACGCTCGCCGGCGTGTTGCTCGCCTTGCGCGCGGGCGGTGAGGAGATCGGCTGGGGCTTTCAGCTGCAATCGCCGCTGTTCGTCACGCTGATGATCTATCTGCTGCTCGCCGTCGGCTTGAACCTGTCGGGCGTGTTCGAGGTGGGCGGCGGCCTCGCCGGCGTCGGCGATTCGCTCACTCACGGTGACAGCGACCGCGCCTCGTTCTTCACGGGCGTGCTCACCACGCTGGTGGCAACGCC
>Ga0070734_10006246_pt1 | contig 10087 bp, 10 predicted proteins | sample Coa_R1_8_FD_66444 | JGI IMG/M metagenome (GOLD analysis project Ga0070734, IMG submission 66444) | Surface soil microbial communities from Centralia Pennsylvania, which are recovering from an underground coalmine fire - Coalmine... | ecosystem: Environmental > Terrestrial > Soil > Unclassified ... | reverse complement strand
TGGCATCAGGATTCGCCCTACTGGCCCATCGAACCGATGGCTCTCTGCTCCTGCTGGCTTCCCTTAGACGACGCCACCCTGGAAAACGGCTGCATGTGGGTCCTGCCTGGCCATCATGACCGCCCTCTGCCCCACGTCTCCGTGACCGACGATTATGTGATCGCCGAGGACGGCCTGGACACTTCGGAGGGCATCGCCGTGCCGATGCGCGCCGGCAGCGGCCTCTTCTTTCATTCTCTTTTGCCCCACTTTACAGCCCCCAACCGCACCCGCAGCTGGCGGCGCGCGATGGTCCTCTCCTACATGTCTGCCCGCTCCCACTACACCGGCCCCGGCGATGGTCCCACTTACTTTCCTATTTGTGGTCAGTCTTTCCCTGGCTGTGTTGGGTGATGTGCCAGGCCGATAAACGACCCGGCATTAAAGACACACCGTCCTCACGGACGGGAAAGCGTGAAGCCGGACAGGCTACTTTGTTGCCACGGCGATCAGGTGCGCGCTCACACCCAGTAGGCTCGGCTCCTTCTCGAGGCTACGCGCGATCCGCAGAAACCGCTCGCGATACTCCGCATGGTCCCACCAGTCCTCGAAATCGGGGAGTATCCAGCAGGGGCCTTCCACCCCGAAGACACCGGTGACTGTGAACCTGGCCTCCGCAGCCTCCTGTCCCAGCTCCTCCGGGTGATGGAAAAAGGTGTCCATGAAATATCCCGGCTTTCCGGTCGGATTCCGATGCTGACCGTCCTTCAGGTCTTGATAGACGATCTCGGCGAATTGGGGGTCTTTCAAGAACCCACGGCGAAGGCCATCCAACGTGGACGCGAAGCGGGATATGCCCGCCGCGAGAAGGACGCCGCCCGGCTTGAGGACACGATACGCTTCCCGCAGCGCCTGAAGGCGATCTTTTCGGTCCGTCAGATGGTACAGCGGTCCGAAAAGCAGGGCCGCATCCACCGTCCCTGCCTCCCAGGAGAGCGCGCAGGCATCGCCAACGCGGGCGCTGGCCAGCGGCGCTTCCGGCTGGCGGCGGGAAGCTTCTTCCGCCAACTGAACGTGCAGGGGCGTGATATCTATCAGATGGACCCGGTAGCCCTGCCGGGCCAGCCAGCAGGCGTGGCCGCCCGGCCCGCCGCCGACATCCAGAAGCGTGGCCGGCGCCGCCGGCAGGAAGCGCGTCAGCAGCTCGCGCGTGCGCGCGCGCTCCAACTGGCCTTCCCCAGTATGCAATCGGTCCGCCTCAAATCCGGAGGCGTAGTGATCGGCAATCGCTTCGGGGTCGGGCGAATAGGAATCCACATGTCTGGCCATCTCTTCTCCCCGCAAACAGGCTTTCTATAGGTTATACGCGCCGGTCGCCTTTCCCTCGGCCCGGCGCCCGGGTTTCTGATTCCCGCTCCGAAGATGTATACTTTTCATAAGCCGCGGACTCAGGTACAATGCGACCGATAGTCGCGAAAACCATTTGCCTGGAAAGAGAAACATGCTGAACCGACTCATTCTGAGCGTCCTGCTGGCCTGGGGCGCCGTGTCGCTGCTTCCGGTCGCCGCCCGCGCGGACTCACCCGCCGGCCCGACCCGCGCCGGCCACGGCGCGCCGGCCGCCGCTCGCCTCGCCTACCGCTTCCGGCCGGGCGAGAGCTATCACTACCAGATCACCGCCTTCTTTACCGGCCACTTCCCGCCGTTCTCACAGCCCAACAGCCCGCCGGTCAACCTGGAGGCGAAGGTGGACTATGTCGCCACCGTCCAGAAAAGCGACGAGAAGGGCGCGCAGGTGGCCTTCGTCGTCAGCGCCGCCGACATTGACCTGCTCGAAAAAGACCCCGGCCCCAACGGCAAAGTGGACCCCAAAACGGTGGTGCCCCTCTCCTTGCCGCTCTCTGAGGTGCAGAAAGAGCTGAACGTGACGGCGCTGCTGCGCCCGGACGGCTCGGTCGCCAGCGTGACCAACGCCAGCAACACGCCGCCGCGCGTCAATCTCGGGTTCGACCTTCAGAAGCTATTCCTGCTTATCATGCCGGTCGTCTTCCCGGACCGGCCGCTGGCGGTCAACGAGACCTGGGCCTTCGACGACGGCGTGCTCGGCCACAACCCCGGCAAGACCACCTACCAGGGCCACCTGCTGGCGGTCCAGCCGGACGGCCGCAACCTGAGCTACCGTATCGGCCAGACCGCGCAGGCGCTCGTGGATACCGGCATCGATAAGGCCGGCAACCCCACGGACAAGCCCGCAGAGACGGTGGGAACGCTCAAAGGCAAGGTGGAGGTCACCGGCCAGCTCACCTTCCTCGCGCCCGCTCCCGGCCGGAGCGCGTCCGGCGCTTCCGACCTGCGCGCCGGACGGGTGAGCGCCGGGCAGATGACCCTGAACGTCCTGCTCAAGCGCGCGCGCACAGCGCCGCCCGATCCGAGCGCGCCGGCGGACATCGAAAACGGCGACATCGACGTCAAGGCGCGGTTGAGCGTGCAGGCCGAGAATACCGCGCGCCGCGCCGACGCCGCTGCCGGCGGCACGCCGAAATCGCCGGCGGCTTCTCCCGCAGCCAGCGGGAAATAACCATCGAGGGATAACAGAAAATATGAATCGGTCCGATAGTCGCGTAACGCCTCCGGCGGCGCGCATTGCGCGCCGGCGTGGCTTCCCCGCCTTGCGGCTTTGCCTGGCCGCCCTGGCCCTCCTGCCGCTGGCCGCTCTCGCCGGCCAGAGCGACGCGCCGGCGCTTCTGCGGATGAAGTTCCGGCAGGGCGAAGTCAATAAGTACCAGACGAATATGCAGATGACCATGCACATGGTCATGAACATGGGGACGGGCCAATCCCATCCGGGACCGGCGCCGCAGCCGATGACCATCCCCGTCAATATGAACATGCTCATCCAGCAGCAGGTCACCAAAGTGCTGGCCAACGGCAACGGGGTCATCACCAGCACGGTGCTCAATCAACAGATGAGCATGAACGGTCAGACCCGTCCGAATGGGGCCAATACGCCTACCACGACCATCACGATGACTCCACTGGGCAAGGTGGTCTCGATGACCGGTATCCCGCAGCAGAACCCGATGAGCGGCATATTCGGCCCGAACTCCCTATCCGGCATGGGGACTTATCTTCCCTCGCGGGCCGTCCGGCCGGGAGATAGCTGGACGGACACCATGCGGATGCCCGGCCTGACCGGAGCGGGCAGCGGCACCGTGCGGTCCCATTTTATCCGGTATGAGACCGTCGGCCGCTATCGGACCGCCCTGATCCGCAGCGTCGTGACGGTGCCGCTCAATATGAATATGAACATGATGGGCCAGCCGGCCGGGCGCTCCGGCGCCGGGACGATGACCATGAGCGGCTCCATGCACATCACCACCGATAACAATTTTGCCGTGGCCGAAGGCAAGCTCATCCGCACCACCGGGGATGGCGGCGCTTCGATCGCCATGCATTTCCCGCATTCCAGTCAACCCTCCCGGCCGGGAATGGGCGCCATGCCGCAAAGCACCCTGATGACCATGAAAATGACGATGACCATGACTCTGACGCCGTGATCGGCAGAATTTCTTCTCGACCGCCCGGTCCCTCTTGACAAGAGGAGCCTCCGGCGTGTATAATTTGCCCACGAAACGAATTTTCACCGTCCGGCATTTTCTGTCGGAGGATAGCGACAATAGCGTCGAGAAGGTGGAGTAAGCCGATAGCGCGGGCACAGAGAGCCGGAGCAGGTGAGAGCCGGCACGAGCGGATCGGCTGAAATGGCCTTTGAGCTGCGTTCCTGAAAGGCGATGCCGAGTAAGGAGCGCCGGGGGGCTCCCGTTATAGGGTTAGGGTGTAGGCGACGCACGAAAAGCGCCTCCGCTGCACCCGCTGAGGCCACGTCTGCGAGGGCGCGGCGAATTCAGGTGGAACCACGAAGGCGAACGCCTCTCGTCCTGAGCGTATGATTCTATGCTCAGGACGAGAGGCGTTCTTTTGTCAGGACGCGAAGGAAGGAGCCATCATGGCGAAAGTATTGGGGATGCAGTGCCGCGAATGCGGCGAGCACTATCCGGCAGGGCCAGTGCATGTGTGCGAGAACTGCTTCGGGCCACTGGAAGTGCAGTTGAACTGGAAAGAGATCGCTCCGAAAGTCTCGCGCGCGAAGATCGCCGCCGGGCCGCCCTCGATGTGGCGCTATGCTGACCTGCTGCCCATCGAGGGCGCGCCGCCGGTCGGCAAGAACGTGGGGTGGACGCCGCTCGTGCGGGCGGAAGGTCTGGGCCGCGCGCTGGGACTGAAGAACCTCTACCTCAAAAACGACGCCGTCAACCACCCGACGCTCTCCTTCAAGGACCGGGTCGTGGCGGTCGCGCTGACCAAAGCGCGCGAGTTCGGCTTCGACACCGTCGCCTGCGCCTCCACCGGCAACCTGGCGAACTCGGTGGCGGCGCACGCCGCGGAAGGCGGCTTCCAGTCCTATATCTTCATCCCCGCCGACCTGGAGCAGGGCAAGGTGCTGGGCACGTTGATCTATGGGGCCAATCTCCTGGCCGTCACGGGCAACTACGATGAGGTCAACCGCCTCTGCGCGGAAGCGGCCGGCAAATATGGGTGGGCCTTCGTCAATATCAACCTGCGGCCCTTCTACGGTGACGGCTCCAAGAGCTTCGGCTACGAGATCGCCGAGCAGTTGGGCTGGCGCGCCCCGGACCATATCGTGGTGCCATGCGCGGGCGGCTCGCTCATCACCAAGATCTACAAGGGACTCCAGGAGCTCGCCCGGCTGGACCTGCTGGAGGGCGGCGTGCCGACGAAGATGCACGCGGCGCAGGCGGCCGGCTGCTCGCCCATCACCACCGCCATCAAGGCCGGCACGGACGCCTTCCGGCCGCAAAAGCCCAATACCATCGCCAAATCCATCGCCATCGGCAACCCGGCGGACGGCTACCATGCCATTGACACCGTGCGCAAGTCCGGCGGCTGGGGCGAAGATGTTACCGACGATGAGGTGATCGAGGGCATCCGCCTGCTGGCCCGCACGGAAGGCATCTTCACGGAAACGGCCGGGGGCGTCACCGTCTCCGTCACGCGCAAGCTGGCCCAGCAGGGCCGCTTCCGCCCGGACGATACCGTCGTCATCGCCATCACCGGCAACGGCCTCAAGACCCAGGAGATCCTCGCCGGGCAGGTCGGTCAGCCCGTCACCATTCAGCCCAACCTGGCTTCCCTGGACGCCGCGCTGCAGACCGAATCGCTGCTGGCTTACGCCTCTTGAACCCACCGGAGAAACACACCATGGCTGTCAATGTGCTCATACCCACGCCGCTGCGCAAGTTCACCGCCGAGCAGGAGATCGTCCATGCGTCTCCCGGCACGGTGGCGACTCTCATCGCGGACCTGGACCGCCAGTTTCCCGGTATTGCCGGGCGGATCACGGACGATCACGGCGAGCTGCGCCGCTTCGTCAACATCTACATCAACGAGGAGGATATTCGCTTCCTCACCGGGAAAGATACGCCGGTCAAGGATGGAGACAGCGTCTCGATCGTGCCGGCCATAGCCGGCGGCTGATGTGAACAGGACGTGTCATGCCCGTCGTATCCGCTGAACTGAACGCCAGGAAGGATGCCGCCGGCCAGCCGATCGTGTGGCGGCTGGCAAAGCTCTACAACGTGGTCACCACGATCCGTCGCGCCCGCGTGACCGAGGACTATGCCTGCATCTTGCTCGACATCGAGGGATCGCGGGAAGAGACAGACCAGGCGCTCGGCTATCTGCGGGCGCTGGGGGTGATGGATGGCGAAGCGCCGACCCCTGCATCTTCCGGCTTGCCCGCCCCGCCGGAATCGGCCCTGCCGCAGCCGAATACGATCTACGTGCGCCTCAGCACGGTCAACGCCGCGCAGGCGGAAGCGCCCATTCTCTTCCGGGTCGGCAGGGATTTCCGGGTGGCCGTCAACATCGAGCGGGCGGCATTCGAGGAAGACGGGGGCAGCATCGAGGTGACGATCTCCGGCCCGCTCATGGAGGTGCAGCGGGCGATCGCCTATCTGCACACGACGGGCCTCCACGTCAATCCGCGCCAGCGTTCCGTGACGGATTTTAGCAATCTTTAGCGCGCAAGGGCCGGGCGCTCAAGCTTTTTCCCGGTGAAGAATCCGGTAGAAAAAACGGCTTGAGTTGCGGGGAATCATCGGCTATAATAGGGATAGGGAACTATCCCGGTCCTATTGCCGTAGGACAGATTACAACTTAATAGAAAGGAGGGAGTGGCATGAACCAGCCCGTCCGAGTGGGGTTAGTATTCCCACGCAGCGGGCAGCAAGTGTTCGTTTATGTACCGATACACGTGGCCGAGCGTGTGAACGCGCATCATTCTGATCACAAGCTGCACGCAGCGGAGTCTGCTCCGCCAACCGGCGCTTCCGACCCGTCCACTTCCGGCAACACCAAGCACGCTTGAACAGCGGCAAATAGCTCTTCTATTTCTTTATTCTCGTTATAAGCGAGCGCCCCGAGGAAATCTCCTCGGGGCGCTCGACTTTGGGGGCCGCTACCACTCTTCCTGGCCGAACGCCGCCTTCCGCAGCGTCACCGTCGCCAGGCCATCCGGCCCCACGAAGATTTCCACGATGTCGAAACGGCAGGCGGGTTCTTCACCGCCCTCTGCCCGCTCGCCCAGATAGGCCAGCGCCGCCGTCCGCACCCGCTGTCTCTTGCGGGCATCCACCGCCTCGACCGGCGCGCCATGCGCCCGCCCGCGCCGCGTCTTCACCTCCAGAAAGACCAGCGCCGCTCCCTCCGCCGCCGGCTCCTCCGCCACCAGGTCAATCTCGCCCTGCTTGCACCGGTAATTGGCCGCCAGGATCCGCCACCCGCGGCTCTCCAGGTAGCGCCGCGCGATGGTCTCGCCGCTCGCGCCCAGCCGCTTCTTATCGTCCTTTGTCGCCATAGACCCTCGCACTCTTGCCGGACCATGTAGACGGGCTATGGGTTTTCACCATATCCTGGTTACCTCCCGTAGGGAAAATCTCGCTTCTATTGTACCAGAATGGGAGCCTGCTGCTTTATTATCCGAAAGTGGATGCCGATTTCGACGTGAAGCCCGATCCGAAGGACCCGAGCAAGCCCAAGATCCAGTTCAAGGGACACGCGGCCTCCTACCTCCTCTTCCGCGACCCCACCACCACGGCTGGGCCAGAGGTCTGGACGACGCCCCGGCTGATGGGCTTCGTCTACGACGTGGCCCGCCAGGATCCCAAAGACGGCAAGCCGGGTCTTTTGGTGCTAGGCAGCGAAGCGCCGGACGGGAAGAGCCATGTGATCTACTTCTTCGCGCCTGTCAAAGACTGATGGAGGGGATATTTACCGATCTGCTCTTTGTGGGCTGCATTGCTACACACTCGTTTTTAGGGTTTGGCACATTTTGGCACGTATGTCACCTCTGGCGAGTTTTGGATAGTCTTTGAAGCAGGCATAGGCAAAGGTCGGTAGCAAGGCCAGGCTCTTTGCAGGGGAGCCGGTCTACTTATGGCCAAATAAAGATTAGGGAATGCAAAAGCCTGTTGGTCTGCTTATAGGGTTTGAACGTTTTTAGAAGGCCGAGTAATGTAATGGGCGACGATGTAAAGCCGATCCTGAGCATCCACATAAACATTGACCGGTTGTCCCAAAAGGGCGAGCGCCCGGAAAGGGATGCCCCTGTCCCTGCTGCAGTTCCGTGAGGAAAAACCGGCTGCCTGGCCGAATAACAGACAGAAAGGAGCCGATAATTGACAACAGAAGAGGCGCTAGCGGACCTGCTGAAGTCGCGCCGGATCGAAGACCGGATACGCGCGGTCCAGGGACTTGCCGGCACGAACTCCGCGACCGGGCAGGCGCTGCTGCTGCAGGCGCTTCATGACCGCACGCCCTACGTGGCAGCCCTGGCCGCCGAGGCGCTGGGACAGCGCGCGGGCGAGGACGCGGCGCTTGCGATGACGGAGCGGTTCCTCACTCTCATGGAGGACGGCCTGCGCCGCGATCCGGGCTGTCATATCCGGGCGAACCTGGCCTTTGCCTTTGGACGCCTGGAGTACACTCCCGCGGCGGAGGCGCTGCGACAGGGCATCCGCGCGGTGCAGATCGAGCCTGTAGGCGGCGTTCCGTTCGACACCGCCGCGCACCTGCGCGCCAATTGCGCGCTGGCCCTGGCGCAGATCCATGCGCCGGACGCGCTGCGCGATATAACTCTGCTGCTCTTCGATCACGGCACGGACGCGCCCGGCGCGGGGGATATTCGCCACATCAAGGTCGAGCCGCGCAAAGCGGCGGCCCGCGCCCTGGCCCGCCTCGCGGTCCCGGACTCGGTAGTCCCCCTGGCGCTGCGCCTGACCTATCCTGCGGGGGAGACGGCGGAGGTGCTGCAGGAGTGCATGCTGGCGGTGGTGGCGCTGGAAGACCCGCGCGCCCTGGAATTGCTGGAGCCTTATCTTAAGCACGAAGACTCGCATCTGGCCGCCTACGCCGCCCTGATGATCGCGCAGACGCAGGCACCGGAAGCCCCGGCGTTGATCCGAATGGTGGTCGGGCGATTGTCCGGCGACCCGTTGCAGGCGGCGATGCTGGCCCTGGCGACTCTGCGCAGCGAGGAGGGGCGCGCGGCCCTGCTGGAGCTGGCGGGAGACGCGCGCGAGGCCGTGCGCCTGGCGGCGGCGCAGGCCCTGGCCGGCGCGCAGGACGCGCTGAGCCGCAAGAAGCTGGCCGACCTGGCCGCCCACGACCGCTCGGCAGCGGTCCGCCGCACAGCCGAGCGGGCGCTCGCCGGATAGCCTGCGCGAAGTCAATAGCCGTGAGAACACGAACGCAGACCGGAAGAATAACTTTTAAGCTGGCAGCGACCATGCTGGGCTGGCTGCTGATTGCCGTCGTGGCCGGGCTATGGCTGGTGCAGCGCAGCCGGTCCACCGGCGGGCTGGCGAACGAGGGGGAGCTGATCGTCTGGCTCTCGGGGGATACGCGCGGCTACCTGGAACCGTGCGGCTGCCGGCGCGATCAGGCGGGCGGCCTGCCGGCGCGGATGACGCTTGTCTCCGAGGACCATGCGCCGAACCGCCTGCTGCTGGATACGGGCAATCTGACCGCCGGCAGCCGCAGCTACGAGCTGCTCAAGATGGACTACGTGCTGCGCGGCATGGCGGCAATGGGCTACGACGCGGTCAACCTGGGCCGGCGGGAAGCGGATCTGGACCGCGACACGCTGCGTCAGCGCCTGCGCGCCTTCCCGCTGCCGTTTGTCTCCTGCAACCTGCTCGACCGGCAGACCGGCCAGCCGGTCGCCGCGCCCTCGCTCGTGAAGACGGTCGGTGGCGAACGCATCGGGATCACCGGCGTGGTGCAGGCGGATGCGGACGAAGTAGGGCCAGGGCTGATGGCGCGCCCGCCCCAGGAGGCGCTGGCGCAGGTCCTGCCGGGCCTGCGGGCGCAGAGTGATTTCGTGATCGTGCTGGCCTTCGCGCCGGAGGAGACGCTCGACACTATCGCGGCCCGGTTCCCGGAGGTCGGGGCGGTGCTGGGGGGCGACGTGGCGCAGTCGTCCGGCAGCGCGCAGGCCGTCAACCGCGCCGTGGTGTTCAGCGTGACCGACAAAGGCAAGGTGATCGGGCGGCTGGCGTTCCGCCGCGCCGCCAGCGGAGAGGGCCTCACGCTGGCGTCTGCCCGCGCTTTCAAGACTGCCGATACCATAGCGCCCGCCCCGGCCATGACCGCGCTCATCCGGCTGTTCAAGGCCGATCTGCGCGCCCGCAATATCGAGCTGGCCGCCGAGGAGGGGCTGGACCCGATCTCCGCCCAGCAGACGACTGCCGACACTTACGCCGGGCAGGACCGCTGCCAGGGCTGCCATGCCTCCGCCTCCCACGTCGCCCTGGCCTCGGCGCACGCGCACGCCTACGCAACCCTGGTGCAAAGAGGCTCGGAGTACGACCCGGAGTGTTTGCGCTGCCACACGGTCGGGTATGGGGCACGAGACGGCTTTGTCAACCTGCAGGCGACGCCGCGCCTGGCCGGTGTGCAGTGCGAAAGCTGCCACGGGCGCGGGACCGAGCATATCCAGGCCATCCAGGCTGGCAAGCGGGGCCGGGCC
>Ga0070734_10006245_pt1 | contig 10088 bp, 10 predicted proteins | sample Coa_R1_8_FD_66444 | JGI IMG/M metagenome (GOLD analysis project Ga0070734, IMG submission 66444) | Surface soil microbial communities from Centralia Pennsylvania, which are recovering from an underground coalmine fire - Coalmine... | ecosystem: Environmental > Terrestrial > Soil > Unclassified ... | reverse complement strand
CGGCGGCGGGTCGCGGTGGATCGGCCAGCGCTCGCCGGTCGCGGCCGGCTTGCCGTCGACGGGATCGCCGATGACGTTCCAGATGCGGCCGAGCGTCTCGTCTCCGACGGGGACGGAGATCGGCTGCTTCGTGTCGACGATGTCGACGCCGCGCGCCAGTCCGTCGGTCGAGTCCATCGCGACGGCGCGGACCCGGTCGTCGCCGAGGTGTTGCTGCACCTCCGCGATGAGCTCGCGCGTCCCGCCCTCTTCCGGCACCTCGACCTTGAGGGCGTGGTAGATCTCGGGAAGCTTCTCGGGGAAGACGGCGTCGAGCACGACTCCCTTGATCTCGACGATCTTGCCTGTGTTCTGGTCGGCCACTGGGTTCTCTCTCCCCTGGAAATGTGAGGTCGGGTGCGGGCGGAACTTTAGCCCAGCGACTTCGTCAAGCCGCCGAGGAAGCGAACGGCCAGAGACTCCCCGGAGCGTCGACGAGGCGGGCGAGCGCGTCGAGCACCGGCTCGTACTCCGCGCGGCGGCGGCAGAACCGCTCCCATGCGACTTCCCGGTCGCCGACGAGCGTGACGCCCACCTCCTCGAAGTGTGCGAGGACCCGCTCGAACTCCCCGCGGTCGACCAGCTCGACGTCGCGGTCGGAGATGCGGTACGAGAAGAAGCCGCGCAGCCGTTGCACCGCGCCGAGACCCGCGCGGTAGAACATCCACGCCGCCGCGTTCCCCGCTCCGGGCGCGTCGATCGCCGACAAGCGGAAGTTCGCGGCCTCCAGCAGCGTCGCCGTCGCGGTCACCCACGAGTGATCCGGCTCGGACGAGCGGAAGAAGACCAGCATCGGGTGCGTGTAGTGCGTCTCCCCCACGTCCACGATCCAGCGCTCCCACTCCGGCCAGAGCATGTCGAGCGTCTCGATGCCCGCGAACACGTGATGCCGCTCTATGAGCGTGATCGCGTCGGGCGGCGAGCCGGCGCGCGTGTCGAGCATCGCGACGACCGACTCGCGGCGCGAGAACGCCGCGTTGAGGGTCGGAAGGTACGTGATGACGAGCGCGAGGAGCCCGAGGCCGATGGTCGCGTCGGCGAACGCGACGATCGCGCCTCCCACGCCGGCCGGCTTGTCGAATCCGAGCGTAAAGAGCGACGAACCGCTGACGACGATCGCATCGCCGAAGCCGCCGCCGTCGATCGCCCAGAACACCCCGGCAAATCCGAGCAACGTCGTCAGGAGCCACAGGAACGGCAGGCCGAGAACGGCCATCGGCGCCCCGTAGACCATGATGGCGTCCACCTCTTCGCGCGAGTCCGCTCCCCGCACGCGCGCGAACCAGCGGAGGACGCCGAAGACGGAGCGGAAGACGATGCGTGAGCGCAGCTGGATCCCGCGCGGGATGACAAACGCCCGAATCGCCTCGAGCAGCGCCCAGATGACGGCACAGCCGCCGCCGATCGCAACGAGAATGCGCAGCGCCTCCACGGCGCGAGCCTATCCGGGCGTATCGTCTGCGGGGTGAGGCGGTTACTCGGCGCTGCAGCGTTCTTGTGTCTCGCCCTCGCAGGAGCCGCGTCGGGCGGTCACTCTCGCTTCCCGGGGGTTGTGAGCTCGAGCATCCTCGTGAAGGGTGGGACGATCCGAATCACGCTGTCGATGAGAACGCCTGTCGAGGTCGGCGCGTATCTGCGCGGCCGTTATCGGGTGACCAATATCTCGAAGCAGCCCCGAAAGATCTACCTCTCCGACGCTTCGCCCCGGCCAGACCGTATGGTCGCCGGCTGATGAACCGGGAGCACGGCTTCGTTAGGGCGCAGGTTCTCGTGACCTCCCCGCCAGGTTTACGGGGCGTGCACGTGCGGTCCGCATACGAGGTGCTCACCTGGCCGAGGTTCGGACGGAACGCGACCGCGTCTGCGTGGCTCTTCATCGTCACCGAACGCGGCGCGAAGTCGCTCGACTGGTACACCGTGTGGGCGGCGAAGAAGACCAAGAGATCCTTCCCGGAATGGGAATGGACAGGTTCGGGCTTCCGGGGGAAGCCCGAAGACTCGCCCTGTTTCGGCGAGTCCGACGACTTTGGCGACGTTGGGCCTATGGTCGCTTTCGTCTCGAAGTGCCAGTCTCGCGCTGCGCGCTAGCCGGCGACGACCGGTGCGAGCTGCTCGGGCCCGCGGCCGCGCAGCAGCACCGTGGCGAACGCGATTGAGATCACGGTCAGGAGCCCGGCGATCACGAGGAAGAGCGTCTGCAACGAGATGACACGCAACGCCTGTCCGGCGGCGAGGAAGCCGAGCGGGCCTGCTCCGGCCGCGAGCGTCATCACCGCGGTCATCACCTTCGGCCGCAGCGCCTCGGGCGGCTTCGTCGTGAGGATCCCGAGCACGGGCGCGTTCACGAGCGGCCCGCCGAGGGCGAAGGCCGCGAGCACGAAGATCGCCGCCTCCCACGGCATCTTCACGCCGAGCGCCCAGAGCGGCAGGGGCATGATCAGGATCCCCACCGCCGCGAGCTTGAGGAGGTCGACCTTCTGGACGAGCTGCTGCGCCACGAGTGCGCCCAGGAGCGAGCCGACCCCGAAGGAGCAGATGAGAAGGCCGGCGACGCGGGGGCTCGAGTACTGGAAGTAGCCGAGCGCGTTGATGCCGACGATCAAGCCGTCGATCACGAGATTGAGGAAGCACGCGACGACGAGCAGCGGGCCGAGGAGCGGGTCGCGCATGAGGTAGCGCAGCCCCGCGAGCAAGCCCTCCGACTCCTCGGTCGCATCGACGCGCTTGCCCGCACGCACGACGATCGCGATGGTGAGGAACGAGAAGACATAGGTCGCCGCGTCGACGACGAGCACGACCGACGGGCTCGTCGCCGAGATGAGCACACCGGCGAGCGCAGGACCGGCGATCTGCGTGAGCGTGTTGGCGCCGCCGAGCACCGCGTTCACCTCGGCCACTCCGCGCTCGTCGTCGCCGACGGCCTCGGGGATGACGAGCCGAGACGAGCTGAAGTACGGCGCCGTGAAAAAGCCGATGGCGAATGCGACGACGAGGATCGCCGGGAACGTCAGACGCCCCGTCCAGACGAGGACCGGGAGGACGAGCATGAGCGGCCCCCGCGCGGCGTCGCTCACGAGCATCGTCCGCTTCGCGCCGAGCCGTCCGATGACCGAACCCGCCGGAATGCCGAAAATCGCGAGCGGCGCCAGCTGCGCGGCCATCACCCAGCCGAGCTTCGCCGGCGATCCAGTCGTCACGAGCACGAACCACGGCAGCGCGACGAACGTCATCGACGAGCCCGTGAGCGAGACGAGCTCCGCGGCGATCAGGCCGAGGATCGAGCGGTTTCTCCACATGTCCGGCAAAATAATACGTACGTACGGTTTCGTCAAGCGCGGTACGATCGGCGCCGTGCCGAAGGTCGCCCAGGAGCATCTCGACGCCCGCCGGACACAGATCCTCGACGGCGCGCGCCGCGCGTTCGCCGAGTACGGCTACGACGGCGCCACGGTGAAGCGGCTGGAGGAGGCGATCGGCCTCTCCCGCGGCGCGATCTTCCACTACTTCGGGGGCAAGCGGGATCTCTTCGTCGGGGTGGCGCTCGACGTCAACCGCCACTTCATCGAGTTGATCGGAACCGGCGGACTCGCTCAGGCCCTGCGCGAGATCGCCGGCGAGGATCCGGAGTTCCTCGCCGTGCTCATCGAGACGCATTCCCGCATGCGACACGACGAGGACTTCGTCCGGAGCCTGACGGAAGCGTCCGAAGAGCTCGTCCCTCCGCTCGAGACGTGGTTCCGCGAGGCGCAGGAAGCAGGGACGCTGCGCGCGGACATCGCGTGGAAGCACCTCGCCCGCTTCGCGACCCTCGTCACGAACGGCCTCGCACTACGCGTGGCGGGCGGCGAGGAGACGGACGTCGAGACGGTGATCCGGCTCCTCGAGGACGCGCTCCGCCCTCAGCCGTAGTTCCCGGTTGACAAGCGGTTCGTACGCCGTCGAGAATCGACGCCAGCGGGAACGGGCCCAGCCGTCGTCTCCGGCTTTCCGACCACTGTTGATCCGGGGGAACGAAAGGGGACGTCTGTATGAGAAAGTCATCGCTCTTCGCCGTGGCCGCCGTCGTGGCCGTGGTCGTTGCGGCCACCGGAGGCGGCGTTGCGTCGGCTCATTCCGCCGCGTGGAACCTCCGGCACGGCTCCTACCTCGCGCTCGGTGATTCCGTCGCGTTCGGCTATGTGCCGCCGCAGGCAGTCCCTGCGCCGAACTACTCCGACGCCGACTCGTTCCGCGGGTACCCCGAATTCGTCGGCAAGCGGCTCGAAGACCGTGTGTCGAACGCGTCGTGCCCCGGTGAGACGACGGCGAGCCTGCTCACCGCCGGCGCCCAGAGCAACGGCTGCGAGAACGCGCTCAACTCCCCCGTCGGCTACAGGACGTTCTATCCCCTGCATGTCGGCTACACGGGAACACAGATGGACTACGCGCTCCACTTCCTCGCGACGCACCCGAGGTCGACGCGCCTGGTCTCGATCAACATCGGCGCCAACGATGCGTTCCTCTGTCAGCAGACCACCAATGACGGGTGCGTCTCCGAGCTCCCTGGCCTGCTCGCCACGATCGCGACCAACCTCGGAACGATGCTCACCGACATCCGCAGCACCGGCTACCAAGGCCCGATCGTCGTCCTGACGTACTACTCGCTGAACTACAGCGACCCGGTGCAGACCGCGCTCACGGGCTACCTCGACCAGGCGATCAGCGGCACCACGCAGGCCTACGGCGGGATCGTCGCGGACGGGTTCGGTGCCTTCCAGGCAGCATCGACCTCCTACGGCGGCGACCCGTGCGCTGCCGGGCTCCTGATCCCGCTGCCCGGCGGGGGATGCAACATCCACCCGTCGGTCGCCGGCCAGGAGCTCCTGGCGAAGGCGATCGTCTCCGCCCTCCCCTAGGCGCTCATCGCGTAGGAGCTCGACCGGAGGGGCCGCTCCGCACGGGGGGCGGCCCCTCCTTCATTCTGGAGCTCAGGAGCGGCGACCGCGGCGCCAGCGATCGAATCCCCCTGCGAGCTACGGCGACGCGACGCGGTTAGTAGGAGCCCACGGCCCAGACGTCGTTGGCCGAGACGGCCGCGACGCCGTAGAGCGCATACACCGGCGTGGGGTCTTGCGCCGGCACTGCCGTCCAGTGACGTCCGTCCCAGTGCTCGATCAGCGTCTTGACCACCGGAGCATTCGGGTTCGCGTAATACCCGGCCTCGCCCACGGCCCATACGTCTTTCGCCGAGATCGCAGCTGCGGCGTGCAGCGACTGGTAGCTGTGGGGCGAGCGCGGAAGCGTTACACCCGTGAGCTGGACCGCCCTCCACGCGTGGCCGTTCCAACGCTCTACGAGCGGCTTGGCCGGGGCGTTCTGGGTCTTGTAATGCCCGCCGACCGCCCACGCCTGCGTCGCAGTCAGCGCCGTCACGCCACTCAGCCACGACCCCGCATCGCTTGACGAGCCGGACGGTTGAATCGTGTTCCCCCCGTTCCCGTCCCAGTGCCCGACGAGGGTCGTCGGCGTATACGCCTGCGGCAGAGCGCCGGTGCCGACCGCCCAGATGTGGTGCGGAGAGACGGCATCGACAGCCGAGAGCTCTGCGTCCAGCGAACCATCTGGGTACGCGTACTTGGTCAGCGCACCGGCCGGCGCGTATTGCCATTGCGTCCCATTCCAGTGGAGCACGAGCGCCGGAAGCGGCGGTATGGAGCCCACACCGCAAAAGCGGCCGCTCACGCAGTACTCGTAGCTCCCGACAGCCCAAGCGTTGGTCGGTGATATCGCGACCACGCCCGTGAGATAGGAGCGCGCGTCCACGTTCGCGGGCGCGCTCGGACTCGGGACGCGTGTCCACGCTTGACCGTCCCAGTGCTCGATCAGCGTCTCGTTGGCCGAGGTCCCGACTGCCCACACATCGCTCGCCGAGGTGCCGGAGACACCGCTCAGCATGTTGAACCCGGACGCAGACGGAAGCGGAACCGGGACGGTCGACCACGTCGAACCGCTCCAGTGCTCCGCGACCACCGGGGCCCCGGAGTAGTGGGATCCTCCCACCGCCCACAGATCCTTGGCGGAGATCGCCGCCACGGCATTCAACGGGGCACCGGACAGGTCCGGACTTGCGACGGGCTTCCACACATTCCCGTTCCAGTGCTCGATCGCCGCGCAGCATGGCGATTTGGTCGAGTGGGCCGATGCGGACCCGCCGGTCAACGCAAGCACGAGCGACACGCCGGCGACGGCCAGCACGCCGAGGCGCCCAGGTCTCATTCGAACAACAGCCCTACGGGGTGGATCCGGCTTTCGAGAGCCAGCGCGGAAACACGGTCGCGCCCGCAGGAGGAGGACGTGTGGGGCGTGTTCGCCACCCACGTGGTGCAAGGCGCGCCGAGCGCCAGGTTCGCGGCGCCGGCAGTGCGGATGATCCCGGTGATCTCGCTGCGCTCGAGCCTGAGAGCCGTCTGCTCGTTCATGCCGGGCCGCGTTCCCTCGGATGTGCGGAACGCCGGCGAGTCCGTCCACACGGCCGCGAGCGCGTGGGTGCGCGGGCTGAGGTAGTAGACCGTGTGGCAGTAGAGGTGCGCGGGGCGGTCGCCGCCCGGGTCGCGTCCGGCGGACGCCAGCGTAGCCGAGCAGCCGTAGCCGAGCGCGAGGTAGGTCGCCGGATAGCCGGCGAGCGTCGTGGCAAAGCTTCCGGTTCCGTCGAACTCGGGCGCGCCGGCGAAGCGGCGGATGTCGGCGGCCGAGGAGTGGTCGAGGCGCAGAGGCCCGACGTATCCATCGGCGTTCAGCGAGGTCACGGACGCGGCCGCAGATGGAGCGCCGGCCTTTGGCTCGAACACGCCGGATCGCGCCGGAAGCGAAAGGCCCAGCGCCAGCAAGGCGCCCGCGGCGAGCACGCAAGCGACGTTGAATCGACGGCGACGTGCACGCTGCTTCGCCTCGGCGATCAGCGGATCGACTGCGATCGGAGCCCGCGGCACGTACAGAGTCATGACGCCATGATGGCTAGCACTATGCGCGGTGTCAAGGCCCGCGTTCGGCGGGCATCGGTTCAGCCGGCGAGGGCGTCCGCGCCGGCGACGATCTCCAGGATCTCCTGGGTGATCTGCGCCTGCCGGGCGCGGTTGAGCGAGAGCGTGAGGTTGTCGATCAGCTCGCCGGCGTTCTTCGACGCGCTCCGCATCGCGTTCATCTGCGACGCGAGAAACGCCGCGGCCGAGTCGAGCAGCGCGCGGTAGATCTCCGTCTCGAGATAGACCGGCAGAAGCCGCGCGAGGATCTCCTCCGGCTCCGGCTCGTAGATGAAGTCGGCGCTCGGGCCGTTCTTCTCCTCCTCCCCGCCTGCCGTCTCATTGGCGGCGAGCACGTCCTCGCGGATCGGGAGCAGCTCGGTCACGGTCACCCGCTGGACGAGGGCGTTCTCGAAGCGGTTGTAGACGAGCAGGACGCGATCGACCTCGCCGCTCTCGTACAGCTCGGCGAGCCGGTGCCCGACCGCCTGCGCGTCGTGGTAGCTCGGCTTGTCGGCGAATCCGGCCCAGTCGCCGGCGAGCTCGTACCGGCGGAAGCGGAGCGACGAGCCGCCTTTGCGCCCGACCGTGAGCCACGAGACGTCCTGGCCGGCGGCCCGCGCCTCGCGCTCGAGCTCGAACCCGCGGCGCAGCACCTGTCCGTTGAAGGGCCCGGCGAGACCGCGATCTCCGGTGACCAGCACGATCGCGTTGCGCTTCACCTCGTCGTGCTGCTGGAGCAGGGCTAGGTTGCGGAACGACGCCGCCGCCTGCGCGGTGCCGACCATGAGCTCCTGCATGCGGTCCGCGTACGGCCGCATCTCCTCGCTCCGCGCCTGTGCACGCCGCAACCGCGCGCCGGCCACGAGCTCGAGAGCCTTCGTGATCTTGCGCGTGTTGCGGACGGAGGTGATCCGCCGGCGTAGGTCTTGGAGCGAGGCCAAGGCGCGTTAGACCGTGGACGCGCTTTCGACGTTGAAGCCGTTCTTGAACTTCTCGATCTCCGCCTTCAGCGACGAGGCGGTCTCGTCGGCGAGATCGCCCGACTCGCGGATCGTCTTGTAGACGTTCTCCTCGGTGCGGAGGTGCTCGCGCAGCTCCTCCTGGAACCGCTGTACCTGCGGTGTCGGGATGTCGTCGAGGAAGCCCTCGTTGCCGGCGAAGATCGCAGAGACCTGCTCCTCCATCGGCCACGGGTCGTACTGCGGCTGGTTGAGCGTCGCGACCATCTTCTCGCCGCGGGTCAGCGCCTGCTGGGTCGCCTTGTCGAGCTCGGAGCCGAACTGCGCGAACGCCTCGAGCTCGCGGTACTGCGCGAGGTCGAGGCGCAGGCGGCCGGCGACCTTCTTCATCGCCTTCGTCTGCGCCGAGGAGCCCACGCGCGACACCGAGGTGCCGACGTTGACCGCCGGGCGGACGCCCGAGAAGAAGAGCTCCGAGTTGAGGAAGATCTGCCCGTCGGTGATCGAGATGACGTTCGTCGGGATGTACGCCGAGATGTCGCCGGCCTGCGTCTCGATCACCGGAAGCGCGGTCAGCGAGCCGCCGCCGAGCTCCTCGTTCAGCTTGCAGGCGCGCTCGAGCAGCCGCGAGTGCAAGTAGAAGACGTCGCCCGGGAACGCCTCGCGGCCCGGTGGGCGGCGGAGCAGCAGCGACAGCTGGCGGTACGCGTCGGCCTGCTTCGAGAGGTCGTCGTACATGACGAGCGCGTGCTTGCCATTGAAGAGGAAGTACTCGCCCATCGCGGCGCCCGCGAACGGCGCCATCCACTTGATCGGTGCGGCCTCGTGCGCAGCGGCGGCGACGATCGTCGTGTACTCCATGGCGCCGGCCTCGCGCAGACGCTCGTAGATGCCGGCGACCGTCGACGCCTTCTGGCCGATGGCGACGTAGATGCAGTAGACGTCGGTGTCCTTCTGGTTGAGGATCGTGTCGATCAGGAGCGCGGTCTTGCCCGTGGAGCGGTCGCCGATGATGAGCTCGCGCTGCCCGCGGCCGACGTTCGTCATCGAGTCGATCGACTTGATGCCGGTCATCATCGGCTCCTTCACGGGCTGGCGCTCGATGACGCCCGGAGCCTTGAACTCCAGCGGGCGCGTCTCGGTCGCCTCGATCGGGCCGCGCCCGTCGAGCGGGTTGCCGAGTGGATCGACGACGCGGCCGAGCAACGCCTCGCCGACCGGGACGCTGGCCACCTTGCCGGTGCGCCGCACCGGGTCGCCCTCGCTGATCTTCTCCCACTCGCCGAACAGCGCGGCTCCGACGTCGTCCTCCTCGAGGTTGAACGCAAGGCCGACGACACCGTGCTCGAGCTCGAGCATCTCCATCGCGACGGCGTTCTCGAGTCCGTAGATCCGGGCGATCCCGTCGCCGACCTGGAGGACGGTGCCGACCTCGGCGAGGTCGGTCTCGACGTCGTACTGCTCGATCCGCTGGCGCAGGATCGACGTGATCTCTTCAGGGCGCAGCTTCAAGGCTTTTCAGCTCCTCATCTCTTCACGAGTTCTTGTCGTAGTCGTTCCAATCTGCCGCGGACGCTCGCGTCGACGCGCAGCGAGCCCACCTGCAAGACGATGCCGCCGACGAGGTCGGGATCGACCTTGCGCGTAGCGTCGACCTTGCGGCCGGCCGCCTGCTCGATCTCCTTGAGGATCGCGTCCGCCTCGGAATCGCTCAGATCGCGCGCCGTCGTCAGCTCGACGGTGAGGCGCTTCTCCTCGGCCGCCATCAGCTGCTCGAACTCCTTCGCGATCTCCTCGATCTCGCCCGCGCGGCCCTTCTCCGCCGTCACCTGGAGGAAGTTGGTGAACAGCGGCTCGGACTCGCCGGCGAGCTCTTTGAGAATCCCCGCCTTGGCGTGCGATTCGAGCTGCGGGTTGCGGAGGACGGAGCGGAGCTCCGGAGACTCGGCCGCAGCGGCCGCGAAGTCGCTCAGCGCCTCATGCACCGACGCGAGCCGGCCGGCGTCCTTGGCCGCGCCGAAGAGAGCTTCGGCGTAGATGCGGTGCGCGACTGCCACGGTTAGGCGGACTCCTCCAGGCGGGAGAAGTC
>Ga0070734_10006244_pt1 | contig 10090 bp, 9 predicted proteins | sample Coa_R1_8_FD_66444 | JGI IMG/M metagenome (GOLD analysis project Ga0070734, IMG submission 66444) | Surface soil microbial communities from Centralia Pennsylvania, which are recovering from an underground coalmine fire - Coalmine... | ecosystem: Environmental > Terrestrial > Soil > Unclassified ... | reverse complement strand
GTTTGACAGTATACTTTCGTTATGAGACAGATTGTGCTCACTCATCGTTCAGGTATTTCGGCGCAACAAGCACCGGCTTACAACATGTTGGAGGCGACAATGTCGAAGGGCTATTGGGTTGTTATTTATCGACAGCTTGGGAGCGTTGATTCGTTGAAGGGCTACTCAGAAGTAGCCATGCCGGCTGTGAAATCACGCGGCGCACGTTTCATAGCGCGCGGCGGGAGAGTAGCCGCCTTTGAGGCAGCTGAGGAATGCAGGACTACTCTTATCGAATTCGATAGCTATGAGGATGCGTTGGCCGCTTACAAAAGCAACGAATATCGGGCGGCGCTCTCGCGCCTTGGTTCGGATGTAGTTCGCGAGGTACGCGTGGTTGAAGGCCTCATCGGTTAGCCCGCGTGGGCTCCTAGAGCAGGTTCACATGTTTATTGAGTCGAGGAATTGCCGCTGGAGACTATGGTCGGAGGCCCCGTAGATTCCTTTAGATGTGGGCAGAGTTCGCCCTTGGGAAAGGACGGACCATGAGCCAAGCCAAATCAGGGACGAGCAGATCATCGGGTTTGGCGGGAGCGGCAGCGGCCCACGTCTAACCCAAGAACGGGATCTCCAGCGCGCGGCGTATTACAAACAGAAGGCCAAGTACGGGACCTGGCAAGCAGGCGGAAGGACTCCGCCGGCTTCGACCCAATCAGGGAAAGTCGTGCATTTTAGTCCGTGCGACAAGACCTCGCGAAGCGGGGCACCTTGGCCATCAGCGCGTCTTCTACCGATCTCGGAAGCTTCGACGGTAAACAGGCCTTAGCCGATGACTTGTCGAGTGACAGGTGAGCGACAAAGGCCCCAGCCATGCATGCCATAGGCATGGAGTCCGCCGGTACCCCCACAAACCATAACAAGTACGTCTTGAGGGGATTTGACAAGATAAACCCTGCCATCCGCCTTTAGGCGCCCGGACTCTTCAATTTTTGCTCGAAGCTTCGGCCAAAAATACTCGATTGGAAGGCTTGCATGTCTCCAAATCAACTCTTGGACGTCCTCGACATTAGGCAAGTCCGAACCAATGATTTCGGCCCAAATTGGATTGATTGCTACTGCGATTCCACCAAACGGGACTGTAGGCGAAAAGCTGTTGGCACCCGGCTCCGCCAAGGATTTGCCGATCACCTCCAGGAATTCCTGACCATTCTGAGCCGTGTTATCGAAAATATTGAGGGTACTCATTGCATCGTAGACAGTCACTGCACTGCCAGCGACGCCGCGTCGCTCCGCGAGCGGCGCCCATGGTGATCGTTCCTCCCACTCACCTACCAAGATCCCTGCAATGCGGGCGGGACTACCGAAGGTAGCCTGTGAGGTTTCTCCTACAAGCTGCCCTGCAACATTCCGCATGATTAAGCGGAGCGCTCTGCCAATCGCTAGCGCTGGCGTCGCAACGCCTCCAAAACAACCATGTTGATAGGGAATTTGAAGCGTATTTCGAACCGGACCGTTGACAAATATTGCCGGCGACGCTGGGCACGTTGTAGCGTTCAAGCCGCCCAAATCAAAGCTGGAGTCCATCATCGCCTCGACAGCCGCAATAATGAGAGGCAGCGACTTACCCGGGGCACCCGCCATGACAGCGTTCACAGCAATCTTCTCGACCGTACATTCCGCTCCAATCGGCGGAAGCTCGGCAATGACTTCGTCCGGATACCGACCACCTTCCGCCAAAAATTCACGGACGCGCAGCTCGGTTGGAGGCACTAGCGGCAGCCCATCCCCCCAACCTTCGTCTGTGGCAAATTTCGTAAACTCCATCACCTCAGAGGGTACCTGTTGACGTTGGCTACTAAGCCAATCGATAGAACAGCCTTCCGGACCACAATCACGAATATTCGGAACACTCATCAGGCTACAGCCTTCTGTAATACGGCAGCGCCCATCGTATTAAGAATCAGCGGAATGTGTTGACGCGCAATCTGTCTCACGTCGTCCTCCAACCGCTCATTCAGGGGGTAAGGCAGCACATGCAACCGCAGACCGGAGCGCCCCGCACGTCGGGCTAGATTCTTCGCCAGGCTATCAAAGCTCTCGGTTGCAACGGCGACTGTAGGCAGACCACGATCCGCCGCAGCTAGCGCATCGTGAATTGTCCAGCCAGTGCAAGATCCGCAGTTCGCCAGCCCAAAAACTGCAACATCTATCGACTGAATGAATTGATGAAGCTCCTCCTTCATCCTTTCCCCTTCCGATCCGGTGCGTCCACCCGCACGCCAAAACACCACTTTGGCGGCGCCTGCCGATTTGAATGCCTCCGCCCACACCTCGCTTACCGTATCCCAAGCCCTCCACATGATGTCCAACCGAAATCCAACAACCTTTCCCTTCAAATTCCCAACGTCAGGACCAGGAGAAGTCACATCCGCCAAATTTTGCGCTGTCGGATTCAGGACATAGATTTTCTCAACGTTGCTCAAGTGTTTTCTCCTGATTGGGTACCACCGATGGTGAGATTAGAGCGACTAAGCAGAAGCTCTTTGCTCTCGAAACCCATCTGTTAGCTTCACAATAAGCACCGATGCGCTCTGCCGCCATCACCGCTTAGAGGGTATTTTCTATAGCGAAATTTAGCGTGCCTAATGATAGATGAGCTATCGGCGAACTGATGCAGTCGTTTGCAACCCTTCGATGCCCTGTTGACCTTCAGGAACCAGCCAACCGGCGTTGCCGCCAGCATCTGCGGCGTCAGGTGTATTTTCAGGATTCCACCGCGAAGCGATGATTCGCTTTCCAGAATAACCTTGAGACAAATCTGACATCAGCCAAACCGCGGGCGCCCCCATTACGGTGGGATTAATTAACTTGTTTCCAGGAGCTCGGACGCCTTCGCCGGGTTTGTCTGAGAATAGCCGGGTATCCGTCGTGCCACCGGGCAGCAGCGCATTGACAGTAATACCATGATGAACAAGCTCACCGGCCCACGCTACAGTAAGTGCTTCGAGCGCCGCTTTGCTGGCGCCGTAGGGCATTTCGCCTGATCGCTGCATCGTTCCAAAGCTGGTTGTTATGTTGATAATTCGCCCGAGACGGTTCTTCACCATCTCCGGAATCACCGCGCGAGTGGCAAAAAAAGCCCCGTGGACATTTAGGTCGAAAACCGCTTTCCACCCAGCGACATCTTTCGCCAGGTTGGTCTCCTCCAATGCGCCGATATTAAATTTGTACAGGCGGCCTGCACAATTTATGAGTCCGAACACCGTTCCATAACGTTCGATAGTTGTGCTTGCCAGCGTCTCACAAGCAGCGGGATCGGTGACATCCGTAACGGCCGGACACAATCTTCCTTGAAGGCCTTGTTGCTGCGCCAAGGCCATTGTTTCGCTGATGTGCGTGGGATTGATCTCGGCGATGACCACAAGAGCGTTGGCGCGGGCTAGCGCTAGGCACATTGATTGACCGAGGCCGCTGCCCCCGCCGGTTACAATTATTGGACGCCCTGCCAGATCGATCACAGAAGATTCTCGCATTAGTTACCGCCAAGTCTTCAAAAAACATGTTCACCCGCGCGCTCAAACGCCGAAATTCTATTGGCTGATTTAGGACGCCTTTAACTTCGACGATATTGACGCTCTGCAGCTTCCATCAGGAGATCGCTCCCTGCCCTCGAAGTTCGCTGATCTCTGCGGGCGAGAGTTTCAGGAGTTCTCCAAGAACCTCATCGGTATGTTGTCCGAGTGCCGGGCCGGGCCAGCGTACGTCACCCGGAGACTCAGGGTGATACGGAACAATCCCCGGATGCAGCACGCTGCCAAGGAGGGGATCCACGATCTCGCGCACCATGCCCCGGGCCGCAAATTGTACGTCGGACGAACAGTCCGATGCATCATAGATGCGCGTGCAGGGAATACCGACCTCGCTCAGCATCGCGACAAGCGCTTCAGAGACCAGCGTCGACGTCCATGCCTCGATAATCCGATCAAGGCTGTCAACGTTTTCCACTCGCGCCGGGTTCGTTGCGTAGCGCGGGTCGTTGGCAAGTTCCGGCTTGCCGATGAGGCGCATGAACGTGAGGAAAAGGGCATCCGAATTCGCGGCGATGACGATCCATTTCCCATCGGCGGAGCGATAGGCACTGGATGGAGCGGCAGTGGGAATGCGGGAGCCTGACGGCCGGCGTATTTTTCCAAGCGCGCCGTATTCGGGCAGCATGCCCTCCATGAGGCTCAGGACAGCCTCGGTCAGCGCGACATCGACGCGACCGACCGGGCGGCGCCCGGGCGAATGCTCTCGTTGCCAGAGTTCGGCGAGAATTCCGAAGGCTGCATAAAGTCCCGCAAGAGAATCCCCGATGCTGATACCAGTCCGAACGGGAGGAGTGGCAGATGATTCCTGCTCGTGGTTGGTCAGGTAGCGCAGCCCGCCCATGGCCTCGCCGATCACGCCGAACGCGGCACGATCGCGATAAGGACCGGTCTGCCCAAACCCGGAAATATGGGCAATGACGAGATTAGGATTCGCGGCGCGAAGCACCTCATCAGCCAAACCGAGGCGAGCCAAATGACCGGGACGGAAATTCTCGGCGAGGACATCGCACGCTCTCGCAATGTCGAGAACGATTTCTATCGCGGCCGATGACTTGAGATTCAACGCGACCGACTTCTTGTTTCGAGCGTGTACGCTCCACCACAGGGATTGACCATCAAGCTGCTCCCCCCAATTCCGGACCGGGTCGCCGGAAAGAGGTTCGATTTTGATCACCTCCGCACCGATATCGGCGAGCAGCCGGGTGCAAAAGGGAGCGGCAACAAAATGTCCCAACTCGAGGATCCGCAGTCCCGAAAGCGGCCCCGGGGCTACATTGCTCGCCACTCCTTGCGATGATCTATCGGGACCGGGCTTACCCATCATGCGCGATCTGCACGACGCAGCCTTGAACAGACATGCCTACATCCGCATCGTGTTTCATATTACGTACACATACTACCTTGGAAGTCTCACGTCAATTATGCGGATTACACCACCATAACAGGACGAATCGACAATTTCGATTATTCGGGCGTATCTGTCGAATCTAACCAAAGGATGCTCGTGGACCATTGCCTGAGGGGCGATCCTCTCATAGTATGTACACTTACTAATGTAGAACCAAACTCAATGAGGCGCAAATGCTGGACTTGCCCCACGACTATTCCGAAAGTCTGCGCGCGCTGAACCTGCGTGCTTTATGGGGTCCACAGCTCAAGTCGCTGATGCCGGGCGTGCGCCCACAATCGGGTGCTGTCGGCACCTGCTGGCGATACAAAGATATCCGGCCGCAGCTATTGCGCGCGACGGAGCTCACTACCGCCGAGAATGCCGAGCGCAGAGTGTTGGCGCTCGTCAACGCCGGCTTCGAGCAAATGCCGGTCTTTGCAGCCACTCCAACAATCTATCTCGGCCTGCAAATCGTTCTTCCCGGCGAGTGGGCACCGAAACATCGGCATTCGCCGACGGCGTCCCGCGTCATCGTCGAGGGTGAAGGAGGCCATACGACCGTCAACGGCGCCAAGATTCCAATGGTCGAAGGCGATGTGCTGCTCACGCCAACGTATCACTGGCACGAGCATGGTCATGAAGGCAGTGGGCCGATGGTGTGGCTGGATGTGTTGGATATACCGATCACGATTGCCGTCGGCGAGGCCGCGTTCGAACCAGGGGATGGAGCTCCTACGAATACAAACCGGCAGGACAGTTCGGCGACAATCTATATCTGCCCCGGCTTGATTCCATTCCGGTCTCCGTTGGAGCGCAGGCCGGAATACCCGATGTATCGATACGAATGGCAGCGCGTGCGAGAAGCACTTCGCACTGTGGCCGCGCACGCCGGCAAGAATGACGCGATACACATGCTGTACGTGAATCCCGAGACCGGTGAGAACCTCCTTAAGCCTTTCAACTACTCGGCACGCATGTTGCGCCCAGGCGAGACGATAGAGCCGCAGGTCACATCCGCAACGTCCACGATTCTCGTTCAGGATGGCAGTGGGCAATCCGAAATTGACGGCCAGACTTTCGATTGGGAAAAAAGGGACGCGTTGGCCGTTCCCTGCTTCGGCAAAGTGATTCACACCAACACATCATCTAGAGAGCCAGCGTTCTTGCTTCAGGTCGATGATGCCCCGCTGATGCATAAGCTCGGCTACTACCAGGAGGTTTGATGCAAAAGAAGGAGGAACCGTCATGAAGCTTTGCCACTTCGCGCAAGGACGCCTCGGACTGATTGACGGCGAAGAGGTTCTCGACGTGACGGCGGCCCTCGACGCCTTGCCGGCGCAAACATGGCCTCTCGTAATCGGTGATCCGCTGATCTTGCATTTGGACGCTCTGGTCAAACGCGTCTCCGAGATCGCTAGAGGCGCCAAATCCATCCCGCTAAAGGATGCGCAACTTCTCAGTCCGATTGTCAACCCATCGAAAGTGATGGCCGTCCCGGCTAATTACCGTAAGCACATTGAAATAGACGTGATGCGAGATTCCGGGGTGGACCAAGGCGTCCACGCCAAGCAATTTATGGGAGTCGAACGGCCCGTGGAGACTTACGGACTGTTCATCAAGGCCAACTCTTCCATACATGGCCCCTCACAGGGGATTGAGCGCATCTTGCCCAAACGGCGCACAGACCATGAAGTGGAGCTTGCCGTTGTGATCGGCAAGACATGCAGGTCTGTTTCGCCCAATGAAGCCCTCACCTATGTTGCCGGGTACACCATCGGGCTCGATATGACGGTGCGAGGCTCCGAAGACCGAAGCTATCGCAAATCGGCTGACGGCTACACAGTCCTGGGACCCGCGTTCGTTACCGCAGACGAAATTCCAGATCCGACCCAGATACAAATTTGGCTGGACCTCAATGGGCAGCGAAGACAATCGTCGTCAGTCGCCGCCATGACTGTCGGTATTTCCGACCTCGTCGCGTTTGCATCGGCCTTTTATAGCTTGCATCCTGGGGATGTAATATTGACAGGTACGCCTGAAGGCGTGGGGCCTGTCGAACCGGGCGATATAATCAGAGTTGGCGGCACGGGGCTTGGTCAGATGGAGATCCGTGTTCGATGACTGGATCTCAAGCGTCGGCTGATCCATCGCGATCACGTCAACGCAGTTGTGCAGATCCGAAAAAAATTGAAAAAGGGGGATTCCTGTGCGTTTTGTTGCAAGGTTTGCATGGGCTCGGACAGCAATCTCGTTGCTGTTGATCGCGGTATCTATTGATGCGTCGAATGCGGGGGCGGAAGCATCGCTGAAGATTGGCGTATTGACGGATATGAACGGCCCACTTTCTGCCTATTTTGGAGCGGGGTCGGTAGCAGCTGCGAAGTTGGCCGTGGAAGACTTCGGACCGACGGTGCTCGGTCGAACCATTGAAGTCATCTCAGCCGACCACCAGAACAAGCCGGACGCTGCTCTGGGTATCTTGCGGCAGTGGTTCGACGTCGAGGGCGTCGACGCGGTAGCGGATCTCGGCAACTCCGCCGTCGCGCTCGCTGCACAGAATCTTGTTCGTGACAAGAATCGCGTCGCCTTGTTTACGGGCGCCTCGACAATAAGACTCACTCAGGAGAACTGCTCACCAAATGGCGTCCAGTGGGGGCATGACGTCCATATGTTCAGTCATGGTGCACCAAAGGGCATTCTTGCTAAGGGAGGGAAGACTTGGTTCCTTGTGGTGGTCGACTACGTGTTTGGCAAGGACCTTGAGGCCCAGACAAAGCAGGTTATCGAGGAGAGCGGCGGGAAAGTCCTCGGTGTCGTACATCACCCTCTGAATACATCCGATTTCTCATCCTTTCTCTTGCAAGCACAGGGGTCTGGGGCGCAAGTCATTGGCCTGTTGAACTCGGTTCAGGATCTGGCGAACTCAATTAAGCAAGCGAACGAGTTCCAGATCACTCCGTCGCAGCAACTTGCTGCCCTGGCGTTCACGCTTCCTGATGTACGTGCGCTGGGGTTAGGGGTCGCCCAAGGAATTACCTACAGTGAGCCCTTCTATTGGGATCGCAACGATGAGACGAGGGCGTTTGCCCAGCGCATCTTCAAGCAGACTGGTTCGATGCCGACGGGGGCTCACGCAGCTATTTACAGCGCGGTCTTGCATTATCTGAAAGCCGTCGAGAAGTCTGGAACGACTGACGGTGGAAAGGTTGTTGAAACCATGAAGGAACTTCCCGTGGACGATATGTACGTCCACGGCGGCATCGTCAGGGCCGACGGGCGACTCTTGATGCCCGTGTACCTGCTGCAGGTGAAGAAACCGGATGAATCGACTGGGGGGTGGGATCTCGACAAAGTCATTGCAACCGTTCCGGCGAGCGAGGCTTGGGCGCCGCCGAGCGCTGCTTGTTCATTGGTCCGCTAAACCCACGCCAGAATCTCTTCGGCTCAAGAAGGATGGTGCGCTTGCAGGCATTTCGCTTTGTCGTCCTGAGCGACTCAACGCGATTAGACGTGAGCGTATGGATTGAACTGAGCAATGCTCTGAACGGCGTGGAATCCAACATCGAGAGCACGTCAAGGGTCTTGTCGTCGTCTCGACTACCTTGTCGTGGGTGGCGAGGGCGAGGCCGTCTTAGCCTATTCGGATCAGCCGAATGTTATTGTCTCGAAGTTGGTTGCTGCGAGTCGCTTGAGACACTTCATGAAGAGCATACGATACTCTTGCGGAAGTGCGGCGAGAATAGCTTCCTGAACGGACACCACGGTGGGTGTGACCTCGAGAGCGAGCCGCCGACCTTTATCGGTCAGCGTAATGACGATGGACCGCCTATCGGCGCCGCGCTTCCTTGTGAGAAGCCCGCGCTCTCTCATTCGAACCACCATTTCACCCATTGTGCTCTTGTCCGAGGATGTTCGTTCGGCCAACTCCGTTTGCGTCATGTCGCCATGCCGCGCCAAGGTGTTCAGGACGCCGAACTGTCTAGTGGTCAGGTTCTTGTCGGCTAGCGCTGTCTGAAAGAGGCTATTGGCCCTGTTCTCCAGTACGCGGAATAGATAACCGGGCATGTTATCGAGTTCGGCTTTGTCCTCGAGGACGGGAAGATCGCGGTAATCCTCGGTACGCTTCAACGTCAAAAAACCTTTCCGATTGCCCTATCTCCGCTCTCAAGACCTCTTGAGCACCTTACCGACTGCCGACTTTGTTGGCAACGGCTCGAGCTGAATTGACACCGACTTCGGGCACTTGGACCCGCCGAGATAATTCCTGCAGTGCCCAAAGATTTCGCACTCGGTCAGCGCCATCGATGGCTTAGGAACGACGATTGCGTGGGGTGCCTCAGTCAATTAGGACCTATTGGCCGCCAGGGCATTTGAAGGCAGACTCCACCGCCTGGCAGGGAAATAGGACGCATCTCGGAACCATCAAAGGGCGGAGCGGCTCGCGATCGGAGCTCGTTGCCAATTTCCCCCTATGGTGGGCCGTCGAACTCCGTGAGTTCAAGAGTCGGTTCAACATCGTTGTTGTTGATATCGTCTGTTTTCCGACCGAAAGTGCATCGATAGCTCGCGCTTACCGAGGATTTTCTGGGGCTGCCTGTTGAGAGCTGTGCTCGTTGCTGCTTTGGATGCTTGCGCTTGCAGGAGATACGACGCGAAGTCCGACGGATTCAGCGAGTGCTTTCCGTCACCGATAACCTTCCCTCCGTTCTTCACGATAAAGCGTGCGGCGTCACGCTCCAACGCGCAACCAAAATTGTAGTCGGAGGTTAGGTAGTACCAAGTATCCCCCTGCTCTGCGTCGCCACCGAACCGATCGCAGCAGCGAGCGGGAAGATATCGCGAAGAAGACCCTAAAGGACTCCACCTCCGACACTTAGGTCTTCGTGGCGAGAGATGTCGCGCTACGGTCGGCAATGCCGGTCTGTCCAATCCTGGCTTGCTCACATCGGCTGTAACAAGATTTTTCTTGACCTCCCGGTGCGCACGTCCTGCACACGCGCCCCCCGCTAACTAATTGAAAAACTTGAACTCTCGCTCCAATCCATCATGGGTGCGACGGAGAAGCGATAGTCTCGATATTCCAAGTGCTTATCCTGTACTTTCAAAGGGCTGCAACAGGAACAAAGTCCCG
>Ga0070734_10006243_pt1 | contig 10092 bp, 6 predicted proteins | sample Coa_R1_8_FD_66444 | JGI IMG/M metagenome (GOLD analysis project Ga0070734, IMG submission 66444) | Surface soil microbial communities from Centralia Pennsylvania, which are recovering from an underground coalmine fire - Coalmine... | ecosystem: Environmental > Terrestrial > Soil > Unclassified ... | reverse complement strand
CCTGGAGGCCGGCTTTCAAGTGCTGGAGATTCATTCCGCGCACGGCTACCTGGCGCACGAATTCTTTTCGCCGCTCAGCAATTTCCGCGACGACGAGTACGGCGGCTCGTTCGAAAACCGCACGCGCATCGGCCGGGAAATCGTCTCCGCCGTGCGCAAGGTTTGGCCCGAGCACCTCCCTCTTTTCATTCGAATCTCCGCAACCGACTGGAAGGAAGGCGGCTGGGATTTGGAGCAGGCCGTGGAGTTAGCCAAGCAACTCAAGCCGCTGGGCGTGGATTTGGTGGATTGCTCCTCGGCCGGTCTGGTGGTCGATCAGAAGATCGTGGCGGGGCCGGGATTCCAGGTTCCATTTGCCGAGCGCATTCGCCGCGACGCGAACATCCTCACCGCCACCGTGGGCTTGATCGAAACCAAGGAGCAGGTTCTGGACATTCTCGCCCGGGACCGCGCCGACCTGGTGCTGATGGCGCGCGAATTCCTGCGCGATCCGTACTGGCTCCTGCGGACGGCGCGCGAGTTGGGCCACAAGATCTCCTGGCCGGCGCAGTATCTGCGGGCCGCCCCCGCGGACACGCCGGCTCGCAAGCCCCTGGAACGTGAAACCCTGACCCAGGCCCGGTAACCCGGTGAGAGGCCGGGCATTCCCGGCAAGGTTGCATTTGGAACCCGCGTCAAGCATTTACCGCCACAGTTATACCTTATTGAATAAATGATTGTTTCGCAGCCCGCGCCTCGCATTCCGTTGCGCGCCGCCACGCTCGCGACTACGCTCAATCTTATTGCCGAAGGGAATGGCGGGCGGAAGGCTCCGCCTTTGCTGCGTCCATTCCACCCGTGTTTTCGCGCCACTTTGGGAGGCGCTCCGATGCCCCAGGCCCGCGGCAGCGACGCTCCACAGCGGGTTGAAAAAATCGAGGGCCCCCGAGGGAACGCCCCGCAGCTGGCGAAGATCTGTATCTCTACACTGCTCATAATGACATTGTATGAGGGCGGCAAAAGCGTTCTTGCCCCGCACATTTCCCTATGGGCGTCCCACGTTGCCACCATCATCCTGACCAGCCTGCTGGCGACCGCGATGGGTTATTTCGTCTTACAAGGCTTGCAGCATCGCGAAGACAACTATCGCCGGCTGATCGAAGCGTCACCGGACCCGATCTGGGTGCACCAGCAAGGCACGGTGATCCTGGCAAACAAAGCCTGCGCCGACCTCCTCGGGGCGGCGAGCCCCGAGTCGCTGGTAGGCAGGCGCGTGCTGGATTTTCTGCACCCCGAGGACCGCGAAACCGTACGGGCCAACATCGAAGACCGGCGGAGAATCTGGAATCCCATTCGCCGCTGGGAATTTCGCTATATCCGCCTCGACGGTAGCGAGATCAGGCTGGAGGTTGCCGTTTGCACGGTTTTGTATGGCGGCGAGCCGTCCGGGCTTGTAATTTTCCGCAGTCTGCAGAACCGCGAGGAGACCGAACAGCGTCTGCGCGAAAGCGAAACGACGCTGGCCACGGCCCAGCGAATCGCGCACCTCGGAAGCTGGACTGCGGAAATTGGTCCCGCGGGGAACGTCGACAACACTCCCATCCGCTGGTCCGACGAAATCTACCGAATACTCGGCTATGAAGCCGGGCAAATCGAGGGGAAGCGGCCCAATTTTATTCGCGCGGTCCATCCGGAGGACCGGCCGCGAATTCAAGCCGCCACGGCCCAGGCGATCCGTGAGGGGGCCGGCTTCACGATCGAATATCGCGTGGTTCGCCCAGACGGCTCGGAGCGCAACGTCCAGGGCATCGTGGACGTGCTATGCGATCCACGGACCCGCAAACCGGTGCGGCTGATCGGAACCATTCAGGACATCACCGACCGCAAGCGGGCCGAGGAAAAGCTCGCGCAATTGGCCATGGTGATCGAATCGTCCGACGACGCCATCAGCAGCGTCGACCTGGACGGCAAAATTTCCAGCTGGAACAAAGGCGCCGAGCGCATCTATGGCTACACCGCTGAGGAGGCCATCGGGCAGCCGATTACGATCATTGGCCAGCCCGGCCAACCCGGAGAAGTCTCCGGCTTTGTCGGGCGCCTGCGGCGAGGTGAAACGATCGAGTCATTTGAAACCGTCCGGTACCGAAAGGGCGGGGTCCCGATCGACGTTTCATTGACCATCTGGCCCGTTCGGGATCCGTCGGGGAAGGTGATCGCCACGGCGGCCGTGGCCCGCGACATAACGGCGAGAAAGCAGGAAGCCGAGCGGTCGCGCCGCCTGGCGCAGCTCGTGGATAGCGCCTCGGAGCTGATCTCCACCGGCGATCCCGAAGGCCGCATCACCTTCATGAATCAAGCCTTCCTGCGCGAGATCGGGTGGACGGAAGCCGAGGTGCTGGGCAAATACTTCAGGGACGTGGTGCTTTCGAAAAATAATCCGCCGGAGCTGAGTCGCGAAATCACCACGGGCATTGTCGAGAGGGGCGGCTGGAAAGGTGAATGCCTGCATTGCCGCAAGGACGGCAGCGACTTTCCTGTTTACCTGAACGTGGGCCCTTTGAAGGACAGCGCCGGGCGCGTGATTGGGAACGTGGGAATCGTGCGCGATCTCACCGAGTCAAAACAGGCGGAGGAGAGATTCTACAAGGCTTTTCACCTGAACCCGGAGCCGATCACGGTGGCAACGGTTTCGGAAGGGCGATACCTGGATGTGAACGAAAGCTTCTTGCGAATCACCGGCTACAAGCGGGAAGAGGTGATCGGCCGGACATCTCTCGAAATCAAATTCTGGGAGAAGCCCGAGGACCGAGCGAGATTTATCGACACCCTAAACCGCCAGAACTGCGTACGCGACCTCGAAATTTCCTTTCGTACAAAATCGAATGAGCGGCGCATCGCCCTGGACTCCGCCGACGTGATCGAGGTGAATGGCCAGACCTGCGTGATCGCGATTCTGAAGGACATCACCGAGCGGAAATCGCTGGAAAGCCAGCTGCGCCAGCTGCAGAAGATGGAGGCGGTTGGCCAGCTTTCCGGAGGCATTGCGCACGATTTCAACAATATCCTGAGCGTGATTTTGGGTTACAGCGAGCTTTTGGAGGACGGCCTGGACAAGAACTCCAAGCTGCGCAAGACGGCCCAGGAGATCACGAAAGCCGGACAGCGCGCCGCCGCCCTGACGCGCCAGCTCCTCGCGTTCAGCCGCCAGCAGGTGCTCGAGCCCAAGGTGCTCAGCCTCAATACCGTGGTTTCGGACACGAAGAAAATGCTGCGCCGATTGATTGGCGAACACATTACGATCACCAGCAAGCTGGACACTGATTTGGGCCAGGTAGTCGCCGATCGCGTGCAGATCGAACAGGTCATCATGAACCTCGCCGTCAATGCGCGCGATGCCATGCCCAATGGCGGAACTCTGACGATCGAAACAAAAAACGCGCACCTCGATGAGGAGTACGCGCTCCAGCATCCGCCGACAACGCCCGGAAACTACGTCGAACTGGCCATGAGCGATACGGGCGCTGGCATGGACGCGCAAACGCTTTCGCATATTTTTGAGCCGTTCTTCACCACCAAGGAAGTTGGCAAGGGCACGGGGCTGGGTCTCGCCACCGTCTACGGGGTCGTGAAGCAGAGCGGTGGATACATCTGGGTGTACAGCGAGCCCGGCCTGGGCACAACTTTCAAGATTTATTTGCCGTGCGTCACGCGAAATGCCACGCGGACCGAGCGGGAGGAAAACGCAGCCGTACCCGCTCGCGGGACCGAAACGATTTTGCTGGTCGAGGATGAGGAATCGCTGCGCACGCTGACGCGCACGATGCTCGAGCAGAGCGGCTACACGGTCCTGGACGCGGGGAGCGGCCTCGAAGCGATCGAAGTGGCGCGGAATCATGGCGGCCCGATCGATCTTCTCCTGACCGATATTGTGATGCCGGGAATCAACGGGCGCGAGGTGGCGCGCAACCTGACGCAAGCGCGGCCCGGGCTCAAAGTCGTTTACATGTCCGGGTATTCCGGCTTCGCCAGCCGCGGCCATGACTCTCCGGAAGACGTGCTGCTTTCAAAACCTTTCACGCGGGACGGTCTGCTGTCCAGGATGCGGGAAGCGCTGAACGCGCGGAAGTCTCTGGTCAGCTGAAACGAAACGACCATCTTCTGTTTGTTCAGGGGCTGTTCCCGATCTCGATCAATCCGCTTTCCTCATTATCCACATTAACGCCGGAGGGGTGGCAGATCGTAGCCCAGCGCGTTCAGCGCTGGGTGTTTCCTGAGTCGGCACAGGAGCCCCGGAGGGCGGCACTTTGCCCCGCATGCAACTGTGTGCCGCCCCTCCGGGGCTCGTTCCGTATGTAGCCGCTTTCCCAGGACTTCGTCCTGGGCTACGTTCTGCCGCGCCTCCGGCGCTGCGACTTGCTGGGGATGGGCCGTCAGCTCCGCTTTCACGCCCTTGCGAAGGCGAATACTAGGAAGGAGACAAATTCTGTTTCTTGCTGTTTATTCATTGTTGTTAGATGCGGGCGCTCATGCGGGAGAACAGGTTGAGAAGAGAACGGACTTCCGGCATACCCAGAAGCGCGGCGCCTGCAAAGTAGCCCACCCCATAGGGCCCGAGCACGACGATCGCCTGCAGGATCGGGTTGCGATGCCCCATGGCGATCAGTATTCCGCGGGCGATTCCAGCCGCTACCAGAGCAGAACCCCAACCTTTCGCCAGATAGCCAAGCGGAAGGCCGGTCACGCCGATGCGATCATTCAGCGTGCGCCGCAGCAGCGTGAACTCCGCCCACGAAGCGAGGCCGGCGGAAAAGGTGAGCCCGGCCACACCCCAGCGGGAATCGATGCCCAGCCAATGAGGCAGCGGGATGGCAGAGAGATAGCCCAGCACCGTCGTTAACGCGACACGAATGAGGGCGTAGTTGAGAGGCGTGCGCGTGTCCTTCAACGCGTAGTAGGTCGACGAGTAGAGCCGCCCCAGCGTCGAGGCGAGGAGTCCGATGGTCGATCCCGCCAGGATGCCCCAGACGTAGGTAGCGTCCGAGTGCGTGAAGCGGCCCGACTGGTAAATCGCCGCTACGATCACGTCTCCCAAAACGAGAAAGGCCGCGACGGACGGGATCACCAAGAACGCGATCTGGCGCAGGCCGGCGTTGAGCCGCGTGCGCAGGACCTCCGCTGCGTGGGAATCGGCTCCCACGGCGCCGGACATGGCCGGAAGCTCCGCCGCGGAAACGGACATGCCGAAGAGGCTGACGGGCAGCGTGTAAAGCGTCTGCGCGTATGCCAGGGCCGCGACGGCGCCTGTGGGGAGCAGGCTCGCCAGCAGCGCGTCAACGTAGGCACTGATCTGCACCACGCCCCGGCTGATGAACACAGGAAAGAAATTTCGCACCACGGTCCGCACATTTTTGAGGTGGAACGCGAGAGAGAGATGCAGCCCATGCAGCAGCTTTAAAACGACCGGCAGTTGAATGGCCACCATGAGCGCCGCACCAACGACCGATCCCCAGGACAACACGATGGCCAGCGGAAACTGCGCGTATTTGGCGCCGAATCCCCAAAGCGTGGCGATCATTGCCGCATTCCACACCACCGGCGCCGTGTAGGAAAGAAAGAATCGGCGGTGGCTGTTCAGGATTCCGAGGCACCACGCGGAGAGAACGAACAGCCCGGCGCCGGGAAAAAGGATGCGCACGATGCGAATGGTCAGCTCGCGTTTCTCTCCGCTGAATCCGGGCGCGATGGCGTCGATCAGATACGGCGTCGCGAGCACCCCGATGAGGACCAGGATTGAGGTGCTGAGCGCCAGCAGGGCGGCAACGGCGCCGGCCGTCCGGCGTGCCTCTTGCTCCTCATCACGCGCCAGGAGCGCGGCATACACCGGAATGAATGAAGCGGAGAGAACTCCCTCGCCGAACAAGTTCTGCAGCGCGTTGGGAATGCGAAACGCGGCCTTGAAAGCGTCGGCGGCGTCGGAATTGCCGAAGTAGTGCGCAAAAACGCGGTCGCGGATAAGTCCCGCGATGCGGCTCAGGAAAATTCCGGAGGCGACGAGGAACGAAGAGCGCTTCGAAGCGAAGCGGCTGGTAACCGCTGTGCCCGAAGCGTTCACAAAGGGATTCGGCAGGGGAGATTCATAGCCCGACTCATCCATTACAAGAGCAGCCCGGCCGGAAGTCAATCGGGAGTGTGCGGGGATGTGCGCTGACGCGCGGTGGCTGTTCGCCGGGCGTCACCACGTCTTTGAAAAGGAGATCGATGCGCCCATCGTTTTCGGCAACAAGGCGCAACGCATCGGGACCGCTCTGTGCTCTAAACATTACAGGCGTTTTTCGATCAATTCGCACGAGGCTAAAGCCCGCGGCTCATCCGCCGATACGAAGGGTGGAGGAAGAAACCCGTTCCGTAGGTCGGGAGCGGGCCAAGGGAGGCTTCGGAATCGCGCGATTCCGGAGCAAGTGGTCGGTACCGGACGGAATAGCGGCCTAACGAGCGCACGCTCAGCAACTGCTGCGGTAAGGGAAGAAAAAAGCGAAATGGCCGGGCTTCCCCAGACGACCGCCCCGCATCTTCTTTTAAGAATCAGGTCGGATCGCCCGCCCGCATTCCAGCCCGCAAAAGACCCAGGCCCGGAGAACCAGACGCCGGAGAACCCGGCTCGAACTCGCCGCCGAGGCGACTCCCTAGAGGCCCCTGACGGATGTCCCCCGGAAAGTGAAGGAAGGAATCTGCGATGGAGCGCGTGATGAAAGAGACTACCGAGGATCTTCAGGAACTAGAACGCAAGCACGAACGATTCGCCGCCGCCAATAACGAACTGCGCAGCTTTTTGAACCGCGTCGATGGTCTCACCAGCGGCACCGAAAACGTGAGCGAAGGCGACCTGCGCTCGGTTTCGCAGCGCATCGCCAACCTCGCGCCCGAGGTGGGTGACGCGTCGCGCGGCGCCGATCTAGACGACAGCGTGCGGCACGAGATCGGCGAATACGTGCGCAACCTGCGGGCGCTGCAGTTGGCGCTCGAAAAAGTGCGCTGCGTAATGCTGGCCCGCAAGGTGCAACTTGAAACCGCCAAGCGCCACGTCGAAGGCCTAAAAGGCTGGGTCGAAGCCTACAATCACAACTTAAGCTAGGGTGTAAATGTAGCGCCGCGGCCCTGCTGGAATTTCGTGACGAAGCACGCTAGGTCGGCGCAACCCACGGCGCTTTGAACTTTGGAGGCCAGTGCCGGATTCATTTCAGCACTTCCAACAGGGGCGAAACGCGTTTCTTGATTTGGTCGGGAGTGAACGGCTTTCGAATGTATCCCTTCGCGCCCATCGAAAGCGCTTCGACCACGCGCGACTCGCTTCCTTCTGTGCTGACCATCACCACCGGCGTTTCCTTGGCGCCCTCGATCGAGGGGAGCTGGCGCAGAAATTCGAGGCCGTCCATGACGGGCATATTGATGTCGGACAGAATCAAATCGAACGCGCCTTCACGGATGGCCGTGAGCGCCTCGATGCCGTTGCCGGCCTCCACCACGTCGCCGAGGTCCACGCCCGCCTGGCGGAGCGAACGCTCCACGATTTTTCGCATGACTGAGGAATCGTCCACGATCAGTATGCGCGGTCGTTTCATCGCGATCTCCGTTTGTCCGGCTATCCTTTGCCTCCGCCTACGGGCTGCTCGGCGAATACATTGAATTCGAGCATCGGTAAAAGGTGCAGGTATTCGGATTCAAGCATGTCGGTCAGCTCGGAGCGGCCATTCGCATCGAGGCGCGGAAAGCAGCGAATGAGGAACTCTTCTTCGAACGAAGGGTCGGTTTCCGCCAGTTCGAGCGGCTCGCCCTCCTTGATCGCATTGACGCTCTGAAATTCGCAGAAATGATCCGCGGCGGCGATGATTCCGACGAGGTGGGGATCGCGCTTGCTGCGCTCGGGCGAATGATGATGTTCGAAAACATCAATGAGAGAGGGAAAGAAATTCCACGATTGGCCGATCCAGCGACCCACTTCACAATGGTTCATGCCGAAAAAATCTTTCTCGATTTCCAATGAGCCGCCCCAGGGGCAGCTCTTGATCTCGCCCTTCAAAGCGTTCTCCTCCCTGGCCACCACGAGCAGCGGCAGCGTCCCGATATCGTGCAAGAGGCCTCCGAGGTAGGCCTGCTCGCGTTCGGTGTATTCCATCCAGCGGGCGATACGCTCGCTGAGCATGCCGCTCAAGAAGCTGTGGGTCCAAAACGTCTGCACTTCGCCTTTCGGCAGTTGCTTGCCGGTGAATTCCATGATCGAGCAGGTCAGAACCAGCGTGCGCAGGCGTTCCGAACCCATCAGGATGGCTGCTTCCTCGATGCTGAGAACGCGGCGCCGCAGGCTGAACAGAGCGGAGTTGCACAAGCGCAGAACTTGCGAGGAAAGGCTTGGATCGTTGCCAATCACTTTTCCGACGCGCCTCAAATCAACCGAAGCGGAGCTCAGCAGTGTGTTGAGTTCCAGAACGTAGCTCGGCAGGGTGGGCAGTCCCTCGGTGAGAATGGACAACAAGCGCGCCTTACGACGTTTCTGCCCCTCCAGGGATACGTGATCCACCAAAGTATGCGCGGATGACCGAGCCTGCCCGTGAACCTGCATCCGCCTCCTCGCAATCAACCCGCAAATTTCTTGATCGGCAGGAGGCCTAAATTCATTAGGGTCCGCTGGGCTGGAGCGAAAGCCGCCGGCCCGGGGTGTGCCGTTAACGAATTTCACTAACCGACTGAAAAATGTCTTTGTATTCTTCCTGTCCGCGCCTCCGGATCCAAATGAATTTACCCAAGCGCGCCGCCCACACTTCCGTCGCGCCCACCTGCCCCGCCTAGCTGCGCGTCGTGCGAGATTTCTCTAACGGCGGCTCCCCTGGCGCCCGAGAAGGGTTCCGGAAGATGGAAGTGCGGAGGACGCAGCTGGCGCTCGTCGCCGGACAAGATGAAGGCACGCTCGACGGCGTGCTCGAGTTCGCGCACGTTCCCGGGCCAGGAGTATTGCCGCAGTAGGGGCACGGCGGACGGTGAAATTTCCTTGGAGGGAGCCTCCGCCTGCTCGCACAAGCGGGCAAGAAAATGTACTGCCAGCGGAACGATGTCTTCCCTGCGCTGGCGCAGCGACGGCAGCTCGATCGGAAATACAGACAGGCGGTAATAGAGATCCTGGCGAAAGGATTTCTGCTGCACGGAGCGCAGCAGGTCGATGTTCGTCGCCGAAATCACGCGCACATCCACGCGAAACACATCCGAGCTTCCCAGGCGCTGCACTTCCCCGTCCTGCAGAAAGCGCAGCAGCTTGGCCTGCATGCTGAGCGGCAGCTCGCCCACTTCGTCGAGAAAGAGCGTGCCCCCCTGCGCCACGTGAATCCGTCCAAGCCGCGATTGCACCGCGCCCGTAAAAGCGCCGCGCGCGTGGCCGAACAGCTCGGCTTCGAGCAGCGATTCGGGAATGGCCGCGCAGTTGACCACCACAAAGGGGCATTTGGCCCGCGGGCTGATTTGGTGGATGCCCCGCGCGACCAGCTCCTTTCCCGTTCCGGTCTCGCCCGTAATCAGTACGGTGGTCTGGCGGGGGCTTACGAGGCGCGCCAGGCGATAAATCTGCTCAAGGCCCGGACCGTCCCCCATCATCCCAGGCAGCGGCACGACGGAAACGGCAGGGTTCGCCGGTTCTCTCACCGCGCGGCAGTATTGGCTGCAGGCGTCGTTTCTTTCAGGAGCACTGTTCGCATTTGGACTGATCGAGGAAGAAGCCGCCCTATCCAACATCAGAGCGGGCTCATGAGAGTCGCCCCGTCCACTCGCTGCGGGATCCCGATCGACCACGCGGACCAGTAAATGGGGATGCCGCCCGCGAATGATTTGAAGAACCTCTGTGACGTCCAGATCGTGCAGGTGGCGATCCAGAAGGACTTCACTCCAATTTTTGGCTTCGAGCTTAGCCAGCGCATCTGCTCCGCCGACTGCCTCTTCCATTTCCGCAGTTTCGTAGCCGGGCCTGGCCGCCCAGGACCTGCGAAATGACTCGTTCGAGCTGGCGACCAGAACCCGCGCGTTCCGGATAACCGCTGGAGCTTTCGCTGTGGCCATTTCTCTCCCCCTGTT
>Ga0070734_10006242_pt1 | contig 10092 bp, 6 predicted proteins | sample Coa_R1_8_FD_66444 | JGI IMG/M metagenome (GOLD analysis project Ga0070734, IMG submission 66444) | Surface soil microbial communities from Centralia Pennsylvania, which are recovering from an underground coalmine fire - Coalmine... | ecosystem: Environmental > Terrestrial > Soil > Unclassified ... | reverse complement strand
CATCGCGCTGCCGTCACCGACCATGCAGATCACCTTGCGGTCGGGACAGGCGACCGCAGCGCCGGTTGCGACCGGCGTGGAGAAGCCGATCGAGCCGCCCATGTTCTGCAGCCAGTCGTGGGGGGCGGCCGCAGCCGTCGGCGGGAAGAAGCCGCGTCCGGTGGTGATGGATTCATCAACGATGATCGCGTTCTCTGGGATGGCACAGGCGATCGCCTGCGCGATCGAGGCAAAATTCAGCGGCCCCGTGGGCTTGTTGAGGTCGGCAGGCTTTTGCGGCTTGACGTCGGACGGCTTTGCCCCGAGCGCATCCGCCAGCGCCTCGAGGGCTGCGACGGAATTTTCGCCCCACGCGGTCATGCGATGAACCTCGCAGCCTTCGGGCTTCAAATGGCTTGGCTTGTTCGGATAGGCAAAGAAGGCGATAGGATCGTTGGCCTCGACCAGAACGATATGCTTGAAATCCTTCAACAACGGCAGCGCGGATTCGATCACATAAGGAATGCGGTCGATCGAGAAGCGGCCGCGGCCGCGCGCCATGCGCGGATGATAGGTCTGGCCCATCACCTTGCAGCCGGTCTTGCCGGCGATCTGCTGCGCCAGCGCCAGACCCCGCTCGGTCAGGGCGCCGCCGGTCACGAGCAGCAGCGCCTGTCCGCCGCTGCCGTGGATCACCTTGGCCGCCTTGTCGACGGCGTCCGAGGAAAAGCCGGGCTGTTGGCTTTGCGCCGGCACCTGCGCGATGCCGTCAGCCTCGTTCCAGGCGGTGTCGGCCGGGAGAATCAGCGTGGCGATCTGCGGCGGCGCGCTTTTTGCAGCCGCGATCGCTGCCGCGCCGTCGGCGGCGACTGACTTCGCGTTCGGCGAGGTGCGCACCCATTCCGACATCGGCCGCGCCAGGCCTTCGATGTCGGAGGTTAGCGGCGCGTTGTAGCCGATGTGGTAGGTCGCATGCTGGCCGACGATGTTGACGATGCCCGAATGCGCTTTTTTCGCGTTGTGCAGGTTGGCGAGACCATTGGCGAGGCCCGGTCCGAGATGCAGCAAGGTCGAGGCCGGTTTTCCTTTCATGCGGAAATAGCCATCGGCGGCTCCGGTGACCACGCCCTCGAACAGGCCGAGTATACAGCGCATGCCCTCGACCCGATCGAGGGCAGCGACAAAATGCATCTCCGAGGTGCCGGGATTTGTGAAGCAGACGTCCACGCCGCCCGCGACCAGGGTCCGCACCAGGCTTTCCGCACCGTTCATCCGTTCCACTCCCGTTCGCGAGGTATGGTCGTTCGACCCAGAGATTCTGCAACGAGATCAACCATTGTTCGGCGCATTCGTCAAAGGGGGCGCGGACAATGCTCTCACTAACGGAACGCAAAGCTTCGCTTAACCATATCCGCGGCGAGCGAAGTTGGTCTTGCGCTCGTGTCTGGATTCCGAAGTTCGCCACATTATCGTGGCTTTGTGAAATCGCTGGGACTATGGCCTTGCTCATACGAAATGCGTTTTCGGGGGGAATAAAAATGACCCGGACCTTTGCTTTGCTGGTTGTGACGGTCGCGTTCTTGGCGTCGGGCGATTTGCACGCCCAGGGAATCGACATGGGCGCGCTGATGGGCGGCGGGCCAACCTATTTCGGGGGTGGCGGCTCGGGCCCGATTCCGCGCCAGACTGTGTATTTCACTTCCAACTATGCACCCGGAACCATCGTCATCAATACCGCCGAGCGGCGACTTTATCTGGTCGAGCCCGGCGGGCAGGCGCTGCGCTACGGCATCGGGGTCGGCCGCGACGGCTTCCGCTGGAGCGGCGTGCATCGCATCAGCGCCAAGCGCGAATGGCCGGGTTGGACGCCTCCTGTGGAAATGCGCCGACGCCGGCCCGATCTGCCACGCTACATGGCCGGCGGGATCGATAACCCCCTCGGTGCGCGGGCGATCTATCTCGGCTCGACACTCTATCGAATCCATGGCTCGAACGAGCCCGAGACCATCGGGCAGGCGGTCTCCTCCGGCTGCTTCCGCATGACCAATGAGGACGTGGTCGATCTCTATGGCCGCGTCTCGGTCGGGGCTACGGTGGTCGTGAAGAATTAAGGCGCGCGGCTCTGCGATTGCCGCGAGCCCTGCTTGCGGCGATCCCGCTTAGCTTATTTTTTCGTGCATGATCTCCGCGCAAACACATTTCCGCGTTTGTCGCGAGGGATCGTTGCACACCTAGCTATCCAAGTGCGGGGCAGGCTTTCTCCGGATCATGCGTTCGCGCATGATCCGGAAAAGTGTGCAGCGGCTTTCCAAAAAGATCATGCGCTAACAATAGGCTAAAGCGCGATGGCGATCGGGCTAGTGTCGAATCTCACTTGATGCCGCAGATTCCCTTGAGGGATGCCCATTCCATCGTCGTCAAGAGCGGCGGCCCGCTTGCCGGCCGATCCTCCTCACTCATGCGCTTCAATCTGTCTTCGGTCAGCGGATGGCTCGCAAGGATAGACAATCCGTCGTCGCCCTGCTTGCCGGTCACGCGAAACATCAATTCGCCCATCGGCTTGGTTGGTCGGCCGAGCGTATGCATCACCTCGATCGAAAAGATATCGGCGTTGGCTTCGGCGTCGCGAGAATAGGAGGACGTGACCAGCGACCGCGCGGCAAAGATGGCGGCACCAGAGCCGGTCACGTCGCCGAAGAGTAGTCCGATCAGAAACGAGGTGCCACCGTTATAGATCAGTTGGCGCGTGTTATCGCGGTGTTTCAGATGCCCAAGCTCATGGGCCAGCACGCCCGCAATCTCGTCCGGGCTTTGTGCTTTTGCGAGCAACCCGTTGAACAGATAGACCTTGCCGCCGGGCAGCGCGAAAGCGTTGGGAACATCGGTGGCAAGCACGAGAGCCTGCACTGACGTATCGAGTCCCGCAGGTCTGCGAAGCGCATTCACCAGCTTGCCGAAGGCATGTCGTCCAGCGGCGTCGTTGCAGGTTTGACCGCCGAAAATAGCCTTCACCTGCGTCTCGGCAGCATCCCCCAGGCGCCGCTCAAAGCTCTCGGGGATCAGCGGCGCAAGCCGATCGGCCGCAAAAGGAACACCGAAGAAGATAATGGCTGCTATTGAAGCGGTCGCCGCCAACGACCAGCCAACAATTTTTGCGACGCCGCGGCCATCGACGTGATCCTTGTCGAGTTGAGCGCATCGGGACGCAAGGTCGGCCGCGAGGGCGGCATCGCGGATTTCGAGACGCGCCAGCGCCGGCGCCGACAGGCAGCTCAGCCGCAAGGTGCCCAACGGGCTATCCGCCTTGCGGAGATCGGGGTAGGGCCACCGCGCGCAAACAGCGCCATCCTCGCTGATCTCGAGCCGATCCTCAAACGCAAGGCTGACCATGCGCCGTCGGCTCGACGTTCCGTCGAAATAGACCACCGATCCGCTGTCCTGTCGCGAGCCGCCGTTTCCGGTATCACGATCGAAAGAGACGGACATGTGATGCGCTAGAACCCCGCAACATCCAGGCCGTCGGCAAAGCCCTCACCAAGCGCGCCGGCGAGCTCGCCCTTTGCGGCCACGTCGGCCGCCGCACCGATGTTGTGCACGCTGGTTGTTGTTGCGATTTTCATCCAGAGATCGCGCAAAAGGTAGACGCGCAAAACCACATTGAGCGAGAGAACGAGCGCGAGGTAGCCGATCACGGTCATGACAAGCATTGGAATGCTTTTCGAAATCGCGGCAGCTGGGGGACCGTGAAAGGTCGTGGCTTGAAACAGCGAGGCAACGAGGGCAGCAAGACCGAAATAGACAGTCATGGCGATCGACAGCAGGAAATACCAACCGATCACCGCCCAATAGATGCGGTTAAGGGCGGTGCGAGGCAGACTGGATTCCAGGCGCACCGCGCCAAAACGGATGCCGGAAAGCCACCAGCGCCACTCGCGCGCCTTGAACTCCGCATAGAAAAAAGGAAATGTGGGAAACAGCACGATGGCAAACGGCGCGAGCAGCCAGAGATCCCAAGCCTGTTTGAAAAACTCGAGGCCTCTTCCCTCAAAACTGCCCTGGAGATCGCCATAGTACGAATGGCTCATCTTGTAGCGTTCCAGTGCGGCCTCGCGCCAGGGCAACGCAAGGCCGAGCGTCACCACGACCAACACGCCCCAGAGCACCGCGCGCCAAGCGTAAGCCCAGCCAGAACCGTCCATCCAGAAACGGACGCCGCGCCATACCGTGCGCGTCAGCCGATAGCGCCGCGCGCGATAGATTGCGAATTGCCCGAAGGCGTAGAAGCCCAAAAACAGCGGAATGCTGGCAAACGCCCTGAGGCGCTCGAACTCGACCGTGATCAGGAAGTAGGCAAGGTAGATCGGCACCAGGATCGCCAGCGCAAACAGGAATCCTATCAGGAGCTCCCTGCCGCGACCGGTATATTCCGCTGCATCGCCATCGATCACCGTGTTCGACCACATATGCCGGCGAATGTCGGTCGCAAGCCAAAACCTGTAGAAGCCGACGGTGACAAGCTCCAGCATCGCGCCACGAGCCGCCAAGCGAAAAAAATCGTCGCGATTGCCGGAAAACGCAAACTGCGCCGGAGGCAGCGGCGGCGGTCCTGAATATGGAGGCGAGGGCGGGTGCAACGGCACCGAACTCATCTGATTCACGTGAATCAACCTCCAGTCGCAGACCTGTCTCTTGCAGACCGTAGATCATGGATGTGGCGGCGGGAAGACGATCCCCGTTCGATCCTTAACGCTCCCTTCTAAAACTCAGGCCAAGTCGCTGATTAAGCCGACTTCTCGAACAACTCGCGCCCGATCAGCATGCGGCGAATCTCGGAGGTGCCGGCGCCGATCTCATAGAGCTTGGCATCGCGCAGCAGGCGCCCGGTCGGATAGTCGTTGATATAGCCGTTGCCACCGAGCAGCTGGATTGCGTCCAGCGCGCATTGCGTGGCCTTCTCGGAGGCATAGAGGATGGCGCCGGCCGCGTCCTCGCGCGTGGTCTCGCCGCGATCGCATGCCTTTGCCACCGCATAGACGTAAGCGCGCGAGGCATTCATCGTCGTATACATGTCGGCGATCTTGCCCTGCACCAGCTGAAAGCTGCCGATCGGTTGGCCGAACTGCTTGCGCTCGTGCACATAGGGCATTACCGCATCCATGCAGGCCTGCATGATGCCGAGCGGTCCCGCCGCCAGCACCGCGCGCTCGTAGTCGAGGCCGGACATCAAGACGTTGACGCCGCGGCCGACCTCGCCCAGCACGTTCTCTTCCGGCACCTCGCAATCGTCGAACACCAGTTCGCCGGTGTCGGAGCCGCGCATGCCGAGCTTGTCTAGCTTTTGTGTGGTCGAAAAGCCCTTCATGCCCCTTTCGATGATGAAGGCGGTGATGCCGCGCGGACCGGCGTTTGGATCGGTCTTGGCGTAGACCACGAGCGTCTCCGCGATCGGGGCGTTGGTGATCCACATCTTGCTGCCGTTCAGCACATAGCGATCGCCCTTCTTCTCGGCGCGGGTCGTCATCGACACCACGTCGGAGCCCGCATTCGGCTCCGACATCGCAAGCGAGCCGACATGATCGCCCGAAATCAGTTTTGGTAGATATTTGCGCTTTTGCACGTCGCTGCCGTTGCGGCGGAGCTGATTGACGCAGAGGTTGGAATGCGCACCGTAGGACAGGCCCACGGCGGCAGAAGCCCGTGAGATCTCCTCCATCGCCACGCAATGCTCAAGATAGCCGAGCCCCGCGCCGCCGTACTCCTCTTCCACCGTGATGCCGTGCAGGCCCAGCGCGCCAATCTTCGGCCAGAGATCGCGCGGAAACTGGTTGGTCTTGTCGATCTCGGCCGCACGCGGCGCGATCTCGTGGCTTGCGAAATCCGTCACGGTCTCTCGGATCGCATCCGCAGTCTCGCCGAGGTCGAAATTGAACATCCGATACGCGTTGGGAATCATGGTCGTAGCCTCCGGCGGCATGAGGTGGTCGAGACAAGCCATAACTCGTGCCGACGCGCTTGTCACGAGGAATGATACGCTACCGTATCAATGCCGGCAGGTGGCCCTGTGCAGTGCGGCCAAAGCGCCAAACTCGGCCTTGCACGGGCCTCGCCAACGGGATGTAATTCGCGGCTTCCGGACGACGGAAGCGACAAAGAGGGAGCCGTTCCATGGACGGGACGATCGATCAGGTCTCAACGCACGACGCCGCGCGAGAGCGGGCCTTCTCGACGCCGCTCGACGATTTCGATCCCGGCCAGCCCGAGCTGTTCCGAGCCGACACGCATTGGCCCTATTTCGACCGTCTGCGCCAGGAAGCCCCGGTCCACTACTGCAAAGACAGCATGTTCGGCCCGTATTGGTCGGTGACGCGCTACAACGACATCATGGATATCGACACCAACCACGCGGTGTTCTCCTCGGCGGCCTCGCTTGGCGGCATCACCATCCGCGACGTCTCCCCGGACCTGCGCCGCGAGAGCTTCATCGCCATGGATCAGCCGCGCCACTCCGCGCAACGCAAGACAGTCGCGCCGATGTTCACGCCGACCAATCTCGATGAGCTCGCGGTCAACATCCGCAAGCGCTCCGCCGAATGCCTGGACAATCTGCCGCGTGGCGAAGTGTTCGACTGGGTCGACCGGGTGTCGATCGAACTGACCACGCAAATGCTGGCTGTCCTGTTCGACTTTCCCTGGGAAGACCGCCGCAAGCTGACTTGGTGGTCGGACGTCGCCACCACGCTTCCCGGCCCCGAAGGCCTGGTTGCATCGGAAGACGAGCGGCAAACCGTGCTGATGGAATGCGCGCAATATTTTGCAAGGCTTTGGAACGAGCGCATCAAGGAGCCGCCCAGGAACGACCTGTTGTCGATGATGGCGCACAACGACGCCACGCGCGAAATGGATCCGAAGAATTTTCTCGGCAACCTGGTGCTTTTGATTGTCGGCGGCAACGACACCACGCGCAACACCATGTCGGGCAGCATCTATGCGCTGAACAAGTTTCCCGATCAGTACCGGAAGCTCCGGGAAAACCCCGCGCTGCTCGATAGTTTCGTGCCGGAAGTGATCCGCTGGCAGACGCCGCTTGCGCATATGCGCCGCACCGCGCTTGAGGACATCGAATTCCGCGGCAAGCAGATCAAGAAGGGCGACAAGGTCGTCATGTGGTACGTCTCGGGCAATCGCGACGAGACCGCCATCGAGCGGCCCTACGAGTTCCTGATCGACCGCGCGCGCCCGCGCATCCATCTGTCGTTCGGGTTCGGTATCCACCGCTGCATCGGCATGAGGCTGGCCGAGCTGCAGCTGAAGATCATCTGGGAGGAGATCTTCAAGCGTTTTGACAAGATTGAGGTGGTGGACGAGCCAAAGCGGGTGTATTCGAGCTTCGTCAAGGGCTACGAGACGCTTCCGGTCCGCATCGCCGCCTGACGCTGTAGGAGGGTGAACGATGAACCTCCAGACCGCCATCCGCCCCGACAAGGCAGAGCTTCAGCGCAAGGCGCGTGAAGAGGCCTACGCGACACCGCTCAGGGATTTTCACCCCGGCGCGCCAAAGCTGTTCCAGGACGACACGCTGTGGCCCTACTTCGAGCGGCTGCGCAAGGAAGAGCCGGTGCATTACTGCACCAACGCGCCGATCGAGCCCTACTGGTCCGTAGTCAAATACAACGACATCATGCATGTCGACACCAACCACGGTGTCTTCTCCTCCGACGCCGCGCTCGGCGGCATCAACATCCGCGACGCCGCGCCAGGCTATGACCAGCCGAGCTTCATTTCGATGGATCAGCCGCGCCACGCCGAGCAGCGCAAAACCGTCTCGCCGATGTTCACGCCGACGCATCTGGACGAGCTCGCGGTGCTGATCCGGCAGCGATCGGCGAAAGTGCTCGACAATCTGCCGCGCAACGAGACCTTCAATTTCGTGGAGCGTGTGTCGATCGAGCTCACGACGCAGATGCTGGCGACCCTGTTCGATTTCCCCTTCGAGGAACGATACAAGCTGACCCGCTGGTCCGATGTCACGACCGCCCTGACCAAGAGCGGGGTGTTCGATTCGCAGGAACAGCGCCGCCGCGAGATGGACGAATGCCGCGACTATTTCGCGCGGCTCTGGAACGAGCGCGTCAACGCCGAGCCGCGCAACGACCTGCTCTCGATGATGGCCCATAGTGGGGCCACGCGTCATATGGACGGCGAGAACCTGATGGGCAACATCATCCTGCTCATCGTCGGCGGCAATGACACCACGCGCAACACCATGTCGGGCTCGGTGCTGGCGCTGAACGAAAATCCCAACGAGTACCGGAAGCTTCGCGAGAACCCGGCATTGATCGATTCCATGGTGCCGGAGGTGATCCGCTGGCAGACGCCGCTCGCCCATATGCGGCGCACGGCGCTACAAGACATCGATATCCGCGGCAAAAAGATCAAAAAAGGCGACCGCGTGGTGATGTGGTACGTCTCGGGCAATCGCGACGAGGAGGCGATCGAGCGGCCGGATGAATTCATTATCGACCGCGCCCGGCCGCGCACCCATCTGTCGTTCGGCTTTGGCATCCATCGCTGCGTCGGCATGCGGCTTGCCGAGCTCCAGCTCCGGATCGTCTGGGAGGAGATCTTGAAGCGCTTCGACAGGATCGAAGTGGTCGGCGAGCCGAAGCGGGTCTATTCCAGCTTCATCCGCGGCATCGAGTACCTGCCGGTCCGCATTACCTAGTGTCCCGATTCCGAAGTTCGCACCATTGTGCGGCATCCTCATTTTGCGAGCTTCGGAATCGAAGGACACTCGCAACTTGTTGAATCTAGTGTGGCTTTGGTTCAGAAGTCCGCATGGACGAGCCTGCGGAAGCAATGATTGCGGACTCCTGAACCGCCACACTGGCTAGGAGCCCGGCGTTTAGAGACTACCGCGGTCGGTTTTGCCCTGCTAACCAAGGGCGAGCGCCGGCGTTCCGGCGTCGCCCTTTGAATGATGACCCGAGTTCCGATGACCGAAGACGACCAAGTGGACGAACACGCCGACATCCGCGATGCGGTGGCAAAGCTCTGCGCGCAGTTTCCCGGCGAATATTGGCGCAAGCTCGACCGCGAGATGGCCTATCCAAAGGCCTTTGTCGATGCGCTGACCGAATCGGGTTACCTCGCGGTGTTGATCCCCGAGGAATATGGCGGCGCGGGCCTCAAGATTTCAGCTGCAACCGCGATCCTGGAAGAAATTCATCGCGCGGGCTGCAATGCCGCCGCTTGCCATGCCCAGATGTACACCATGGGCACGGTGCTCCGGCACGGCAACGCGGAGCAGAAAGCCAAGTGGCTGCCGAAGATCGCAAGCGGCGAGCTGCGGCTGCAGGCGTTCGGCGTCACCGAGCCGACCTCGGGCACCGACACGTCCTCGCTGAAGACGTTTGCGCGGCGCGAGGGCAATGACAGCTATATCGTCAACGGCCAGAAGATCTGGACCAGCCGGGCCGAATATTCCGACCTGATGATCCTGCTCGCGCGCACGACGCCGAAAGAGCAGGCCAAGAAGCGGACCGATGGCTTGAGCGTGTTCATCGTCGACATGCGCGAGGCCAAGAAGGCCGGACTTTCGATCCGCCCGATCCGCACCATGATGAACCACTCCACCACGGAGGTGTTTTTCACCGACATGAAGGTGCCGGCGGAAAACCTGATCGGCGAGGAAGGCAACGGCTTTCGCTACATCCTGTCCGGCATGAACGCCGAGCGCATCCTGATCGCGTCGGAAAGCATCGGCGACGCCAAATGGTTCATCGCAAAGGCGACGAGCTATGCCAAGGAGCGTAGCGTGTTCGGCCGACCGATCGGCCAGAATCAAGGCATCCAGTTTCCGATCGCCAAGGCCTATGCCGCAATGCGCGCGGCCGAATTGATGGTGAAGGAGGCGACGCGCAAATATGAGGCCGGGCTCGAGTGCGGCGCCGAGGCCAATATGTCGAAGATGCTTGCCGCCGACGCCGCCTGGGATGCCGCGAATGCCTGCATCCAGACCCATGGCGGCTTTGGCTTTGCGGAAGAATATGACGTCGAGCGCAAATTCCGCGAGACGCGGCTCTACCAGGTCGCGCCGATCTCGACCAATCTCAT
>Ga0070734_10006241_pt1 | contig 10093 bp, 9 predicted proteins | sample Coa_R1_8_FD_66444 | JGI IMG/M metagenome (GOLD analysis project Ga0070734, IMG submission 66444) | Surface soil microbial communities from Centralia Pennsylvania, which are recovering from an underground coalmine fire - Coalmine... | ecosystem: Environmental > Terrestrial > Soil > Unclassified ... | reverse complement strand
GGCGCACCCCTGGCGATATCCAGGACCGTGTTGCGCTCGGTGTCCTCGCCGAGCCCTTCGAGGATCGCCTTGGTGATCGCGGGCTCGACCAGCGCTTCGGGAGTCGCCTGGAACCTGGTCCCGATGAGCGCCCCCGCCGCCCCGAGTACCAGGGCCGCCGCCACGCCCCGCCCGTCGGCGATTCCGCCAGCGGCCAGCACCGGCGTGGGCGCCACAAGGTCGGCCACGATCGGGACGAACGGCAGCGTCGGCCTCCCCCGGCCGCCGCTGTGCCCGCCGGCCTCGGTCCCCTGCGCCACGATGACATCGGCACCGGCGTCCACCGCCTGCCTGGCCTCGTCGAGGTCGGTGACCTGGATGATCAGCGCCGCCCCGGCCTGCCGGATCGGCTCGATGAACGGTCCGGGGTCGCCGAAGGACAGCATGACCGCCCGCGGCCGGTAAGCCAAGGCGAACTCCACCAGGCCGGCATCGGCCGACCAGCTCTGGAAGCCGACCCCCCAGGGCCTGGCGGTGCCTTCGGCGACGATCGGCAGTTCCCTGGCCAGCCAGTCCCGGTCCCCCCGGCCGGCGCCGAGCAGGCCCAGGCCGCCGCCGTTGGACACCGCCGCCGCCAGGGCGCCCCCGGCGGAGAAGCCCATCGGCGCCAGGGCGATCGGGTGCCGGACGGCGAAGTATTCGGTGAACGGTGTGCGCAGCGTCATGACTGCCATCATTACCGCACCGAAACCGTAACGCGTGTCGCCGCCGGTCATGGCGGCTCCTGAGCCGGGGCGCGGCCAGGCCGTGCGCGCTCTAGTCGTGCTCGCGGGTCCAGTGCGGCCGGCGGAACAGGCGGCCAAGTACGTCATGGAAGCTGTGCCCGGTGTCCGCCAGGGCGTCGACCCGGTACACCGGCGGGCCGTCCGGTGGCGGCAACTGGCTGGCCTGGCTGTCGTCCAGGCTGCTCTGGATATGGCTGCGGGTGATCTCGCCCACCTGGTCGGCGTCGACGAACCGCAGGCCCGCCTGCGTGGCGATGACGATCCCGTCGAAGACGTCGAGTTCCTCTATCTGCAGCACGTGCTCCAGGGTGCCGATCTGCGCGCCTGAGGTGCTCAGCACCGGCGTCCCGATCACTGCTGCCTTATACGAAATCGCCGTGTCATCAGCCATGCGGCACCTCGTCTCTAGTGGCGCGGCGGCGCAGCAGGAACGGTATGAGCGCCGATTCGAGCTGCACCCGCAGGTTCATTTTGCTGTCGCCTTCCCGGCGGTCGGCGAAGTGGATGGGCAACTCGACGATCTTCAGCCCGTGCCGGACGGACCGGAAGTTCATCTCGACCTGGAAGCTGTAGCCGTTGCTGCGGATGCTGGCCACGTCAATCGCTTCCAGCGCGGAAGTCCGCCAGATCTTGAAGCCCGCGGTCACGTCGCGGATGCCGAGCCGAAGCAGCGCGCGGACGTAGTAGTTGGCAAAGCCGGACAGCGCCCGGCGGTGCCACGACCATTCACTCGCCAGGCTGGCACCGGCCACGTACCGGGACCCGATCACCACGTCGGCATCGGCGGACAGCAGGGTGCCGAGCATCTGCGGCAGGTACTTCGGCGCGTGCGAGAGGTCGCTGTCCATCTGCACTACGAACTCGGCGCCCGCCGCGATGGCCTGGGTCATCCCGTCCACGTAGGCGCGGCCGAGCCCCTGCTTTCCTGGCCGGTGCACGACGGTGATCCTGTCCTGGCCGTCGTCGGCCGCAAGCTGGTCGGCGATGCGCCCGGTGCCGTCGGGCGAGTTGTCGTCGGCCACCAGTATCCGCAGCCCCGACAGGGGCAGGGCGAGCAGTTCGGCCACGATCACCGGCAGGTTGGCGGCCTCGTTGTAGGTGGGCAGCACGACAGTGACGGCCGCGGAGCGCCACGGCTCGGGCAGTTCCACCACCCGCTCGGCAGGCGCTTGGAGCACCTGAGGCGCCATCGTCATCCCTCCACCGCTGGCCTGGGGCCGCGAGATCCGGCACGGATGACGCGAGCCACGCTGTGCGTACGGTACCCGATCACGGCCGGGCCAGGCCCGGGGGCGAGCGGGCCCGCCTGCCATCGGCGTCCCAAATAATGGTCAAGCGCGCGATCACCAGATGGCCAGGCACTCTTGGCGTACCGTTCACCAGCACGCCCACCGGAGCGGGGCTGGTGGTCAGCTTCCCTCGGCACGCTGATCACGGTCATTTCCGCTGACCGGCGAGCGCGCCGGTGAAAGGGGCCTCCCATGATCCTGACGGCGCGGCGTGCCGTGACGGCGTTCGCGGCTCTGGCCGTCCCGGCGAGCCTGGTGCTCGCCGGACCGGCGGCCACGGCATCTCCCGGCGGGGCGCACCCGCAGCCGGGCTTTTCCGTGAAGCAGATCGTCAACGGCATGAAACTGCACCACCACTACACGGTGTCCGGCGCACGCAAGACCGAACCGCTGTCCCAGCCGGACGACCTCACCCACTTCGGGCCGTTCCTGTTCACTGCCTTCCAGAACGGCGTCGGGTCGCAGGGCGAGCCGAGCACTGACGGCAACACCAACAGCACGGTCGTGGAGTTCACCCCGTCGGGGCACGTGCTCCGGCAGTGGGACATCAAGGGAAAGTGCGACGGCCTGACCGCCGACCCGTGGCTGGGCAAGCTCATCGCCACGGTGAACGAGGACGCCAACTCCAGCCTGTACACCATCGACCCGGTGGCTAAGACCGGCGGCATCGTGCACTACGCCTACAACGAGCCGCTGCCGCACAACGGCGGCACCGACGCCATCACGATCTACCAGGGGCAGATCTTCATCAGCGCCTCGGCACCCGGCACCACCGGCGCGCCAGCCCCGCAGCCCACCTATCCGGCCGTCTATTCGGTCGCGCTCGGCGCGAACCACGTCGCCACCGTCACCCCACTGTTCGGCGACGAGGCCCGCGCCACGGTCGCCAACATCGGCCCTGGCCACGGCACGAGGGTGAAGCTCGCGCTCACCGACCCGGACTCCAACTTCGCGGTCCCGTGGGGCGCGCCCCGGTTCGCCGGCGACTTCGAGCTGACCAGCCAGGGCGACAAGCAGCAGATCTACGCGCAAGCCCACGATGGTGCGCTACGACTGCTCGTGCTGAACCTGTCCCAATCCGTGGACGACACGGCGTGGATAACAGGGGACGGGCAGCTCTTCGCGGCCGACGGCGACGGCGACACCATCGACCGGGTCAACGGCGACTTCGAGGCGGGGTCGATCTTCGTTGCGGTCACCCCGTGCGACGCCGGCGACGCCCCGCCGACCTGCCCCGCGCCCGGGTTCCCGCCGAACTACCTCGGTACGCTCGGCCCGTGGACCGGCCACGTCAGCAAGGTCACGCTGTCGGGACCACGGCTGGAGCCGAAGGGGATGCTGTTCCTGCCCGCGGGCCGCTGATCCCGCGCCAGGCACGTTCGTGATCATGACTTTGCCCGTGCCGCCGGCAACGGCAAAGTCATGATCACGATCACGGGGCGGCGGGTGGCTCACGATCACGAACCGGGTCGCCTCCAGGGCCTCCCCCCGCGCCGGCAGCCTCGTTAATTCCCGAGAAACGCTAGGTCAGAGCGGGATTGTCCGGCCCTTCCACGCGCCGCCACGGCCCGCGTGGTACCGCCGGGCCGAGTCCGCCGTCATGCCCGCGTAAAGCAGCGCTGCCAGCGGCAGTCCGGGGGCACGAAACGGGGACAACCGGTACAACCTGAGCACCGGCAGGTACGTCACCGCCTGCAGGAACCACCCGGTGAGGCCGGCCGCCGCACACCAGGCCACGGCCGGTGCGGGGCCTGTACCCGCCGCCAGGGCCGCCAGCCCCGCGAGGCCTGCCACGGGCGGCAGCAGATAGAGCCAGGCCAGCCCGGCCAGCACCGCCACGAGCAGCGGCGGCGAGTACCGGAGCTGGGTGTAGGCGCTGCGTGCCACCATCCCCCACAGCTCCGCGAGTCCCGGGTAGGGCCGCTGGCTGCGCACGTCCGTGGTGAACCCGAGCCAGCAGCGGGCTGCCACCGGCGGCCGTTTCAGCAGCTGCGCCAGGGCGATGTCGTCGATCCTGGCGTCCCTGATCCTCTCCAGGCCCCCAGCCGCCGCCAGGACCGTGCGGCGCACCAGCATGCAGCCGCCGGCCGCCGCGGCGGTGCGGGCGCCGGGGCGCCCGATCCGGCGGAACGGGTAGAGCTGGGCGAAGAAGTAGACAAAGGCCGGAACGATCCATTTCTCCCAGCCGGTCTCCGCGCGCAGCAGCGCCATCTGGGACACCAGGGCACGGTCGTCGGTGACCGCGGCGCGGACCAGGGCGGTGACCGTGCCGGGCCCGAAGGCGATGTCGGCGTCGGTGAACAGCAGGTAGTCGCACTCCCCCGCGGCCGCCACCCCCTGCGCCATCGCCCAGACCTTGCCCGCCCACCCCTCGGGCAGCGCCGCACCCCGTATCACCTTGAGCACCACACCGGACGCGCATCCCAGGCCTTCGGCGGCAGCCGCGGTCCCGTCCGTGCTCCCGTCGTCCACCAGCACGACCGACAGCTCACCCGGATACTCCTGGCCCAGCAGGCTTGGCAGGGTCCGCGGCACAATGGCCGCCTCATCCCTGGCGGGAATCACCACCACGACCGATGGCCAGGCCTCCGGGCCCGGCCCGGCTCTTTGACCGTCGGCGGGCAGCCGGCAATCCGTGCGCCAGAACCCCCCGTGCGCGGCGAGCAGGTAAACCCACGCGACCGCCGCGAGCACACAGGCGCCAACCAGAACCGGCACCCATGCAGCCTCGCACACGCTCAGCCGAGCGGGCGGGTGGTCCAGTTCGCCGGGTCGGGTCCCAGCAGGCGTAGGCGTCACCAGCAGCTGCCCGATGAGACCGGCCGAAAGCTGCTTGCCCAGCCCGCCCCTGGCCTGCCAGTGGACCGACGTCACCTGCCAGGAAGCCGGAACCCCGGTGAGCTGGTACGGGAATCTGGGCCCGGGCACGCCCGGGTTGCCGTACCGGACCGAGGCCGCGACCCGGAGCCGGATGGCCGCTGGCACGGGCGTGCCGCGCCGGTACGTCTGCAGCCCGGGCCCGCAGCCGAAGTGTTACCTGGCCGGCTGGCCGTCGGCGGAGCCGCTCGCCGCGGTGCCGCCCGGCAGTGCCCGCGGCTCGTCGTCGTCGCTGTCGTCCCCTCCGGACCCGAAACTCTGGCGAACCACGGAAGAACCGGCCAGGTTCTTCTTCACCGAATCCAGGATGGTCAGCCCCTGGGCGACCAGGCCGGCGGTCAGCTCGCCCAGTCCCTCCGCGCCGTTGAGCACGTTGACGTTCGCGCCGGCCAAGCCGCCGGCGGCCTCCTTGACGATCTGCGGAAGCTGGTCGATCAGCATCCGGTCGAGCGCGACCCGGTCGTGCGAGGCCGCCGCCGCTGCCTGGATCCGCATCCGCTCGGCGTCGGCCTGGGCGAGAATGCGGACCTTGTCCGCCTCCGCCTCGGCCGGCTTGATGACCTCGGCGACGAGCTGGCGCTGGCGCAGCTCGGCCTGCTGGTGCGCCAGTTCGGTCTGGGCGGCGATCACGTCGAGCTGGGCCTTGGCCTGAGTGAGCGGCCCCATCTGAGCCGACTGGGCCTGGGCCTGGTCAATCTCGGCCTTGTACTGGGCCTGCACGACCGCGGTCTGCCGCGCGTACTCGGCCTGCTTGCGCTGCGCCTCCTGCTCAGCCTCGGCGGCCGCCTGGTTGGCCTGCGCCTGCGCGATCTTGGCTTGCCGCTGGATGGCGGCCACGTGCGGGGCGGCCATCGCGTCGATGTAGCCGGAATTCATGTCGTCGATCGACTGGATCTGCAGCGAGTCAACGGTGAGGCCGATCTTGGCCATCTCGACCTTGGAGCCGTCGAGTACCTCCACGGCCAGCTTCTGCCGCTCGGTGACGATCTCCTCCACGGTCATCGAGCCGACGATCGAGCGGAGGTGCCCGGCGAAGATCCGGCCGGTCAGGGTGGACATCTGGTCCTGGTCGGAGAGGAACCGCTGGCCGGCGTTGACGATGCTCTCATCGTCGTTGCCGACCTTGAACGCGATCACGGCCCGGATGTTGACCGAGATGCCCTGCCTGGTGACGCAGGTCTCGGCGACCTCCGCCTCCTGCATGGACAGCGTCAGGTACCGCGCCTTGCGGAAAAAGGGAATCACGAAGGTGCCGTGGCCGACCACGACGCGGAACGGCGCGGTGTCCCGCCGGCGCCTGCCGCCGGAGATCATCATCGCGCTGTCAGGGGCGGGAACTCGATATCCGAACATGGTGGTGCTCCTCAGACAACGTCATCGGGAAATGGCTGCGTGGGATCGGTCCAGGCACTGACGTCGACCGACCGCAAGCCGCGGTTGTTGATGACCAGCACGGTCGCGCCGCGTGGGATCGGCTCCGGCGACCAGGCGAGATAGGCTTCGGTGCCGCCGCGGATCTTGAGCAGGACTTCGCCGGGACCGTGGGCGCCGCGGGTGGCAATAATGATCACGCCGATGGAGCCGATCAGGGATTCGTCCCCGGCCACGACCAGCCGCTCCTCACATGCCCGACTTTGGACATCACACACTATCGCCTGGCGACACAATCACATTCCGGGGCCCGCCCCGGCGGCGGGCGGCTCGGGGCTCAGGCGGGCGGTGGCAGCCCGGCGACCAGCCGGGCCGGGACCACCTCGACGGCCGCCTCGGCAACGCCTGGCCCGGTCTGCCGCGCGGCGTCAGGCGAAGAGGGGGAAGCGGGTGGCGAGGGAGCCGAGCGCCTGCCGGTCGGCCTCGGTGAGGGCGTCGCGGCCGGTGCCCTTCAGCGCGGCGGTGACGTCGTCCCAGGCGGCCGGGGCCGGGGCACCCAGCAGGCCGTCGAGTACCCGCCGCACGAGTGCCAGCGAGCCCGGCTCGGGCGCGGGGGTACCGGGCAGGGCCACGGTCAGGTCGAGGTAGTGCACGGCGGCCTCGACGGCGAGCGTCGCGGCGAAGTCGGCCACGGTCAGCACGTGCCCCTGGGTCGTGACCGTCTGATGCCCGCACGCCCGGCCGGCCCGGACCGCGGCCGCCGCGGTCTCCGACCACTCCCAGGCCAGCGCGCCCGGCGGATACGCGGCCGCGGCGATCCGGACATAACGCGCGTGCGCCGCCGACTGCTCCGCAAAGTCCGCGCTGCCGCTCGGGGCATAGTCGGTCCAGTAGGATACGTCGTCGCGGTCCGGCGGCTGGTCCGCCGGGCTCGCGAACGTGCGCAGCGCCCGGCGGGCGTCGAGCAGTTCGTGGTAGAGAACGTCGGCCACGGCCCAGCCTGCACAGCGGCTCGGGCGCATCAGGTCCGCGTCACCAAGCCCGCCGGCCACGGCGGTCACGTGCCCGTACGCCGCGTCGAGGGCGTCGAGCACCGCCACCCTGTCCAGGTCGCTCACCCCGCGATCCTACGGCCGGGCACCGGCGCCAGGACCCCGCCTGCGCATGGGCGGATCAATTCGGCGGCGTGGAATAGGGTGCCGGGCGGCCGCGTTACAACCCTTCGCTGGCGTGCTTGAATGCCCCGGGCCGCAACTATAGAAGCCTTCGCGGAATACCGTCCGGCTGGAGCCGCGTTGCGCCACTCGCCGAGGAGGCGACGGCACGTCAGCGCCTTTCGACGGCGCCCCCGTGAGCATCAGCTCACCGGGGGCGCCGTCGTTTCTATCAGCTGGCGCTCTCGCCTGCCAGCAGGAACAGCGCGTAAGCGGCGAGCGTGGTGTCGTCGGTGATACCGCCCCCGCGCATCAGCCGCTCCACCTCGACGCGGCTGAACCACTGGCAGCGCAGGTCCTGCTCCTCAAGCTCAAGCTCGGGCGGCCCGTGGGTCAGGCCGGCCGCCACGAACACGTCGAAGCCCTGGCTCTTCAGCCCGTGCCCGGAGTCCAGGTGCCCGAGGTGGCGCAGCACGCTCGCCGTCATGCCGGTCTCCTGGCGGAGTTCCTCCCTGGCGAGCTTCTCCGGGTCGGCCGCGACGGCCATGCCCGGCAGCGAGCCCTGCGGGAACTCCCAGCACCGCATCCGCACCGGGTAGCGGTACTGCTCGACCAGGTGAAAGCCGTCGTTCTCGACGGGGATGATCAACGCGAAGTCTGGTTTTTCCACATACGAGTAAATCCCGGCCGACCCGTCCGGCCGCCGGATGCCGTCCTCACGCAAGCGCATGTGGGGCGTCTCGTAGACCACCCGGGTGGACGTCTGCTCGATGATCGGCCCGCTGGCCTCAGGCACGGGAACTCCCCTCGCACGCAGCCTCGGTGACCGGCCAGAGGGACGTTAGCCGGCGCCGCCGTGGTCCCGGCCGCCGGCGTTGCCCGCGCTCAGGCCGGCCAGGTGAACCCGGTCGCCGCGAGCACGTCCGCGGGCCGGGGCAGCGCCGCCTGTGCTCCCCTGCGGGTGGCCGCCGCCGCCCCGGCCGCGCACGCGGCGGTGACCGCGGCGGCCGGGTCAAGGCCGCTGGCCAGCGCCACGGCGAGGGCCCCCACGAACGCGTCCCCCGCCCCCACGGTGTCCACCGCGGTCACCGGGAACCCGGGCACCGCGGCCGTCCCCGACGGCCCGGCCAGCGCCGCCCCGGCCGCGCCCAGCGTGACCACGACATGCCCACCGCCGAGCCCCGCTGCCAGGCCGACCGCGGCGTCCCCGCCAAGCGCCGCCTCGTCCCGCGGCGCACCGCCCGGCCGCCCGGCCAGGGCCGCCGCCTCCTGAGCGTTCACCACGAGCCAGCCGGGACACTCGGCGAGCAGGCCGGCCGCCCCCTCGGGGACCGGGGCCAGGTTGAGCACGGTGCGGACACCCTCGGCCCGGGCGCGGCGCAGCGCGGCGCCGAGCACGGCGGCGGGTATCTCCGCCGAGAGCACCAGCACGTCGCACGGCTGCGCGAAGGCGGCCGCCACCTCCTCGTCGCCGGCGAGCCCGTTAGCGCCCGCGGCGACCGCGATCGAGTTCTCCCCCGCCGGATCCACCGTGATGAGGGCCAGCCCCGAGGCCACGCCGGGCACCGCGCGCAGGCCGGTCACGCCGATCCCCTCGGCGACCAGGCCGGCCCGCAGCCTGGCCCCGAACTCGTCGGCTCCGCAGCAGCCCACCATTGACACGGCGGCGCCCAGCCGGGCGGCCGCAACCGCCTGGTTGGCGCCTTTCCCGCCCGCGCCAAAGGTGGCAGCCGCCGATGCGAGCACGGTTTCCCCCGGCCCGGGCAGGTGCGGCACGAGGAGCGAGATGTCAGTGTTCAGGCTGCCCAGCACGGTCACCGCAGGACGCTGCGCCATGGGCCCTCCTCGGCCGCGGTACCGGGTGCAGCGAGCGTAGCGCACCCCCCACGGGCCGCCGACCTGCCGGGCCAGCAGGGGTTCCAGAGAGGCGCTCCCCAGGCCAGAACTACTTCACGGGGTTCCAAATACTGTCTTATTCGGCATAGTGCAACGTTCCAGGTCACCCGGAATGGGCAGGCCAATGTCGGGTATCGTGCAAAGATCACTACGCTGCTATCCCACACTTCCGTGCGGACCCTGATCCTGGGGGTAGATCCGGCCGGACGGGTAGTTCAGCATGACCGGAATGCGAAGGAAGTCCTTGATCCGCCGAACGGCTCGCTGCTCGGCACGCACCTGAGCGATCTGGTGGTGGGCAACTCCCCCACGGGAACGCCACTAAACAGTCTGCTCGACGCGGTCAAGGGTGGCCGGGAAGCGACCGCGGTGCTCACCTTCAAGGCCCAGCGCAGCAACCCCATCGACACCGTGGTCACGCTGCAGCCGATGCGCGGCGACACCGAAGGGTGCCCATCGGCGCTGGCGATCCTCCGCATGCCGCCACCCAGCGTGGAACAGTTCCTGGACCCCGCGCTGATGCGGCACGCGCTGCTCGATGAGACGTTCCGCCAGATGGGGGCCACCCTCGACCTGGACCAGCTGGCCCGCGGCCTGATCAACATCGTGGTTCCGCACTTCAGCAACTCGGCCGGCCTGCTGCTGCTGGAGAGCCTGGTGGCGGCCGACGAGCCGCCCGCATCCCAGAACGACGGGTCCTACCTGCTGCGCCGGATGGCCATCGCCACCGACGACAGCAACC